>Ga0070741_10018131_pt1 | contig 11457 bp, 12 predicted proteins | sample Coa_R1_4_FD_66440 | JGI IMG/M metagenome (GOLD analysis project Ga0070741, IMG submission 66440) | Surface soil microbial communities from Centralia Pennsylvania, which are recovering from an underground coalmine fire - Coalmine... | ecosystem: Environmental > Terrestrial > Soil > Unclassified ...
CTGCAATCAACCTGCACGGCCACTTGGTTTCCGCGTTTTTCAAAGCCGATGCATTCAGCGCCCACACGGATCTTGATACCTTCGCCTTCGAGAATTGTTTTGATGTTTTCAGAAACGTCTTCGTCTTCACGATGAATCAGCCGCGGACCTCTCTCCACCACGGTCACCTCACTGCCGAAACGCCGATACATCTGAGCAAACTCCAACCCCACATAGCTGCCGCCGATGACGACCAGGTGCTCGGGGAGAAAGTCCACGTCCATCATGGTTGAATTGTTTAAATAGCTCACCTGATCGATGCCCCGGAGCGGAGGAATAGACGCGCGTCCGCCAACATTAATAAAGAATTTGTCGGCCTCGAGAAGTTCGTCGCCGACACGAACCCGATGGGCGTCAGCAAAGCGCGCCTGGCCTTCAATAACGCTGAGGTTCTGAGTGTTCCTTAGCCACTTTTCCAAGCCTTCGCTGCTTTGACGAACCACGGCGTCTTTACGCGCTTTGACTTTTTTCATATCAACGGCGATCGAGCCGGGAATCGTCACCCCATAATCACCGGCCCGGCGCGCGACATGAGCTGCGCGCGCACTCGCGATTAGCGTCTTTGTTGGGATGCAGCCGTTATTGACACAGGTGCCGCCGAACCGCTTGCGCTCGATAATCGCCACCTTCATTCCTGCTTCTGCCAGCCGAACCGCAAGAGACGGTCCTGCCTGGCCAGTGCCTATAACGATCGCATCATATTTAGTTGCCATCGCGATACCTCGTTAGCTCTCGGAGCTGTGACTCAGGAAAAAGCGACTGTGTAAGCGGCTAGCGCCGCGGCAGGCGAAGCGGGAACAGCATCGACACGTTGCGGCGATAATGTCGATACCGATCTCCGTGGAATTTGATCAAGTCGCGTTCTTCGAACTGGATCGCGACCATCATGTAGGCGGTGGTCATGATAGCGAAAAATAAGTGACCGCTCGTCATCCGCGGAGTGGCCCAAAACGCGATGATGAAGCCGACATAAATCGGATGACGTACGATTCTGTAAAGCGCTGGATCTTTGAACGGCGGTGGTTCCGGTCGTTTACCACGAAGATAGTAAAAAACCTGTTTGAGTCCGAACAGGTCGAAGTGGTCGATGAGGTAGGTCGAGACCAGCACAATGCCCCAGCCGATCCAAAACAAGCCTTGCAGAATCGTGCGACCGCTTGGATTGCGCACGTCCCAAATAATTCCTTTCATCGGTTGCCATTTCCAAAAGAGCAGCAACAAAATCAGGCTCGCCAGAAGCACATAAGTACTGCGCTCGACGGGCTCGGGCACGATTTTTTTCCAGGCGCGCTTGAACCATTGCCGCGCCATCACACTGTGTTGGACCGCGAACAGACTGAGCAGGATCGCATTGATGATGAGCGCCTTCATGAATGGACCCGCTGCGCCTGAATCGATCGTCTTCGGTACGAGCCCGATGTTTCCCACAAACGCGATCGCGTACAGAAACGCGACGAGAAAAACCAAGTAAGCAGTGATCCCGTAGACAAACGCAAGAACACGGCCAATCATATTGATCTCCTTTCGTTTCGCTGCTTCACAGGCAGGATGACAACTCACAACGGAAAAGCCAAGAGTAATCACCACAGCAACTCCGCCGATGCGCGGAAAACTGAAACGCTGAATAACCTAAGATGTGAAGTCCGAGCGAGACAAGGCCGGTCAAGCCGCGCTGGGGTGGTCGCGTTTTGGAATCAGGACAATGAGTCCAATGCTACCGGCGAGACCGAAAATTGCGCCATAATAGAACACAGCGGCGTGGCCTACCCGGTCCCAAAGCAGTCCGGCCACGACGCTCGCCACCAGTTGTAACAACCCGACGGTGCTGCTGTACCATCCGACTCCACTTGCTCGTAAATTTTCGGGAACAAAATCTGACGCGAAGGCTTTTCCGACTGCCCGAAAAATTCCCTGATACAGACCGTACAAGATAAACAGTGCACCGAAAATCAGGACGTTCTTTGCACTGGCAAAGCCAAGATAGGTGAGCATAAAAATGATAAACGAGATCAGCAGGACATTTTTTCTTCCCAACTTGTCGGAGAAGGAGCCGGCGGGAAACGAAATAAGTGCGGCGGCAAGGTTGAACAAAGCATACATCAAGATGGTCGCCTCCAATGGGGCGCCAAGATCCTGTGTCCGCAAAATCATGAATGAATTGCTGGAATTGCCGATACCAAAAAGAGCGATCACCGAAAGGTATTTCCAATATCCGGTCGGGAATTGGCGCAGGTTTACATCCATCTTTGATTTTGCCGTCACTGTTGCCCGGCGCTCCCTTACGAACAGAATCATGACAAAGGCAAGCAAGCCGGGAATGATCGCCAGATAGAAAATAGTGCGCATTCCAACGTGCAACCAATACAGGAGAAAGATGGCCAAGAGCGGCCCGACGAAAGCGCCGGTATTATCGCCAATGCCTTCAAGTCCAAAAGCTTTCCCCCGTGCGTTTTCGTTTACCGAAGATGCGATGAGCGCATCGCGTGGAGCCGACCTTGTCCCGGTGCCCACTCGATCCAGCAACCGTGCACCGAAGACGCCTTGCCAGACCGTCGAAATTCCCATCAAAGGCTTGGCTATTGCCGCCGCGAGATAACCAGCCAGCGCAATACCTTTTCTTTTTTGTAACCTGTCGGAAAGTGCGCCGGAGAAGCCCTGCACAATATTCTGCGCCGCCTGGGCAACACCCTCGACCAACCCAACGATACTGCCGCTCGCTTTCAGGCTTTGAGTCAGAAACACCGGCAACACCGGGTAGAGCATTTCCGTAGAGGTATCAGCAAAGAAACTCGCCGCGGCGAGCAGGAACGTATTCCTCGATAGTCCGGCGAAGTATCGTTTCATTTCGGTCCTATGCGGCGATTGCCTGCGATCTTCCAGAAGATTACTTCGTCTTCTTCAGATTTCGTGCGTTCTTTTCCGTTCCTCACAGAGCGAACTTTCTGCTATTTTCCGCGCTTTGATACAGTCCTGGGAGGAACTTGTGCGCGAGAAGATCGATAAATGGAGTTGAAACCAAGCATAGCGACTTTCAAGGTCACAAATTGTGACCTTGAAGCGGTTTGATCCCGCTGTTATGCCCAGGAAATCTAAATCGCCTGTCGCGGTTGAGCAGATCGATGGGGATGAGAAGGTCTTTTCAGCGAAAGAGTTTCGGCTAATCTGTTTCTATGAGCACGGTGAGTGAAATCATCGAAGCGGTCAAAAAGCTGCCAACGCGCGAAAAGTCCGAGTTTCTCGAGCGCCTGGCCGAGGTTGACTTCGACAATGCCTGGGATCGCCAGATTGCGGCGGACGCGAAAGCGGGACGTTTGGACCATCTCTGGGCGGAAGCGATGGAAGATATCGAGGCCGGACGAACGAAGCCGCTCGATGAAGTCCTCGACCACGACTAAATTCTGGCGGGCGTACCAGTCGCTGCCATCGGAAATTCGAGCTGAGGCCAGAAAAGCTCATCGCTTGTGGAAAGAAAACGCGCGGCATCCCTCTCTGCACTTTGAGCGCAAAGGGCCGTACTGGTCAGTGCGGATCGCACGTGGCTGGCGGGCGCTCGGACGCGTGCACGAGGGTACGCTTTACTGATTCTGGATCGGCGATCACGACGAATATCTACGGCGCCTTAGGGGAATGAGGTCTGAAATCTGACGCGCCAAGTTTACCGAAGATGCAATGAGCGCATCGCGGGGAGCCGACCGTGTCCCGGTGCCCACTCAATCCAGCAACCGTGCACCGAAGACGCCTTGCCAGACCGTCGAAATACTCATCAAAGGCTTGGCTATTGCGGCCGCGAAATAACCAGCCGTTCCCTATTTGCGAGAAGGGTTCCAGTCAAAGCGCTCCATGGCGTGGCTGATCAACGCCTCAGGCTGGTTCATGCTTCGCTAATCCTGTTATCTTTCAGAGCATGCAGAATTTCGGTAATGCCTCTGAGTTCGGTCATCTGTTCATCCTGCAATTTGGCAAGGTAGGTGAGCGTCTCGTGGTCAACTTGGGCCTTGGCTTCATTTTGGGCCTGGGTCTTGTTTTGGCTGCGTTGTAGTGCCGGCAAAGCCCACCACTGAATCCAACTTCCAGAAACAACACCCAGAGTGATTTTGACTGTGTCCGGCGCATTCAGCGTGAGCAGGGGCAAAATCAAGGCGATATCAAAAAGGATCACCGATGCCAGGACGTGGTTGGTGATCCACTCCAACACGACGTCGTTGTAATAAAGGAGCTTATGCTCGCGGTGCCTCCTGTCTTTGGCTTCCTGAAGTAACTCCTTCGGACGTCTAACGTGAGGATGGTTATGCATGCCGTTATCCTAACACGCGACAGATCCCAGAAGAAGAGCCCGGGATGGCAAGGCAATCAGGATTTGTAGATTGGAATCGCTCTGCCCGTTTCATTTCGGCCCGATGCGCCGGGCCCAGTCCACGAGATTCTGTAGAAGTCTGATGATGTGTTCTCTCGTAGGCGCGTCCGTTAACTTTCCTTCCTGATCGAAGCGGTCCATGGCGCGGCTGATCAGGACCTCGGGCTGGTTGATTGGGAACATGTTGAGATACATGAGAACCTGCCGCAGATGATTTTGCGCGCGCGCGGTGCCGATAGCTCCTGTGGATGCGCCCATGATCGCAGCCGGTTTGCCATTCCAGGCGCTGTCGCCGTGGGGACGCGAAGCCCAATCAATTGCATTTTTCAATACACCGGATACGGACCAATTGTATTCCGGCGTAACAAACAGAATCGCATTCGCCTCGCGTATCCGTCTTTTCAACTCCGTGACTTTGGCCGGCGGATTCTGCTCCTCGTCCTGGTTAAACGGAGGAATGCCATCAAGCTCGAACGTTTCGACAGTTGCGCCCGGCGGCGCGAGTTCAGTTGCAGCCCGCAGCGCCGCGCGATTGTATGATCCGCGCCGCAGGCTGCCAGCGATACCGAGAATACGAATTGGTGTCTCCATTTGCACTGCTATAGAGGAAAATCGTCTTAGCTTGCGAAGTTTTCCTGCCGAATCCCGTAGAAATTTTTTACAGAAGGAAACGAAGGAAACAAAGGTTGTGACCGCCAAAGAGACCCTCTTGGTTCTCTTCGCTGCCTTCTGTTTGCGTCATCCGCGAGCTCAACTTCGGTTAAGGCTTTGCCGCTCTGGGATCCCGTCCCCTCATTTTTTGATCGGCGTCGTCAGTTGTTTCTCATTCGTATCGACCACGAACACGGCCAGCAGCTTAGCGGGTTCGGTCTTGCTCGCATTCTCGCTAACGCTGTGCTTGTCACCGGGCATTTCTGAGAAGCTCTGCCCGGTGTGATACGTAACGACTGGCCCATCATTGACCGAACTTCGGATGGCTCCCTCGAGAACGGTCGCATAAATGAAAGCTGACTTTGGATGCGTGTGGGCCGGCGACGAACCGCCGGGACCATATTCGACGAGCACGGCCTTGATGCTTTTGCCAGGCACATTCGGCAGAACGTGGTCGTAGATCAGCGTGGTCTTTGCATTGTTGTCAGCGGCCATCGCTGAGCCCACCCCAAAAGTGGTGACAAGAGATGCGCAAACAATAAGAGCGTAGATGAAGCGCGGCAGGCCGACCGGTTTTGAAGTTGGGATTCGTTTCATAGTGACGTTCTTTCTAAATGCCATCTCATAAATAATGTAACCACCTCGCTCTGTCGAGGTGCCCGGATGTTGTTACCGCTGGCATCACTGCGACAGAGCGCCGTGGCTACAACATCGCAGATTTTGTCAACAGTCTCCTAAGTTCACGCTGCCTTTTGCGCCGCGGAGCGGCTGAGCCACTCCTCGAAACGCGTCGGGCCGAGGCGCGCGTTACCGCCGGGGACAAGGCTTTGGTCGTTCAGCTCTGTGCCGAAGTACAGAGCATGGACGTCCGCGGTCACCTTCCGTGGGTCTCGCATTGCGCTCAAGAAGCGCCGGGCGAATTCATCCATTCGGATTGGTTCGGGACCGGCAATCTCGACGGTACCGTTTAATGGCTCAGCGAGTGCGAAGCCAGTCAAGGCGGCGGCGACGTCATCGGCCGCGATGGGCTGAAAGAGAGCCGGTGATAACCGAACAGTTTGCCCTTCGGTGGCCGATTGGACGATGCCCTTCGCGAACTCGAAAAATTGCGTCGAGCGGACGATGGTGAATGGAATCCCTGATGCTTTGATCAGGTTTTCCTGAGCCACCTTGGCACGCAAATACCCGCTCGCAGGAAGCCGGTCGGCGCCGACGATTGACAGCGCCACGTGGTGCCGTACGCCGGCGGTTTTTTCCGCAGCGAGTGAGTTGCGCCCTGCCGTCTGGAAGAATTCCATTACCGCCTTGTCCTCCCACGATGGCGCATTCGCGACGTCAACAACGACTTGAGCTCCTGTTAGCGCTTCAGCCAGTCCCTCACCAGTAAAGGTATTGACGCCCGATTTAGGCGACGCAGCAACTACCTCCTGGCCACGGTGGCGAAGATTGGTTACAACTTTTGTACCGATGAGGCCGGTGCCTCCGATGACCACAATTTTCATTTTTTTGTTCATATGTTTTTCTCTTTTTGCTTTGTGCTCACGCTGCCTTTCGCGCCATTGGCTGAGCTTGCTTCAAAAACTTCAGCAAATCCGCATTCACCTTATCGGCGTGAGTTGCCGTCAGGCCGTGTGGGGCGCCGGGATAGTAGATTTCCTGCGAGTCTTTGATCAGCCTGGCAGATTTCTTCGCCGAATCTTTAATGGGAACGATCTGATCATCTTCCCCGTGCATAACGAGTGTTGACACGTCGAATTTTTTCAAATCCTCCGTGAAATCCGTTTCCGAAAACGCCTTGATGCTTTCGTATGCGTTCAGGAGACCAGCCTGCATGCTCCACAGCCAGAACTGATCGAGGATTCCCTGCGAAACTTTTGCGCCAGGCCGGTTTGCGCCGTAGAACGGTTTCGCCAGGTCCTTGTAGTATTGCGAAGGATCCCTGATGAGGTTTGCACGGATTTTGTCGAACACTTCAATTGGAAGACCTTCTGGATTGGCCGCAGTCTTCAACATCAGCGGCGAGACCGCGGCAATGAGGACCGCTTTGGCGACCCGCTTCGTCCCGTAGCGTCCGATATAACGTGCGACTTCTCCACCGCCGGTGGAGTGACCCACTAGCGTAGCGTCTTTGAGATCGAGTGCTTCGATGACGGCTGCGAGGTCGTCGGCATAGCCATTCATGTCGTTTCCGACTGAGGTTTGAGTCGATCGTCCATGGCCGCGACGGTCATGTGCGACAACTCGGAAACCGCGTTGCGCGAGGAACAGCATTTGGACATCCCAGGCGTCGGCATTCAAAGGCCAGCCGTGCGAGAATGTCACGACCGGGCCTTTGCCCCAATCCTTATAATAGATTTGTCTACCATCTTTCGTTGTAATTGTGCTCATATGTTTTTGCTTTCTGTTTTTTTAATTGATGTAGTTCACAAGAGGAAACGCGTACGCGAGGTCAAGGTAACTTAAGTTACCATTTTTCTCTGAATCCTGGCCGTTGCATTTCGGTAGCTCTTTGACGAAGGTCACACTGTGCGGCGCCTTGAAGTGCGCGAGGTTGACTCGTGATCGCCCCGATCACTCACCGCTTCCCCAGCGGCTTGCCGGTCTATCTACCGGCGCCCCCCGGGCGGCGTATTCACGCGCGCAAACTCACACAGTTCGCGCTCATCGGCGTGCGTCTTCCTTCAGAACAACAAAAGCGTGCGGCATTTTGCCCAAGCGATCATGCGGGTATCTGTTAATCGAAACTATTCGACTCCGGATCTGAAAAGTCGCTTCCCAAGCCCCGCGGCTAGCCGAGCTTTAGCTCGCGTTCCGAATAGCGGCCGCTACGCTTCCAAACATTCAGACGCTATGAAAAACGTTTCAATAGCCTGCGTGACTGTTCTTCTGTGGGTTTTCCTTCTTTTCGGTCACGCAGCCTTTAGTGAGCCGACGCCCTCGCCGGCGTCGCCCGTGACAAAGGAAACAAATTCGCTTCCCCCCGCGGTCAGTAACAAAATCGATGACGCAGCCGCGAAAATGCTGAGCGAGAGCGGCGTCCCGAGTGCCTCGGTCGCGGTGGTGAAGGATGGAAAACTGGCTTACACCAAAGCTTACGGTTTGGCCGACATCGCATCGCATCGGCCCGCGACGACTTCCATGATTTACAGTATTGGATCGATCAGCAAGCAATTCACCGCCGCATCCATTCTTCTCCTGGCCGAGGAAGGCAAACTCTCGCTTGATGATCCCGTAGGGCGCTGGCTACCCGACCTCACACAAGCGAACGAAGTTACGATCCGCCAGGTGCTCTCGATGACTTCCGGTTACCAGGATTATTGGCCACAAGATTATGTGATGCCTTCAATGATGAAACCAGCTTCGCCGGAGGAAATCTTGAAAGGCTGGGCGCAAAAGCCGCTCGATTTCGAGCCGGGAACGAAATGGCAATACAGCAACACGAACTACGTCGCCGCCGGCGTGATCGTAGAGCGACTTGGCGGGACGTTTCTGTTCGACTTCCTGCACCGCCGAGTCTTCGAGCCGCTCGGAATGAAGAGTGTGTTCGATTGCGATAGCTCGGCTCTGCCAGTCGAAGCGCCGACTCGCTACCATCGCTACGGGCTGGGCCCGGCGCGTCCGGCCCCGAAGGAAGGAAAAGGCTGGCTGTTTGCCGCAGGCGAGCTGGCGATGACGGCTTGCGATTTAGCTAAATGGGATATCTCGATGATCGACCAGGCAATCATGAAACCGCAGTCTTACCGCGAGATGGAAACAGCGGAGTTACTCAAGAATGGCGCCAGCACTCAATACGGTTTGGGTGTTGGTGTCAGTTTGGTCAACGGGCGCCGAGTGCTTGCTCATAGCGGAGAAGTCTCAGGGTTCACGGCCCAGAACGTAGTTTATCCAGATGATCGTGCTGCGGTCATCGTGTTGACTAACATGGATGCAAATCGAGCAGGCGTGAATCTGGCGGATAAGATCGGCGAAATAATCTTCGCCCCGACTGGCGATCGTGACTCGCTGGCAAAGGCCAAAGCGATCCTGGTTGGTCTCCAAAAAGGTAAGATCGATCGCTCACTTTTTACCGACAACGCCAACGCTTATTTTGATAAACAATGTTTGGATGACCTTGCGAGTAGCCTCACACTTCTCGGCGCTCCCATTGACTTCGAATTGGTCAGCGAAGGGTCGCGCGGTGGAATGACTGGGCGTCGCTACCGGGCAAAATTTCAAAAGAAAACTTTGGCAGTTAGCACCTACGCCATGCCGGATGGAAAACTCGAGCAATACATCGTCTCCGCGGAGTGAAAGAGCTCTGCAGGGTCGATGCTTCTCAAACTAGAGCGAAAAGGAACTAGAGGGATTTCGGCCATAGCCAGCCGAATACTCCCGCGGTCAGCAGCGCGTAAATGAGGCTATCGAAAAGATGCTTCAACGTGACCAGCCAGCTGCGGCCGCTCCAAATTGATTCCTGAGCGTGGGCTGCGCCGTATCCCAGAAAAGCGACCGTACCGACGACGCGAAATACCTGCAGGAAAACGGTCCCGGGCGTCAGCAAACGGCCGGAGAGATAAGCAGCAAAGATGCTGATCACTACGCAATACAAAAACCATTGGATCAGATTCTTTCCCATCGCGGGTGGGCCGCTGGGCAGCACAGTCAACAAACCCACTGGTCCGGATTTCATTTTCTCAATCGCGGGCGCCGATTTCATTTCCTTGAACGAAAAATACGGAAAGAAATAGGCGGGACCCCGCGTCACGCCTGCATTTCGCAAGGCGTCGGTTACGCGGTCTTCATCGGGCAGTTTGCGGTAATCACTCTTATGGTAAGAGAGCAGCATGTGCATGATGAAGCTGGCGAAAAAAACAATCACAGCCGAAAGCAGAATTGGAAGCCACAAGGCAATTAGCGGAATCATTCTTAATCTTTTACTCGTTGCGTGATTTGAATGTCAACGGCAGTGACTAAAACCATCTCATAAATGTTGTAGCCACATCCTTGTGGGGCGTCTGCATCTTGAAGCCGCGCATTCTGGACGGCACACAACGCCATGACTACATCGCGTGCGGATTTATGAGATGACTTTCGAAACTACGGCGCGACGAGCAAGTGACGAGATGCGGACGTTTCGAGGAGCTGGTAACGGTGGATCCGCAGGCGCAGCCGCCGGTGAGTTTCTTTCCCATGGTGAACGATCCGCGAGGCGAACAGCTCCTTAGTAGTGCGCGCCGACGTACTCCCACATCTGGTGATGCCAGTACGGCCATTCGTGCCCGCCTTCCGGACCCCAGTCGTCGAGATGATGAGCAATGCCGCGATTCCTGAGCACTTCGGACATTCGGTAAGTGGGCCCGCTGTTCTCCCACGGACCACAGCCGGTCACGAGCCGGATGTCGCAACTCGCGTACTGGTGGAGATACCAGGGATCACCTTGGTTCGCCATGTAGTCGACCGGGTTATTGAAATAGAAGTTATCGTCGTACATGCCGTCCATGGAGTCCCGCATGTCGTAGAGGCCCGACAGCGCGTAGCAGCGCTTTACGTGGTCGGGATGTTTGAAGAGTGTGTTAGCAGCGTGATAGGCACCGAGCGATGCACCTAGCGTGGCGATCCCGATGCCCGGCGTCTGGCACTGAGAGTCGATGAACGGGAAAACTTCGTTCGCCACATAGGCGTCGTACTGCGCCTGCATCCAGCTCCGATGGAAGGGGTGCGCTCCCTTGTTCCCGAACGAATCGTTGTTCACGCTGTTGATGCAGAAGATTCGGATGCGCCCCTGCTCCAGGTAAGGGCTGAGGGTGCGAATCATGCTCTGGCCTTCCATCTCCCATTCGTCGCCGCCGCTCGTTGGGAAGGCGAGAATGGGTGCGCCGTAGTTGCCGTAAACAGCGACGCCCATGTCGCGATTCAAACGGTGCGAGTACCAACGCTGATGGTCACGATGCATGCCGTGCGAGGATAGCGGGTTGACGGTCGGCCTCAAGCCTCGTGTGTGGGCACAGGGCGCTAGTCATTGTTTATTCGTTAATTGTTGTTGCAAATCCGGCGCGAGGGCGCGCCTACTTCAGGTTCACCTATCTCGAATCGAGAAATTAGGAGTCTGATTCAACGGCGCGGAGGCGAACGTTAATTTCGTGGGTGAGCGCCAGATGAATCGGGCAGGATGCGGCAGTTTTCATCAGTTCGGCGCGCTCCTCGGATGTAAGCGGCCCCGTCAGCTCGACGGTAAGCTCGACCCGATCGATCATTCCATCTTTGGTGAGGCATTCTTCACAGTCCTGCGCGTGGATGCGCGAGTGCGTTAACGAGACATTAATCTTGTCCAGCGGCCATCTTCGTTTGCGGGCCTGCAGTCCGACCATCATCGAGGTGCAGGCGCCGAGCGATGCCATCAGATAGTCGTAAGGGTCGGGAGCGGCATCCGTGCC
>Ga0070741_10018132_pt1 | contig 11457 bp, 11 predicted proteins | sample Coa_R1_4_FD_66440 | JGI IMG/M metagenome (GOLD analysis project Ga0070741, IMG submission 66440) | Surface soil microbial communities from Centralia Pennsylvania, which are recovering from an underground coalmine fire - Coalmine... | ecosystem: Environmental > Terrestrial > Soil > Unclassified ...
CAGCTTTCAGGTCCATTGGCAGGCGCTCGCGCGCGACGAAGAAATTCTGGTTGTAAATAGTAAGCGCCGCAGAATCGTCACGCGGCCTCTCGTCCGCCCAAACTAACGAACTCAAGCACAACACCAGCAGCAAAAGCTTTCGCATCGAAGTCTCCCCACTCGTTGGTGGACGGAAGGAGGAGGAACTTTCCTGTCCTGCTGTGAGAACGCGACGTAGGCTGGAACTTGCATGTGGTGAACGCAGCGTGTAGCCGTCAGTAACCACGAGTAACCTGCAGCAACACGGCCGGAAGCACGTAAATGCATGTTTGTGCCTAAATAAAGCCTTTCCCCGATACCCGAATCGCGAACGGCGAGCGCATCTTTTGGAGGGAGGATTTATGCACTCGAGAAATCTCGGCTCTTGTGACCCCGAAGATTCCGGCGTACCTCGCGATCCGGAGGACCGGACCGCTCACAGCGATGATCAGCTAAGAGACAAAATGCTGGACAAGACGCTGGCCGATTCTTTTCCCACCAGCGATCCCCCATCAACCATTCCGGACCCGGGCGAGGCGGATTCGCTCAGCCGTGGCGATGAGGAACCGGCAAGGGACCTGTTCAGCGGATTGGTTCCGGGCAGCTGGGCTGCTGTAACCATCGACAATCGATACGTAGTCGCGAGTGGAGCTACTCGTGAAGAAGCGGAACGTAACGCCCGCGAGCGCGGTTATCTCAACGTGAGCCTGGTAGAGGTACCCGATCCTGAAGCTCCACTGCAAACCAAAAACGTGGCCTAGCACCCGCGCCGAGTCAGACGCAAAATAAAATGCTGCCGGAAACTCCGGCAGCATCGTCCAAATTTTTCCCGCGATTAGTTCTCAGCTAGTTCGCCAGCCGCGGTGTAGCTCTGCTGATATCCGCTGCTGAACGCAATGCGATCTTCGTCGCGGCTCCACCGACCCACGCTCAGGTGAGGGTCCCTGCCCTGCTGAGCGTCCAGTTTGCCGAGATACAATCCATCACGGAACGCGGCGTTGGTCGCCGCCCGGTTTCCGAACATAGTGGCTTGGTTGGTCGAAGGCCCCGTGATCGCAGTCACCGTGAATGCAATGACAGCGGCAAACACAAGCGCTAGCAAAATCTTTGACATTCCCATCTCCTTGGTCAGCTTTCGTGGCGTACCTGGTAGTTTGCAGCCCGCGTGCCAAAGAGTCGATTGTTCGATAGGACTGAAGAATATCGGGTTAGGAGAGTAGATGCTTGAGCAAGGAATGTTGTGTCAAGATTTACCGCGGCGAGTTTTTTGAAAACTGGACAGGCCAGAAAAACCAATGTCCTACACCGAACGCAGAGTCAATAGCGTGATTTCCGGCGGAACACCCAGGCGCACAGGAAAACCGAACGTGCCCAGTCCGCGATTGACATACAGGTAGGCGCTCTTTCCCGAACTTCCATTCGCGCCAGCGACGGCGTGACCTTCACCATTGCCAAGAGGCAAGTGATATAGGCCCGCCACAAAGTCGGTGATGAGCCGCGCCGGGGTGATGGTCCGATCCACAACTTCAAACTTCACCTGTCCACCGTGGGTGTGGCCCGCGAGACTGAGTTCGATGCCCAGATCGGCAGCCCGACGGAACGAATTGGGATTGTGGGAAAGCAGAATATTGGGCATGTCGCGCCGCACCAGATGCTCGATTCCCTGTAATGCTCGTCCCTTCGGGCCGGAAGTCATGAAGTCGCGCTGGTAATCCACGCCGATGAGATTCAACTTGGAGCCGCGCCACTGCAGTTCAGCGCTCTCCTGACGCAGCAGTTTCATGCCGTAACGATCGAATAGCTGCTCAGCGGAACGCTCCGCTCCGGCATAGATCTCGTGATTGCCGTTACATCCCCAGGTCCCCAGAGGCGCCCGCAAACGGCCGAGTTCGTTAATGCAGTCTTCCAGTGGGTCGCGCTCGCTGCTCACAAAATCCCCGGTGACGACGGCGAGGTCCGGCTTAAGCTCATTCGCCATGTCGACGGCGCGGCGAATCTCTTCCCGCGGCATGAATTCGCCAATGTGCAGATCGCTCAGCTGAACAATACGCAACCCATCCAGTTGTTTGGGCAAATCGCTGATGGGAACCTCGACCTCTTCAATCCTGTAGTTACGTCTTCCCGCAGCGACGCCGTAGGTGGCCGCAATAAAGGGCAGACCTCCCGCCATGTACGCGGCGTAGCGGAAGAGGTCGCGGCGCGAAGGATCAAAGCTGCGCCCGGCGAATGCAAAAGCGGCAAGCTTCGAGGCCCAACCAACGATGGTGACCGATTGAAAAGCAAGAAATCCGAATAACGACGCAACAAGCCACACGCGGGCGATGCCGACGATCCACGTGCCTGCTGTGCCGCGAGGCAGAAGGTGACCAACAAAAGGATCAATAATAGCGGCGAGCAGCGCGGCAGCGGCGGCGATCCATACCCCCTCAAGTGCCAGCCGGGCCCACGGACTGCTGATTCCGGCGATCCAACGCCACGCGTTCGCGAACCAAAACCACTGGATTACGAACAACAACCCCAACACGGCAAAAAACAACGCTACACGAAACAAATGTTTAACCTTCACCCGCGGCCTTTCTAATAGTTGGATGAGAAGAAGGTCAGAATTGATGCGTCTGTTCGGCTAGCGCCGAAGGATGGCCTCGTTTGGCGCGGCAAGAAAAAGCGAGCGTACGCGGCCTTGGCGCAAGTAACGCGCCGCCGGTGTGCGCATCAGGTGGTCGGGACTCGGAAGTCGATCCCGCGGTCCTCGTTCTGTTGTGCGGTCGCCTGCAAATCCAAGTCAGATAACGGAATTCGGCGACGATGTCCCGGCGTCATGTCGTACAGAGTGTCGCCCACGATGGCATAATTCTGCACTTCCAGTTGCCGTCCATCTTTGAATACCAGCAAGGTCGGCGGTAGATCGGCGCTCTGTTGCGGAGCAGGTTCCGCAGAGGCTTCAGTCACCGGCTGTTGTGGCTCCTCAGAGGCTGCTGCACGCCCCGGATAGGCTTCTCCGTTACCGCGACGATCAAAGATGGTAGGCCCGCCGTTGTATTGCTCGGCGCTGTCGCTACCAGCTTCGTCACCGCCGTAGGGCACAGCTACGGGAACCGCGTATGGAACTGCGTAGGGAACGGGAACAATGGCGATGTTGTTTCCGAAGTTGCGCCCATGATCGCCACCACGGCCGCGATGAAAAATCGGCGGATTCTGATTGAAATGAACAAACGAATGGTTTGCGAAATTGTTCGGGACAACGAAGTTGCCGCCAGGAACCAGTCCGGCCGGTCCTATGGAGGTCACGCTGGCCGGCACTCCCGGAGGTCGACTGAAGTTACCGCCGAAACCGATCGAAGTGACCGAGGCCGGCACACCGTTGATTTGGGCATGAATTTGCGGAACCAGGGCCAGAGTAAAAACCGCGACAGCAGCCGCGATCCAGAGTTTCATGAATAGATGATACCGTACGGCTGCAACCATGGCGCGCCCTCCGGGCGGGACCAGAAACACTTCTACCTTTATTAGAATTCCATCGGGCAGCGAGAGTTGCGTCTAGAGAACAAGAATCTGATTGGCCTGGGAACTCGCCGAATCGCGCGTTGGCTTCAGCGACCACAGGGGCTAAAGCCCTCTTCTTCCCGGCGTTTACGCGGCCTCAAAGGGCCGCTCTGGCATGGAGATCTGAGAAGCTTGGGTGCCAGAACGAGGGTGTCGGGTCTATGTGAGCGTTGGCGGGTGAAACACCGGTCACCGATCACACGGATTTCAACAATCAGGACAGAAGATGAAAAGGGATATCCGAGGAGGTGTGCGGGGATCCGTGGCCGGGGTGTAGGGTCGGCCATGGCAAAGTTTGCCGGACGCGAGTTCGATCACGCGCCGAGGGCGGTTTGTATCGCGTCAGCGATGTGGTTTGTAAGCGCGCTCATCCGCTCTTCGGACTCCGCCTCAACCATTACTCTGGCCAGGGCTTCAGTCCCCGAGTAGCGCACCACTACACGGCCATTACCATTCAATTCCCGTTCGGCGGATTCGATGGCGCGCTGGATTTCCGGAACCTGCGCAAATGGCTTCTTTTCACGGACCGCAATGTTCTTGATGGTCTGCGGAAACACCTGCAGGTCTGAAATCAGTTCCGCCAGCGACTTTCCCGAGCGGACCATCACGTCCATCACGCGCAACGCGGTCAGCAGGCCATCTCCCGTGGTTGCATCACCATCGCGAAAAATAATGTGACCCGACTGCTCGCCCCCGAGAGTTGCCCCGGCCTTCCGCATCTCCTCGAGCACATATTTGTCGCCCACATTTGCGCGCAGCATGCGGATCCCCGACCTGCGTAGCGCAATTTCGAGTCCCATGTTGGACATGGTTGTGGCAACCACGAGATCGCCTTTAAGAATGCCGCGCGACTGCATGTCTCGTGCGGCCAGCAGCAGGATGGCGTCGCCGTTGACCACTCGCCCATTGGCGTCGCTGAACAAAGCACGGTCGGCGTCGCCGTCGAAGGTGACGCCAAGGTCGTATGCGCCGCGCCTGTCGGCGATTGCCTGCGCCACGGCTTCCGGATGAAGCGCGCCGCAGTTCGCGTTGATGTTGCGCCCGTCCGGCGATGCGCAAAGAAACGTGGCCTGGATCTTTGCCGAGCGAAACAGTTCAGGCGCTTCGGCGGTGGCAGCGCCATTGGCGCAGTCGACCAGCACTCTCAATCCGCTTAGGTCAGACGAGGTGTCGGCTGTCAGCCACTCGATGTACGCGCGGCGTAACTCTGCCTGTCCGGGCAGGCTCGCAAAGGACTGGGTAGCCGGCTCTGTCCCGGGATTCTGAAGCAAGCTGAAAATCTCCTGCTCGATCGCGAGTTCGTGCGAATCGGGCAGCTTGTATCCGTCTCCGGAAAAAACTTTGATCCCGTTATCGGTCCACGGATTGTGCGACGCCGAGATCACCACGCCGGCCGCGTATCCCTTGCTGCGCGCCAGAAATGCCACTCCAGGTGTGGTGATTACGCCGGCGCTGTCTACCTCGACCCCGGTCGAGAGCAATCCCGTAGCAACCCGGTCGGCAATCCACGCGCTGGATTCGCGGGTGTCCTGTCCTATGACGGCGCGGGGATTTGACGCGCTTCGCGTGAGGTCGTGGCCAATCGCGCGGCCAATCAGGAATGTGCTTTGAGTGGTTAGCGGGAATTCGCCGGCTACACCGCGGATGCCGTCTGTCCCGAAGAGTTGTCGTGTCTGCGCGCCCATGGAGAATTTACTGGCCGCCATTTTCGGCAGCAACTCTCTCCATCATAACTGTGACGCGTACGGGACCGGGGTGCATAACTTGGACCAGCGGATCGGAAACATAAGCGTGCGTGGTGAAAACGTTACGATCCATGGTGCCGCTCGCATCCACCGGATCGGTAATCGCAGCTTCCACAGCTTGCACCCGTTTTTCTGGACCTGTGATGCGCAGCGTTTCGGGTTCTACGACCACGCGGGCGATGCGATATCCGCGTGCGAACTGGCCCACTACCCGCGCATGAATCGGGACGTCACGCGTGGAGCGTATATCGAAGCTCACGTGAAACTGACTGGGGATCACCTGTACAACTTGCAAATCGTGCGGTATGTGAATTTGCTGCGCCGTCAGATCGAATGTGCGCTCGCCCGGTTTAGTGCCGGTAAGATCGATTTCGGGGTGAATATCGGAAGGGCGCAGCTGATGCACAATCCGCTGGGGACCGCGCACCCGCACCTGGGCCTGAACAACCCCCTCCGAACTCAGTTCGAGATTTTCAGGAATGTTGTGAAACTCGATGGGAACTTCTACCGCGACTTCTGCCACGGGATCGCGCGATACGGCCAACCACAAGCCTACCGCTAATGCCAACGAGATCAGCTTCAGGCCGAAGTTGTGAATAACGTGACGCTGGAAAAAGTCGGCCATTAATCGTCAGCCCCTAGATTGATGCGGGACTCTGCACTCCGGCCACCGGAACTGCGCTGACTCGAAGTATCCTCAGGTTCGAGCGCGTCGCCTTCGGCGGCTATGGCCGTCGGCAGCGTGGAAGGCGGAACATAGCGCCGCAACAAGGTCCCGATCCGATCACGCAACTGCTCAACCGTAAGATCGCGTTCGATCTTTCCGCCTACTGCCAGGCTGATCGCTCCCGTTTCCTCGGAAACAATTACCGCAATCGCATCAGTCTCTTCGGTGATGCCGATACCGGCGCGGTGCCGAGTGCCAAGCTGCGTCGACAGGATCGGATTCATCGAAAGCGGAAGAAAGCAGGCTGCGGCAGCAACGCGATCCTTCTGGATAATGACCGCGCCATCATGCAAGGGCGCGCTCGGACGAAAAATCGTAGCCAGCAAATCGTAGGAGAGATGCGCGTCCAGCGGCACCCCGCTCTCGATGTAAGTGCGCAAACCGATCTCCCGCTCAATAACGATGAGCGCGCCAGTCTGGTTTTGCGAAAACAGGTTCGCGGCCAGAACGACGTCGTCGTAGGGATCGGAATCCGCGGAGTGCGACCGCGTCATCGTGAGGGTACGTCCCAGCCGCGCCAGGGCCTGCCGCAACTCCGGCGCGAACACTACAATCAGCGCGAAAACTGCATAGGGCAGCAGTGTGCTGATCAGCCAATTCAGCGTGGTGAGATCACCGATCCGCGAAAAATAAAACGCGAGCGCCAGTGCCGCCACGCCCACCAGCATGAGCGCAGCGCGAGTCCCCCGAATCAGCGCCAGGAACTCGTAAATGATCAGGGCCACCAGCAGAATGTCGATAACAGAAACTATCGACATATGTGGCCACGGCGCGGACAACTGCGTCACAAGGTTCCTTCCCAGCGCCAGCCGCAGCGCTGGTGCCCATTGTAATCCAGTAATTTCGAGTAGAAGAGTAATCGAAAGGACTTATCAAGTCTTTTTGACAGTGGCCGTAATCGCGCCTCGTGCCAACCGGGCCAGGATGTCTTCGCCGGGCTCTACCTGGGCCGAATCCGTCACCAGCTTTCCCGAGCTGTCGAATACTAGGGCGTACCCGCGCTCGAGAATCGCCACTGGCGACAGCGCCTGCAGTTCCCCGCTCAGCCGCTCGAGCCGGGACTTCTGCTGCAGGAGTTGCCCGCGAGCGGCATTACCCAGCGCGGCCATGCTCGCTTCCAGCTCTTTCCCCATCGATGCCAGGATACGGCGCACGTCGTAATGCCGCACTTGTGCCGACGCCGACTCCCAACGCCGCCGCTGCGCCTCGATCACCTGACGTTCCGCGCGCTCCAGTCGATGCACGAAATCATCCACCCGCTGCTGCCGCTGATTGATCACCGCCATCATGCGGCCGAACGCTCCGTGGTGCGCCATCTCAGTCAATGACTGCCTTCCCATGAGCAGCCGATATCGCATCGCCCGGGTTAGCCGCTGGTGGAGACCCTCGGCCTGCTCTTCGATGTCCTGCCGCGACCTGATAACCAGTTCAGCCGCGGCTGACGGGGTAGGAGCGCGCAGGTCCGCAACGAAATCCACGATGGTGAAATCAGTCTCGTGTCCGATCGCGGAAATCACTGGAACCTCGGAACTCGCGATCGTTCTCGCCAGCCCTTCATGATTAAAGGCGGCCAGGTCTTCCGCTGATCCTCCGCCGCGTGCCACAATAATGACCTCGACATTCCGCGCCTTATTGAAGTAGCGAATCCCATTGCTTACTTCCAGAGCCGCCGCTTCGCCCTGCACCTGTGCGGGGAAGATCAGCACATTTGCGGTGTGGTGCCTTCGCTGCAGAACATTAAGAATGTCCCGCAACCCGGCTGCCTGCGGCGACGTGACGATTCCGATCCGCCGCGGCAGTCCAGGGATTGGCTTCTTACGGCTCGCTTCGAACAGTCCCTCAGCTTCCAGCTTCGCTTTCAACTGCTCGAACGCGACTTGCAGCGCGCCTGCGCCTTTTGGCTCAAGGTACTCGGCGACGACCTGCAACTCGCCGCGATCTTCATAAATGGTGACGCGGCCGCGTGCTACTACCTGCATCCCGTTCTCCGGCCGGAAACGCAGCAGCCGCGCCTGCGAGCGGAAAATCACCACTCCGATCTGCGCGTCCTTGTCTTTGAGGGTGAGATATAAATGTCCGGAAGCCGGCGAGCGGAAATTCGAGATTTCCCCTTCCACCCAGATGTCGGAGTACTCGCGCTCGATGTGGGTCCGGACGGTAGAGACAAGATCCCGCACCGTCCAAATGCGGCGATCCAGCGGCCGAAAACTGAATCCGAGTTGGTCTGTGGACGCCACGTTTAATGGCGAAACCGCCCGATGAGCCAGAACACCAGCGTCAGAATTACGCTTAGCAAAATTGAAGTGGCAATCGGAAAATACACCACGGTGTTCTTGCCGCGATAAACAATATCGCCGGGCAGCCGGCCGACTGGCAGATGCGTCCTGCCGAACAACATCAGGACCACCCCGACAATCGCCAGGATGAGTCCCACCACTAGCAGCATTCTGCCTATATCAGCCACACGATAAGTCTAACTGAGAACCGAGTACCGGATACGAGAACTGAACGCGACGAGAAACTCGAATGCTACAATTTTCGCCATGAAGATAGCAGTGCTGGTGCTACTGTCTGCGGTGGTCCTGATGGCGCAAAATACTTCCGAAGTTGAGATTACTGCCGAGCCGCATCACCATGTCGTGCTCGAAAATTCCTATACCCGCGTCTTCAAAGTAGAGGTCGCGCCCAAAGACCAGACCCTCATGCACCGGCATCGCCACGACTACATTTTTGTCGTCCTCGGGCCGGCCGATATCGAAAATGATGTAGCGGGAAAGCCGCCGGTCACACTCAAACTCCAGGATGGCGAAACCCGTTTCACTGAGGGCGACTTCGCTCACGTTGCCAAGAACCTGTCCGATACCACTCCCTTCCGCAATGTGACAATCGAACTGCTGCACGATAAGACCGCCCCGAAATCCGCGCCCAAAGTAGACGAGGAGCGCGCCTTGCACGTGCTGAAGGGCGGCACCGAGGACGTGATGTTTGTGAAAGACAACGTGGTGGTAAGTGAAATAGATCTGCAGCCCTCAGGAGTGTTGTCGCGGCATCGCCACAAAGCTCCTCACCTCATTGTCGCTATTACTGATCTGACACTGAGAAATGATGTGGCCGGCAAGCCGCCGTCGAACATTGAAATGAAAGCCGGTGACGTAAAGTGGGTGCGGTCGGCAGTAACACACGCCCTTACGAACGTGGGCGACAAAGAAGCTAAATGGGTGACCCTCGAGTTCCGATAAGGAACCCCGGTCGCGATGTCTCTCCGGACAATTTACAAATCGATGACATAAAACCAGCCCTGCCGTCGTACCGTTCGGTTGCGCGCGGCGCACCATCTCTTAATCCGCCGCACGACTTTGAAGGGGCGGCCCTATGAAAAAGCCTTTCTCGCCACTGCTGGTCATTCGCGCATTTCTACTGTTTGTCGTGCTCAGTGCGATGTCGGTCGCGCAGCCTTCCCCGCGCGCAGTCGGGCCGACGGGTGTCATCGTGCACAGCAAGTTCGGTGGCCAGATCTTCGGTTTTGACATTGATCAGAATGGGACCGAAGGCATTCTCGCCGAAGCGCAAACCGTGTCCGGCGGAAAAGTCCTCGCGGCAGTCGAGACCTTCGATCAGGCGACAGGAAACATCCTTCAGGTACTCGCAAAGTCGCAGACCCAAGATGACTTCATCACCCTGGGGGTAGTCGGGAGCAGCATCGGACTCATCGAGCGTGAACACGTCATCAGCCTGGGAAAGGTCCAACGGATATTCGCTACAGTCAATCCGCTCAGTGGGAACCGATTCTCCGGCAGGTGGACCCCGCCCATCACGCAAAGCGTTCTCATCAACTCAGTCAGTCGCAACCAGGGTATTGCCAACGTGGCGGTACTTGGCTCGCAGCTTCAGAGCTTTTCCTCGGTGGTATTCAGTTCCGACGTCGCAAATAACACCTCTGGCCCGGTGATCACCTTGACCGATCCCAACTTCACCAGTTCCAACGTGCCGGTGATTGCGTACAATTCTGCGACAAATGAGGCAGTGGTCGCGTCGAAGGGTGCGAATGCTTTTGGCCCGCCGGATATCGGGCTGATCGATCTGGCTACCGGCACGCAAACCAGTTTCAACGGTCTCGGCATTGGATATGTGAATGGGCTGGCCGTAGATTCCGCGACGGGAATTGCATGTACAACGACTGAAATCGACTTCAGTGTGCAGTTCTACAATCTGGCAACTCACAATGGCATTAGCGTCGTATTACCGGGTGCGACCACGCAGTTTTTCAGCGGCGCCGATGTTCAGGTCGATCCGGTAAACCGCCTGTTCTTGGTGGCGCAACCGAACTCCAGCACCGCTCCGAGTGGCAGCAGCATTCACGTCTACCGGGAGAACGGAACACTGGTGGAGTCGCTGAATGGCTTCAGCTTCTCCAATGCGTTCAATGTGGTTCCCGCGCACATTGCGATTAATCCGGCCAACCGCACCGGTTTTGTTGACGGGCCCGATCAGAACGTCCCGGATATTCAGTCGTTCACCTATTAGAACCGCCGGAAAAACCTGCACACAATACGAATCCTCGCGATCTCCGCGACATCAAATCAGTACAAGCTGATTAAAGAGATTGGCTCCGGAGTCCGGAGCCGCATTCGGAGACACAGTCGCTCCGAAGGGGTCCTTCCAAAGGCCGTTTCGAGATCTTTCGTATAGAATATTCGTTACTTTTCTGATACTCCCCTTGCGCTGAGCTGAACCATTTGGTATAAAAGCTGAGTCGAGGGCATCAGGTTGAGCTGTCCCAGCCGTTTTCGTTGAATCTTCGCGACGGTTTGGGCATCTAAACTAGTAACCCTAAAAATGACCCCGGCCACGGGGTTTTGATTCGGGGACAAAGTTCCTCGAAGGGTTCCGCGTAATCGCAAGAACCTCCAAGTGATCTTTAATTAATCGAAACTTCCGCCTCGGCGCGTGCCGAAATGGCACAGCTTAGAGCTGCGGAAGAGGCGTTTCGTCGCGCATCCGAAGAAGCTCCACCCCTGTGGTGTCGAGCTCCTCAGCTGTGAAAATCAGGTGGAAATCCTGTGAGCACAATGGGTTGACAGGGTTGCCGACGCACGCGTAACTTTAAAAGGTTTCGAGGACAGCTGAAGCCGCATTCGTGTGGATTCAGTCTGGACTGAAGGCGCGCCGCTCAGGCGGAAGGCGATTCGGTTCTTTGACAACTAGGTTGAACGTGCCAGTCGTGAGAAGGAACATGTTCGGGCTCAAGTCCGAGCGTACTCACAAGATAATCCTCGTACCTACGGGTACGGGGTGATTTGTTCGTTCCGAACAAATTTCAGGTTTCAAACGAGAGTTTGATCCTGGCTCAGAATCAACGCTGGCGGCGTGCCTAACACATGCAAGTCGAACGAGAAAGTGGAGCAATCCATGAGTAAAGTGGCG
>Ga0070741_10018133_pt1 | contig 11457 bp, 13 predicted proteins | sample Coa_R1_4_FD_66440 | JGI IMG/M metagenome (GOLD analysis project Ga0070741, IMG submission 66440) | Surface soil microbial communities from Centralia Pennsylvania, which are recovering from an underground coalmine fire - Coalmine... | ecosystem: Environmental > Terrestrial > Soil > Unclassified ...
TCAGGGACTTCAGATCGAAAGCGGTACTAGAATCATAGGTTTGCTAGTGCCCATGACTTTCCGAAGTTCGTGAACGGTCGTGCGGCAATGGAGCACGAACTTCGGAAAGTGGGCACTAGCCGAACATCTTGTTGAGTTCGCCGCCAGGATAGCCGTTGGCCAGCTCGGTGAAGGTCCCCTTCTCCGCCATTTCCCTGGCCGCTTTCATGAAGCCCGCCCATGCGGTGCGCGCCAGCGAGCCGCCGACCGAAATGCGGCGCACGCCGAGCGCCTCGGCTTCGCCGCGCGACAGTCCGGAGGCGCCGATCAGGAGATTGACGGGTTTTGGCGCAACCGCCTTCACGACAGCGGAAATCTCTTCTTTTGTCTTGATGCCCGGCGCATAGAGGCAGTCGGCGCCGGCGTCCGAATAGGCCTTCAGGCGATCGATCACGAGCGCCAGATCGGTGACGCCCCAGAGGAAGCCTTCGCAACGGCCGGTGAGCAGCACGCCGCTTCCGTCCTTGTCGATCGCGGCGCGCGCCGCCTTGATCCGCTCGACCGCCAGCGCCTTTTCGAACAGCGGCTTGCTCTTGTCGCCGGTGGAATCCTCAATCGACAGTCCGGCGACCCCGGTCTTCACCGCGCGCGCGACATTGGCGGCGACGCCGTCAGGCTCGACGGCAAAGCCGCCCTCGTAGTCGGCGTTGACGGGAAGGTCCACGGCGGCGCAGATCGCGGTGAGATGGTGGCAGACGTCATCGACGGTGACGCGATTGTCGGCCTTGCCGATGGTCCAGGCAAAGCCCGCGCTGGTCGAGGCCATTGCCTTGAAGCCGAGCTTTTGCAAGGCGATCGCGCTGCCGACGTCGAAGGGATTTGGCAGCACGAAGCAGCCGCTCTCATGCATCTTCCTGAATGTCGCGCGTTTGTCCGCTGTCGAAACCGGCATGATCTCTCCCTTCATTTTTCATTCGCGACCCGTTAGATAGCCGCGCGGCGGACTGCCCGCCAGTGCTGCCATCTCCTGCCAGTCATGGCACGACCTTCCGCAAGAACGTTCGCTCCTCCGCGAGGATGAACTTGTTGTCCTCGGCGAAGTGGAAATTCGCCATGCCTTCCGCATCGTCACGCAGTCGCGCGCGATAGGCCTCGTAGGCGGCAAGGCTCTCGAACGAAATCAGCGCAAAGGCGATGTTGTTGGTGCCCTCATGCGGCATCCAGTAGCCGAGCAGGTCGCCGCCGCAGCGCGGGATGATCGACAGCCAGCGCCTGGAATACTCCTCGAACTGCGCGCGCTTGAACGGATCGAGCTGGTAGCGGATGAAGACGGTGACCGGCATGGGAACCTCAATGCATCGTGAAGTGTCCAAGAATATAGCCGGTTGCTCGACGACGATGCTTCGGCTATCGTCGAAGCATGAAAACAGGACCCGACATCGCCATGGTCGCCTCGCTGGTCGGCGACCCCGCCCGCGCCAACATGCTGACCGCGCTGATGAGCGGCCGTGCGCTGACCGCAAGCGAGCTGGCGCAGGAAGCCGGTATCACGCCGCAAACCGCGAGCTCGCATTTGTCGAAGCTCGAGGCCGGCGGCCTGGTCGAGCCGGAGAAACAGGGCCGTCACCGCTACTACCGCCTGACCGGCGAGGACATCGCCGGCCTGCTCGAGATGCTCGAAGGCCTTGCGGCGCGCGTCGGCCACATGCGTGTGCGCACCGGACCGAAGGATCCGGAGCTGCGCCGCGCCCGCATCTGCTACGACCATCTTGCCGGCGATCTCGGCGTGCAAATGCTCGACAGCATGCGCGACCAGAAACTGGTGCGGCAGAAGAAGCAGGACATCGAGCTGACGACTGAAGGCGCGCGCTTCCTGGAGAAGAATTTGCAGATCGCGCCCGAAACGCTCGCCCATCCGCGCCGGCCGGTGTGCAAGGCCTGCCTCGACTGGAGCGAGCGGCGGCATCATCTCGCGGGCACGCTCGGTGCCGCCATGATGAACCGCTTCACCGAGCTGAAATGGGCCGCGCGCGATCCCGCGCCCGGCAGCCGCGTGGTGAATTTCACCCGCACCGGCGAGAAGCGCTTTGCCGCGCTGTTTCCGAACGGCGAAGGCTGAGCACGATCGCGTGTAGTTTGGCACTTCTTGTCATGGCCGGGCTTGCCCCGGCCATCCACGTCTTTATAGCCAGCTTAAAGCAAGACGTGGATGCCCGGCTCAAGGCCGGGCATGACGAATCTCATTGTTGAGACCGCTATGCGACGCATCTTCGTAACGGCACTCTGCGCCATTCTCATCTGCACCTCCGCCCTCGCCGCCGACGCGCCACGCGAACCCTACGGCGTCAATCTCGAAGGCTTCGCCTATCCGTATCCCGTCGGCCTGTTCGAGGTGACCAACGAAGGCGAGCACCTCGAGATGGCCTATATGGACGTCGGGGCCTCCGGCCAGCCGAACGGCCGGGCCGTGGTGCTGCTGCACGGACGCAATTTCCCGTCGAGCTACTGGGCGCCCGTGATCACGACGCTCCGCGATGCCGGCTACCGCGTGGTGGTGCCGGACCAGATCGGCTTCGGCAAATCATCGAAACCCTCCGGCGAATTGCATTTCGACAATCTCGCGCGCAACACCGTGGCGCTGCTCGACCACCTGCAGATCGCCAAGGCCGACATCGTCGCCCATTCCATGGGCGGCATGCTCGCGGTGCGGATCGCGCGCGCGTTTCCGGACCGCATCGCCCATCTCGTGCTGACTGCGCCGATCGGGCTCGAGGATTACCGGCTCTATGTGCCGCCGGTGCCGACCGAGCGGATCATCGAAAACGAGGGCAAGCTCACCGCCGAGGCCTACCGCAAGCAACTCGAAACCAACTATGCGCTGAAACTGCCGGCCGACCAGGTGACGCCGTTCATCGACTCCCGCTTCAATATCAAGGGCAGCGCCGACTATCCGCGATGGCTGCGCGCCTTCGCCTCGTCCTACCAGATGATCTATCGCGAGCCCGTGGTGCACGAGATCCCGCTTGTTTCGCAGCCGACGCTGTTCGTGATGGGATCGGACGATCACAACGCGCCGGGCCGCGCCGCCGCGCCGGAAGCGCTGCGCGCGAAAATGGGTCACAATGCGGAGCTGGCGCAGGCGCTCGCCGCGCTGATGCCGAATGCGCGTGCCGAGGTGATCCCGAATACGGGTCATCTGGTGTTTCTGGAAGCGCGTGCGAAATACGACGAGCTGCTGCTCGGCTTTCTCGGGAAGTGAGTGCAAATGAAAAGGCAGGGACCGATCGGCCCCTGCCTTTCGTTGATCGTTACCAGTTGCGGAAGCAGCGCTGGCCATACGGGCCGGGATGCCAGCCGGGCGGGCAGTTATAGACCGGGCGGCAGCCGCCATAGGGGCCGCGATGCCATCCCCATCCGCAGCCACCGGACACATGGATGATTTCACCGGAGGATGCCTGCGCGAGCGGCGCCAGCGGCATCGCCTGGGAAGCGGTCATCGCGGCAAGGCCGAGGCCGAGCGCGAGGGCTGAAGCAGCAAGAAATTTCATGGGTTTGGTCCTCTCGTGAAATGAATTCACGCAAGCAAGTTTCGCCGCCCACAGCTGAACGCTGACTGAACCCTTTTGGTTAAGGCTGAGGCTTACGAAGATTTCATGATGGCGACTGTCGCGCCGCTTGCTCAATTCACCCTCTCCCGCAAGGGGAGAGGGTAAGAGCGAGCTCGCTTCCGCGACAACTCAAGCCGCAAACTCTTCCGCCAGCACAAAAGTCTCGCGGGTGCGCGTGACGTCGGGCCAATCGCGATTGAAATCGGCGACGAGGCGTTTCAGGTCGTCGCCCTTCATCGCGCGGTCGAGCGCGGCTTCGTCGGCGAACTGATAGGTGGCCTGGTGCAGCGACGGATCGGTCAGGCTCCAGAACCGCCACGCCTTGACCACGCCAAAGGATTTCGCGGCGTCGGGCAGATGCTCGTTCTGATACCAGGTGTCGAAAGCCTTGCGCTTGGCGGGATCCTTGACGGTGGCGCGGACGACGAAGAAGGCAGCGGACATGGTTTCCTCCGTTTGTTTTGCAATGAGCATAGCGCCGGCAGCGCGCGCTGTCGTGCGTTTCCGAGCGCCCTACTCCGCCAGCCCGAGACTCCTGAGATGCCGCGCCATCCGCTCCATGGTCGCCGGTGAAAACACCATCGCCTGCTCGAACTTCGCGACCGTCAGACCGGGATAATGCCGCATCATTTCGGCAAACGCCTGCCTTGCTTCCTCGGTCCTGCCCGCGCCCGCCAGCGCCGACGCCAAATTGCGATAGATCCAGCTCGCATGCGGCCGCTCCAGCAGGGCACGGCGATAGAACGTCACGGCCTGGTCGTACTCCTCCGAAATCTCGTGGGCCGAGCCGATCCCGGCATAGTTGTTGAAATTCATCGGGTCGATCGGGCTCAGGCGAATGGCGCGCTCGAAATTCTCGATCGCCTTGACCGGCTGGTCCGCGTAATTCTCGATCCAGGCGAGCCGGCTCCAGGCCCAGGCACAGTTGGGATCGAGCACCAGCGCCCGCTCCAGCAGCACGCGCGCGGTGCCAAAGTTACGTACGAAGGTGTGCACCGCTCCGAGCACCGCTAGAATCAGCGGATCGTCGCCGCTCAGCGCCGCCGCCTGCTCGGCGAGCGAACGCGCTTTCGCCTGGCTGTCCGCGATATCATCGGCCCAGTTGTAGACGGAGCGCTGCGCGTGGCACCAGCCGGCCAGCGCCAGCGCCAGCGGATATTCGGGATCGACCGCCAGCGCCTTTTCGAGCAGCTCCAGCGCCCTGGCGCTCTCCTCCTTTTCCAGCGCCCAGACGTGCGGCATCGCCCGCATGGTGTAGTCGTAACTGCCGAGGTCCTGTGGGCGCCGGCGCCGGGAGCGTTCGATCTCGGCAAGGCGGATCGAGGGCTGCAGGGCGCCCGCGATCTGCTGGGTGATGCGATCCTGCAAATCGAAAAATTCGTCGACGGTGCCGTCGTAGCGCGAGCTCCAGACATGCGCGCCACCCTCGGTCTCGATCAGCTGCACGATGATACGCAGCCGGTTGCCGACCTTCTGCACGCTGCCTTCGAGCAGATAGGCGACGCCGAGCTCCTTGCCGATCGCGCGCGCATCGGTGGCGCGGCCCTTGTAGGTGAAGGCCGAGCTGCGTGCGATCACGAAAAAGGACTTGATGCAGGACAGCGCCGCCGTGACCGCCTCGACGATGCCGTCGGCGAGAAAGTCCTGACCCGGCTCCGCCGACATGTTGTCGAACGGCAGCACCACGATGGAAGGCTTGTCGGGCAGCGTCAGTTCGCGCGGCCGCGCCGCCTCCGATATGGATGTACCCGCAGCTCTGCTGCCGCCGATGGGACGCATGTGCCAGGCGCGCATCGGTTCGGCGATGTTCTTTAGCGACTGCTCGCCGATATCGTCGAAGGCGACGTCGACCTTGCCGCGGATTTGCCGGTGGGTGTCGTCGGAGATGCAGACGCCGCCCGGCTGCGCGATCCCCTCGAGGCGCGCCGCGATATTGACGCCGTCGCCGAAGATATCGTTGTCGTCGATGATGATGTCGCCGACGTGAATGCCGATTCGGAATTCGATGCGAAGCTCCGGCGCCGTGTCGCACGCCCGCTCCGCCATCGCGCGCTGCAACTCCACCGCGGCGCGTGTCGCGTCGACGGCGCTGGCGAACTCGACCAGCATGCCGTCGCCGGTGGTCTTGACGATGCGGCCGCGATGCGCGGCGATGCCGGGATCGACGATGGTCTTGCGCAGCACCTTGAGCTGCGCCAGCGTGCCCTCCTCGTCGCGGCCCATCAGCCGGCTGTAGCCGGCAATGTCGCCCGCCAGCACCGCCGCCAGTCGCCGGTCCACGCGCTCGTCGGACAAGGAGGCCTCCTGTACACCTATTAAAGCACGGTCTGGCGCTTTTCCGCCACGCGTAAAGTCGTCCCATCCGTCCCGCAGATTGCCCAAGAGGCCAGTTCCGCTATAGTCCGCCGCGCTTCGAATTTGAAAAATGACGGCTTTGAATCACAACTGGGAGTAGGCACGATGGGCAAGAAATATCAGAGCATCCTGGAGACTGTCGGCAACACGCCCGTGGTGCGGATCAATCGCCTGGCGCCCAAATCCGTAAATTTGTACGTGAAGGTGGAAGCCTTCAATCCGCTCGGCTCGGTCAAGGATCGCCTCGCGCTCGGCGTGATTGAGGCCGCCGAAAAATCCGGTGAGCTGAAGCCCGGCCAGACCGTGGTCGAGGCGACCAGCGGCAACACCGGCATCGGTCTTGCGATGGTGTGCGCCGCGAAGGGCTATCCGCTGGTCGTCACCATGGCCGAGACATTCAGCGTCGAGCGGCGCAGGCTGATGCGCTTCCTCGGCGCCAAGGTCGTGGTCACGCCGGCGGCCGAGCGCGCGGTCGGCATGATCAACAAGACCATCGAGCTTGCGAAGACCCACGGCTGGTGGATGTCGCGGCAGTTCGAGAACGAGGCCAATCCCGATTATCATTCGAAGACCACGGCCCGCGAGATCATCGACGATTTTTCCGGCGAGAAGCTGGACTATTGGGTGACGGGCTACGGTACCGGCGGCACGCTGAAAGGCGTCGCCCGCGTGCTGCGAAAGGAGCGCCCCGATACCAAAATCATCGTCTGCGAGCCCGAGGATGCACAGCTCGTCGGCAGCGGCATCGAGCAGAAGCGCAACGCCGACGGTACGCCGGCAGCACCGCATCCGAGCTTCAAGCCGCATCCGATGCAGGGCTGGACGCCCGACTTCATTCCGAAGATCACGGGCGATGCCGTAGCGATGAAGCTGATCGATCGCCTTATCCCGATTCCGGGGCCGGAGGCGATCCGCTGTGCCAAGGAGCTGGCGGCGAAGGAAGGCATCTTCGTCGGCATCACCTCGGGCGCGACATTCGCGGGTGCACTGAAGGTCGCCGCTGAAGCCGCACCCGGTTCCAATATCCTCTGCATGCTGCCCGACACCGGCGAGCGCTATCTCTCAACGCCGCTGTTTGCCGATGTCGGCACCGACATGAACGAGGAAGAGCTGAAGATTTCGCGCTCCACGCCGACCGCACAGATGAAGACGTGATGTCGAGTCGCTTTCGTCATGGCCGGGCTTGACGCGGCCATCCACGCCTTTCAGCATTCCGGACACCAAGACGTGGATGCCCGGCTCCCGTCTCCGCTGAAGCTTCGCCGGGCCACGATCTCACTCGGCCGCCGAAGCCTTGGCGAAGGCGGCAAGGCCGGGCATGACGAGTTTCTCTTTGGCTGAATTGCCTCGGTCTCTCGGGCACTACACCGCCATCGTCCGCTTCTGATGCGCCCTGCCCCTCTTCGCCGCTTCCTCGCTATGACCGGCGACCACCCGCACGCCTTCATCGATCCGCGCGACGATGTTGTCGGGCGTGCAGCCCTGCAGGAAAGCGACGCCGTTCTTGCGGCAAGCCGCGAGGATGCGATCACGCGCGCGCTGCATCTCCGGCGGGAAAGGATCGCGCGGCATCGTACGGTAGCCCAACGACAGGCTGAGATCGCCCGGGCCGATCTCGGCAAAGCCGAGGCCGGGCACGGCCAGGATCTCCTCGCAATTGGCGACGCCTTCGGGGCTTTCCAGCTTCACGCCGAGCAGCAGCTCGCCCTTGGGGTTGAGCGGCCAGGGATCGCAGCGATCCATGTAATCTTCGGTCGATAGCCCCCAGACCGGCGCGGCCGTCGATTCCGATCCGCGCCCACGGGTGCCGATGCCGAGCAGCTTGCGGCCCGCCGAGTCGACGCCGCCGTCGGCCGCGCGTTTCGCGCCGTCCATCCGCGCCAATGGTGACGGGATCGCGGGATCGACGCCGATGATGTTGTGCGGATAGCGGCAGGATTCGATGAAGGCGCGCACCGCGTCGGCCGTCTCGGCCTGGCACAGCAGGATGCCATGCACGCCACGGCCGAGGATCTGGCGGAATTGCCAGGCATTGTATCGCACATGCGCGGCGTCGATGCCGTTTACGGGAGCCTCGACGATCACGGCCGGCGTGCGATGGCCCGAGCGCGTCGGCCCGGCCTCGACCATGCCGCGCATATACGCCTCGAGGCCGGTCATGTCGAAGCTGCCATGCTCCATGCCGACATTCATGTAGTCGGCCCAAGTCGCGGCATCGATGCGCCCTTGCTCCGATGTCAGCACATGGCCGCTGTGCGGCCCGTCGTAATAGATCGCCTGGTCCTGCTCCAGAAGCTCGATGCAGCGATTGATCCGCGTCCCCATGACCGCACTCTGGCAGTTTCTTCGACGACGTAACAAGGCTACCATAGGGCCATAACAATGCGAGGGAGGCCAGCATGAAAGCAGGACAGCCGGTCAAGGACGCCAGTCACCTCTATGAGGTCGAGCGACGCGCGCAGCACGCCGCGCGGCCGGGCTTTCGCATTCAGGAGCTGCAGCTCTCGCCGACCCAGAAGGTGCCGTGGCACACCCACACCAATATTTCCGACACGTTCTATGTGCTGGAAGGCGAGATGCGGCTGTACCTCGGCGAGCCGAAGGAGAGCCTGAACCTCAGGCCGGGCGAGGTCTTCCAGGTCAGGCCCGGGCGGCCGCACCTGGTCACCAATGCCGGCAAGACGTCGCTCACCTTCCTGATCATGCAGGGAGTCGGCGAATACGATTTCGTGCCGCTGGTGACCCAGCAGGCCGAAGCTTCATGAGCCTGAGCAATGCGCAGCTCGAGCTGCAGAAGCGTGCGCGGGCGCTGGCGCGCGAGGCCATCGCGCCGCGCGCCGCCGAGGTCGACCGCTCGGAGCAATATCCCTGGGACAATGTGAAGGCGCTGACCGAGGCCGGCTTCTTCGGCATGACCATTCCCAGGCAATATGGCGGTCCCGGCCTCGGTTTTCTCGAAGCGGCGCTCGTGGTCGACGAGATGGCGCAAGCCTGCGGCGTCACCGGGCGCATCGTGGTCGAGGCCAATATGGGAGCGATCTCGGCTGTCATGCACTACGGGACAGAGGCCCAGAAGAAGCTCGCCGCCGAGCTGGTGCTGTCAGGCGACAAGCCCGCGATCTGCATCACCGAGCCGGGCGCCGGATCGGCGGCCAGCGAGATGACCACGCGGGCGATGCGCAAGAGCGGCGGCTATGTCATCAATGGCGGCAAGCACTGGATCACCGGCGGCGGCGTCTCGAAGCTGCATCTGGTGTTCGCGCGCGTGTTCGACGGATCCGGCGAGGAGCAAGGCATCGGCGGCTTTCTCGCGATCCGCGACAAGACCAGGGGGCTCGTGATCGGCAAGCGCGAGCCGACCATGGGGCTGCGCGGCATTCCCGAGACCGAAATCCTGTTCAGGGATATGGAGGTCGGCGACGACATGGTTGTCATGCCGCCCTCCGGCTTCCGCCGCGGTTTTGCCGACCTCATGAACGCTTACAACTCGCAGCGCGTTGGTGCCGCGACGGTGGCGCTGGGACTGGCCGACGGCGCCTATCAGCATGCGCTCGATTATGCCAATGCGCGCGAGCAGTTCGGCCGCCCGATCGCCGAGTTCCAGGGGCTGCAATGGATGCTCGCCGACATGTCGGTGCAGATTGCGGCGGCGCGCGAGCTGATCCTTAAAGCCGCGCGGTCGGCCGCGCCGTTCCCCGATCCGCTGTTCGCGGCACAAGCCAAGATCTTCGCGGCCGATGCGGCGATCAAGGTGACCAACGACGCGCTGCAGGTGTTCGGCGCGGCCGGTTATTCCCGCAATCGTCCGCTGGAACGCATGGTCCGCGACGCCCGCATGTTCACGATCGGCGGCGGCACCGCGCAGATTTTGCGTACGGTGGTGGCGAGCCGCATCCTTGGCCGCAAGCTGCCGCAGACGCGTGATGGGTATGTGGAAGACGAACGGCCGGCGCGACGAACCAATTTCTAGCTCGCTTCTGTTCCCTGACTGGAGATGACGTGGAACCGGATCGCGCGGGCATCCGCGGGAGTTCCGTCACCGCATCAGACCGTCACATTTTCTACAAACGACGGCGTGAAACTGCGAGCACCATGGGGCGAGTTGGGGGCTGCTGCGGACGTCATCCAAACCAAGGAGACAGCAATGGCAACTCAAGCAAAGCCCATTCCCGACGGATATCATACGCTGACGCCCTATCTCGTCGTCGATGGCGCCGAAAGGATCGTCCAGTTCATGAAGGACGCCTTCGGCGCGCAATTCGTCTTCGAGCCGATGAAGCGGCCCGACGGCAAGATCATGCACGCGGAGCTTCGGATCGGCGATTCCATCGTGATGATTTCCGATGCGTCCGAGCGCGCCAAGGCCACCTCGGCGATGCTGCATCTCTACGTGCCCAATGTGGATGCGGTCTATCAGAAGGCGCTGAGGGCCGGCGGCACCTCGGTGACGGAGCCCGCGAACATGTTCTACGGCGACCGCAGCGGCGGCGTGAAGGATCCTGCCGGCAACCAATGGCACATCGGCACGCACGTCGAGGACGTCTCGCCGGCCGAGCTCAAGAAGCGCGCGGCGGAATTCGCCAGGCAGCAAAGCAAGGCGGCTTAGAGTTGTCGAACATGCAGGCGGGTTGGCGATGGCTGCCCGCCCGCATTGTCTCTACACCCATCCTCCTCGCGCCATGATGGCGGCGCAGAGCAGGATCACCACGATCGCCGCAAGCTCGATGTGGATGATCATGGTGACGCGCCTGCGCGTGGCGGCCTCCATCACCGGCACCTGGCCGGCTTCGATCGCGCCGCGCCATGACAGGAATTCCATGGTCGGGACGATCGAGAGCAGCCCGACGATGATGAAGAGCGCGAACTTGGTCAGGAACGCGTGGCTGTGCCAGTAGTACGCCGCGCCCTTTTCGAAGAAGAAAACCCTGAGCAGCCCGATCACCAGCAGCGCACCCGCGGCCATGCCGAGCACGATGTCGGTGACCTGCAGCCGCCGCGCCGAGGCCAGCGTCAGCTCGGAGCGGATCAGCGTGAACTCGATCGCGACCGCGGCGACGAGGGTGAAGGCGCAGAGATGATGGAGGAAGGCGAACAGCGTGGTCATTGGCTCAGCCGGGCCTCCTTGCCGAAAACACCGTCGCCTGCATCGCCATCCGTCCAGGATTGCCGAATTCGCGTTGGTAACCCCCAACCAGCGTTTCAAAGAATTGCTCGGGCGTAACCCCTCCCCGCGCCCTGATCTGGTCGGCGACCGGCGAGCCGAAGACGATGCCGCGCGCGAGCCCGGTGGCGTCGCCGACATCCTTTTCGAAGCGGATGACATGCGCGGTGATGTCGGAGAAGCCCGCGGCCACCAGCGAGTCCCGAATCGGCTCGAATCCGTACGAGTAAGGGATGCTCTGGAACTGCGGTGGATCGTCAGGAAAAGAGCGTGCCAGCAATTCGTGCGGGATACGTCCGAACGCATTGTAACGATGCGAATCCCAGACGTTGAAGAGATAGTGTCCGCCCGGCG
>Ga0070741_10018134_pt1 | contig 11456 bp, 7 predicted proteins | sample Coa_R1_4_FD_66440 | JGI IMG/M metagenome (GOLD analysis project Ga0070741, IMG submission 66440) | Surface soil microbial communities from Centralia Pennsylvania, which are recovering from an underground coalmine fire - Coalmine... | ecosystem: Environmental > Terrestrial > Soil > Unclassified ...
CGACGCTCAGCGTCCGGCTGAACGACGCGCCCGTCCCGATGTGACCGTCGATGCTCGAGGTCCAGTCGAGGCCCGCCGACAGATCGCCGTCCTGGGGGTCCATCGCCGTGCCGGCGAACGGGATCGTCTGACCGTCGATCACGCGCGTGCCGCTCGTCGGTGACTGGATGTGGACGACCGGCGCATCGGGGCTCGTCGGGACGATGGTCACGATGAGCTGCGGCTTGCCCGTCGACGACTCGCGACTTCTGTACGCGGTCCCGTCGTCCGACGAGCCGACGAGGGCGAGGTTGTAGGTCCCATCCTGCTGGACGCCCGCGGTCGCGTCGAAGTTCACGATGTCACCCGGCATCACGTCGCTCGCCGTGAAGAGCGCCGGCCCGTCGACCGGGGGCGCGTTCGCGTACGTGGTCGACTGCTCGGACCAGCTGCCGTTGCTGATCGTGTGGAGCGTGCCCCCGGAATCGGTTCCGTCGCTGCTCCCGGAGCCGGCCGTCAACCGGAGGGTCGCCTGCTGCACGCTCGCCGTCCCGATGCCGCTCACCACGAACCGAAGGTACGAATGGATGTCGGGGTCGGAATCGGCACGGATGGTCGTCGCCGTGCCGAAGACCGTCGTCGGTGAGTCCGCGTGCACGTAGGTGTCGGCGACCGGCGTGAACGTGAGCGTCCGCGTGACGGTGATCGCGATGTGCGCGCTGCCCGACGCGCCGCCCGAATCCGTCACGGTCGCCGTGATGACGTGCGCGCCCGCCGAGAGGTTCGACACGACGCGCGTCGCGCCCGTCCCGAGCGACCCGTCGAGGCTCGACTGCCACACGATCCCGGCGCTCAGGTCGTTCCCGAACCGGTCATGCGCCGTGCCCTGGAATGTCACCGTCTGGCCGAACGGGAACGTCGCCCCGTCCGCGGGCTGCAGGATCGTGATCGTCGGGGGCGCCCCGGGCTGCGTCGTGGTCGTGCTCGACGTCGACGTCGTCGTCGACGTGCTGCTCGTCGTCGTCGACGTGCTGCTCGTCGTCGTCGGCGTGGTCGCCGTCGTCGTCGACGTGGTCGCGGTCGAGGTCGACGTCGTCGTGGACGTCGCGAGCGTGGTCGTGCTCGAGCTGCTCGTCGTCGATTGTGTCGTCGTCGTCGAGGACGAGGTCGTCGACGGCGGGGCGCTCGTCGTCGTCGACGTCGTCGTGGTCGACGTGGTCGTCGTCGTCAACGGCAGCAGCGTGCTCGACGTCGTGGGCGTCGCGGTGGTGGTCGTGGTGCTCGTCGTGGTCGACGTCGTCGAGGACGAGGTGGTGGTGCTCGACGTCGTCGACGTGGTGCTCGACGTCGTCGACGTGGTGCTCGTGGTCGTCGAGGTGGTGGTGCTCGACGTCGTCGACGTCGTCGTGCTCGTCGTCGTCGACGTCGTGCTCGTGGTCGACGAGGACGTCGTGGTCGCCGTGTCGTCGACGGTGACGACGAGGATCGGTCGCGTCCCGGTCGTCGCGTTCGAGGAGAAGTACGACACGCCGTCCGTCGCCGTGCTGTCGATCGCGAAGTCGTAGGTGCCGTCCGCGGTCACCCGCCCGTCGAGAACGAACTCGACCGTCGCATTGAGCGCGACCGGACCGAGAGTCTGGAAGCCCGTGCCGTCGACCGCCGGCCGGTTCGCGTACGTCAGCGTGCTCTCGCTCCACGAGTGATTGCTGATCTGGTGGATCGTCCCGCCGCTGCCCGTGCTGCGCTCGCTCACCTGGAGGCGGAGGCGCGCCTGCAGGACGGGACGCCCGACGACCCCGGACACGACGAACCGCATATAGATGATGCTCACCGGGTCGGCGTCGGTGTAGAGCGCGGCGTCCGTTCCGAAGTTGCTGTTCGGCGTCTTGCTGTTCGCGTAGGTGTCGGCGGCGGCGCCGAACGTGAGCACCTGCGCCGCGTGCGCGCCGGCGGCGCCGGCGAGAATGCCGGCAAGGAGCGCGACGCTCAGAGCACGGCGCGGGACTGCATGTCGGTCGCACATGGGGCTTCCACCTCCGGCGCGCGCTCGCCCGCATAGAGCCGGACGACCTGCGCCTGCATCCACCCAGCCACGACACCGACGTCTCCGTCGGCGGGCAGCTCGTGTACGTTTCGGATCCGCGTGCCGAGCCCCCGATAGCAATCGATCTGACGGGCAGTCTCGGCCACCGTCAACTCACCCTTGCGTGCCGCGATGAGCGCAGGATCCGCGTGGAGGAAGAAGACCGCGGCCGGTGCCGGAACGAGACGGGTCACGAGCGCATCCACCCACCCGCGGCGGACGAGCGGGTTCGGGAAGGTGCGCAGGTCGTAGAAGTAGCGGTCGAGGACGACGACGTCCCCGCGGACGAGGTGCGGCCGGATGACGACGAGGTAGCGGAACCACTGGTCTGCGAGCACGTGCAGGAGGCCGCGGAGCCGCCGCCGGCGTCCGACGTCCTTCACCGCACGCGGCGCGCCCGCGCCCGTGTGGCGGAGCCACTGGCTCAAGCGACGCGTCGGCAACAGCGGCCGCTGCATGCCGAGGTAGAGGACGGACACCGGGATCCCCGTTCGCCGAAGGCGTCGCGAGAGCAGGTCGGCGAGCGTCGTCTTGCCGGCCCCGTCGGGGCCGACGATGACGACGAGCTGGCCCGGCGGTCGGACGGCGGCCAGGAGCCGGTCGGCAGCCGTCTGCGCGCCCGTCACGACCCAGCGCGCGATCGCGGCGGGGTTCCGACGAGCGCACGCGAAAAGGAGCTGGCGCCGGAAGCCGAGCGCGGCTTCCGGCGTGCCGGTCTCGAGACTCCGGGCGAGACGCTCCGCGAGTGCCGCGCCGACGGTCTCGCGCGCCACCCGACGGAATTCGTCGGCGTTCCCCGTCCCGAGCTGCCGGAGCCGAGCCCGGTAGGACGGCCGCACGGCGCGCCGATGGATGACGACGTGGAGCAGGAGCGCCAGGCTCTCGACCGCCGGCGAGGGCACGTAGAAGCCGTCGTGTCGACGCCGCGACGCGAGCACCGCCGTGCCGGGCAGGTAGACGAAGCCGCGATGCACGAGATCGGTCCGGCAGTCGAGGAGGATCGGATCCGGGTCGCCGTCGCGCGGAACGAGCCGGTAGAACACGTGGGCGTCACGCCGTCGGCGGACGGCCGCGCCCAGCCCGTAGAGGTTCGCGAGCCGCAGCACGAGCGAATGGCTGCGCGCGAGATCGTCGGGATGGACCACGAGGTCGACGTCCTTCCCGTAGTCGTCCGGCCAGCCCTCGTAGTTCCGCAGGACCGCATAGCGGATGTGCCGGCGCTCATACGCGGCGAACAGCGCGCCGAAGAACCGCGCGGTCTCGTTCACAGGACGCTCCGGAGCCCGTCGACGACGGCGTCCAGGTTCTCGCGCCGCCACCGGGGTGAGCGGACGAGCCAGCTCTCCCGGCGGAGGCGCAGGTGCTCGAGCCAGCAATAGAGCGCGAGGGCGCGGTACACGCGGTCGTCGGCACCGATCGTGTCCATCTCCTCGCGGAGGAGCTGCGCCTCGAGCGGTGACAGCGCGCGCGGCAGGATGACGTCCAGGAAGATCTGACCGAACCCGAGCTTCTCGCGCCGGACGCGCCGGCGCGCGAGCAGCACCATCAGGTCGACCAGCGGCAATCCGCGCGGCTCGAACAGGTCGAAGTCGAGGATGCCGCGGAGCGAATCGTCCGGACCGTAGAGCAGGTTCGCGAAGTCGTAGTCCCCGTGGTACCAGCCGAGCGGGAGCGTGGTGTCGAGCAAGGTGTCGGCGACGACGTGCGCCACACGATCGAGCATCGCGCGCTGCTCGTCCGTGACGAGCGTCGACAGATCGCGATGCCACGCCCCGCACAGGCGCTCGAATTCCGCCGCGTCGATGCGAACGGGGACCTCCGTCGCGCGACGGAGCCGGCGCAGCGCGTCCGCGGCGGCGAGGATCGCGCGCTCGTACCGTCGCGTCGTGCGCGCGTAGTACACCCGGCCCGGAATCCCGGGGAGCGCCGACTCGACGTAATACGGCTGTCCGGCGAAGACGCCCTGCCCGACCGGCCGTGGAAAGAGCGCGCGGAGCGTCGCGGGGATGCGGACGTCGTTCCGGAGCAGCTCGAGGGCCTCGTGATGGTGCGTGCACCCACGCTCGGCGCTCGGTCCGAGGGGCAGGCGTACGATTCGCCCCGCGCCCGCCTCCCCCGCGACGATCACCGCGAGGCCCTTCGCCCGAACGTAGTAGTTCGCCACGACGGCGCCGTCGCACCCGATGTGCTCCAGGATCCGCTCCGCGAATGAGCGCGGTCGCGGCTCGGTGGAGAGGACCGCCGCGAACCCGGGGAGATATGGATAGAGCTGGCGCTCGAGGGCGCCGCCTCGATTGCACGCATCCCAGGCACGGATCAGCAAGCGGAGGGCGGTGCCACGCGTCCGGTACGCGTTCCCGGAGAAGTTCATCGCGTCGCCGCGCTCGAGGTCGAGGATCTGGTGGAACTTGTGGCGGAACGGCAGCGGGGCGAAGAGCCGGCAGCGGGCGAACCCGCCGGCGGCCGCCGCGCGGCGCAACGTCCGCGGGGTATGGCCGCGACCGATGCGCCGCGACGGGCGGAGGAGGCGATCGAGCCCGAGCCGGTTATCGGTCGCGACGTACGCCTGCCCGCCAGGCGCGAGCACCCGGCGGAGCTCCCGGAAGAGCTCGACGGCGCGCACACGGGGAATGCCGCGCACACCGCCCACGGCGGCGAACCAGTCGGCGACCCCCGGCATGATCGCGAGATTCACGCTGCCATCCGGGACCGGCACGGCGAGCGGATTCACGACGCGGACGCACGTCAGATGGCGGACACCGTGCTCGACCGCCTGACGCCGCGTCACCTGGAGGCGCTCGAGGTCGCGATCGAGCACGATCACGTGGCCGGCGCCGCGCGCGAGCGCGAGCGGGGTCGCGCCGGAGCTCGGACCGAAGAACAGGACGCGGGCGCCGGGATGGAGGTCGAGGAGGAATTTCCACCCCGCTCGACTCGCGTCGAGGACGTCGTCGAGCGCGCGCTCCCACGGGGTCCCGTCGATCGGCGTCCCATCGCCCGCACCGTCGAGGCGGCCGGAGAGGACGTCGCTCGTGAACCGCTGCTGCGCCTCGTCCCATCCGAGGATGGCCGACTCGTCGACCAGGCGGCGAAGGCGCGCGCTCGTCAGCGAATGGCTCGCGCCGTTCACGGCGAACGACGGCCCCAGGTGGTAGATGCCGTCGTCGAGTCGGTAGTCGAGCGAGCAGGCGGCACAGCCGAGGCCGGCGGGCGCCTCGGCGAGCGGACCCGTGCACACGGGGCACGCGAGGACGTCGGTCGGACCGATCGGCGGGGCGCTAGGCGATATCAGGGCCGTACTCCTTCATGCCGATGAGCTGTGGCACCGTGATCCCCGAGCTGACGACGAAGATCGCGGCCAGGGTTGCGGACTTGACGGTGTACGCGGCGCTCGAGACGGCGGCGGCCGCGACGAGCCCGTACTGCGGGATGAAGAGCGTGTCGCCGACGACCGTGACGATCAGCGCGACGAGGGCCGTGTAGCTGTTGAACTCCGGCCGCCCGATGCCGACGTTGTACCCGTTCAGCACGCCGTCGGCGCCCTGCGCGGCGAGACCGATCAGCAGGATCTGGAACGCCGGCACCGCCCGCGCGAACTCCGTGCCGAAGAGGTGCACGATCACCGGCCCGCCAACGAACGCCATCACGACGATCGCGCCCAGATTGATCGCGAAGAAGCGACGATAGAGCACGACTCCGCGCGCCCGCGCCTCGGCGACCGGCAGCCCGGCGATCACGGGACGAAGGACGAAGGTGAGGCTCGCGGACAGCGGGCGGAGGACTTCGGCGACCTTGGTCGCGATCGCGTAGTAGCCGACCACCTCGACGTTCGAGAGCGCCGACAGGATCATCACGTCGAGCCGCCAGTTGAGCAGGTCCGCGATCCGGCCGACGTGGCTCTTGATCCCGAAGCGGATCGCCTCGCTCGCGAGCGCGACGTGGGGATACGGCCACGGCCGGAGCCCCTGTCGCCAGAGCAGCACGACCGCGACGAGGCAGCTCGCCGCGACCCCGCACACGACCGCGAACACGATGAGCGGCAGCCCGCCGATCCCGAGCAGGAGCGGCAGCAGGATCACGAGCGATGCGGCGTCGTCGGTCACGAGGACGACGTTCGCGCCCTTGAACGTCTGCAGGCCCTGCTGGATCGAGTTCATGTAGTCGCGCAGGATGCTCAGCGGGACGAGCAGACCGACGACGAGCACCAGCTGGACGGGAAGCGCGGTGTAGAAGCGCGCCTGGAGGATGCCGCTCGCGGCCGCCCAGCCGAGCCATCCGGTCGCGCCGAGGACGAGCCCGATCGCGACCGTCGTCTCGGTGATCCGCTGCACCGGATGACGACGTGCACCGATCAGGTACGCGTTCGCGGTCGTGACACCGGCACCGAGGAGCGCTGCGGTGATGCTCGGGATGACGCGGACGAGGACGAACGTGCCGGCGCCCGTCGCCCCGAGCGTCGTCGCGACGACGAGCGCGGCGAGCGCCGCGGCGCCGTTCGACACGAGCCGCCCGACGACGGTGATCGTCGTGTCGCGTACGAGGTTCACGGTCTTCACTCGGGCCCCGCCCAGCCGATCAGCGTCTTGCCCGCGTCGCGCTTCGTCCACGCGTGGTAGAGCGCCTGGTTCAGGTCGTCCGCCGAGCGCACGACGAACCGCGACGGGCTCAGCACGCGCGCGAGGAGGTCTTGCGCGCGGGGGTCCTCCAGGCGGTCGAGCACGCGGCGGAAGTGCGGGACGAAGCTGCGGTTCGCTCCGATGAACGCGAGCCCTTTCCCGATCACCTCGCGCGTGTTGAAGAGGACGGACGTCTCGGATGGCCCGAACAGCACCGTCGTGCCACCCGGCCGGAGCGACTCGACCGCCTGCTCGAGCGTCTGCTCGTTCGCCGCGCTGCCGACGCACTCGAACGCGACGTCGATCCGGGCGCGCAGGGCGCTGATGGCGGCCGCGTCGTCGGCGTCGATCGCTTGCCCGACGAGCGCGGCGGCGTCGGCGCGGTTCTCCCAGTCGTGACCGGTCATGACGATCGCGTCGCGCGGGACGTCGTGGAAGACGGCGAGGCAGATCGCGACGAGCTGGCCGAGCGGGCCGTTTCCGAGGACGAGGTAGCGCCGTCCGGCGCCGATCGGCGCCTTCTCGCAGCCCGCGACGATCGTCGTCAGTGGCTCGGTGAGGACGGCGATCGTGTCCGGGACGTCGGCCGGCACGGTCACGCAGAGCGGCGCGGGGTGGCGGAAGACGGTCTGCGCGAGGCCGTCCGTGTTGCTCGACAGGTAGAGGTTCTCGAGGCAGTAGTTCTCGCCCGCCCCGCCGGGGCGGCAGGCGAGGCACGCCTCGTCCTTCGAGGGGTACGTGTCCGGGTGCGCGATGTAGCAGGGCACGTTCGGCACGACGACGACGCGCGTCCCGGGGCGGAGACCGCTCGCCGGACCGGACTCGAGCACCTCCGCGACACCCTCGTGGAGGAGCGCCAGCGGCAGCTTCTTCGAGAGTGCGCGGCGGTCGCGCGTGCCCGCGTACAGCTTCAGGTCCGACGCGCAGACGCCGGTGACGCGCGGCCGGAGGAGCACGTCGTCCGGGCGCTCGCGACGGACCGGCCGCTCGAGCGGTTCGATCCGGAACGGCTGCGTGAGCCGATAGGCGATCGAGCCGGTTTCGGGCGCTGCTACCATCCGTCTCCGTCGGCCTTCCGGCGCTCCACCAGGGACTCCGCGAAGAGGTAGTCCTCGTACGTCGTGATCTTGAAGTTGGCGTACGAGCCCTCCACGAGCCCGACCCGTCCCCCGGCGCGGAGCACGAGCTGCGCGTCGTCGGTCGCGTCGCGGATGCCGTCGGCGGCCGCGCGGCGGTGCGCTTCCACCAAGACCGCGTGACGGAACGCCTGCGGCGCCTGCCCGTTGTAGAGATGCGCGCGCTCGGGGATGCGCTCGATGAAGCCGTCGCGCACCTCGACGATCGTGTCGAGTGTCCGGACCATCACGTTCGCGCCGCCGACGCGACGGGCGGTCTCGACCGCCTCCATGATGACGCGCGGGCCCGTGAACGGCCGCACGCCGTCCTGCACGACCACGACCTCGCACGCGTCGAGTGCCGCGAGCCCCGCCGCCGACGACTCCTGTCGCGTCGCGCCACCGTGCACCATGCGCTTCACCTTGAAGAAGCGATAGGTGTCCACGATGTCGTAGTAGAGCTGCTCGTAGCGCGGGTTCACGACGAGCGTGACGTCGTCGACGAGCGACAACGCCTGGTAGGTCTCGAGGACGTACGCGAGGATCGGCTTCCCGCGCACCTGGACGAACTGCTTCGGAATGAAGCTCCCGGTGAAGCGGCTCCCGCTCCCGGCCGCGAGGACGATCGCGCTCACGCGTCCACTCATGGGCACCTCAGAGCAGCTCCTGACGGCGCGGGATGGCGCCCCGGTTGTAGATCAGGAGGAAACGGGCGAGCGCGCCGAGCGGCATGAGCGGCGCGAAGACCCAGAGGACGAGCGCGCGCCACGAGCCGAGGGCCGCGAGCGAGAGCGGCACGCGTTCGTCGAGGAAGGCGGCGATGGTCGTGTAGGTGAGGAACGCCGTGAGCCCGCGCAGCATCACCGCGAGGAGCGACAGCCGGCCGCGCCACCGGCGCCAGCCGGAGCGATCCGGCGCGGGCACGTACCGGTCCTCGAGCTCGCCGCCGCCCGCGTTGGCCCGGTACCAGCAGTCGCACGCCTCCTTGTCGAGCGTCAGACCGAAGGCCGCCACGAAAGCGACGATGAGCGCCGCCGGCGACCCGATCTCGCGGTAGACGCCGACCCCGGAGCAGAAGACGAGGAGCGGGAACGTCAGGCGATCGGTCATGAGATCCAGGTACGCGCCCTGGACGCTCGTCTCGCCGCGGCAGCGCGCGACCTCGCCGTCGACGTAGTCGAGGAGGACGTGCACGTGGTACGCGCAGAATCCGGCGAGCACGATCCACGGGTTCGTCGCGGCGAAGGCGGCGGCGGCGGAGAGCCCGACCACGAGGCTGATCACCGTGATCTCGTTCGGACGCAGCCGCGTGTGCGCCATGACCCAGCGCGTGACGCGCACCGAGAGCCGCGGCATCACGATCCGCATCTGGACCCCGGCGCGGAAGTCCTCGCGCTTGGCGGCGCGCTTCACCTGGTCGAGGGTCATGTGCATCGCGGATCTCCTAACGGCCGACGGCGGGACGCTCGAGACGGATGGCGACCCGGCCGTCGAAGGGCACGAGCTTCTCGACGTATCGATGGACGTGCACGCCCCGATGGCGGCACACCGCGCGCGCCCAGCGGAGCGCGTCGCCGCGCACGGCGGGATCGGCGATCACGAAATGGCGGGCGCCCGTCTGCCGGAGGATGTCGTCGAGCCCGTCGAGCGTGCCGAGGACCGAGAGCCGTCCGAGCCGGCGTCCCTGCCAGCGCGGGCGTAGCTCGACGAGCCCGACCGGCTGCACGTTGCGAAGACCGCGCCGGCGAAGGCGCGCGAGCGCCCGTCGCGCCCCGGACGCGCTGCCGCAGACGAGCGCCCGCTCGGGTCCGACCGCGGATTCCGCGGCTTGCGCGAGCAGGAGATACGAGAGGCGCATCGCCGCGGCCGCCGGCAGGATGAAGGCGAAGAAGACGAGCCCGGGGCCGCCGCCGACCGGCAGCCCGACCAGCCGGAGGATCACGTACCCGCCGACCGTGGCGGCGGCGCACGCGCGGAGCAGGAGACCGAGCCCCGTGAGACCGGTCGCCCGCCACGCGACGTCGTAGACCCGGAGGATGGTGAAGGCGAGCACGGCGGTCCCGGCCATCGCGACCGCCGCTGCGAGCGTCGTCGCGACGCCGGTCGCGCGGTCGGTGAGGATGAGTGCGCCCGTGTACGCCGCGGCTGCGAGGCACGCGTCGACCCCGATCACGAGCCCGCGACGGTCGATCACGCGTCGGAGGACCGGCAGCGCCGCGCCCGAGCGCGCGAGGCGCAGCTCGTCGATGCCGAGCGCCTGCACGAGTCCGATCGCGGCGAGGCCGAGGCCGAGCGCCGAGAGATCGATCGGCCAGTGGGTCGAGCGCGCGGCGAGGAAGGCGAGGCCGCCCGTCACCGCCGCGACCGTGTAGAGAATCGGAACCGCGCGGCGCTGCGGGAAGCCGAGGTCGATCAACCGATGGTGGATGTGGCGACGGTCGGGACGGCCGACGTTCCGGATGCCTTCGCGGACGCCGCGCCAGAAATCGATCTCGGCCCACGTCCGGAGCCAGCGCGACACGAACCGCCGGGTGATCGTGAGCAGCGTGTCGGTCATCGGCAGCGCGGTCAGTAGGAACGCCGCGGGCGCGGTCAGCGTCCCGCGCGCCGTCGCCTCGAGCGGCAGGACGGCGGTCGCATAGCCGATCACGAGGCTGCCGGAGTCGCCGAGGAAGATGCTCGCCGGGTTGATGTTGTAGGGCAGGAAGCCGACCAGCGCGCCCGCCATGACGAGCGCCGGCACCGCCGTCGTGAGGTCCCCGGCGCGGACGGCGGCGGCGGCGAGCCAGAGGAACGCGATCGCGCCGATTCCCGCCGCGAGGCCGTCGAGGCCGTCGCTGAGATTCAGCGCGTTCGTGATGAAGACGATCCACATCACGGTGAGGACGGCGTCGACGGCGTCGGGCGTGACCGGGAGATCGAGCCGGACACCGCCCGCGACCGCGAGCAACGCCGCGAGCACCTGCGCCGACAGCTTCGCCGGGAGCGCGAGCGACAGGACGTCGTCCGCGATCCCGGTTCCGAGGAGCAGCAGGGCGCCCGCGAGCACGGGGGCGCTCGGCGCGCCTCCCGCGAGTGCGAACGCGACCGCGACACCGACCGCGACCGCGACGCCACCGCCGCGCGGCGTCGGCACCGAGTGGACGCGCCGGGCGTCCGGGAGGTCCGTCATGCCGCCGAGGACGGCGAGCCGACGGACGAACGGCGTCGAAGCCAGGCTGATGGCGGCGGCGATGCCCGCACCGAGGAGCGGGACCGTCATGCCGCCTCGCGGAGCGGCGCCACGTCGAGCTCGCGAGCGCTCGACGCACGCAGCTGCATCAGGGCCGCGCAGAGGATCGCCCACGCGAACCAGACGTGGCGGAAATGGGAGAGCTCGATCACCGTCGCGTGGGCGGTGATCGCCGCGACGAGGCCGTACAGCGGCTCGATGGCGAGCGGGCAGGATCGCTCGACCGAGTCCGTCGCGAGCTCGCGGACCCACGTGAACGTCGTCGCGAGCACGAGGCACCACCCAACGAGCCCGAAGAGTCCCCGCTCGCCGAGCATCCCGAGGTACTCGTTGTGCGCGGAATAGTAGGTTCCGGACTCCGGGCCGCGGTGCACGTTGAAGTTCCCCGGGCCGACGCCGCCGGGGTTGTCCCGGAACTGCTCGAACGCGTC
>Ga0070741_10018135_pt1 | contig 11455 bp, 6 predicted proteins | sample Coa_R1_4_FD_66440 | JGI IMG/M metagenome (GOLD analysis project Ga0070741, IMG submission 66440) | Surface soil microbial communities from Centralia Pennsylvania, which are recovering from an underground coalmine fire - Coalmine... | ecosystem: Environmental > Terrestrial > Soil > Unclassified ...
CCGCAACCCCGAGATCCGCCACCGGATGGCCTTCGTGGAGGACTACGACATGGTCGTGGCCCGGCGGATGTACCAGGGCTGCGACGTGTGGGTCAACACGCCCCGGCGTCCGCTGGAGGCGTGTGGGACGAGCGGCATGAAAGCGGCCATCAACGGCGCCCTCAACTGCTCGATCCTCGACGGGTGGTGGGACGAGATGTTCGACGGCGAGAACGGCTGGGCCATCAGCTCGGCCGAGACCTACGACGATCTGGCCAAGCGCGACGAGGTCGAGGCCGAGAGCCTCTTCGACCTGCTCGAGCGCCAGATCGTGCCCCTGTTCTACGAGCGCTACGGCGGGCCGGTGCCCCGGCGCTGGGTCCGGAAGGTCAAGGCGTCGCTGCGGTCGCTCGGCGCCCAGGTCAGCGCCTCCCGCATGGTGCGCGACTACGTGGAGCAGATGTACGAGCCGGCGGCGGTGCGGGCCGACACGCTGGGCGCCAAAAGCGGCGAACGGGCCAAGGCGCTGTCGGCCTGGAAGCAGGCCATGACCCGGGCCTGGCCGGCGGTGCGGATCATCTCCGTCGACACCGAGGCGACGCTGGTCGACCTCGGGGCGTCGAAGAAGGTCGAGGCCGTGGTGGCGCTCGGGTCGCTCGGGGAGCGCGACGTCGAGGTCCAGCTGCTCCACGGTCCGGTCGGCGCCAACGAGGAGCTCCAGCCGGCGGCGACGGTCACGATGGATCTCGTCGGGCTCGACGAGCCGGCCCCGGCCGGGGCGGGCGACGGCGGGGACGGCAAGAACCTCTACCGCTACTCGGGCTCGTTCCCCTGCGAACGGGCCGGGCGCTACGGGTTCACCGTCCGGGTGGTGCCGTCGCACCCCGACCTGCGGACGTTCGCCGAGATGGGCTGCGTGACCTGGGCGGCCGTCTGATCGGCTCCGCCGCTCAGACGGGCCGCCTGCTTCTGGCGGCTGCGCCGCCCCGGATGGGGCCCCAGCCCCATCCTCCTCCGGAGGGCGGGGCCCCTGCCCCACCCCCGGCCGTCCGTCTGACGCTCGGAGGCCGTGTTCTCACGCAGCGTGGGAAGTGCTTGATACGGTCTTTACTGTGCTGTGGCTGAAAAGGTGGATTTTTGCGGCATTTGGGGGGTTTTGTCGGAGATGGGAGTAATCTGAAGAGCGAAGGTCTGGGGAAGCTGGGGACAACCGGAAACCGACGTCGATGCCGTCCGCGGGCGGCTTCGTCGTAGAATTCGACGCTTCGACGTCGGGCCACCGGTACGGAGGCCGAGCGCAGATGTCGCCTGAAGAGCAGTACATCCGCCCACCCTCATTGCGTGCTTATCTCGAGCGCGGGGGCGACCTCACCGGGTTCGCCCTCCTCGATTCGCTGGTGGAGGCGGTGGTCGTGGCCCGCCGGCTGCTGCCGGCCGAGACCAACCGCAAACAGGCCGCCCGCAACCGCCGGTTCGTGGAGCGGTGGTTCGCCCGCCACGGCGGGGAGCAGCCGGTGCCGGCCACCCAGGAGCTGCTGACGTTCGCCTACTGGAAGGCCGAGTGCCTGGAGGACCCGTCGCTGGCCGAGCGGTTCGAGGCGGCCCTCCCGCCCGACACGCTGGCCCGGGCCCTGCAGCTGGTCGACGACCTTCGCCACGTCCACCCGCTGGCGGTGCGGGAGGAGATGGCGGACTGGACGTGCCGGGCCTGCGGCGAGACCTTCACCCAGGCGCCGGCGGCGGTGGTCACCAACACCGGCGAGGAGCTCGGCTACGACGAGGACCTGAGCTACTGCCTCGGCTGCATATCGATCGCCACGGCCGCCCTCGAGGCGGCGTCGGGAATCGACCGGTTCACCGAAGGGCTCGACGACGAACGGTTGAAGCTCCGCCCCACCGCCAGGATCACCGACGCCCTGGCCGGGCTCGACGACGACAACGACGAGCTCGTCCTCGTGGACGGGCTCGACGCCGACGACGAGGACACCGGCGAACTCGTGCTCGACGACGACGTCGAGCACGTCCGCACGGAGGCCGCCCGCCTGACCGCCCAGCTCGAGGTCGCAGCCCGCCGGATGGCGGCCCTCGAAGCCCGCCGGGCCGCCCTGATCCGCCGGCTCGAGGACTCCGGCCGCTAGCCCCTCCTCACAAACTGGCGTTCCTTTTCCGCCCCCCAGCGGTAAACGAACGCCGGTTTCAGGGTCCGGGCCCCGTCGGGTGAACTGGCGTTCTTTTTCCGCTCCCTGGCGGTAAACGAACGCCGGTTCAGGGTCCCGGGCCCGTCGGGTGAACTGGCGTTCCTTTTCCGCTCCCCAGCGGTAAACGAACGCCGGTTGGCGCGGCGGATCCCTCTTCGGCCGCCCGTCCGGGGACCGCCACCGGTTGCGCCGGGGCCGGCCCTCAGGCCGGGGGCCCCACGATGGCCACCGAGTCGGGGGGCAGGGTGAGGGTGGCGGCCGCCAGCGTCGTGGCCGGCGGGTCGGAGGCGAGCAGGACGGCCGGGGCGGGCTCGGCCGGGATCGGCACCGGCTGGGGGCGGGGGGCGAGGTTGACGGCGACGGTGACCGGGCCACGGGTCAGCGTGAACCAGGCGGCGTCCTCGTCCCAGGCGGTGTGGACGTTGTCGAAGGACCCGTCGGTCAGGACGGGCAGCCGGCGGCGGAGGGCGATCAGCGCCCGGTGCCAGTCGAACAGGGCGGCGTGGGGGTCCTTGTCGAGCTCGGCCCAGTCGAGGACGGAGCGTTCGAAGGTGGCGGCGTCCTGGGGGTCGGGGACGTCCTCCGGCTTCCAGCCGAAGGCGGCGAACTCCCGCCGGCGGCCTTCGCTCACCAGCCGGCCGAGCTCGGGGTCGATGTGGTCGGTGAAGTACTGGAACGGCGTCGAGGCGCCCCACTCCTCGCCCTGGAAGAGCATCGGCACGAACGGGGAGCACAGCACCAGTGCGGCGCCGATGTGGAGGCGGCCGGTGCTCATCAGCGCCGACGACCGCTCGCCGGCGGCCCGGTTGCCGACCTGGTCGTGGTTCTGGAGGTAGCCGAGGAGCCGGCCGGCCGGCACCCCGAGCAGCGGCCGGCCGTGGCGGCGACCCCGGTGGGCTGAGTAGTCGCCGGCGTAGACGTAGCCCCGCTCCAGGGCCCGGCCGAGGCGGGCGAGGCCGCCGAAGTCCTCGTAGTAGCCCGAGGTCTCGCCGGTGAGGACGCTGTGCAGGGCGTGGTGGAAGTCGTCGCTCCAGGCGGCGTCGAGCCCGTAGCCGCCGGCCTCCGGAGCCCGGACGAGCCGCGGGTCGTTGAGGTCGCTCTCGGCGATGAGGAACTTGCGCCGCCGCAGGCGGGCCTGGAGCGCCGCCACCCGCCGGGCCAGCTCCTCGAGGATGTGGACGGCGGAGCTGTCGAAGATGGCGTGGACGGCGTCGAGCCGCAGCCCGTCCACGTGGTAGTGCTCGAGCCAGTGGCAGGCGTTGTCGCCCACGAAGGCCCGGACCTCGTCGCTGCCGGCGTCGTCGTAGTTGACCGCGTCGCCCCAGGGTGTGTTGTAGCGGTCGGTGAAGTACGGACCATAGGCGCCGAGGTAGTTCCCGTCCGGCCCGAGATGGTTGTAGACGACGTCGAGGATGACGCCGAGGCCGGCGGCGTGGCAGGCGTCGACGAGCCGCTTGAGCCCGTCGGGCCCGCCGTAGGCATGGTGGGGGGCGAACAGGTCGACGCCGTCGTAGCCCCAGCCCCGAACCCCCGGGAACTCCGCCACCGGCAGCAGCTCCAGGTGCGTGACGCCGGTTTCCACCAGGTGCGGGAGCCGGCTGATGGCGGCGTCGAACGTGCCCTCGGGCGTGAACGTCCCGATGTGGGCCTCGTAGATCAGCGCGCTCGACAGCGGTGCTGCTCCCCGCCACAGATGGTCGGTCCAGTCGAAGGCGCCGTGGTCGACGGTGCGGGACGGGCCGTGCACCCCGTCGGGCTGGAAGGGCGACCGCGGGTCGGGAAGTGCCGGCCCACCGTCCACCGAGAACTGGTAGTCGGTCCCCGGCCCCGCCTCGGGCACGTCGACCGCCCACCAGCCACCCGAAAGAGCCGCCATCTCGATCCGCCGCCGTTCATTGGGCAGCACGAGGTCAACCCGACCGGTGGCGGCGGGCGCCCACACCGAAAACGTCGTCATGAGGTTCGCTCCAGCAGTGCGACGGGGAAGGGGCCGAGCAGGTCGGCGAGGGCGACCTCGCCGCTCACGGTCCTGTTCCCGTTCAAGACATCGGTGAAGCGTCCCTCCGGCAGGGTGAGCGTGGTGCCGGCCCAGTCGCCGCCGAGGCCGAGGACGAGCCGGGGAGCGACCGCCACCACCCCCGCTTCGCCGCCGGCGGCGGTGCGGGCGAAGGCGACGGCATGGGCGGACTTCGGGCCGGCGGCGGCCAGGGCCCGGTAGCCGCTGCCCACACGGAAGAACTCGGGGCGGCGGCGGCGCAGGTGCAGGGCCCGCTGCGTGAGCAGCAGCTTCGGCAGGCCGGAGTCGGCCTGGTCGGGCCACACGGCCGCCCCCCCGTCGGCCGACTCCACCTGGGCCAGCAGCGCGGCCCGCAGTTCGAAGTCGACCGGGCGGCGGTTGTCGGGGTCGACCAGCGACAGGTCCCACACCTCGCAGCCCTGGTAGATGTCGGGCACGCCGGGGGAGGCGAGCTTCAGCAGGCACTGGGCCAGGGCGTTGACCCGGCCCGGTTCCACCAGCGGGGCGAGGAAGGCCTGCAGCGTGGCCAGGAACTCCTCGTCGGCCAGCAGCCCTTCGACGAAGCGGCGCAGGGCGTCGTCGTAGGCGGCGTCGGGGTTGACCCAGCTGGTGTGAACCTTCGCCTCCTTGGTCGCCTTCTCCATGTAGGCCACCGCCCGCTCGATCGACAGCGGCCAGGCGCCGACCACGGTCTGGTACAGCAGCCATTCGGCGTTGCGATCGGGGAGCGAGGGGTCGGTGCGGTACTGCCGGCCGATCACGGTCCACCGGGCCACGATCTCGGCGAATTCCCTCGGGATCTCCGACAGGAGGGCGATGCGGGCCCGGGTGTCCTCCGACCGCTTCGTGTCGTGGGTCGACGTGGCCAGCAGCGTCCCCGGCCAGTGGCGGGCGATGTGCTCGTTGCCGTCGTGGAACTCTTCGGGGCTCACCCCGAACCGGCCCGGGTTGCCGCCCACCTCGTTGAGGGCCGTGAGCCGGTTGTAGGTGTAGAAGGTGGTGTCCTCCACGCCCTTGGCCATGACCGGCCCGGTGGCCTGCTGGAAGCGGGCCACGAGCTCGTCCTCCACCGCGCCGCGGTGGCGCCCGAGCAGGATGTCGGCGATGAAATCGAACAGCTCGGCGTCGAGGTCCGGACGCCGCCCCCGGGCCAGCTTCACCGCTTGGTCGATGTGGGCCGCCTCTTCGGGGGACGGCCCCCCGGGTCCGCCGGTGTCAAGCCCCGGCACGACGTAGCAGCGGTAGACCGGGAAGGCGGCGATCAGCTCCCGCAGCGTTTCGTGGAGCTCGTGGCGGGTGTAGTCGCGGTAGCGGCGGTGATGCTCGCAGACGTCGATCGCCAGCCCGGTCAACCGGTTGATCTCGGCCGAGAGCACCTCGGACATCACGAGGAGCTTCTTCTGGTAGACGACGTCGTCGTAGTCGACAGGCTCGCCGGTGAAGGCGGTGTACGCCTCCGACAACGGCTCCTCGCCGGCGGGGTCGACGAACAGCCCGCCGACCCGGTAGGTGAAGTCGTAGCCGGTCGTGCCGGCCACCGGCCACGACTGCGGCAGGCGCTCACCCGGTTCGAGGATCTTCTCCACCACCACATAGGGACGGGACCCGCCCGCCTCCGGTGATGCGGCGCGGGCCAGGCGACGGAGGTAGCCCTCCGGGTCCCGCAGGCCGTCGGGATGGTCGACGCGCAGCCCGTCCACCACCCCCCGGTCGAGCCAGGAGATCACGAGCTCGTGGGTGTCGACGAAGACGGCCTCGTCCTCCATTCGCAGCGCGGCCAGGGTGTGGATGTCGAAGAACCGGCGGTAGTCGAGCTCCCGGCCGGCGGTGCGCCAGAAGGCCAGCCGGTAGTTCTGCCGCTCCAGCAGGGCGTCGAGCCGGTCCGGATCGGCGTTGATGGCCGCCACTTCGGCGTCGACCGCCTCCGCCACGGCCGGCTGCTCCCGCAGCAGCCGGGCCAGGCTGGCCCGCAGCACCTCCTTGTCACGGTGGCGCTCCCGGACGCTGGCCCGGTCGGTGGCCCACGACGGCGGCAGGCGGCCGAAGAACGTGGCCAGGCTCTCCAGCTCCGCCGAGCGGCAGCGGCGGGCGGCGCCGCCGAGCAGGTCGTCGAGCGATCGGGGGGCCGCCGGCAGGAGGTGGTCGTAGTAGCGGACGGTGAAGCCGCCGCCGTCGCGCTCGAGCTTCAGCTCGCCGGCTTCGAGCACCCGGCCGTAATGGTCGCCGAGGATCGGCATCAGCACCATGTTGCGGAGCTTGGCCTCGGGCGGGTCCCAGTCGACGTCGAAGTAGGAGGCGTACTGCGACGACGGCCCGTTCTCCAGCACGTCCCACCACCAGCGGTTGCCGCTGGTGATCGCCATGTGGTTGGGGACGATGTCGAGAATCTGGCCGAGCCCGGCGGCGCCGAGGGCGGCGCACATCCGCTCGTGGCCGGGCTCGCCGCCGAGTTCGGCGTTGACCCGGCTGTGGTCGATCACGTCGTAGCCGTGCGTCGAACCGGGCGCCGCCTGCAGGTAGGGCGAGGCATAGAGGTGGCTCACCCCCAGACGGTGCAGGTAGGGGGCGATGGCGCTGACGTCGTCGAACCCGAAGGCCGGCTGGAGCTGGATCCGGTACGTGGACAGGGGCCAGGGGCTCGCCCGCCGCTCCGATCGCGGGGCGTCAATCGACACGGCGCAGCACCACCAGCGAGCGGGCCCCGACGTCGATGCGGTCGCCCTTCTTCACCGGCTCGCCTTCGCCGAACCCCGGTTCCCAGGAGATCGTCGTGGGGTTGGCCGGCGCGCCGTTCTCGGGCCGCAGCGGCAGACAGTCGGTGTCGAGGACGACGACCCAGTGATCGCCCCAGTCGCGGTCGGGAATGGTGAACGGCAGGTTCTCGTAGTGGGCGTTGAACAGGAGGATGAACGTTTCGTCGTTGACCTTCTCCCCCCGGGGATCGGGGTCGGGAATGGCGTCGCCGTTGAGAAAGACGCCCACCGACTTGGCGAAACCGGAGTCCCAGTCCTCTTCCGACATCTCGCTCCCGTCGGGCGAGAACCAGCCGATGTCGGTGACGTCGCTGCCGTGGATCGGCCGGCCCTGGAAGAAGCGCCGGCGGCGGAACACCGGGTGGTCGCGGCGGAACGCCGCCAGGCGGGCGGTGAGGGTGACGAGGTCGGCGTTCTCCTCCACCAGCTTCCAGTCGAGCCAGGAGATCTCGTTGTCCTGGCAATAGGCGTTGTTGTTGCCGCCCTGGGTGCGCCCCATCTCGTCGCCGCCGAGGAGCATCGGCACGCCCTGGGAGAGGAAGAGCGTGGAGAGGAAGTTCCGCTGCTGGCGCCGGCGCAGCGCCCGGATCTCGGGGTCGTCGGTCGGGCCCTCCACCCCGCAGTTCCACGACCGGTTGTGGCTCTCGCCATCGTTGTTGTCCTCGCCGTTGGCCTCGTTGTGCTTGTCGTTGTAGGCGACGAGATCGGCCAGCGGAAAGCCGTCGTGGGCGGTGACGAAGTTGATCGACGCCGAGGGGTGGCGCCCGTCCGACTGGTAGAGGTCGGAGCTGCCGGTGATGCGGGAGGCGAATTCCGGCAGCGTGGCGTTCTCACCCCGCCAGAAGTCCCGGACGGTGTCGCGGTACTTGCCGTTCCACTCCGACCACAGCGGGGGGAAGTTGCCGACCTGGTAGCCGCCCTCGCCGACGTCCCATGGTTCGGCGATGAGCTTGACCTGGCTCACCACCGGGTCCTGCTGGATCAGGTCGAAGAAGGCCGACAGCCGGTCGACCTCGTGCAGGCCCCGGGCCAGGGTGGCGGCGAGGTCGAAGCGGAAGCCGTCGACGTGCATCTCGATCACCCAGTAGCGCAGCGAGTCCATCACCAGCTGCAGCGTGTGGGGATGGCGCATGTTCAGGCTGTTGCCGGTCCCCGTGTAGTCCATGTAGTAGCGGGCGTCGCCGTCGACGAGGCGGTAGTAGGCGGCGTTGTCGATCCCTTTCAGTGAAAGGGTCGGGCCGAGGTGGTTGCCCTCGGCGGTGTGGTTGTAGACGACGTCGAGGATGACCTCGATGCCGGCCTCGTGCAGCGCCCGGACCATGGCCTTGAACTCGCCGACCTGCTCGCCCCGCTGCCCGCTGGCGGCGTACTCGTTGTGGGGCGCCAAAAAGGCGATCGAGTTGTAGCCCCAGTAGTTCCGCAGGTTCTTCTCGATGAGGTAGTGATCCTGGATGAACTGGTGGACGGGCATGAGCTCGACGGCCGTCACGCCGAGGGTCTTCAGGTGCTCGATGGCCGCCGGGTGGGAGAGGCCGGCGTAGGTGCCCCGCAGCTCCTCGTCGACGTCGGGATGGAGCTTGGTGAAGCCCTTGACGTGCGTCTCGTAGACGACGGTCTCGTGCCAGGGGGTGCAGGGCGGGCGATCGACTCCCCAGTCGAAGAACGGGTTCGTGACGACGGCCTTGGGGACGAACGGCGCGCTGTCCCGGTCGTCGGCGGTGAGGTCGTCGCCGCCGAGCGGGTAGCCGAACACGGCCGGGTCCCACTGCACCTGGCCCTCGACCGCTTTGGCGTAGGGGTCGAGCAGCAGCTTGGCGGGATTGCAGCGATGCCCGGCCCCGGGGTCGTAGGGCCCGTGGACCCGGTAGCCGTAGCGCTGTCCGGGCCCGACGTTGGGCAGGTAGCCGTGCCAGCACAGGGCGGTGACCTCGGTCAGCGGAATGCGCTCCTCGGCGCCGTCCTCGTCGAAGAGGCAGAGATCGACGCCGGTGGCGATCTCGGAGAACAGCGAGAAGTTCGTGCCGGCGCCGTCGTAGCTGGCGCCGAGGGGGAATGGTTGTCCGGGCCAGAGTCTCATCGTTCCGGCACCTTACCCCCGCCACCGGCCGAGAGAATCAGCCGGGATCGTCTCTGCTGGGTTGGCCTGCCAATGGCGTGGGTAGACGATTTCCCATTGCGAGACGACACCTGGAGATGCCGATGTCGGATCACGACGGTTTCCAACAGCACGAGCACGACGCCCTGGCCCACAGCCACGGCCACTACCACGTGACGCACAATTTCAACGAGCGAAACGGCAGCTTCGACCATCTGAGCTCGTACCACGAGCACGAGCACGACCACGCGCCGCTCCGCCACGCGCACTACCCCCACGAGAACTTCGAGCACGAGCACGTGGGAGAGGCGCACGTCCACGACCACGAGGAGGCCGTGCGGCCCACGACCGCCCGCAAGGCTGCCAAGGCGCCGGCCAGGAAGGCGGCCTCGGAGGGCAACGGCGAGGGCCGGATGCGGGCCGGCCGGGCGACGAAGAAGGCCGGTTAGCCCGGCTTCAGGTCGCGGCGGGGGTGGCCGCTTCCTGGCCCGGATGACGTGCCGGGCGGGTGCGTCAGTGTCCGCTCGGCACGTGCCAGGCGTCGTCGCCGGCGATGATGCGGTCGGCTTCGGGCGGGCCCCAGGAGCCGGGCTCGTAGGCCACCACGGGGTCGGGGTGCTCGAGCACCGGCTCGATTACCCGCCACGCCTCCTCGACGGAGTCCTCCCGGGCGAAGCGGCGGGCGTCGCCCTCGATGGCGTCGTCGATCAGCCGCTCGTAGGGGTCGGCGGCCCGGCCGCTGCCGAAGGCCTCGGCGGTGGTGGAGAAGTCCGTCGGCCGGCTGACGAGCTGCTCGCCGAGCGCCTTCACGTCGAGGGTGAAGGTCACGGCCTCGGCCGGTCCGAGACAGAAGCGCAGGTGGTTGGGGTGCGGGCGCCCGGCGCCGGGATCGGCGAAGAGCAGGCGGGGCGGCTGCTTGAATTCGACCACCACCTCGGTGGCCGACGCCGCCAGGCTCTTCCCCGCCCGCACGTAGAAGGGGACGCCGGCCCAGCGCCACGATTCGACCGACAGCCGCAGGGCGGCGAACGTCTCGACGTCGGAGTCGGGGGCGACGCCGTCCTCCTGCCGGTAGCCCTTGTACTGGCCCCGGACGACGTCGTCGGGGTGGACCGGCTCCATCGCCTTCAGCACCTTGACTCGCTCGTCGCGCAGCGCTTCGGCGTCGACGCCGACCGGCGGCTCCATGGCCACCAGCGTCACCACCTGGAGCAGGTGGTTCTGGACGACGTCGCGGATCGCCCCCGCCTCTTCGTAGAACCGGCCCCGGCTGCCGATGCCGAAGCTCTCGGCCATGGTGATCTGGAAGCTGGCCACGTAGCGCCGGTTCCACACCGGCTCCAGCAGCGTGTTGGCGAACCGGAAGACCAGCAGGTTCTCGACCGCCTCCTTGCCGAGGTAGTGGTCGATCCGGAAGATCTCGTCCTCCGGGAAGTACTGGTGGAGGACGCCGTTGAGCTCCCGGGCCGACGGCAGGTCGCGCCCGAAGGGCTTCTCCACCACCACCCGGGCGCCGCCGGCCAGGCCGGCGTTGGCCAGGCCCGAGGCGACGTCGTCGAACAGGCTCGGCGGGATGGCCAGGTAGAACAGGGGGTGCTCGCAGCCCTTGAGCCGCTCGGCCAGGCGCTCGAACGTCTTCTGGTCCTGGTAGTTGCCGCTCACGTAGCCGAGGGCGCCGGTCAGCCGGTCGAGGACGGCGCGGTCGACGTTGGCGATGCCGGCGTCCGCCACCGACTGGCGGGCCCGCTGCCGCAGGGCGTCGTCGTCCCAGTCCGACGAGGCGACGCCGACGATCGGGAGCCCGTCCAGCACGCCCCGGCCGGCCAGGTGGTAGAGGGACGGGAACAGCTTCTTGTGGGCCAGGTCGCCCGTGGCGCCGAAGAGGACGAGGGCGTCGGCCCGGGGCCGGGACCCCGAGGCCAGCTGGCGGGAGGTCAGCACGTCGGGCGAGCCGTCGCCGCTCACTCCGGCCTCCCGGTCACTCACTGTGCACCGCATGGCCCCCGAACTGCTGGCGGAGGGCGGCCACGACCTTCATGGCCGGTGACTCCTCCTGCCGGGAGCCGAACCGGGCGAACAGCGCCGAGGAGATGACCGGGGCCGGCACGGCGAGGCGGATCGCCTCCTCGACCGTCCAGCGCCCCTCGCCGGAGTCGTCGGCCCAGCCTTTCAGCTTCGTGAGCCCCGGGTCCTCCTCCAGGGCCCGGGCCAGCAGGTCGAGCAGCCAGGAACGGATGACGGTGCCGTGGCGCCACGCCTCCACCGCCCCGGGGACGTCGATGCCGAGCTCGGAGGCGGCCAGGATCTCGTAGCCCTCGGCGTAGGCCTGCATCATCCCGTACTCGATGCCGTTGTGGACCATCTTGGTGAAGTGGCCGGCGCCGACCGGGCCGGCGTGGACGAGGCCGCCGTC
>Ga0070741_10018136_pt1 | contig 11453 bp, 10 predicted proteins | sample Coa_R1_4_FD_66440 | JGI IMG/M metagenome (GOLD analysis project Ga0070741, IMG submission 66440) | Surface soil microbial communities from Centralia Pennsylvania, which are recovering from an underground coalmine fire - Coalmine... | ecosystem: Environmental > Terrestrial > Soil > Unclassified ...
CTAGCTTCTGGCTCCTAGCTAGTCGCTAGAAGCTAGAGGCTCCTTACCAGCGGTAATGCGCGAACGCCTTGTTCGCTTCCGCCATGCGATGTACATCTTCCTTTTTCTTGATGGCGGCGCCGCGGCTATTGGCTGCGTCCAGCAACTCATTGCTTAGCTTGTCAACCATTCCTTTTTCGCCGCGTCCACGCGCATAAGTGATCAGCCAGCGGATGGCAAGCGACGTACGGCGGTCAGCATTCACCTCAACCGGCACCTGATAGTTCGCGCCACCGACGCGGCGGGTCTTCACTTCAAGCAGCGGCTTGGCATTCTCCACGGCCTTCTTGAACAACTTCAGGGCCTCATCGCCGCCCTTCGACTCCAGTTTCGTCAGGGCTTCGTAGAAGATGCCCTCGGCCGTCGACCGCTTTCCCTGCCACATCATCGAGTTGATGAACTTGGTCACCAGATCCGATTGATACACAGCATCGGCCGGCACCGTCCGCTTTGCGATATGTCCTTTACGAGGCATTCAGCTTCTAGCTCCTAGCTCATAGCTTCTAGCTTGAGCTTTGCTGGCCACTGACCAACGGCCACTAGCCTTTCTTCGGTCTCTTCGCTCCGTACTTCGAGCGTCCCTGCATGCGGTTTGCAACACCGACCGCATCCAGCGTCCCGCGAATCACGTGATAGCGCACGCCCGGTAGATCCTTCACACGGCCACCGCGGATCAGCACAATCGAGTGCTCCTGCAGGTTGTGCCCGACTCCGGGGATATACGTCGTAACTTCAATGCCGTTCGTCAGCCGCACACGTGCCACCTTCCGCAAAGCCGAGTTCGGCTTCTTCGGGGTCTGCGTGTACACGCGCGTGCAAACGCCGCGCTTCTGCGGACATCCCTGCAATGCAGGGCTCGCCGTCTTGTAACGAGGCCGCTTCCGACCCTGGGCCACCAACTGATTAAACGTAGGCACTGTTGCCACTCCTTGCCGCGCACTCAAACCGGCGCAGGCATTCCATCCACAGTTTCGGATACGCATCCGTGTGCATGACCGAATCTTCCCGGCCATTACTTCTCGTCTCTTGCGCAGCCAGTCGCACACGCGCCCTGACGAGAGATTCTGGATTCCCTTTAAGACTTACGCCGTCCGACGGTGGCGCCCGGCCAAACTCCGGGGGCACTCCGTTTCGTCAGCCTTGCCCTGCATATCCTTTCGCATAAGGGCGAAAGGCGCCGCAGGTACGTTTCAGCGAGGAATGCTTCCGAACTCTACTCGTATTCGGAAACCCTGTTTCTCTAAAGCTCCACCGCGACTCCCTGCACACGTTCACAGAAAGTTGCGGCACACAGCAAGCCTGGATGAACTCGCGGAACCTATTTAATATAACAATCGCTCCCGCGACCGTCAACTTGGAATGTTAGGCGGTTGCAGGTTCACCGGGAAAACGGCTCTTCCCGATAACAATTAGACGCCGAATTTGTGCCGCGGACGCACTTCCTCGCGAGATTCTGAACTTTCTTCTCGATCTGCGCTGGCGCGGTCGTTTCGTCTCGCGACATTTCCTCGAAGCCGGAGGGAACTTCCAGAACTAACCGCGCATCCCACGTTTCGAAGTGTACGGGAGGAGATCCTTTATTGAACGACGGATTTCGGTTCGCAGGGACGCACGACAAAGGTCGCTTCAACTTGCTGATTCCGCCCTCAGCCTCTACACTACAAGTTTTCCAAATCTTTTGAATGATCTGGCTGCGATGAGTGCGCGACGACCCGCGCAGTCGCAGGCGTCTGATGAACGATGAATAAAGAGGAGTGCATGGGTAGGTCCCGTACGAGCAGTCTTTGGCTATTTTTCCCGATTATTGCTCTTCTATCTATCACCGGTTGCGGTGGAAGCAAGCCCGGTCCGCCACTCTACGCGGGCAAAGTCACTCTGACGCCGTCTTTACCCACGTCAATGCAGCTCGGAAGCGTGATGAGTTTCACCGCCGCGGCCCAGACTGCCTCCGGCACGAACCTGACCACGACCATTACCTATACCTCCAGCGATACCTCCATCCTCAACGTATCTCCGACGGGTTTCGCCTGTGCCGGCCACTGGGACGCGGGCTTCACAACCTGCACGGCCGGAAACTCCGGCTCAGCCCTGGTCACCGCGACCGCCCTCGGCGGCACCAGCGTGCCCACCTACGTTTTTGTCCATCCAGCCATTGATAACATCATCGTGAAAGGTGTTGTGCTCAATGGCGCGCCAATCCAGGAGCCGTGCCTGTCGCAATCGCAAACGATGACTCTGGAGGCCCATGCCTTCAGCCAGGGCAACGACATCACCGCGTCCGTTGGCCCTTTTACCTGGATCGCGAGCAATCCCACGGTCGTCACCTTGACCGCGCTGAACAACTCTACATTTAATTTCCCTACCAATCAGGCCACGGCGACGGCGAATACGCCAGGGATCACTTACATCTACGCCACCGCCAGCGGAGCGACCAGCACCTCTTTCCAGCAACCCACACTTCTGAACGCAGCCGGAGCGTCATCCCCGGTCCTGGACTTCTTCTCAACCTGTCCCGTGCAGAATGTCGCGCTTGAAATGGGATTTGCCGGTTCGGGTCAAACGAATGTCTCGCTGGCAGCGGGTGGAGGCGCACAAACCGCTTTCGCGACTGTAACCGATGTGATGGGTAACAGCTCGTTGCCCAATACGAATAGCGCGGTTGTCCTGTCAAAGATTCCGCTGACTTGGACATCCTCCAACCCCGGCGCCGTCACTTTAGCGACCGGGTGCGCGCAATCCTGCGGCGTCACCGTCGCTTCGCCCGGCGCAGCCATGCTGACTGCCTCGTGTTCCCCTCCCACGTGCAACGTCGGATTCCCGCTCGTACCGGCTTCGCTCTCGCCAGGGCAGATTGGCACCTGTAACGCTTATTTCCAGCCGTTGTACCCCAACTTCGCCGGATGCCAATCGCTCATTCCCGGCCCGGCGTACTCGTCGAATATCGAGTTCGCCGGCAGCCTGACGAATCCGCTTCAACTCTCGCCTGCAGCCGCAATTTCAGTACTAGCAACCGGAACTCCCCCCGCCGCCAGTGTTTTCGCCACCAGCGTGGGATGCGCGCATGAGCTTCCCGAAAACTGTTTCACCGCCGACTACTACTTCCCCATATCGAAGGCCGTCGCCGGGGCGGAAAATCAAAACCCAATCTCTTTGAATTCCTTCCTGTTCGATCCTGCCGGGGTGCGCCTTTATGCTGGAAGCGACTTCAGCGCGGAGTCCATTAATCCAGGCAGCTTCGGCAGCAGCACCAGCGCCTTCACCTCTTTGGGCAGCGTCAACGGAAAAGTACTTGCCGTCTCTGCCAATGGAAATTCCGCCGTCTTCTCCGATACCGTTCACACGCCGAATCAGGTTTATGTGACGAATGCCACCGGATCAACCGTGGCTGTCGCGATCCCGAATGCCACGTTGGCGGCGTTCTCTCCAGACGGGCTGAAGGTTTTCATCGTGGGCGGGACGAACGCGAGTTCCTTGTACGTGTATTCGCCGCTGCAGGCGCTGCAAGGGCCGTTCGCCCTCACAACTCCTGCAAACGCAATCAGCTTCTCGCCGAACGGGGCGTTCGTGTTCATCGCAGAAGCTGGCGCAGGCGGTGGCGCCTCGAATCTTTCAGCCTTCGCAACCTGCAACAATTCACTCGTTGGCACGCTTCCGCTTACTGCCACCCCAATCCTGATGAGAGTGCTCCCCAGCTTGCACATCGCTGGACAAGATTCCTTGGGAGAGACCATTCCTGACGGCATCCACGTCGCCATTCTGGATGCGACCGGCTTTGACCTGGTCAGCGCTTTCATCACCACGCCTACGCCAGGGCTCTGTACGCAGCTCCTCACTCTTACAGATGCGCTTCACCCGGTACGCCGTGTCAACCTGGGTCAGACCATCAATACAGCGACAAACGGATCTCCAAATTTCTTCGCCTCACCCGACGGTACTCTGCTCTATGTCGTGAACCCGGGCAGCCCCAGCATCCTGACCTACAGTTTTCAGCTTGCCGAGACGACCGGCGGAATCCTATTGCAAGGCAATGCCACTCCGATTGCCTCCGACATCTCCGCCGACGGCTCTACGATCGCAGTGGCCGGTTCCGATGGGCTCGTCCACAATGTGAGTACGCTCGTCGGAGGCGCAGACCTTTCGCAGACTTCCTTCCCCGATTTGCCGAATTACCTGAACCCATTCTGCTCTCTGACCCCGAGCTCGGGCCCATGCACACTCACGACCGTGCTGGTTAAACCCTGAGTCGTCTGGAATCGGTGTCGTTCGGGGCCGGTGTTTCGCGATGAGGAACTGCTTTTGTATTTTCCTCGCTAACTGACGGCAGCCCAAAAAAGAAAAAGCGCCGGAAGGGCGCTTGGGCCCGTGGGCTTTGGAAATTTCAACCCTATTCTTTCAGCATTCCCCGCTGGGCGATCCCAATATTGTCTCGCGTGGAATTCTTGACCATATACATCATCTCGTCCGCCTGGCGGATCACGTCGTGCGCCGAGTGCGCGTCATGCGGATACGTCGCGACTCCAATCGAGGCCCGGACATTTAGGTTCAATCCTTCTTCCTTGCAGAAGCAGCTTGCCCTTAAACCATCGCGGAGACGGCGCGCGACCACAAGAGCCTGATCTTTTCCCGTCTGCGGCAGCAGCACCACAAATTCGTCGCCGCCATACCGGAAAGCAAAGTCGATCAAGCGCAACTGCGCTTTGATCAGGTAGCCGATCTCGGCCAGCAGCTTGCTCCCAATCAAGTGTCCGTGCGTATCGTTGACCGACTTGAAGTGATCCAGGTCGATAAACAGCACGCTGAATTCATATCCAAAGCGGGACGACCGGTACACCTCCGTCTCCAGCGTCTTATAAAGGTGTCGTGCGTTGTAGAGGCCGGTGCAGTCATCTGTGATCGTCAATTCCTGGATCTTCTCGACCCATTTCGCGTTCTCGATCGCGATCGCAGCGTAGTCGCACAGCGCCTGCAGGAAAAACAGTTCCGGCTCCTTGAAGCGATCCATATCGACATTCACCAACTGGATCACTCCCAAGACCCGCAACTTTGACCGCAAAGGAACGCAGATGACCGATCGGGTTTCCCATTTCGTCGTATCGTCCACCCGGCTGGCAAAATTCGGATCGCTCTTCACATTCGGAACAACCCGCGCCTCGCCATGCTTTGCGACCCATCCCGCAATTCCCTCGCCCAGTTTCAGGCGCACATTCTTCAGTGCTTCCGCCTTGTCCCCGACGGCGATCGCAAAATAAAGTTCCTCGTGCGCCTCGTCCACCATTAACAAAGACCATGTGTCCGGACGGAAATACTCCGCCATCTTTTCCATAATTGTTTGCAGAATGGAATCGAGATCCAGGGACGACGTGAGCGCTTTGGCGACGTCATGAAATATCGTCAATTCCTGGCTCTGACGAGTCAATTGCGTCCCGGCCTCAGGCATGGAAATCCTGTCGTCCTCACAGATAAGGGTGGCGTTGAAAAATTATAAGGGTCACTTTCGTCAGCCAGCAATGAACCTTGGTAACCTGTACCCGTAATGCCAACCATACCAAGCTTTTGGACCGATCCCGTGACGGGCCCTGCGGCTTCAGGGACCATTTCTGCCGTCAGAGTATCCGCCGCGATTCCCGACGCGAAATGATCGCTCCTCATCCCGTCACAGTGCTTACGGCCTCATCGTTGATTCTAGGGGCATCTCAGAAACCAGGCTTTCAACGACTTACGATCTATAATTCTCCTCGATGAAAACGCTGCTTCTTCTTCTAGCCTTCGTCGGTGCAACCGTCGCCCAAACACCCGACCCGCACTCTATCCCCGCCGTAGACGCTGGCGTCAGCACGTGCTCCGCAGACTTCACGATTGTCGACGTCGACAATAAACCTATTTATGCCGCCAAGGTGAAGGTTCACATCTCTTACGGTTTCGCAGGTGCCCGCAAGCTGGATCTGGAGGTCAGCACAAATATCGATGGCAAAGCTCGCTTTACAGGCCTGCCAGACCGCCTCAAACGCGGACTGTATTTCGAGGCCTCCGAAGGCGATCGCACCGGAGAAGCCTTCGACGATGTCAACAAAACATGCCAGGCTCAGTTCACGCTCACGCTGCGAAAACCCGCCGCTCAGTAGAAAAATCGTTCCGGCTTCGTTGTTCGTAGGATCTCCTACAAAGCCTGCCTCTCGCTCGAAGAACAACTTGCGCGCCTGTGCTAAATTATCGAAAAGCCGCATGGCTACCGGTTGAACACCGATTCAGGAGCTCCAGATGTTTCGCCAATCTCTGCTATTTCAATTCAAGCACGGCGATCACATTTGTGTTTTCTATCGCACTTCAGAATCCTTGCGCGAAGTGCTTGTTCCTTACATCGCGGAGGGTCTTCGCCGGGGCGAGCGTTGTTTCTGCGCGCAGACCCCTGAGATCTGCAAGCAGCTCGTTTTCGATCTCCGCTTTCTGGGTGTCGACACCGACAGCGCAATTCGCCGGGGCGCTCTCGAAATCCATACCGTCGACGAGGTGTATTTCCCTAACCGTAAGTTTGAACCTAACGTCATGATGGATCTGCTTTTGCATTCCATGGAAGACGCCTGGCGCCAAGGGTTCTCTGCTCTCCGTACCGCAGGCGAGTTAGCATGGGCATCCGAGGGCGGCACAGACTGCGATCAACTTCTCGCCTACGAAAAACTCGTTGAAGAGATTTTCCCGGGAAAGCTAGTGCTCGGAATGTGTCAGTACAACGTGGATAAGTTTTCGCCGGAAATTCTGGAGCGCGTCATCAATACCCATCGTCAGCATCTGCGAGAGGGAGTGCCCACAAGCTTGCACTCCGGAATCACGATCCGCACCCCTAATTGCTGGACCGAAATCGTCGCCGACCGGCTGGTCCTCAATCCCAACTACTATTACGTCGTCCAGCGCCGCAGGCCCGCGGAAATCCTCGGATGGGGAATGGCGCCAAGTTTTGAAATGGCGAACCAGCAAGCCGAATTGCTCGCCTCGCTGGCGGTATAACGATCGGCACGGCTACCATCCCTCAGCTCAAACCGCGATCCTCGGCCACCTTCTTTCGCAGTCCAGGATCTCCCGCAGCACCGAAGTTACCTCGTACCTGACCTCTAGTCCCGTAGCACACCCGGCATTCTTGTCCTATGATGTTCGCAAAAGACAATGGGCAAATTTGGCGACAAATTCCGCAAGGCCCGCGAGAGCAAGAAACTCTCTTTGGACGAAGTGTCCAACGTCACAAAAATCAGCTCGCGGATGCTGAAAGCGATCGAGGAAGAAAACTTCGATTTGCTGCCCGGCGGCGTTTTCAATAAAGGATTTATTCGCGCCTACGCCAAGCATGTCGGCCTCGACCCCGAAGACGCAGTGACGGAATATCTGGCCGCGATTCAGCAGTCAGAACTGGATTCTCGCAAAGACCTCATCTCGGAAACGCAAAGCAGCAATCATCGTCCGGCTTTAACAAAAGTCAAGGCGAAGGCCGCCTCCAAGGGCGCGCCGAAATCGCAAGGATCGGTAGCCGTCGACGAAGAAGAACTCCCCCATCTCCAACTTCCTCGCGCGGAACATGTCCGTCACAAGCCGAAAGAGTATCTCAATCGCACATCAGCCGACATTCCATGGCTCACGCTCGCTGTGATACTGGTGCTTGTGTCCGCTGCAGCGCTCGTCTGGGTTCGTCACTCGCGCCATACCCGCGCCGCCCAAGTCAGCCAACTGACGCCTCCTGCACCACCTACTCTGTCGTCTTCTCCCTCGCCGGAAACGGTCGCGCTCCGGTCGACTCAAACTGCATCGAGCGCGTCTGCTCTGACGCGGAGTAACTCCGCTGCGCCGAACGCAAAGTTACGAACGACGGAACAGTCCGCCCCCGATGTCGTTTCATCGACTAGTTCGAGCGTTCCGGCTGTTCCGAAGAAAGAGAACGCGGAGCTATCTTCCTCAGGCTCAGTTTCGCAGGCCTCTCCAGCTGCTCTGAGCCTGGTCATCCGCGCAAACGAGAATTCCTGGATCTCCGTTACGTCCGACGGGCAACCCGTGACGCAAGAGACGCTCATCGCTCCGGCCCACACTACCGTTCATGGCAATCGAGAAATCGTCGTGAAAGTGGGGAATGCCGGCGGCGTCACATTCAGCTGGAAAGGCCAGGAATTGCCAGCCCAGGGCGCCGAAGGCGAAGTAAGGACATTTACTTTCGACATGCAAGGCCTGCACTCGCCCGAATCTTCTCCGAACTAGACTCGCTTCGCGCTGCTCGTCGCACGCCACTGGCTCTGCAACATCGCCTGCCGACGAAATGCTTCCCGCCGGCGGGTGACGAATCCCCGACTTGCCACGACCTCACGGTCCGTAAGCCCAATATTTGGATTTCGATTTTTCGGCGCGAAATAAAGCGGCACACGGTCGGAGGTCCATATGCCGCTTCCTCAGGAGGTATGAGTGATGTTCGGTCTAGAACAATGCCATCGTAGGGCAGCTTGTTGCGGCGGGAAAGATCACGAAGGTATCTTGAACAACCAATCGACTAGATTGAAACACTCTAACGAACGGAGTGCGGGGGATCGCGCACCTAATACTCGGACTCTATTTCTTCGGCAACGCCAATACTCTCGCCGAAACTGCTGAATTCTTCAGCGTGCCGCCCAGAATCATGGGCCCAATCGGCGTAAACACGATTCCTCGTTCATCGGCGCGGACGTCGTACGTGTCTTCCGTAATCGTTTCCCATTTGTTCCCGTGCAGATCGAAGGCAAAGGTGACCGGTGACAATTCCGCCGGCTTCCCATCAGCCGCTAGCCCTTTGAAATCGTGCGGAGCGGTCGTTCCCCCTGAGAAAAGAACTCGGTGCTCGTGATCGGCGCCGCCTGCGACAATGTTGAATCGCCCCGGCCCTGGGTGCGCCGGCAACTTGCTCCACGTAATCTTTTGCGGATCCTTCTTATCTATCTTCCCCATCCAGCATTCATCCGAGGAAACGTACTTTCCCGATGCTTGCTCTTTCTTCGCGCCATCGACGTACACTACAACCTCGTCCGCAATTCCGCCTGCATGTCCAAAAACCGGCGTACCCGGAAACGGATTAGCCTGGCTCCAGGTATTCTTTTCGACGTCGTAGACCTGAACATTATTGACCGGACCGGATTTCGATCTGCCGCCGATAACATAGATGTAGCGATCATGTGTTGCCCCAATCACCGCTCCGTCCACCGGGATCGGCAAATCTGCGGCACGATACCATCGCCGCTCTTCCGTCAGGTAAGCGTTCGCATCGCCGACCGTGTACTCATTCCCCTGCCCATCGATGGTGTATCCACCAAACACAAATACTTCGCTTTTCACGCCGATCGCCGCCGACCCAAGCCGTCCGGCTACTCCGGGAACCGGTTTTCCCTCCACCCATTTCCCCGATTTCAACGACAGCGAGTACACGCGGTTCGTTACGTCGTCCCAGGTTCGCTTGGTGCCCATCCCCATGATGGAAAAAACTTCGAGCCCACCTCTAACGGATGCCACGGCATTACTCGTCACCGCAATCGGCATGGGGCGCACCTTCGGCTGCTCAGCGCCCAATAGAAAAACGACGAGTAACACCGAAAGTAGGGAAACGGTCCTGTTTCTCATTCGTGAGATATTACGTCCTGACGCGGGCTAGGGGCAAAGGACAAGCCCCTATTCCACCATCCCTTGCCGGACTCCATGAATGAAGTCGGTATAGGCCGGCGTCTGCCCGCTTTCCCGCATGTGACTGGCAATCTGCCCCCGGTGATATGCGGAATGCATCACGACATGGGTTGCCACATCCACGATCGTATTCGTCCAGGACTCGCCCTTACTGTTTTTGTAGGAGATCGTTTGAAGCAAGTCCCCCGCCGTTATTAATTCCAGATATTCGCGCCAAAGCGCACTCACCTGGCTGCCCTCTTCCCGGCATCGATTGAGATCAAAATCGGGCCAGACCGGCAGACTCTGAGCCTGTTGCTTGAGGCGCTCGAGCCAAAGCCTCTCTGCGGCAGCGATATGGGACATCAGTTGAAGCGACCGGGCATCCGACGCTCCGCCAGATTCCACCGCCTTGATCACTTCCGCATTCGCCCACGAATTGTAAGAAAAATCACGTCTTATGTAGTCAGCCAGGTTCATTCAATCGTCTCCTCCGCTTCAGAACCGCAAGCGGCAACTTGTAATCATCCTTTCACATTGGGAGAATAAACTTTTGCCGGACTTTAGAATCAGGGTTTTCCAACTTAGATGCCACGCAAAGCCTCGCAGACCCGCGGCAGTGAGACGCAGGACTCCGGAAAGAATAACCATCCGAGATCCTCGGGCGCTAAAGCAGCCCAGACAGCACAATCATCCACCGATCTCACGCGCCTCGCGCTCAAAGCCTGCCTCATCGCCCGCGACGCCGCCTTCAACGTGCAAGACTTGCTGACCAATTCCTCTCGGATGGCCTTCCTCGCCATCAAAGACTGTGAGAAGGAACTTGACGTCATCGAACGGCAGATCGATGAACACCTGCCCGCCGCCATCACTCGCGTCAGCGAGGCCCGTGCCCGCCAGTTGCTCACTACCCTGAAATCAACGACAGACCTCGAACGCATCGGCGACCTGGTCATGAGCGTCGGTCTTCGCGTGCAGGCCCGGACAACCAGAATCCCCGCATCCGACGTCCGCCAGCTGGTTGAAATGTCCACTATCTTGCGCGACATGCTGGATTTGATCCACACCGGGTTTCAGAATCTCGACCTCGATTGCGCCCGCAAGGTCTTGCAGATGGACAAGGACATCGACCACATCTGCCACAGCCTTTTCCAGAAACACCTGGCCGAAACCGTAGCCCAGGGAGATAGCTCGGGCTTCGAAATTCTCCTCATGGCTCAGGCCCTGGAGCGCGCGGGCGATCACACTACAAACCTCGCGGAAGATCTCTACAGCCTCATCGAAGGCCGCAGCCTTCGCCACATGCCCAAGAAAAAAGCCGCGAGCTAAACGCTTGCCTCGAGCTTTTCAGAAAACAAGCCCGCCTACCGACTTGGGCATGCTGGACTTTTATCAGCCCCTCAATCAGCCCTGCCGACCACTCGCAATTCGCGGACTTGGCCAACTCACTCGATCCTCAGAGTCCGGGACTCGATGCTTCGGACTGATCAACAAATTCACCATTCGTTAACAATCGAGCAACATTCGCGCAACATTCCCACCATAAAGTTTCCAAGTACCCGTGTATGCGCCGCCTCTGATCTGGACGCCTGGAACAAATTGACATCAGACATGCATCTTCCCCTCGAGCCAAGTCAGCGGACGGTTCCCGCGGACCCGTCACAGTTCCGGCCGGTCATTTTTGTGGTCGAAGACGAAGAGGATATCGCCCGCCTGATTTCCCACAACCTGCAGGCCGCGGGTTTTGACGTTCAAAG
>Ga0070741_10018137_pt1 | contig 11453 bp, 7 predicted proteins | sample Coa_R1_4_FD_66440 | JGI IMG/M metagenome (GOLD analysis project Ga0070741, IMG submission 66440) | Surface soil microbial communities from Centralia Pennsylvania, which are recovering from an underground coalmine fire - Coalmine... | ecosystem: Environmental > Terrestrial > Soil > Unclassified ...
ATCTTGGCACCCTTTTGGCGCCATCCTGGTTTTTCGACCGCTCAAAAATATCTCGTAAACATCTGAATCATTTGATGGGGCCTGTAGGATTCGAACCTACAACCAACAGATTATGAGTCTGCTGCTCTAACCGTTGAGCTAAGGCCCCTTGGCAATTTAACGGCCGAGCGCGCGGCTTCCGACCGAATGGAGCAGGCAATGTACCATAAACTCTTTTTACATCAAAGAGTCGCGTTACGTTTTCCCGTTCTCAAAATCCCCGAACGCATTTGCATCAACTCAATCATCCTATATTATTAGCCCCCATGGAACCAGAGCGCCCGAAAAGGCAGAACGTCCACTGGAACCGTCTGCAGGTTAAAGCTCGCCAGCTTTTTAATCGATTTCCGATACAGGAAAATCAAAAGATATTCGTACTCACGCTTTTGATCGGAGCATTGTGCGGGCTTGCCGCAGTCTGCTTTCACCTGCTGCTGGATTTCTTTCAAGAGCACATCATCTATGCCGCAGCAGGCATCCAGCATTGGTGGAAGATTCCTCTGGTCATCATTATTCCGGCAATTGGCGGCCTGGTTGCCGGAGCAGGACTCTATTTCTACGCTCCGGAAGCGCGCGGCAGCGGTATCCCACAAGTTAAGACAGCGTTCTATATTGAAGGCGGTCGAATTCCGTTTCGCGTGATTCCCGGCAAAATGTTTCTGGCGGCGTTGAATATCGGCACCGGCGCGAGCCTCGGCCGTGAAGGTCCTACTGTCCAGATTGCTGCCGGGATTGCGTCGCTTCTCGGTCGTCTGTTCGCAATATCACGCAAGAAGCTGCAAAGCCTGGTGCCAGTCGGCGCGGCGGCAGGACTGGCGGCGGCATTCAACACTCCAATTGCCGCTGTTACGTTTACTTTGGAAGAGATCATCGGAGATTCTGCGGGGAAACCATTGGGATCGATTGTTATCGCTGCCGTAATAGCAGCCGTTGTTGAGCGATCAATACTTGGCGCGCATTCGATTTTCTCCGTGCCAAGTTATCAGCTAAACAGCGCGATAGAATTGATTTTTTATGCGCTTCTCGGGTTGGTGGCTGGTTTGGCGTCTGTGGCATTTAATGAGGGTCTGCTCTTTCTTCGAAAAGAATTTCGCAAACAACAAGTCGTTCCGCAATGGGCAACACCAGCAGCAGGCGGATTGATTCTTGGAGTCGTTGGTTGTTTTGCGTTACTAACGACCGGGTCTAATAGCATCTTCGGCGTTGGTTATGGAGAGCTGGGAATCGAGCTGCAAACCGTTCTGACTCTCAAGTTTTTGATCATACTGGGTGTTTGTAAACTGATCGGAACAGTGGTGTCGTACGGTTCGGGCTCTTCCGGCGGCATTTTCGGGCCTTCGCTGTATATTGGCGGAATGTTTGGTGGAATTGTTGGGTTGCTGGCGCAGCTTTTGTTACATAACCCAAACACCCAGCCAGGAGCCTTTGCGCTTGTCGGAATGGGTGCGGTGTTCGCGGGCGTCGTTCGAGCGCCAGTCACTTCGATAGTAATGATCTTCGAGATGACGAACAGCTACTCGATTATTCTGCCGTTGATGATTGCAAATATAACCAGCTACGTATTGGCCAGCAAACTCAGTCCGACACCGATTTACGACGCACTGCTGTTACAGGACAATATTCATTTGCCTCACACAAATACTCATACTCTTCGACAGATTCCGGTTACCGTCGCAATGACAAGAGAACTTGTAACAATCAATGGATCAATGCCGGTCAGCGACGCTCTGAAATATGTCCAGGGACTGCCGTTGCACTACCATTCGTATCCTGTCGTGAATGGAGACAGTCGGCTGGTCGGACTAGTAACGTTTAACGATCTGAAACGGGCATTAGCTGAAGGAAAAAACACCGCACCGATCAGCGAGATAGCAAACAAAAATCTGGTCCACACGCACCCAGATCACACACTGGATGTTGTGATGTTAAAACTGGGTCGGAGAGGCATATCGCAACTTCCGGTTGTCAGCCGAAAGGATGCCAGCAAACTTTTGGGGATTATCACGATGCGCGATGTTGCGCGAGCACTGGCCCAGACGGACGAAACAGTCGAAACAACGCTAAATCCAGCAACCGAGATGCTCGAGCAATAGGTTATCCAGCACTACGGCTGTTCCGCTACTTTAGTAATGTGAACATCACCAGGACGCGTTTGATACAGCGCGCTTTGGATTTGAGCCTCTTTTTCCCTATCCACCAGGTCCGGTCTTTGCGCATCAAATCGCAATAGAATGGTCCGCTGCTTTCCGCAGCTATAGCATAATTGAATGAAATGGCCGTCAGACTCTTTTATAGGAACGCCCCAATAGTGTTTATGTCCTCGAAATATATCTAGAATGCTCATACGACAAACCCCTTGATCAACCGATCAGAAGACCCCGCCCCAAAATATGAACGGTGCTACAACAGAACAGCCGTTTCCCATAACCAGAAGTACGCAGTTAACGTGCCATTGACCATGCGTCGTCATTCACCAGAACTGGTTTTGATTACCGCTAAGAGCACTATGTTGAATATCGCTCTGTGAATAGTGTTTGAACCAGATTATTCACTGGGAAATAACGATTAGTGGTGGAGAAAATTTGCCGCCCTTACTCTTCAAATGTGAGGGGTTCATGCAGATTCTAAACGCAAATTAAGAGGAGAGATTGAGCTATTGCGACAGTCTTTAGCCTACTGTATTCTTACTGAATGATCACACCGCATTTTAGGGGTTCCCGCAGGGAGGGTCGATTGATCAAAAGAAACAGGCTGCCTTTCATATTAACTCTGGTATTCCTTCTGACAACTTCGCTGATTGCTTCATCGAGCAGCGCTCGCTCAAGTACGACCGAAGATCAGATCAAGCAAGCTTATATCGAGGCCGTTTCCGACGTTGAGCAACATTACGCTGGGACTTACGACTACAACGACCTGAACAAATCGGGAATTGATGGGATGCTGCACAGCCTGGATCCTCATTCGAATTATATGGATCCGAAAGAGTATGCGGACTTTCGCGAAAAGCAGCAGAGTCAGTATTCCGGTATCGGCGCAACGATCACCAATCGTGCGGGACAGACCTATATTTTGACTCCTTTTCCGAATGCGCCTGCCGAACGAGCCGGGCTTCATTATGGCGACCATGTGATCAATATTAACGGCGAATCCAGTTACGGCTGGAGCATGGCGCAGGTATCGGAGAAAATGCTGGGTCCGCGCGGAACTCAAGTTAAAGTTACAGTTGCGAGACCGGGAGAGAAAGAGCCGCTTACGTTTAATATCACGCGTGACGTGGTCCCGTTGCCTTCGATAACAGTTATTAAGATGGTGTCGCCGAATGTTGGCTACATCCACCTGGAGAAGGCTTTCAACTTCACAACCGCGGACGAGCTGCGAAATGCGCTTGATACTCTCAAGGCAAAGGGCGCGACGTCCTATATTTTGGATCTGCGCGAAAACCCGGGCGGCTTACTGAATGAAGCACTGGAGGTTCTGGACGATTTTCTGGGCAGAGGCAACAAACTGCTGTCGGTTCACGGTCGGCGATCTGAAGATCTGCCACCGCAGGACATATACGCACATAATAGTCGACCCGACCAGTCTCCGCTGATTGTGCTCATCAATCGCGATTCTGCATCAGCGTCAGAGATCGTTGCAGGCGCTTTGCAGGATCATGACAGGGCGTGGATCGTCGGTGAAAATAGTTTTGGTAAAGGTCTGGTCCAAACTCCATTCCAATTGCCTGGTGATGCCGGACTTTATCTAACGACCGGAAAATACCTGACTCCGTCTGGAAGACTGATTCAACGCGATTACAGCAAGATTCCTTTCTGGACATATATCCTGATGGAGCGAAATGGTGCGGCTCCGCCAACAGAGCAGGGACCGAGCTTCACAACCGATAACGGTCGCCAGGTTTATGGCGGCGGTGGAATCACGCCTGACACCGAAGTGAAGTCGCAATTACTAACTGATGCCCAAATCCGATTGCTGACGCCGCAGTTTATGTTCACTCGTCAGTTGATAAACGGACAGATAGCGGGATTGGAATCGTACAAGTATTCAGGACCGAAACACGAATCAATTGTTAATAAAGACGACTTGCCAGTTTCGGATGCTGTGCTCACGGCGTTCGAAGCGTTTGTGAAAGCTCACCCGGAATACGGCGTCAGCGTGAAGATGGCGCAGAATAATCGCGAGTACGTTCGTCAAAGGATCAGATTCGATCTGGCAAACGCCGTTTATGGGGTCGATGCCGCAGAGCAAATCCTAATGGAAAACGACCCTGTTATCGAAGCTGCCCTGAAGCAGATGCCACAGGCAGCTAAGCTCGCTAGCGCAATTGCTCAGCGTTCGGTAGGAATGAAGTAAGACAATTCAGGAGCGCGTCGATTCGGCGCGCTCCTGAATCATTTCGAAGATTTGGTCAGATCCGCTAAAGTAGCTCCCGTCGCTTTCTGCAAATCCGATCCACTCAAGTAGAGTTGTGCGCCGCGCATACCCGCGCTGATGCTGATATACGGAAAGTTCAGGATCGTTCGGTCGATGAACAGCGGATACTTCTTTTTGACGCCAAGCGGTGAAACACCGCCCCGGATATATCCGGTGAGTTTCTGAATTTCAGCAACTGGAACCAAATCCACGTGCTTTGCACCTGACACAGAAGCGAGCGCTTTCAAATCGAGTTCACCTGAAGATGGCACACAAGCCATAATTACACCGACCTTATCACCCCTCGCAACAAGAGTCTTGAATACTTGTGGCAATGGAAGACCGATCTTCTGAGCCACAGATTCGGCGCTCAGGTCGTTTTCATCCACTTCGTATTCGTGGATTTCATATTTGATCTTGAATTGGTCCAATATGCGCGCTGCGTTAGTTTTCATGACTGCCACTTCGATTTCATCTTTTAGGTTGCACGCATAAACTTATAGCGCTCTCTATTGAATATCAATCTGTAATTAGCGGGGATCAGATAATGGAGGAATTGATCGAATCCAAGAAGGTTTATACCGGACCTACGATAAGCGTTACTTGCGACAGGCTGCGTCTTGATACCGGCAGAGAGATCGAACGCGATATTGTGTCGTTTCCCGACAATGTCACGATTGTACCGATTCTTGATGATGGACGAATCGTGCTGACGCACCAGTACCGACATACAGTCAAGGCGTTAACGTGGGCTTTACCCGCAGGGAAAATGGATCCGGGCGAGACTCCATTGCAAACGGCGAAACGGGAATTACGCGAAGAAACAGGGTATACGGCTAAAAAATTGGTCCTGCTAAAATCACTTCAAGTTTCGGCTTCTTATGCGACGGAGATCGCTCATCTGGTGAAGGCAACCGGTTTGACGGCAGGCAAGCAAGAACTTGATATCGATGAACAGATCACTATTCGGATTTTTTCGGTGGAAGAAATTCGCCAGATGGTCAACGATGGCAGGCTAAATCAAATGAAGTCTGTGACTGCGTTGTTGTTGTGTGGAGTTCTTTAGGTTCGTAGTACCGCCTTTAGACGTAGGATCGAAAAGATTCAGGCTAAAGCCGGTACTACGAACTGAAGAATTACGTTCCGTGCTGCCAGGAGTGGATGTATTCCAGCATCTCTGGCGTCAAGCGATCGATCTCAACTCCCATTGCGTCCAGCTTCAGCGAAGCGATCTCTGCATCGACTTCCTCTGGCAATTGATGGAGCCTCGGCTCTAACTTTCCTTTGTTCTTCACAAGGAATTCAGCCGAAAGGGCCTGATTAGCAAAGCTCATATCCATAACCGATGCAGGGTGACCTTCGGCAGCAGCCAGGTTGATCAGTCTGCCGTCGCCGAGGATGATGACGCGCTTGCCGCTTCCCTTCAGTTTGTAACCCTTCACGAAAGGTCGCAATTCGGTGACTTCGTCGCTCATTTCATTCAAAGCAACAAGGTTGATCTCCAGATCGAAGTGTCCGGAGTTCGCCAGGATCGCGCCATCTTTCATGTTCTTGAAGTGGTCTGCGTCGATCACGTGTCTGTTGCCTGTTACCGTAATAAAAATGTCGCCTTCGGCAGCAGCCTTTGCGATTGGCATCACTCGGAAACCGTCCATCACGGCTTCAACTGCTTTGACGGGATCAATCTCAGTTACGATCACGTTAGCGCCGAGTCCTCGACCACGCATCGCGACACCTTTGCCGCACCAGCCATAACCGATTACCACCAGATTTCGGCCTGCCAGCAAGGCATTCGTTGCTCGAATAACGCCATCAAGCGTCGACTGACCTGTGCCGTAACGATTATCGAAGAAATGCTTTGTCTGTGCGTCATTAACCGCAATCACAGGGAAGCTCAGAACACCTTCCTTGACCATTGCTCTCAGACGCTGGAGTCCAGTCGTAGTCTCTTCGGTCGATCCGATGATGTCGGGAATCTGCTCTTTTCGTTCCTGGTAAAGAGTCGCAATTACATCGCCGCCGTCATCAATGATCATGTTTGGTTTGTGGTCGAGAGCGATCCTGACGTGGCGATTGTATGTCTCGTTATCTTCGCCTTTCATCGCATAAACCGGTATTCCGTATTCAGCGACCAGTGCTGCGGCTACGTCGTCTTGCGTCGATAACGGGTTTGAAGCAATCAATACTGCGTCCGCGCCGCCAGCCTTGAGCGCGCGAGCGAGATTCGCTGTCTCGGTCGTAATGTGCGCGCAAGCAACCAGTCTTACACCCTGGAGCGGTTTCTCTTCCGCAAAGCGCTCGCGGATCAGCCGCAGAACGGGCATATCCCTTTCAGCCCATTCAATTCGCTTCTTACCCATCGGGGCAAGGTTGATGTCCTTTATGTCGTAGTTCGAAACTTTTGCAGTCGTACTCATATCTTTTCTTTGTCCTTTAGAAATTTCTATAAAACAAATTCACCACAGAGGCACAGAGACACAGAGTAAATAAAGCTCTGTGTCTCTGTGCCTCTGTGGTGAACGATTCTTAACCTCTTACAGTCCTGCCGCATTACGCAATGCATTTGCCTTGTCGGTCGATTCCCAGGTGAAATCGACTTCGTTGCGGCCGAAATGTCCGTATGCCGCCGTCTTTCGGTAAACGGGGCGACGCAGGTTGAGCGAGTTGATGATACCTGCTGGGGTCAACTGGAAATGCTCGCGAACCAGATTTTCGATCTTCTCTTCGTCGATCTTGGCTGTTCCAAATGTATCAACAAGCACAGAGACCGGATCGGCAACACCAATGGCGTATGCCAATTGAACCTGGCACTTTTCAGCAAGACCCGCCGCCACAATATTCTTGGCAATATAGCGAGCCATATATGTTGCCGAACGGTCAACCTTCGTCGGATCCTTTCCGGAGAAAGCGCCGCCGCCGTGCGGAGCGTATCCACCATACGAATCGACGATAATCTTGCGACCGGTCAGTCCGGTATCACCCTGCGGACCACCAACCACGAAACGTCCAGTCGGATTGATGTGGAACTTGGTGTTCGCATCCATGAATTCGCCGGGGACCACGGGTTTGATTACATGTTCGGCAACGTCGGCTCTCAGTTGTTCGGTGGAAACTTCGGCTCCGTGCTGCGTGGAAATGACAACGGCATCGACGCGCGACGGTTTACCGTTTTTGTACTCGATTGTAACCTGCGATTTTCCATCAGGTCTCAAATAATCCAGCAGTCCTTCCTTCCGAACTACTGCGAGTCTTCTAGTCAACTCGTGAGCCAGTTGTATCGGCATCGGCATCAGTTCCGGTGTGTCGTTACAGGCATAACCGAACATCAATCCCTGGTCGCCGGCTCCGCCTACGTCAACGCCCATCGCGATGTCAGGTGATTGGGTATCGATGGCAAGAATGACAGAGCAAGTGTCACAGTCAAAACCATATTTTGCGCGAGTATAACCAATGTCGCGAACGGTTTCGCGCGCCAGCCGCGCGTAATCGATGCGGGCTGAAGTTGTAATTTCGCCGGCGATAAAGATGATGCCTGTGGTCAGCATCGTTTCGCAGGCTACTCGGCCGATCGGATCTTCGCGAAGAATAGCATCAAGAATAGCATCAGAAACCTGATCGGCGATTTTGTCGGGGTGTCCTTCCGTGACAGACTCCGACGTAAACAGATAGTTACCTTTTTTGCTCACTAACAAAGCCTCCAGTTAGATATGATTGCAGAGCTGGATCAATCGAATCCTGCACCCTAGCATAGCCAAAAACCAGAGTCAAGCAAGGCCTTTTGTCCGGATTTGGTTCTAGTTTTTGGGATGAAAATTGTGATGCAGATTTCGATATTTGGGCACAAAGCGCTGACAGCCGGAAGCAATGCTCGCCGGGGGCGTTGTAAAGGATAAGCCAATTATTTAAGCACGGCAGATTGATCGGTAGAGGTGACTGTGTCGGTCGTCTCGGAGCTTTGTTTCTCGTGACGCCATTTGGCCGGTTTCGCGTTTGTATCGCCAAGTGTCACAGCGGAATCCATAGATACCAAAGCATTTGCGAGATCGTGACAGGTGTGACGGCAGTTGGCCGCAAATGCCTTGCATAAATACTACTCTTTGCCAGCACTGCCGATGTTTTAGCTGCCAGCGTCTTGACCTCATGGGAATCTGTTAGCCTGATCTAACCAAGGATTGCTTTTAGAAGCGGTGCGCTTCTTAATTTCTTGCATATCGTCGTTACCTTGCTTTTGATGCTGTCGGGATCCAGGTGGTAGCGACTACTGACTTCACGATTAATCTGTTCCAGCGGCAAATCCTCTAACAGATACTGAACAACGAGAAGATGCAAGTCATCAAAATCGGGTATACCCAGCAAGTTCGGTTCTGTTGAATTTAGAACGCTGGTATCGGCCAATTCCTCAATCCAGTTGACAACCGTAACTGCCGGCGGGTTGTCGGGGAACCGCTGCCTGACCAGGTCCAACAATTTAACTTTGTCAGGAACATTTAACAATAATGCCAGAAAGAACCTGTGATCTTTTTCCGTTACAAGACCGCGTTTGCGGATGATGTATTGCTGTCGCTGAATTTCTTCAAAAACAAGCGGGAGCAATCCTATATCCTCTCCGTGCTTCTTACGCGCGCTGTCTAACAGTTCCTGAAACTTTTCTTTGCCGTGTGCTTGAAAGGCGTCCACATTCTGGCTGCCATAGTAGAAGAAAGCCAGATGCAGCATCGTGTATGCGGTCTGGAAATCAGAATCGGCAATCAGTTCGCCGATCATGCTATGCGCGTTGGGGTGCTTCGCCTGTAAAAGCAAGTTGGCGGACTGTCCTTTCCTGGTCAATTGAGGATTTCTGTAAAACGGATTGAAAGCGATACAAGGAAGAAGATAGCTATACTGAATACCAGACTGCCGACTCGGACTTCCAGAGGTTCTGATTGTAATAGTTGCGGACGGCCGGTCCAGATGAAACAGTGAATGAATAAATCGCTCGCCAAATAAAATCTGCTTGATGTCGCCTTCATTCAGCAGCCTGATATTCTTCAACCGCACGTCGCCAAACAAAAGCTGATCATTGATCCTCCGTTTTGGCTCGAATGTATAGTGGCTGTGAATGCTTGATCCCATCAGGACCTGAAAGGCGCCGCAGAAACTGTGCATATGCACGGCTGTCGTCCCGTCCAGCCAAAAATAGATATCAATGCAAAACCGTGAATGACGGTATAGGGTTATCGGGGGATCGCCGAAAGTCGAATCAATATCCTGCAACGGCATAGGCTGATCGGAAAACACCCATCGGAGCGTGTCCCAAGCATCGACTTTCTGGCATAAATTGGCTTCTGACAAGGCCTGGGCCGCGATTGCAGGAAAGGCATCTTCGTCGTAGTTGGCATCCTTCCAGCGACTTTCTACGGTGTCTCCGAGTTCCTCAAATATTTTCATATGAATTATGTATGAGCGAAACGATCTTAAGAGATTCTGAGATACAGCAGCAAAACTTCAATATCTGTGCATCGAACTGATCTTATAACAAAACAACAGGCGTGGTTTCAATCTCAGTGTGCGGCGCACTGATCTACTTTTTGCTTCTCTTCATTTGAGAGAGCTCCGCTCTTTATCAGTGTTTCCGTGATACGACTGACACAGCCGATTGTTTGCCCTCGTTCGCTGGAACAGAGGGAAAGTCGATCATTTATTGTGCAGCCATCTTTGAGCAAATTATTCGGCACGCCGCTGTCGCAACTGCCGATCATTACTGTTGCCTTGCGATCAGAATGCGGGCAACTGTCGACATCATCACAGATGTTGTCTTCATCAGAGTCCAGACCTGACAGATATATCTTATTTATCTGCGACGGTGATAGATACTGGTCGTAAATCTGCAACTCGTCAATTTGACCTTCGAATCCCGAAAGCGCGTGATAACCAATTGGGTTTTCCTGAGCAAGAGGGCTGCTTCCCAGCATTAAATCTTTGCCATTTTGGATGTCAGTTATCCCATCGCCGACTCTATTTATAGTTTCGTTCCGACTGACCAGAATTCCATCCACAAAGAGTTCGCCGTTTGTGCCTTGTCTTCGCACCGCGATGTGGTGCCATATACCGTCTCTTATTCCGGTTTGGCTATGTAACGTTAGATAGTTGTGTCCGCTCGCGTCCTGGTCAAGCTCCACGGCTAATTTTCCACCCGGAAAAACGGCATTGTTAAATCGTATCGAAAAAAAATTTGCATGTGAGTAACTGTCTCGGTTGCTCAGCACCTCGCCAACCCCCCTTGTGGTTGTGGTCTTAAACCAGAAGGCAATCGTGAAGTCCTGTTTCCCGAACTGACCTACGGTCGGTCCCAAATTCACGAACGAGCCGTGTTCGCCCGATAATTCCAGAGCCATACCGCCGATGGTACAGCTGCCGGCTATTCTGCCGGAAGCATAGGTCTTAATGTCCGGGCCCTTTTGACCAATGACTGGACCGGAGCTAGCGCCAGAATCGAAAACATTGATATTAGCGATATCGAAATTCCACCAGTGGACAGGATGAACGATCACGGCAGAGTTAACATGCACCGAGGGTCTGAACCAGTAAATGAGTGCGATGATAAACAGCAAGGCGATAACAGCGGAACCGGCCAAAACCTTTCCATTGATCAGGTTGAACAGATGCCCCTTTTTCAAATCTGTTCTTTTTGAAGCTTTGAGATCGATTTCATCCCTGATTCGCCGCAGATCAAAAAGCAATTCATCGACGGTTTGATAGCGCTCTTCTTTATTTTTGCGGAGAGCTTTGTCAACCAGCCGCTGCAAGTCGGGCATTAATTCAGGAGATCGCCCTGTCAACGGTAGTGGTTCCTGGTCTACTATTGATGCTATTACCAGACTACTGTTCTGCCCGTCGAATGGTGCGCGGCCGGCGATCATTTCATAGATAATTATTCCCAGACTGAAAATATCGCTGCGCGTATCCACTTTCAGTCCCTGAGCCTGCTCAGGCGACATATAACGCGCAGTGCCCATCAGCAA
>Ga0070741_10018138_pt1 | contig 11452 bp, 9 predicted proteins | sample Coa_R1_4_FD_66440 | JGI IMG/M metagenome (GOLD analysis project Ga0070741, IMG submission 66440) | Surface soil microbial communities from Centralia Pennsylvania, which are recovering from an underground coalmine fire - Coalmine... | ecosystem: Environmental > Terrestrial > Soil > Unclassified ...
TTCTTCGAGCCACGTGGTTCCCGCGGTCTTCAAATGCACGCCAGCGTCGAACTTCTTAATCGCCTCGCGAATGGGTTGATAGATGGAAAACTTATCGCTACCAGAGTGAACGCTCAGCTTAAGGTTCTGCGGAAGTCCATATTGTTGCACCGCGTAAGCGATCACGGCCACATCATCTGAAAACTCCTGTGCAAACTTCTCGAGATCGCCGGCATAATCGACGCCTTTGTTAAACCGCCCCGTGAACTTCGGGGCAATGGTCTGAATCGGAATGCCTTCGTCCGCAATCGCGGCAAGGATGATCAATAGCTCGACTGGGGTTTGCGGAGAATCAGTCTCATCCATGGAAACTTCTGCGATGAAATTTCCTTTGCCCTTTGTTTGTTCGATGTGACGATAAATGCGCCCCGCTTCTTGCACCGCCGCGAGATATTTGTTGGCGACGTTAATCACAAAATTGCGATCAATCGTAAACGAGCGGTCAACACCCGGGATGCGCAATTCGCCGATCAATTCTGGGTGCTTATCGGCGAATGCCTGAACGGATGCGATATCAGCGCCCTTACCGATTAAATCCGCGACATCGATCGTGAAGAAGTCACAAGGCTGGGCAAACCGGTCCACCGTTTTCAGATTGATGTGATCGGCATCGATGTAATATGGCTTGTTCCAACCCAATGCCTTCACGGCGCTATCCGCAGCAACTCGTGTGGTGGTCGGCTCTGAACCGATAATCAGGTGCTCGCGGTTCGATTTATTCCAAACCGGTATTACGTCGATACCTTGCTCGGCTGCCAGAATACATGCTCGTAATTGCGCCTTTGCCTGATGAGCGAAGCGGTCTCCTACCCCTACCGAGTACTTGGGCAATACAACTTGTTTTGTCATAAAAAGTCTTCAGCCCTTCGCGGTCATTTCGGCTGCGGTAATGGGCTTACCATTTACAGTCACATTCGAAACCTTCACGCCTTCCACATTCTGAAAGTTATTTCCTTTGGATGCGTTATTAAATGTGCAGTTAGAGAGATCGACGCCGCTGATTGGATCGTCAGGATAGCCCTCTAAATCGAGTCCGTATTGACTCTTTTGGCAGGTTACGTCGGCGACGACTATGTTCTTTACCGTAGGCTTAAACGGCCCCCCTGGACCTTCTTCGTAATAGAAGGTCACCTGCACAACTGCGTCGGCTACTTGACCGACTCTTACGTTCGTGAATGAGATGTTTTCGATGTGGCCGCCGCGATAGGAATTCGTTTTGATTCGCAGCGCGCGTTGTAAGTGGGGGCTGCTCATCTCGCACCGGCGTATCCAGATATTTTTCATGCCGCCGGAAACCTCGCTGCCAATCGAGACACCACCGTGGCCATCCTTCATTACGCAGTCCTGTATAACTACGTTTGATGTTGGGACCCCGACGCGCCGGCCATCCCGATTGCGTCCGGATTTGATTGCAATGCAGTCGTCTCCCGTACTGAATGTGCATTTCTCAATCAGCACGTCCGTGCAGGCGTCCGGGTCACAACCGTCGTTGTTCGGCCCATTCGGGCAATCCACCGTTACCCCGCGTACCGTAACATTTTGGCAAAGCGTCGGATTAAGTTCCCACATGGGCGATCGTTTGATCGTGAACGCTTCAAGCAGTACGTTCTTGCAGCGATAGGGCTGAATGAAGTTGGGCCTCAAATAGTGTCCGGGACCAAAGATGCGATCTTTGACGGGCACGTCCTTGTTACCCATCTCTTCCACCAAGGTTTGGACATCATTCTGAGCGGTGGATTTGTCGTCACGTGTTTTACCGCCGCGGGCCTTGCGCGTCCAATCCCACCAATGCGTGGCATCTGCTTGGCCGTCGAGCGTGCCGGGTCCGGAAATGCCCACATTTTCTTTTTCGAACGCATAGATGAACGGCGAATAATTCATGCACTCCGTGCTTTCAAAACGCGTGTAGATAACCGGCAAGTAATCGTTCGGGTCAGTGCTGAAAAGCAGTGTGGCGCCTTCGTCGACATATAGGTTCATGTTGCTCTCCAGATGAATTGCGCCGGTTAAAAATGTTCCTTGGGGAACTAGAATCCGTCCGCCGCCTGCGGCATGGCATGCTTGAATCGTTTTCTTGATCGCGTCCGTGCATTTGGTCTGGCCGTCTCCGACAGCTCCGTATTTTGTAATGTCGAAATCCCCCTTTGGAAAGACTGGCGATTTTATGCGCGCAAGAGTAGCGTTAATTTCAGTCGATGATTCCGCAGCTTGTGCCATTGCTAGCGCGGGAACCAACGCGGCCGCGTATTCCAGTAGCTCTCTTCTTGTCATTCTTGTTCCTCTCTAAGGCGTGACAGGCATCGGCACAAATTTGCTCGCGCAGGCGTTTCCTTTGGATTTCTTTCGCGGTTTCCCAGTAACGTGAACGTCATCTCCCGAAGCCTGGAAGTTGACTGGTCCCGGCCCCAACACAAAATCCGCATGAACTGCGCTGATCTTTGGCGTTCCGCCGATCGTCACATCGTCGAAATTCATTTGCAGCCGGTGGGCTGGGTCATAACCATCGAGCGTGATCTTGCCGCCATCCAAAATGTGCACATTGTGAAGCGTGATGTTCTGAAATGTGGGAAGCTTATTCCGCTCCTTACCAACCGACGCGGAGTAATTCGTGTCCATGTAGATGGGATTCTTTGTGTCTCGAATGCACACGTCTTCGTATTTCACATCTTCAACCAGTCCGCCCCGGCTCGAATTCGATTTGATACGTATGCCGTTATCTGCGCCATCGATACTCAGATCCTCAACCAGAATATGATTTGCGCCAGAATCGGTTTCGCTGCCAATCGACATGCCGTGACCCGTATAAAAGTGATTGTGGACGATCGACATGTCGGTCGAAGGAACCGTTCCACCCGCTTTGATCGCGATCTGATCATCGCCTGTGTGAATAAAGCAGTGCGTGATTGTCACATTGGTTGAATTGGCTGGATCGATGCCGTCCGTATTGCGCGCAGTCTTAGGGCTGTCAATGATCACGCCCCAAGCAGTAAATCCATTGCCCAGGTTGTAAGAAACGTGAAAATTGGGCGAGTTCGTAAGCGTGATGTTGTACAACGTGAAGTTATTGCAACGCGTCAAAATCAGCAATCGTGGGCAGTTCTGGTTCTTGTTCGTGACTTTGGCTTGCTGAGCAAGATCCCACCACGAAACTTTCGCTCCTAATAATTTTGCGCCGCCGCGGCCATCAATCGTTCCCGGTCCCATGACGCCTGCATTTTCCGCGTGGGTACCATTAATAATCGCCTTGCACCCGTGGCCCTTTTCGTTCACGATTCCACAGCTCCCGGGTGAGACATCGTAATCGCGTGGATTGCGCGATCCGAAGAGCGTCACTCCTTTATCGACGACTAGAGTCACGCCGGAGGGCAATTGGAGTGGGGCTGATAGGAACGCGTTTCTTTCACTGTCAGAAGCTAATTCGACTGCTTTTCGCGCGGGACAGCTATCAATGGCCTGTTGAATACGTGCTGTGTCTAGCCGGCTTTCGTCCGTCTCGTTTAGCGCTCCTTTGTTAGATATCAAGTGCGCGGTGAGTTTCGTGCACGTTGCAGGTGCGACTGGCTCGCTTACCGTCCGGGTGTCTTGCGCAAATGTGGCTTGCGCGAGACACAAGCCGCCGGCGAGCGAAAACCACGGCAAGGAAAGTGCGACAGCGTGCGCAATTGATGCATTGGCAGGGCGCCGCGAGAAACTCATCGGGGAAATGAGGCCCAAACGCGAGGCCAATACGGCGGCGTCCCGAAGCCTACTGTTCGCAGCATATGGGGCAGGCTGCGAACAGTCAAACTAAAATAACTCAACTATTCTTTTAGGGAAACCAAATCGACGGCCGGTTACTACGCGGCGTAGCGGCTTAGAATTCGCGGAAGGTTTTGTGAAAATGCCGAACGGGCGATGACCGTGTCACAGCCTTTTTCTTGCGCTGCATGCTTCAGATCAACTTGAACGTGTGACACATAGCCAAGCAGCGATACTTTGCTGCTTTCATCGTTCGCTTTTAACTTTTCAATAGTTTCTAGCGGCGCTGCTTCACTGTAGTTCAAATCCAGGATGATGACGGCAGGGTTCTCTTTAGCTTGGTCTAACGCGTGTTGTTGAGATTTTACAAATACCGTTTCCAGTCCTGCACGTTTCGCCGCCTCCTGAATTTTCACGGTGAACATTAAATCGTTCAGAACAGCTACAATCTTCTTTTTTGTGCTCATTCAACTCTCAATTTAATTTTCTACTATTAGTTTGCGCTTGCCACCATTCGCCACGCCGTATCATCATTAATGTCTATGAGCGTTGTCGTTCAAGCCCCTCCCGAAGTCAATCCATTAGAAGACGCTCTGCGGTTTGAGCGCAGAGTGCCGCCATGCGCGGTGGTGATCTTCGGCGCGAGCGGCGATCTTTCGAAACGCAAGCTTCTACCTTCCCTGTATCGCCTGTTTTACGAGCGCCGCATTTCGCCCGACTTCGCTGTTATCGGCAGTTCCCGCACTCCGATGTCGGACGACGCGTTTCGCGAAAAGATGAAGGAGTCGGTTTCGAAATTCCTGGAAGATGCGCCCTTCGATGAGGACGTTTGGAAGTCTTTCGCCCAATCGCTCTTTTATGTTCCCGGCGATCTCAACGTGCCGAGTTCGTACGACGACATCCGCAACAGATTAGACGAAGTCGAGAAATCGCATAGGACCGCCGGCAATGTGCTTTTCTATCTTTCCACGCAGCCTAGCCATTATGCGGAAGCCATTCTGGAACTCGGGGCACATCAACTCAATAAAGGACATGGTTGGCGGCGCGTCATTATCGAGAAACCGTTCGGGCACGATCTCGCTAGCGCGCGAAAACTGAATGACGAAATTCACAAAGTCTTCGATGAATCCGCCATTTACCGCATCGATCACTATTTAGGCAAGGAGACGGTTCAGAACATCCTGGCTTTCCGTTTCGGCAACGGAATATTTGAGCCGCTTTGGAATCGCCGCTATGTAGACCACATTCAGATCACAGCGGCCGAATCGATCGGAGTGGAAGGCCGCGGCGCCTATTACCAAGAAGCCGGTGCTCTGCGCGACATGATTCAGAATCACCTCAGTCAAGTGATGGCAACCGTCATGATGGAGCCGCCGACGATCTTCGATGCCACGAACGTTCGAGACGAGCGTGCTAAGTTGCTTCGGGCGGTTCGCGTGATGAAACACGATGATGTGCCCAAGTACGCCGTCGCGGGACAGTATGGACCGGCATTCGTAGGCGGTGAGCAGGTCGCCGGATTCCGGCAGGAACCTAGTGTGAGCGCGGACGCGCAAACCGACACATATGCCGCAGTTACCTTCTTCATCGATAATTGGCGTTGGGCTGGAACACCTGTCTACATTCGAACGGGTAAGCGGATGCCGAAGCGCGTTACCGATATTGCGATCCAGTTCAAGGCGCCCCCATTGGGCCTTTTCCAGCAGGAGACAAAAACAGGGTTGCGCGAGGTGCGTCCGAATCTCCTGGTGTTACGCATCCAGCCGGAAGAAGGTATTTCGCTTCGGTTTCTTTCGAAAAGCCCCGGTAGCGGCATGCGCGTACGGCCCGTATCGATGGATTTTAACTACGGCTCCAGCTTTGGCGAGCGCTCGCCTACGGCTTACGAAACGCTTTTACTCGATGCGATGATGGGCGACCCCACTCTTTATACGCGGCAGGACATGGTGGAAGCGAGCTGGCAGATTGTTCAACCTATCCTTGAAGTCTGGGAGAACAGTAAATTCTTCTTTCCCAACTATCCTGCGGGCTCTTGGGGACCGAAGGCGTCCGACGATATGCTTGCGCAACAGGGCCATGTGTGGAGGATTCCATGAGTACCGCTGTTATTTTTCCGGCCCAACCAGAGCAAATTCTAAAAGGCTTGGGCAAGCTCTGGACTTCGCTGGGACACGAAGAAAAGCAACAGGGCAAACCTACCGTGTTGCGCGCTTGCGCAATGACGCTGATTGTCGCAACCGACGAGCCGGATGGCGGCTTTTCCGCTTCGCAGACCATCGCCGAACTCATGCGCGAACATCCGAGTCGCGGTATTGTTTTGGCTGTCTCCGATGGCGCTGAGCACGAACTGGAAGCTCGGGTACTTGCACAATGCTGGAAGCCTTTTGGCAAAGCGCAGCAGATTTGTTGTGAGCAAATTGAAATCACAGCGCGTCCGGAAAGCTGGCCCAACGTCGGACCGACGTTAGTCGGATTGACTGCAGCCGATCTGCCGGTGATTTTCTGGTGCCGCCATCGGGCTGCATTACATCCTGAGGCTACAGTCGACCAAAAAGCCGGCTTGCAGGCAATCATCAATATCGCCAACAAAGTGGTTGTCGATACGCAAGGTTTGTCAGCGGGAGCCGCGTTCGGCGTAGTGGCCGCCCTGCGCGCGCAAAGACGAACTGTAGCTGATCTGGAATGGACGCGGCTAACTAAATGGCGCGAGCCGATCTCTCAGATATTCGACAATCCATCGCGCCGAAACTGTTATTCGAAATTTCACGCCATTGAAATCGCATACGCCGGAGAGGAGTTGCCTGCCGCCGCACTTTACGTGGGCGCATGGTTCTCTGCTCCTCATAAAGCGCAGGTTTCTTTTGTTAAGGAAGCCGGTTATGGCCCCGGTCTTCACCGCATCGCCCTTCGTGCCGATTCCGAGCGGATTGTATTTGAAAGAACAGGCCCTGATTGCATGAGTTTGCATAGCACCAATGGGCAGCAGCGGAGTTACACATACGAGGAGCCGACAGATCACAAACTTATGACAGAGGAATTGACCATTTTGGGCTGCGATCCAGCCTTTGATTCCGCCTACGCGCGTGCCCAGGAATTATTAAATGAGCAAGCCTAGCGCCGCGCTCAAAATTTACCAAACGCCTGAACAACTGGCGGATTTCTGTGCCGCTTACATCCTGGAGTGTCTTGCACAAGACATCAAAGCGCAATCGCGAGCGACGCTTGCAATCTCAGGCGGCAGTTCGCCGCGGCTTCTTTTTACGCGTATGGCGCAGGCGAACTTCAACTGGTCTGACATACATATTTTTTGGGTTGACGAGCGGTGTGTGCCTCCCACAGATTCGCAGAGCAACTTCAAGCTTGCGAAGGAAACGCTACTCGACGTTGCACGTATTCCCAAAGCGAATATTCACCGAATTCACGGAGAGCTTCCGCCGGATGAAGCGGCAACTCGGTACGTTAATGAAGTCAAGCAATTCTTTGGGATCGGCAACGACGGCGCGCTTCCGAGCTTTGACATCGTTCACCGCGGTATGGGAGTGGAAGGTCATACGGCCAGCTTGTTTCCTGGGGAGCCGCTGATTCAAAATACGACTGACATAGCAGCGCATGTCTGGGTGGAGAAAGTAAAAATGGATCGCATAACTCTACTACCAGGTATGCTTCGTGCGGCCAAAAGAACCGTTCTGCAGGTGGCGGGCGCCGATAAGGCGCCGGCTGTGCGCGAAGTTCTAACGGGCGCCGAAAACCCCATGACTTATCCGTGCCAAATTGGCAGCCGTGACGCGAGGGCGACGTGGTTCCTCGATAACGCCGCCGCCGCTCAACTTTGAGTGAGGTGCTCGTCTCTCGCATTATTCCTGCTGCTTCTGACAGCTTGCAACTCCCCCGACATCCCGCCACCGCCTGCGATTCACAAACGCCTCGCGACGTCGGCTCATGCGCCCTATAATCGCCTGATCTTTGCTGGCGATGTGATGTTTGCGCGCGCTGTCCGCCGCGCCATTGTTACCGCTCACGACCCTGCGATGCCGCTACGGAAAATTGCTCCGCTGCTTGCCGGATCGGATATTACGTTCGTCAATCTCGAGTCACCATTTTCGGATCGTGGTCCGTATTATCAGGGCGGCCTGATATTTCATGCGCCTCCGGATACGGTTGCCGGACTAAAACTATGCGGCGTATCTGTTGCCTCTACAGCAAACAATCATGCGCGCGATTGCGGGCCGCACGGCGTGGAGTACACTATCGACTGGCTTCGTTCGCATGGCATACAGCCGGTTGGAAGCGGCGATTCCGAGGTGGCGACACATGCGGGCGTTGTCGTGATCAGAAACGGCGTTCGCTTCGGCTTTCTTGGCTACACCTACGATCAGAGCAACGGAAATTGGCGCGATGTCGATTCTCGAATTGCGATCACCAATGTTGACACGATGCGCCGGGACGTCGCTGCTCTCCGCGCGCGGTGCGACGTTGTAATCGTCTCGATGCATAACGGGATCGAATACATGCCCAAGCCGTCAAAAGCCCAAATCGAATTCGCTCACGCCGCCATCGATTGTGGGTCGACTCTAGTGATTGGCCATCATCCGCACGTCATTCAGCCGGAGGAACGCTACAAAACAGGGCTGATCTTCTATTCGCTCGGCAACTTTGTGTTCGATCAATATCAGCGTCAGGCGACCCAGCACGGCGAAGTTGTACAGGTCTCGTTTCTGGGCAAAAGCATTTTCGCCACGCACATCATGCATGTGAAGATTACGCCGACAGGGCCAGAGTTAGAGTAGAGTCAACCACCGGTCGGAAGCTCGACGTGACCGCCGAATTTGGATCTCATCGCCGACAGCACCTTTTCAGCGAACGTATGTTCCTTGCGCGATCGGAAACGAGTAAATAACGCCGACGCCAACACTTCTACTGGAACTGCTTCCTCAACCGCAGCATTGATCGTCCATCGCCCTTCTCCGGAATCCTGCACAAATCCCGTGAAGTTCGAGAGGGACGGATTTTCTGCAAGCGCCATTGAGGTCAAGTCCAGCAGCCACGAACCAATGACACTGCCGCGCCGCCAAAGCTCGGCGATTTCCGCCACATTTAAGCTGAATCTTTCCTGCTCGGGCAGTTCCTTCGCGTCCTTATGAACCATCAAATCGAAACCCTCGGCATAAGCCTGCATCACGCCATATTCGATGCCATTGTGCACCATCTTCACGAAATGACCTGATCCTGGCGGTCCGGTGCGCATGTAGCCCTGCTCGGCCGTGCTTCCCAGTTTGTCGAATCCCGGAGTTCGCTCAATATTTCCAAGGCCAGGCGCCAGCGTCTTAAAGATCGGCTCCAGTTGTTTGAAAGCATCCGGTTCGGCGCCGACCATCAGGCAGTAGCCACGCTCCACGCCCCATACTCCGCCGCTCGTACCTGCATCCATGTAATGAATTCCGCGGCCCTTCAGTTCGGCGGCTCTCCGGATGTCGTCTTTGTAGAAACTGTTGCCGCCGTCGATGACGGTATCTCCGGCCTCCATGGCGTCAGCCAGCGTCTGAACGGTGGATTCGGTGGCTTTGCCTGCCGGAACCATCACCCAAACGGCTCGTGGTTTGGCAAGTTTTTGTACTAGATCCTGCAGCGAATTTGCTCCGCCAGCGCCTTCGCTCACCAGTTTTTTTACATTGTCGGCATTCAAATCAAAAACGGTGCACTTGTGACCGCCATTTTGCAAACGGCGCACCATATTGGCGCCCATGCGCCCCAAACCCACCAAGCCAAGTTGCATGCTTCACCTCTCGCTAAGCTATGAATTTACCTGCGTGTTCGAACCAGCTTCTAATCTACCGATTATGAGATCGCCTCGCTTGCTGCGAGTTTCAGCCGGAACTATCTTTTTGCTGGGTGCTGCGTTCGGCTTTATGGGATGCAATCGCTCCCACAAAACGACTATTGCCGTCATCCCCAAAGCGAGTGCAGACATCTTTTGGCAGAGCGTTCATGCCGGGGCCGTGAAGGGCGCACAGGAGAACAATGTAGCTATTGTGTGGGATGGTCCCCCAAACGAGACCGACATCGCGGGCGAGATGCAAATTATGGAGACCATGATCAACCGGCAAGTTGATGCTATTGCCGTTGCGCCGTCGGACCGTTCGGCTTTCAAGGTTGTTGTCAATCGCGCTGCCGCAGCGCGTATTCCTGTCGTGATCTACGATTCGGGCATCGATGGCGGCAATTATGTCACATTTGTTGCGACGGACAACTACGCGGGAGGGCAGCTTGGCGCAGATCGTATGGGGAAAGTGTTAGGCGGTAAGGGAAATATCATAATGATCAAAACCACGCCGGGCGGCGCTTCTACAACTGCTCGCGAAGATGGATTCCGCAATCAACTCCACGCGAAGTTTCCCAATATACAAATTCTTGATGAGCGCTACGGAATGGCCAGCATCGCACTGTCGCTGGCGGTCGCCGAAAACATGCTTACGGCTCATCCGAATTTGGACGGCATTTTTTGTTCGAACGAGTCAGGAAGCACGGGAGCAGCGCAAGCTTTGAAAGAGAGAGGATCTAAAGTCAAGATCGTCGGCTTCGATTCCAGTCCCATTCTGATTCAGGAATTACAGTCCGGAATTGTCGATTCGCTGGTGATTCAGGATCCATTCAGAATGGGCGAAACGGCGGTAACCCAAGCGGCAAAAGCGGTGCGAGGAGAAAAAACACCTAAGCAAATGTTTCTTGCTCCTCGTCTGGTTACAGCGGCGGATCTTAGCGATCCTGCCGTACAGGCGCAGATTCACCCCGACTTACAGAAGTACTTAGGTTCTGGCTCATGATTCGGTAATAGGCGGTAAGAGAGTCGCCGACCGCTGGAGCAACCGTGGAATTGGCAAACGTGATCATTTGGCCAGACAGCGTATAATCGACGTTTTCCTGTAACAGAGCGCCGTTTTTGAACAGTCTAAGACTGATTGCTGGGCAAGGAATGTACGCCAAGGAAAACCCTACATTGTTGCCGTCGATAATTCCCGCGGGTGTTTCATTGTCCACAAAAGTAGAAGCAGTTCCGGTTCCCGGTATACGGTAATAGGCCAGCAGCGCATCTCCGCTCTGCGGTGCTTCGTTACCCGAAAACGTGATCGTTGTTCCGGACAACGTGTAATCCACTCCGCTGGTTTGTAAAATGCCGTTCCGATACAACGTCAAATTGACTGGAACTGCCGGCGTGTTGGCAAGCGTAAAGATCGTGTTCGTGCCGTTAATAGCACCACCTGGAGTTTCGTCGTCTACAAAATTGGCGGTTGTTGCTCCCGCCGTCAAATTGGCAACCGTGTTGCCCAAACTGTTAACGGTATTTGTCAAATTACCGATCAGCAGATTCAATCCGTCTACGATAGAATTGAAAGTCGAAAGCGACGAGTTGATCGCATTTAAGTCGGACGTCAATCCTGTGACTTGGCTAATGGCTATTTGACTGCCCGTTCCTCCTCCGCCGGTGCCACCAGATCCGCTAGTATTCGTCACTCTCACTTGGCTTAGAGTCAGAGGAGTTGCGCTGGGCGGCACCGCCCAATTCTCGGTCCAAGTCGTCAACCCGTCGCTGCTGTTGTAAACAGCCTGATAGTAGGCGACGGGCGTGATGTCCGTCGACGGAGCCAGCAGCACGGAGAGGACACCGTTTGAAATTCTT
>Ga0070741_10018139_pt1 | contig 11452 bp, 13 predicted proteins | sample Coa_R1_4_FD_66440 | JGI IMG/M metagenome (GOLD analysis project Ga0070741, IMG submission 66440) | Surface soil microbial communities from Centralia Pennsylvania, which are recovering from an underground coalmine fire - Coalmine... | ecosystem: Environmental > Terrestrial > Soil > Unclassified ...
AGCGAAAACTACCCCCAAGGGGACGCGAAGCGAATTCCACAACCAGCTCGCCTGTCAATAACTTAGAGAATTCATCTCCCGCCGGCGCTGCAAAATCCGGTGCAGTTGAGAGCGAGATCGGCAACGCCGATCCGGAACTCGGCCGCGTCATCAACGCGTGGCCGCACCTCGCCGCCAACCTCAAGGCGGCAATCCTGGCCCTGGTATCGTAGGCGTCGTACAGAGGAGCCCACGCTCCGAAAAGAGCGATGGAGGAGAAAAAAATGCGTTACAACAACCGGTTTCGCTGCTACAACACTGGAGAAACGACGATGAACGAACGAAACGTGCGAAAGGATCGCACGTTACAACGACGTGGGGGCCTCGTCGCGTTCCGACGCGACCGAGACGGTGCCTCCTAACGGCTAACGGGGTTCGTAACCTCACCCGGTCACCGTCTCGGTCGCGTCGGAACGCGACGAGGCCCCCACAGAAGGAACATGCGAAGAACGAATAGGAACAAACGGGTGAACAAGAAAGAACCCCACGGACAACCGTGGGGGAGGGAGATGTCAGGTGACGAGCCAACTTGTCAACAACCCGAGGAACGTGAGGACGAGGAGGATACCGACGGCGAGACGAACGTTCGTCGGAACGGCATCCGGCCCGATGGGTGAGGGCAGTGGCCGTTCCGCGGTGATAACCATAACGGTTATCGGCGGTCCCTGTGCCACGACCTGCTGGCCAATGTCGAGGCACCTCCCGAGGCAATCGGCGACAGCCTCTTGAGAAGCGGAGAGCTGCTGGAGGCCGTAGAGCGTGGAGAAAGTCATGAGGTCGCCCAGGGCGTCCTCGACGCGACATGATGAAGGCATGGGATTCTCCTTGCGTGGAAAAATAACAGTGGAAGGGATGGTCAGGCCCATGACGCCAATGGTGAATGCGAGCGGCACAGGCCTAAAGGAGAATCGAGGAGGAAGCGTAGCGCAAAATGGGAGTTTTGTCAAATAAGGCGGTGACACATGGTTCCGAGGTCGCCTTCGGGAGCACTCAAGGAATGGGCGCATAATCTCCTTACGGAGGAGAAACGGACGGCATTGTTCGGTGCTCACCGTGGCGTTCGGCAAGCGCTGGCGATCTTCTGCGTCGTCGCGACGATGGCATGGAGTCTGCCGCTTCGCCCCTTCTTCGCATGGGCGGGTGCCACACCCGAGAGGATTTATCTCGTGATCACGGTGGTACCTCTGGGAATGTTGCCGGTTTGGCTTGCGGTAACGTGGTCCGAGATTGGGCATCAGATCCGATATGGCGATTACACTTGGCTGGAAGTGTTGTTTGTGCCTTTCGTCGTCGTATTTGTTGCGGTCTTTCACTTCGCGTGGATTGCATTTGTTGGGATGTTCGGCTTGTTCCTGGTGGTGGCTCTCCTCGGACACGCCGCACTAGCGCATTGGGCCAGCTTCTTGTGTGCGTTCTCGCTAATAGTGGCTCCGCTCCTATACTTCATCGGGCTTCCGCTTACTGTCACAGGGCTTCGGGAGTGGACGGTTCGTTGGCGGGCGGAGAAACGGTGGAATGCCGACGTGGGGCCGTCGCTGGGAATTGCTCAAGACGGCTCGGTATTCCAGGTGGAGATTGTCACGGACCAACAGGAGACAAAGATGACTCCGCATCAGACAGGCGGCTCCCTGAGGCAGCAAAACGCCGGAGCCGGGTCGGTCAATCTGAGTTGGCTCCCGCCGGGCGTTGCGGAGGTGATCCGCAATCTTCAGGAGACGGCGGCGCCCTCGCGGAATCTGCATGGCTTTCTGGCGCCGATGTGGTCTCGAATTGAGGCAGAGGCGTCCCGGCGCAATTTCGCCAAGGTTACGGAGCTCTTGGAGACCGTGCACCAGCAGGTCGAGGCTGCCCGTAATCTGCGAAAGAGTTTTGGCGGTATCCAGCGAGCAGAAATGGAGGAAGAACTCGCGAACATGCAGCTCCAAGTTGAATTGGCGAAGGCGCAGAAGGAACTCGCCTCCTACCGGGTCCAAAGTCCCGAAGATTGGGCCACCCAGGTCCAGGCGGAAAAGACTGCGGAAAAGGATGCGAAAGTGCTCGCAATCCAAAAGGAAATTGCTCTCGCGAAGGAGGTGAGCGCATTGCGAAAAGAGGCCATGGAGATCGAGGACGAGGAATTCCGCAAGAAGGCGCTCGCAAGGATCGAAGCTATCTGGGAAAAGAATGTCTTCGCGGACGAGGACGATGCTAAAAAATAGACGGAATGCTGTTCTCTGGCGAAGGCACCCACGCGACGTTGTCGGAGCGATCCTCCGCGCCAGACCGGTGCCGCCGCCAGCACCTGAACCCACGGGCCTGTTCTTGGGGCACGGACCCGACGGCAAGCGGTTCATCCTTCCTGACGCAGAGCGGTTTTCCACGCACATTCACCTCATCGGGCCAAGCGGGTTCGGCAAGAGCTTTCTTCTCTACTCGTGGATATGCCAGGACATTCTGGCAAATCGGGGCGTGCTGCTCATCGATCCGCACTCGGAACTTTATTTCATGGTCCTGAATTTCCTTGTGCAGCAGCGCATCCCGCCGGAGCGGGTCGTCATCGTGAATCCGCTGCTGGAGGACTGGACGCTGAGGCTCAATCCGTTGCAAGGATGGGAGGGCCTCGGTAGCGGGACAGCCCTGGCGACGGAAGCAATGATCCGCGTGGCCGGCGCCGATGACTTCCAGCAGACACCACGGCTCGGGCGATATCTCCAGGCATCGGCGTGGGCGTTGGAAGAGGCTGGCGAGCCTCTTGCCCTTCTCCGGTCGTTTTGTGCCACTGACCTGGCCGGCATGACATTGCGCGGACAGCTGGTCGGAAAAATCAGCGACTACGAAATCCGTCGCGAGTGGCAGGAGTTCGCTGAATACACGAAGGTCATGCAGCGGGATGCCATCGACAGTAGCGTGAACCGGGTCACGCCGTTCATTCAAGACCCACGCATCCGCCGGATGATGACGTTTTCGGAAGGAAACCTCGACTGGAAGGACCTCATGGACGAGGGAAAAATCGTCCTCTGCAATCTCGGCGATCTCGGTGGCCGCAGCCTGTCAGAGCAGAGCCGGCAGCTTATCGGCGTGCTTGCAATGCACGGCATTCGGCGGGCGGCGAAGCGCCGCGGCAAGGGAAGCCGGCCGTATTGCGTGTACTGCGACGAATTCGGTTCCTACGTTTCCGACGAATTCGCCGACGGTCTGGACAGCTTTCGCAAGTTTGGTGTGTTTCTCACCCTGGCTCACCAGCGGATGTTCCAGATCGAGGAGAGCAACCGCAATGTCCTCGACGCCATCTTGACGAACTGCAAGATCAAGCTCGTCTTTGGCGGACTCCACAGGATGGATGCCGAGCGGATGGCGAAGGAGCTCTTCACCGGAGAGGTGAGCGGCGACGACGTGAAGCACCGGACCTTTACGCGGTCCTTCCGCCCGATCCTTACCTGGGTGGACATCTATTCGCACGTGGAGGGAGGAGCTAGCGGTTGTGGCGGGGGTTCTGCGTCGTCTTCGGGAAGCGGAATCGGCACCGCAACGCTGTACACGCCGGAGGGCATTCTCGGCTACACCGAAACAGGCCTCACATCCACGAGCTCCTTTCAAAGCGCCCTGTCCGAGAGCTCAAATTGGATGGAAGTTTCAAGCTGGTCAGACATCGTCACCCACGCTCCCCTGACGGTCTTTGAGGAGTTCTTTCAAGACCCGTCGGTCCAGTTCTACCCGCTGGAAGAAAACTGGGAAAAACGCATCGCTCACCTCATGAATCTGCCCCGCCGATCCGTCGTCGTAAAACTCGTCGGCAAACGGGCGGCGACGATTTCGACACCCACCATCACTGAGCATCTCGCGCCACAGGAGGTGTTACTGGCATACGAAGGCGACGTGTGCCGGTCATGCCCGCTCATCGTGGGGTGGAAAGAGGCGGACCGAGAGTTTCAAGCGAAGCTGACGAAATATCAAATGCTTCCCCAAGTGGTCGCCGAGCCCATGGACTTTGCCACGAAGCCCACAAAAGTTCTACGATCTCGGAAAACAGCGCCATGACCGCCAACACACAACAGGAAATCATCGGTCTGCAGGATCAACGGCGGCGAGTCTCCGTGCGAGACACGGACCTTGCCCTCTTCGAGGCCCTCCACGAGGGCCGCTTTCTCACGACCGCACTCATTACGGAGGAGTTCTTTAGTCACCGGAATGCGGCGAATCGCCGGTTGAAACAGCTGCTCGACGCCGGCTACATCGACCGCGATCAGGAATCGGTCACGAAAGACGCCATTTGGCGGCCGACGCAAAAGGCAATCACGGCCTTGGTGGACGCCGGCCGACTTGCCCGCGACCAGGCTACGTGGACCTGGAAGCAGAGCCTCTCCGCCATCACCTACAAGGAGCATGAGACGGAGGTGAATAAGCTCCGGTTTACGCTCCTTCGGCATGCTCCGCGGTATGCTGGCGTCCGCGTAGATCGCTGCCTGAGCGGACCTGCACTTTACGATGCGATCACCGATCACGACGGCACACGCTACCCCGTGCGGCCCGACCGCTTCTTGGAGCTGTCTGTCGAGGGCACGACGTTCCATTACCTCATCGAAGTTGATCGCGGCAGCAAAGACCTCAAAAGTGCGAAGAAGCGGGACGTGTCGGACCAGCTGTATGCGTACAACCCGTATTATCTTCGCGGCGGCTTCTTACGGAAGTATGGCAACCCGAGCGATCCGGTAAATGCCTGGCCGTTCCGCGTTCTTGTGACCGCCCCGACGCCATCGCGGCGGAATAACATCATCGAACGCATGATTGCAGAACTGGCAGAACGCGGGCAACCACCCGGCACGATGCGGGGCTATGCGTTGTTTGAGGAAGTCATCGCCGATCCGTTCCAACCGCTCTGGATTCGTGAGTCGGAAGTGGATCGCATTTTGAAATGGTTGGAGCGACTTCCGGTAGACCGTCCGCTCGGCACCGCCGTCCCCGCGGATCGCTTTCCTGACGTTCGCGAGGCGCTCGGCGAACGCTGGTTGATCCGTTCCTATCGCCGCTCCCGCTCGCGGCCCGAAGAGGCGCACAAGGCACCTGTCCGGGACACGGAACTTCGTGACGCCTTTCTCGATGCCCTCATTCGGACAGGGCGATTGCAGCGGTTCAGCATTCTGGAACGAAGCTGGAGAGGCAAAGAGAAATCGACCAGGCACGATCCTGTCCACTGAGACTTGAACAAGCACGGGAAGGGCTAAGCAAAAAGGGAGAACCCGGCACATCTTGTACCGGGGTCTCGATTTGTGAACCTAAGGAACGGTGTTTACGCATGTTGATCAAGTAGTAGTGGGAACACTACGGATCCACGGCAGTTGTGGCACACAGGATGTATGCAGCCAATGTGGCCGCCACACCCTGGACAGATAAAGCCTGATCCGGGATTCATCGAAGTTCGTGACATAGCGTGTCTCCAGTTGATACCATGAGAGACCTCGGTGGGAATTACCCACCGAGGCAATCAGACGCGCGTTTGCGGGGCACCAGGTGGGGCGGCATAGCGCCGGTACGAGGTCATCACTTGCTGGGCGGGATGCCCATGCAAGCCCCGGCGATCCCGGAGATGAGGTCACCCACGTGCGAACTTACCGAGTCAGGCTTCGAATCACAGTGGCACTTGCTCATGATGTTGGTCCTCAGGAAGGCCAACGACTCCGTCTTCCGGACCTTCCGGCGAGATTGACAGGACCGCGGATCCCTGTCAGCATCGGAGTTGCTGTTCCTTCAACTATTGGCCCAAGTGGTGCGCAGCCTTGTTATGAGATTCTGACACCGGCGCTGAATCGTCACATGGTGGACACCTATTTCTTTCGCCAACGCTCGGTTACTTCTTTCATCCGCAATTTGCTTCCGCAGCAAGTCATAATCATCCTCACTTCCGATGCGGGCAATAAGGGATGCTCGCAACCGGCGGAGCTCTTCAAAACGATCCTCCATTTTCTCTAGACGTTCCTTCTCCTCTTCTTCGGAAAGAACCTCGCAGTCGGTAACGGGAGCCAGGTAAATAAGGACTCGGGGGTCGAAATGACGGAGCCGAATGCGTTTTTTTCGGTAGAATTGCATGGGTTGTCTCCTTCTTTGGTTGAAGTTTGGGAAACTGCCCGGGTTGATAGCTGAGCAGTTCCCAGAAGCGTTTGGCCATCGGGGAGGCGACTTTGCCCCGTGCGTGTTCGTAGCGCGCACGGGGTCATTTGCACGCCGGCACATTCTGCGGGCGAGGTCTTTGTGTGGCTTCACCTCCTCTCCGTCGTGGCCGTTCGATCAACAAAAAAGGCCACGCCGCACAGATTGCCGTGCGTGTGGCCTTGAAATGAGCTGGTCAGTTCCCACTGATCATGAAAGCATACCAGGGCGTCTCGTGCAATGGAATTCTTGGATTTTTTGGTGACGAACCAACACTTCGGGCATATGATCCTTTGAAAGGCAAAGACCCGCCCTTGCGAGTGGCAACTTGCAAGTAGGGATTGGGAACTGACCACTACTTCAAGGCCACATTTCCTCGCAGGGCGGGTCGGTCCGGCGGGCGGCAAAGCCGTAACGAAGCAAGGAGGATTCTTATGGCGGCGGGTGACATCCTATCGGCGGGTCTACCATCCGCGTTGCTCCCCCCCTCTTCGGATTCCCTCAAGAATCTCTCTGAGGCGAACCTAGGAAGAAGGGAAGTTTTTTCAAGCCCGGATCCCCCTCACATTGAAAAGAATAATCAGACACATGGTGAAAAGCCGGTGGAGCATTTGCTGCCCCACCGGCGACGAAGTCGATGCCCTAGCGGAGTTGATCGAGAGTTGCATGCAGTTCTGGCGCGGAAAGATCATCGGGCTGCCGATCATCTTCCAGGAGAATAGCCCGAACCCACAGCTTCGCCGCGAGTGCTGTCACGACGGCCGGCGTCGCTTCCCTTCCCGCGTTGTTGCCGTCGAGCAGAACGATCGCACGCCTGCTGGATATATGCTTCGCAAGTAGCTCTACCTGCTGTGGTGAGATCGTGTTCCCCATAAGCGCCACCGTGTTTGGATAGCCGCGTTCATGCAGGGTGATGCAAGCCCGGAAGCCCTCGACAACGATGACAGGCCGGTCGCAGCAATGATCCTTCGCGCGACAGAGATTGAAGACGACGAGCTTCTTGTGGAATCCGGCCGGGAGCGTCCACTTCCCTTTCTCGACGATTTGGGCGTTCATCGTCGCCCGGCCCGCATAGCCAATGAGGTCGCCGTCTTCGTTGTGGATCGGAACGGCAACGCGCTTCCCTACCACCTTCGACCGCTCGGAATAGCCCATGCCGAAGAAAGCGACGGTCTCCGGCTTCAGCCCCCAGGCCTTCACCGTTTCATGCTCCGGATCGAGGAGCAGCCCTTTCCCGTGCCGAAAGGTGAGGACAGGATTGCCCGCTTCGTGATCGTGTTCCCTTCCCTCTGCCGTTTCTGCGGGCGATGCAGCCGCCGGCTCACCAGCCGGTTTCTCCGGCTGGGTCGGCTGAGCCGGCGGCAGTGGGGGTTGGTCGCGACGTACTTCCTTGCCGGTGGCCAGACCGAACCAATCGCAGAGCTGCAGCGCCGCGGTTCGGAGATCGACCTTGAGATAGGCCGCCGTGAAGTCGAGAACGTTTCCGTGCTGGCGGCAGGCAAAGCAATTGAACATCCCTCTCTTGAGATCGACGCTGAACGACGTGGACGTTGACGATTCGGGCCGGTGCAGGGGGCACGGCCCTTGCCGGCGGTCTCCTTTCCCCTTGAGCTTGTCGAGCACCTCCAGTTTTTCCAAGAGCGCGGGAAACGAGACGGAGGCGCGAACGGATTTGAAATCGACCCATCGAGAGTCGCGGTCGTCAGCCATGGCAGTCCTCTCCTTCTCCAAGTGATGAAAGAACGCATCACGAGCATAGGGTGGAAGAAAAAGGTCTGACAAGCGGGATGGTACACTGAGCGGTGGCGGCTGGTTCGCCTGCTAAAGGCGAGCCGACCCCCCAAGCCCACGGGGGCGTGCTCTTCCCAGGGCCGCATCCCCCACCTGGGCAGCAACGATGCGGCTGCGGGGCCCGCGGGCTGCCGGCGTTGCTCGGCCAGCCGACCCGCCGAAGGCGGCCCGGGAAGCATTCAGTTGGCCGCTCTTTGGCGTTTCATTTTTTTGCTGCGGCGTCGGCATCCCGCATGGCATGCGTTTCAAAGCGCCTTAAGAAAAGCTCATGGTGCGGCTTTAGGTCCATACACTGCCGTCAGCTTTCGTCCTGGGCTGTGCAGATGTGCCGGCACCGGACCGCCCGAATGCTGCACGCGAACAGAGTGGGTGCCGGAGACGAACTGGACCATGAATACCAGTTCTGCCTCGCCGACTGCACTCTCGTCCCGCCGGACCCTACATCCCACAAATGGCCAGTAGGGGTGGCTAGGTTCCACCGGAAGATCCACAAAGGCCGATGCGGGTGCCGTCACGTGGGGGACAACATCCTTTTTCCCCGGCAACAACGTTGCGACAACGAAGTTCGAGATGTGCTGTGGTGTCGCAACATACAGTGCCTCCTGCGCCTTCCAGGTGATCCCGGTGGGGACCCTGGAAGGCCCGCCGCTTTGCCCTCCGGTGAACGTGATCCATTTTCCCCCAAAGCTGTCCTCATTGACCATAAGCGGCGACTCAGAAAGCGATGAGTTCACATTTTGGTTGTCCGGAAGATAAGGCCACGACTGTTTAATGCTCAGAGGCTCGCGCTTGGCGGAGGGCATCACAGGTGCCGTATAAGCTTGCTCGTAAGTAGGTGGGACCTCACTCTTTGGACCGAACGCCGCAGTGACAAGGGAGAGGAGTCCACCCGCTACACCCAGAACGCCTAAGAGAATGCACGAAAGAAGGATGTTCGCATGGTGGTCCGGTGCGGGGGGAGCCGGTGAAACTGACGGAATTGGCTCACGCGAGGAATCTGCCGGCTGCCAAGCCGGCCCAGATGGCTCGCAGTGAAAGTACCGCTGGAATTCTTTGTCGATCTTCGGATGTTCCAAGATACGCTCGACCGCTTGGAGGAAGTATCTGCTCGCCCTTTCCTTCTCGAGAGCTGTCGGCGGGCGTTCCGCCCGGTCCGGATGCACTGCCGCATTGCGAACGCCCAAAGCGAAATTCACGTCTTCGAGCCTCACCACATCTTCAAAGTACCGAGCGCATGCCTGAACGCGGTCACCGAGAAACATCGCCCGATCCTTTGGAGTCGCCAGTTCCGGCTCCAGCTTTCCCAGCAGCATTTCAAGCCAGCCAGACAGTTCGTATAGCTGATACTTTGCCTCCAGCGTGAGGACTTCCTGCCGCGATTTCAGATCTGTGTTCACCATGGCGGCTACCATTCCTTCGCTTCGCACAGTTGACAAAAACCTGCTTTTGCGCTACGCTCCTTACCTAGTCCGCTCCTTCCTTCGTTCGGCCCTGCCGTGAAGGCCTCCAATCTGATCGCTCCGTTCTTTGCACCATTCTCACACTCTTGCTGGAGGTCTCACATGCACCCGAACGTTCGTTCCCACATCCGCGCGTTTCTCGACGAACTGCGTATCCTGTGCGGACGGTATGAAATCGTCATCATGGGCGCGCGGATCACCTGCGATGCTGTACCCTGCTCGTTCGACCAGCTCTATGTCCTCGGGGGCGGTGAGGCGAGTTGTCGAGGTGACCACCTCGCGAACCGCGTCCCGCCCGAGCGCATCACCGTCGGGCCGGCATACGAGCAGATCCGCTAATCTGCTCACGACCACTCTTCCCAAGGGTGGTCTTTTCACGTCGGAATCCTCTTTTCTCTTTTTCACAGCATCCTACTCCGCTTGCAGCTTTCGATCCACGTTTTTTTCCGCGTCCGCCTCCCCATTTGTTTGTATCCCCCCACCCGCCACAACGAAACCAAGGCCGGCACTCCCGCCCACCGCGGCCCGAGTATACCGCCTGGCGGCGGTTACGGGCCGCTTATGGTGGGCGGGAGATGCCGGCAGCCGCCCGCCGCCTCACACACCGCCGGCACGAAAGGAGGTGAATCCCTATGGAGTTTCCGAAAAAGCTGACGCCAGACCAGCCGGCGACCGGCACGAGCTTCCTCGCGGAGGCAAAGGCCGGGCACGCGAATCTCTTCCGGACGTTTCTGCTCAAAGCGGAGGACTATCCGAGTGTTGAAGAATATACCGACGCGTTGGAAGCCGAAGCCTGGACCATGACCGAGGCCATCGCCAAGCAGAGTTGGAAGAATGGCGTGGCCCGCGGCCAGGCTCGGGGGCGGAAGGTATGACTTTTCCTGCGGAGGACCGTCGCGCATGGGAGGAGGATCTTCAACACCTCGTCGGTCAGCGTGTCCTGCGGGCCAGGATCGAGGAAGATCCCTGGACCGGCGGGCGAGCGGCTGTTCTGGACCTTGACGGACATGCCGAAGTCCGCATGCTTCTCGGCCAGTGTAGCGTGAATTTCCTCGCGTAGGCAGGGCGGCCAGGCGGCTCGGGGCGGGAGCCCACGGGCCGCCGCCCGCGGGCCCACCCACCCCCAAAAGGAAGGGGGAGGCGGAATCCCTTCGCGACGTTCCGAACGAGCGGATAGAATAGGTCGCGTCCGTCAGACGACGCGCGATTCGATGAGAAGAAAGGAGCGCAGCGATGGGCTTCGTCATACTGTCTCGCCTCAGTCGAATCTGGAAGAACGCTCTGTTCGGGTTAGCATAACCTGAACGGAGGTTCCATCATGAACAAGCAACCCGACAAGCAGACCGAAAGACAGCCGCGTCGTCACTTCTCCGGCGCCGAGAAGGTCGCCATCCTCAAACGCCATCTGCTCGACAAGGTCCCGGTCTCCGACCTGTGCGATGAGCTCCAGCTTTACCCCCACCAGGTCTACGCCTGGCTCAAGGAGTTCTTCGAAAACGGCCACGCCGCTTTCGACAATGGCCGCAAGAGCAAGGCCATCGAGGACGCCAAGGACAAGAAGATCGAGCAGCTCGAAGCCAAGCTGACCCGCAAGAACGAGGTCATGGCCGAGCTCATGGAGGCCCACACCCAATTAAAAAAAGCGCTTGGGGAGATCTGACCGGTCGCTGGGTGCCCCACGATAGCCGCGACGAACTCGTCGACTTCGTCCGCTCCTGGTCCGACAAAACGGAGATCCCCATGAATCGCTTCATGCCCTGGCTCGGCATCGGCGCCAGCAAGTTCTACGACTGGAAGGCTCGCTTCGGCAAAGTCAACGAGCACAACGCCTGGGTGCCCCGCGATCACTGGCTCACCCCCGAAGAGCGCGAACGCATCAAGGCCTTCGCCCGCCAGCACCCGCTCGACGGCTATCGCCAGCTCACTTTCATGATGCTCGACCAGAACGTTGTCGCCGCCAGCCCGGCCTCGGTCTACCGCGTCCTCAAAAACGCGGGGCTCTTGGCCGGGCAGGCCCCCAAGCCCACCAAGAAAGGCAC
>Ga0070741_10018141_pt1 | contig 11451 bp, 8 predicted proteins | sample Coa_R1_4_FD_66440 | JGI IMG/M metagenome (GOLD analysis project Ga0070741, IMG submission 66440) | Surface soil microbial communities from Centralia Pennsylvania, which are recovering from an underground coalmine fire - Coalmine... | ecosystem: Environmental > Terrestrial > Soil > Unclassified ...
ATCGGCCGCGAGCTGGGAGGTCTCCGTCCGCAGGACGTGCGCGCCGCGATCGTCGCGCTCGAGCGCAAGGGCTACGTGACGCGCGGTTACCACCAGCCGCGGAGCCTGCGGCTAGTCGAGCCACGCGAGGGCGGGGGCGAGGGCCGCCGCCTGCCGATCCGCGGCACGATCGCGGCCGGCGCGCCGATCGAGGTGCTCGACGTCCACCAGGAGCACGTCTGGGTCGAGGCCGGCTGGGTGCGGCGGCCAGACACCTTCGCGCTGCGCGTCAAAGGCAACTCGATGATCGGCGACGGCATCCTGGAGGACGACCTGGTGGTGGTCGAGCCTGCCCAGGACGCGGCGAACGGTCAAACGGTCGTCGCGCTGCTTGCCGACGGATCGGTTACGTTGAAGCGGCTCTACCGAGAACGGGGCTACGTGCGGCTGCAGCCCGCCAACCCGCAGCTCGAGCCGATCATCGTGCCGAGCGTGACGGTCCAGGGCATCGTCGTGGCGGTGTTGCGGCGAGTGAACTAGCGAGGGAGATCGGTGGTGGGGTTGGGAGCATCGGCTCTTTTGCTCGAGCGCGTGCTGGCCGGCGACGAGGCGGCGATCCAGCCGCTGGTCGCGGCGGCGTGGCCGCGGCTGGGTCGCCGGTCGTGGCACAGCCTGGCGCACGAGGAAGTGCGGGTCGAGGCGATCGAGGAGCTGGTCGAGGCGGCGCACGCCTACCGCGCCGCGCCGACCGGCGACTTCGCCGAGTTCGCCGTCGCGCGTATGCAGCGGCGGATCTCGCGGCTGATCCGCGCCGAGCGCAAGCGGCGCACGCGCCTCTTCCCGCTCCTCCCGTCGGACGACGACCGCGCCGCGACGGGGATGCGGACACGCTTCGACGACGAGGTCGAGAGCCCGGCGCTGGCGAACGCGCTCCGGCGCCTCTCGCCCCGCCAGCGGGCACTCATCGCACGCATCTACTGGCAGGGCCTGACCGCCGGCGAAGTCGCCGCCCTGGACGGCACTGGCGCCTCGGCGGTGCGCCGCCGCCGCCGCGCTGCCGAGGCAGCCCTGCGCCGCGCGTTGACGTCCCCTCCCGCTGGGAGGGGATGGCCGAAGCCCAGGTGAGGCGTGGCCGGGGGAGGAGGTGCGCCCCGGCCGCGGTCCCGCGGCGCACCCACCTCCGCCGAGAGAGGGAACCGATAGCGGGCTGGTACTATGCCTGCCGTGGCTGAGCTGCACGTCTCGACCCACCCGCTCGTGCGCCACAAGGTGACGCTCCTACGCCAGGCGAGCACCGAGCCGCGGACGTTCCGTGAGCTGGTCGGCGAGCTGGCGATCCTGCTCGCGGTCGAAGCGACGGCTGACCTCGCGCTCGAGGACGCGACCGTGCAGACGCCGCTCGCCGAGGCGCCAGGATGGAGGGTCGGCGAGCGCGTCGGACTGGTGCCGATCCTGCGCGCTGGGCTCGGGATGGTCGAGGGCGTGTGGGCGCTGATGCCGGGCGCCGAGGTCTGGCACATCGGCCTCTACCGCGACGAGAAGACGCTGCGCCCGGTCGAGTACTACAACAAGCTGCCCGTCCACCCGACGGTCGACGTCTGCCTCGTGCTAGACCCGATGCTGGCGACGGGCGGCTCGGCGGTGGCGACGGTCGACATCCTGAAGCGGTGGGGCGCACGGCGGATCAAGTTCGTCGGCATCATCGCCGCGCCCGAGGGCGTCGCCCGCCTGGGTGGCGCGCACCCCGATGTGCCGATCCACGTCGCCGCGCTCGACGACCACCTGAACGAGCACGGCTACATCGTCCCCGGCCTCGGCGACGCGGGCGACCGCCAGTTCGGCACCGCGTGACGTCCTCCCGCCCTGGGGAGGATGGCCGCGGGCCAGGTGAGGGCGCGCACCGGGCCGGGCGGGGCGGCGCATTCGCCAGTTCCGGAAGTTGGGTCTCAAACACAACTATCGAGGCCGCCTTCCGCGCCATCGCCGAGCCGCGGCGGCGTGACATCCTGCGCCTCGTCTGGGACGCCGAGATGCCAGCCGGCGCAATCGCAGCGCACTTCGCGGTGACGCGCCCGGCGATCTCGCAGCACCTGCGCGTGCTGGAGGAGGCGCACCTCGTCGAGGTGCGCCGCGAGGGCACCCGTCGCTTCTACCGGGCGAAGCCCGAGACGCTCGCCGAGCTGAGGGCGTACCTGGACGGCTTCTGGGCCAGCCGGCCGAACCGGCTCAAGGGCGCCGCCGAGCGCGGCGAGGAGTGGGGCTGATCGAGGCCGAGTCGCCGCCCGCGGCGGGTCAGGCTCGCGCGCCGCGGTGCGAGCGAGGCGCGCCCGGTGTGGCGACCAGGCCGCGGGCCACCCACGCCGCTCTCCTCGCTTCACTCCTTTTATCATCCACGCGATGCGCTTCTTCCTCGGCCAGGATTTGCTCGAGCGCGCCCCGGACGCCTGCGTCGCCGTCGTGGTGGCCCAGGGCGTCCAGCACAACCACGCCGCCGAGGGCGTGCGGGCGCGGCTCGACGCGGCGATCGCGGCGGCGAAGGAGCGGCTCCGGGGCAGGGCCGTCGAGCAGGCGCCCGAGATCTCCGTCTGGCACGATCGCCTTGGCCGGTTCGGTGTGGACGCGCGCGAGTCGCCGCCGTCGATCGAGACGCTGGTGCGCCGTGCGCTCGCCGACGACGCGCCGCGCGTCGGGCCGATCGTCGACCTCGCGAACGCGATCTCGCTGAAGCACCTGCTGCCGGTCGGCGCGCACGACCTCGATCGGCTGGTCGGCGACCTCGGCGTGCGGCTGGCTCGCCGCGGCGAGTACTTCACCGGCCTTGGCGAGAGCGGCGTGACCGCCGTGCCGGAGGGCGAACCGGTCTACGCCGACGACCGCGAGGTGCGCACGCGCCGCTGGGTGTGGCGCCAGGGCGACCGCGGCAAGGTGACCGCCGCCACGCGCACCGTCTTCTTCCCGATCGACGGCTTCGTCGGCGTCACCGACCAGGCCGCCAGGACCGCGGCCGAGGAGCTGGCGCGCGCCGCCGAGGAGCTGCTCGGCGCGCGGACGCGCGTGCTCTGGGTCGACAAGAGCGCGCCGTGCGTCGAGCTGCCGGTCGCGCCGACGCCGCCCGACGCGCTCGACCGCGTGCTCGGCCACGGTTTCGTCGAGCTCTACCCCTCGCGCGAGGAGGTGGAGCGACGGCTGCGGTCCGGTCCACAGCGCATCTACATGGGCGTCGACCCGACCAGCCCGATCATCCACATCGGCCACGCGGTGGGGATCCGCAAGCTCGCGCAGCTCCAGAAGCTCGGCCACCGGATCATCCTGCTGATCGGCGATTTCACCGGCCGCATCGGCGACCCCACCGGCAAGGACGCGGCCCGCGTGCCGCTCACGCGCGAGCAGGTGCTCGCGAACGCCGAGACGTACAAGGAGCAGGTCGCCAAGATCCTCGACTTCGACGGCCCGAACCCCGTCGAGCTGCGCTTCAACGGCGAGTGGTGGGACGCGATGACGGCCGCGGACATGATCCGCGTCGCCGCGCACTTCACCGTGCAGCAGATGATCCAGCGCGACATGTTCCAGCGCCGGCTGCAGGAGAACAAGCCGATCTCGCTGCACGAGTTCATGTACCCGCTGCTGCAGGGCTACGACTCGGTCGCGCTCGAGACAGACGGTGAGCTGGGCGGCACCGACCAGACGTTCAACATGCTCGCCGGCCGCACGCTGATGAGGGCGCTGCGGGACAAGGAGAAGATCGTCTTCGTCTGCCCGCTGCTCGAGGGCACCGACGGGCGGAAGATGTCGAAGTCGTTCGGCAACGTCATCGGCGTGTCCGACCCGCCGTACGACATGTACGCGCGCGTGATGTCGCTGACCGACGACTTGCTGCTCAAGTACTACGAGCTGTGCACCGACCTCGACGAAGACGCGCTCGACGAAGTGCGGCACCAGCTGGCCATGGGCGTCAACCCGATGGAGCTCAAGAAGCGGCTGGCGCGCACGATCGTGGCGCTGTACCACTCGGCCGAGGCCGCCCGTCAGGCGGAGCAGCGCTTCGAGCGCGAGGTGCAGCGGCACGAGCTGCCGCAAGACGTACCGACCGTGCGGGTGACGGCCGGCACGCGGCCGGTCGTGGACCTGCTGGTCGAGGCTGGCCTGGCCAGCAGCAAGGGCGAGGCGCGGCGACTCATCGACGGCGGCGCCGTCCGCCTCGACGACCAGCCGATCCGCGACCGCGCGGCGACGGTCGAGGTGCGCCCCGGCGCGGTTCTGCGGGCGGGGAAGCGGAGCTACGCCCGCCTGGAGGCGTAGCCCCCGGCCCAGTTAGAGGGTGGTATCGGGCGCGCCGGCGAACAGCCGCTCGACCGGGAAGCGGATCGGCAGGACGGTCGAGACGAGCTCCTGGTCGGCGGCGACGAGGCGGGTGTCCGCGTAGTCGCCCAGCGCCTGGTCGGGGTGGGTGCAGAGCAGGACGTCGCGCGTCGGCGGGCGGACGATCCAGTATTCGGGTAGGCCAGCACGGGCGTACGCCTGCCGTTTGGTGCGGTCGTCGTAGCCGACGCTGCTGGGCGACTGGACCTCCACGATCAGCGCCGGGACGCCTTCGACGCGGCCGCCGCGCAGCATCTCCCGATCGGCTGCGCGCACGACGACGAGGTCGGGCTGAACCGGGGAGCAGCCAGGCATGAACACGCCGATCGGTGCGACAAAGGTGAACCCAAGGGCGTGTGCATCCACCTGCTCGTGGATGGCGAACAAGGCGCGCTGGATGATCCACTGGTGGAAAGACCTCGGGGCGGTCGACATGTACAGGACCCCGTCGACGACTTCGTAGCGGTTGCCGTCCTCGGGCAGGGTCTCCCAGCGCTCACGCGTCCAGGTGGCGTCGGGCGACCGCAGGCGGAGCTCGGTCGTCACGGCAATGGGCGCCGCGGTAGCCACCATCACCACGGATTCTACCCCGCGGCCCCGTGCCGGTTAGCCAAGCGCCCAGTCGTAGATGTTCCACGTCTCCGGCGTGGTCGTCGGCGTGGGCTTGAAGTTCCGCAGGCTCGCCCGCGCCACTATCGGCGTGACGCGCTGGAAGAGCGGCAAGAAGGGCAGGTCGTCGGTCACGATCTTCTGCATCTCGAGGTAGACCGGCTGGCGGTCCTTCTCGGAGACGAGCGAGGCGCCCTGGACGAGGAGCTGGTCGACGCGCGGGTTGCTGTAGTCCATGTAGTTGTTGCCGTTGTAGCCGTTGCTCGCGCTCGGCACGCTCTTCGAGTGCAGGTAGTCGCTCCGATCGGGGTTCACCTGCGCCAGCCAGGTGTAGAGGGCCACGTCGAACTGGCGCGTCTTGAGCGGCCCCTTCTGGTCGAACAGGGCCCGGCCGGGCAGGAATTCCACCTCAATCCCGATCCCGACCGCTTTGAGCTGCTGCTGCACCATCTGCGCGATCGAGCGGCGCAGCGCGGCGTCGGTCGTCGAGAGCTTGAGCTGCAGCTTCTTGCCGGCCTTGACGAGGATGCCGTCGGGGCCGGCCGAGTAGCCGGCGTCGGCGAGCAACGCCTTCGCCTTCGCCTGGTCGAACGGGTACTTCACGACCGCGTCGTCGCTGTACGCCCAGGACGGCAGACCGGGCTGCACCCACGAGGTGGCGACCTTCGTCTTGCCGTAGAGCAGCTTGTCGACGATCTGCTGGCGGTCGACGCCGTGGGCGATCGCCTTGCGGACGTTCTTGTCCCGCAGGTGGTCGTTGTCGAGGTTGAAGTCGAGGTGCTCCCAGGGAGTGCCGGGGACGTAGTAGACCTTGTAGCTGCCCTGGACCTGGAACCGGTCGAGCTCCGGCGCGCGGTCCACGTCTGGGCCCTGCACCTGCGTGAGCACGTCGACCTCGCCGGCCTGGAGCGCCGCGATCTGCGCGCTCGGGTCGCGCATGATCCGGAAGACGACCGTGCCGATCGACGGCGCACCGAGCGGATGGTCCGGCACCGCCTCCAGCGTGATCGTCTGGTCCGGCACCCACTCCTTGAACCGGTACGGCCCGGCCAGCACCGGCTTGCGGCCGAAGTCACTGCCGACCGCGCTGGGGTCGAGCTTGCCCAGGATGTGCTCGGGCAGGAAGCCGCCGACGGTCATGAAAAGGGCGTCGACGATCGGGTCCTTCGCGTCGCGCCAGTCCTTGAACTCGTCGGGCGGCAGGCCCATGAAGCCCCTGGCCGCCGCGTCGCGCGCCTGCCTGGCTGAGTGGTACTTGTAGACGGCGGTCTGGTCGTCGAGCACGTCGACCGCGTTGACCTTCTTCTCGGCGGTGCGGTCGTCGGCCCCGAACTTCGGGTTCATCACGAGGGACCAGTGGAACCGCATGTCGGCGGCGGTGACTGGCTGGCCGTCGTGCCATTTCAGTCCCTTGCGGACCTTGAAGGTGACCTCGAGGTGGCGGTCGTCGCCGTCGCCCACCCACCGCGCCCCGCCGTTCTCGAGCGTCGGCACGCTCTCGACGCCCATCGCCACCCAGCTGCCCTTGTCGTCGGCGCGGACCGGCTCGACGTGCAGCGCGCCCAGCACCTCGGCGCGCGCCATCGCCGAGCCGAGGCGGGGCATGAGCGTGTCCGGCTGCTGGCCGAGCACCACGACGACCCGCCCGGCCGCGGTCTGCGTTGGCGTGGGCGTCGGAACGAGGGCGGCGCTTGTCGGCGTCTGGGCGGGTGGGAGAGCCGTGGCCGTGGGCGGGTTGGCCACGGCGGTGGTGGCGGCCGTCGTCGGGGAAGCCCCCGACGCCTGAGGGGACGGCCTCGCCGCCCGCGTGGCGAGCTTCGGCGGCGGCGACGCCGGGGCACCGCCGCACGCCGCCAACAGCGCGGCGAGCGCCGCGCCACTACCCAGCAGGAAGCGCCGCCGTTCCATGTGCCTCCTGCCCGTTCCCTGGCAAGGTTCGGTGCATTGGCTCCGAAGGACGGACCGCGGGTCGAGCTTCTCGAGGGGCTGGTCGGAGGCCAGGTGAGGTTTTGGGCGCGGCGTGGAAGGATGGACGCCCTCACCCATGCCCTCGCCCCGGGAGAGGACCGCGTTCGTCACTGCACGGCGAATATAGCCAGGCGTCCGCCTCAGCCTGCCAGGTGGCGCCAGCTCTCGGCGAGCAGCGCCGCCGCGCGGTCGACCTCGTCCGCGGTCGACCAGCGTCCGAGCGTGAGCCGCACCGCGCCGAGCGCCCGCGCCGGCGTGATGCCCATCGCCAGCAGCACCGACGACGGGTCGGTCCGCCCCGCGTGGCATGCCGAGCCGGTCGACGCCGCGACGCCCGGGGTGGCTGCCAGCAGCTCTTCGCCGTCCACGCGTGGGAACGACACGTTGAGCGTGTTCGGCAGCCGCTCGGTCGGGTGACCGTTCAGCTCGAGGCCCGGCACGCGCTCGGCGAGCGCCGCGTGCAGCCGGTCGCGCAGCGCGCGCAGCCGCTCGGCGTCGCCGGGGAGCATCCCCTGGCACAGCTCGGCGGCGCGCCCGAGCGCGGCGGCGTACGGCACGTTCTCGGTCCCGGCGCGGCGCCCGCCCTCGTGGCCAGCGCCGTGCACCAGCGAGTCGAGCCGCGTGCCGCGCCGGACGTACAGCGCGCCGATCCCCTTCGGCGCGTACAGCTTGTGCGCCGCCACCGTCAGCAGGTCGACGCCGAGCTCGTCGACGCGCGCTGGCACCTTGCCGACCGACTGCGCCGCGTCGGTGTGGAACGGGACGCCGCGCTCGTGGCAGACCGCGGCGAGCTCGGCGATCGGGTTGAGCGTGCCCACCTCGTTGTTGGCGTGCATCACGCTCACGAGCACCGTGCCCGGCTCGACCGCGCGCCGAAGCGCGTCCGGGTCCACCCGGCCGGTGCCGTCGACCGGCAGGATGGTCAGGCGGAACCCGAGCCGGTCCGCCAGCCAGCGGCATGCGTTCAGCACCGCCGGGTGCTCGACCGCGCTCGTGACCAGGTGGTCGCCGCGCCCGCGGCTCGCGAAGGCGATCCCCTTGATCGCCAGGTTGTCGCTTTCCGAGCCCGCGCCGGTGAAGACGAGCTCGTCCGCCGCGCAGCCGAGCAGCGCCGCGAGCTGTCCGCGCGCCGCGTCCATCGCGGCGTGCGCCCGCGCGCTGTACGCGTGCGCGCTCGAGGGGTTGCCCCAACTGTTCCGCAGGGCGTCGGCCACCACCGCCGCCACCCGCGGATCGACCGGCGTCGTCGCGTTGTAGTCGAGGTAGATCGGGTCGCCGGGGGCGAAGGGAGAGATCACGGGAGTGCATTCTACCGGTGTGTAGAGTTCCCAGCCGAGCTCTAGCGCCGGCTTCGAACCTCGATCCCGGTCGAGCGCAGCGTCAGCTCGATCGTCCCGTGGTCGTCGGAACGAAGGACCCGCAGGCGGTCGTCCGGGCGGCTGGCTGGGGCCGGGCGTGCAGTCCCGGGGCGGACGCGGACGAGCGCAAGGCGTGGGTCGGCGCGCTCACGCAGCGCCGGATCGAGCAGTGTGCCCGACGCGGTCCCACCGTGCACGACGTCGACCGGGCCGTCGAGCAGGTCGGCGAGGTCGCGTTGGGCGGCGGCGGAGGCGTCGCCGAGCAGCAGGACGCGCGTCGAGCCGACGGTGAGCAGGGCGCTTCGGCCCGAGTGCTGCCCGAGCGTTGGGAGGAAGGCGAGGCGCGCGCCGCCGTCCAGGGCGAGCGCGAGCTCCTCGGCCGGGCTGACCACCGGCACGCCCGCGGCGCGGGCGGCCTCGCGCCAGCGGTCGTCCGCGGTGGGGGTGTCGCGCCGAGCCAAGGCTTTGGCTGGCGCGCGTGCTCCGCGCGCCCCCGGCTCTGCTGGCGCGCTCGGCGCTCCGCCGTCCTCCGGCTCGGGCTCCTCAGGCGCGAGGATTTGGCCCACCCGGTAGTGGCGCAGCAGCTCGGCGATGCCGCCGGTTGCCTCGGCACGGTCCTCGGGCAGGACGACGAGGTCGAGCGCGTTGGCCCAGAACGGCAGGGTGCGTCCCAGGTCGGCGGCCAGGGCGCGCCCGTCGGCGCCGGGCGCGAAGAGGGCGGCCCGGCCGCCGGCCGTCCGCAGCAGCACGGCGCCGCTGTCCTCGAAGAACGTCAGGTGCGTCGCGCCGTCCGATGCGGCCAGGGCGCCGGACCACGCTACGACGGCGGTGAGCAGCGCCCCACCCACCGCGAGTGGCGCCGGCGCCCTCTCCAGCAGCCGCCGACCGATGGCGAGCGGCGCGGGCGCGATGCGCCGGTAGCTGCGCGCGTGCAGGCCGAGCATGAGTAGGCCGGCCAGCGCGTAGTAGCCCCAGGCGGCGGGCGGCGCCAGCCGGCCGATCGACGGCGAAGCCCAATCGGGCGCCGCGATCGTCTCGACCACGCCCACGATCCACGCGAGCGGCACCCAGCCGGCCCAGGCGAGCGGCGTGGCGAGCGCGTCCGGCAGCGGCGCGGTCACGGCGACCAGGAAGCTCGTGAACATGCCGACCGGGACCACTGGCAGCACGAGCACGTTCGCCGCGACCGAGAGCACCGCGAAGCGGCCGAACGCGGCCGCGATGAGCGGCACCGTCAGTAGCTCGACCGCGAGCGTCGTCGCGACTAGCTCGCGGAGCCCGCCGAGCAGTGAGGCGGTGAGGGAGTGTGGCGGTGCACCCGGATCGTTTGGCCGAACGGCCCCGCCGAACGGGGCTCGCGCCGTCCACTCCGCCACGTCGGCACCTGCCCGGACGAGAGCGCGCCCGGGCAGGTGCTCGTCCAGCCACGGGTACAGCGTCATCAGCGCCAACGTCGCGAGCGACGACAGCAGGAAGCCCAGATCGGCGAGCAGCCCGGGATCGGCCGCCGTCATGAGCAGCGACGCCACCGCCAACCCGGCGACCGCATCGGTCGGCCGCCCAACGTAGCGCGCCAGCAGCGCGAGCAGGCCCATCACCGCCGCGCGCACGGCCGAGGCCGGCGCGCCGACGGCGACCGTGAACGTGAGCACGCCGAGCGACGGCCAGAGCAGCCCGCCGACGCGCCGACCCGCGAGCCGGCTGACCGGCACGAGCGCCGCGGCGACGAGCGCGATGTTGTAACCGCTCACCGCCACGACGTGGGTGAGCCCGGCGCGGCGGAAGGCGTCGATCAGCTCGGGAGGCATGCCGCTCGTCCCGCCGAGCAGGAGGCCGCGCGCCAGCGCGGCGTACGGCGCCGGGAGCCGGCGGTCCAGGGCATCGCCGCCGATCCGCTTGAGCGCGAAGATGGCCCGCTGGAGCCCGGCGACCGCGTCGCGCGCGAGCGCGATCGGGCCGGATGCGGCCGACGTCTCGTCGAGTCGGTGCGCCTCGGTCGCCCGCATCGTCGCGGCGACGCCCTGGCGGCTCAGCACCTCCGCCAACGGGACGTCGTCGGTGTCGACCGGGCGCGCGAGCTGGCCGGTCAAGGCGACGCGGTCGCCGAACCGCCAGTCGCCGGGTGGCGTGGTGGCCAGCACGTCCCCGGCGACTGGCGCGGAGGCGCCAGGGCGCCAGCGCACCTCCTCCGCGGCCAGGCGGAGCCGCGCGCCCTGCGCGTCGCCCGCCGGCTCGGCGACGATCCGCCCGGTGAGCTCGACTGGCTGGCCGGCGGCCGTCCAGTCGGCGATCGAAGCGCCCGCTGTTGCGGGTGCGGCCGCGGCCGCCTGACCCCGCGCCACCGCGAGCAGGAGGAACCCGAGCGCGACCGCGCCCAGCCGGGCCGAGGGTGCCGAGCGCCACAGCCACCCGAGCAGCGCCGCGACGGTCGCCAGCCCCACGCCGAGCAGCAGGTCCAGCGGCGGCAGCGAAGGCGCGGCGTACAGCCCGGCCAGCCATCCGAGCGCCGCCGCGATGGTTGCCACGGGCCGGGCCAGTCCTCAGACGATCACGCCGAGCGGGGCGAGGAATCCAGCTGCCCACCGGCCACCGCGTCCGAGACGTCCAGGCCGACGGCGATGCGCGGCGCGAACGCGGCCATCACCGCCGATGAGCTCGGCCAGCGTTCTCTACGGCTGTCGTTCACACGGCTCCCACGGGGTCCGGTCGTGCGATACCGGTAACACGGTCATAGCGGGCTGTCAAGCAGGCGCCGCCTCGCAAGCAGGTTCGAGCATAGCCGCCGCGACCAGGAGGACGGAGCGTGCAGCACCGGCGAGCGTGTGTGGGGTGCTGGCCGCCAGGCCGCTCGGCAGCACCCGGCCGGCGTCGCCGAAGGCAGCGCGCCGGGGTGCTTGGGCGCTCGTGCCTTCGGCCGGCGCCTCGCGCGGCGGCCGCGCGGGGCCGTGGGCGTCGAGCTCCGCGCCGACCGCGCCGTCGTCCACCGCGGTGGCGTCGACCCCGAGCTGGAGCTAGCCCCCGGGCTCCGAGCGTGCGCTAGAATCGGACGAGCCCCCCCAATACGAACAAGCGCTTGCGCGGGGACCGAAGGAGCCCGTCCCGCTTGAAGACGATCGCGCGCCCCGAGGAGGCCGTCGCGCCGCCGAGGCCGTCGCGCGCCGAGCCGTTCATCACCTGC
>Ga0070741_10018142_pt1 | contig 11451 bp, 9 predicted proteins | sample Coa_R1_4_FD_66440 | JGI IMG/M metagenome (GOLD analysis project Ga0070741, IMG submission 66440) | Surface soil microbial communities from Centralia Pennsylvania, which are recovering from an underground coalmine fire - Coalmine... | ecosystem: Environmental > Terrestrial > Soil > Unclassified ...
TGACTCCTCTCGTAGTTGACGGGCGAGCGGTAGTCGAGGGCGGAGTGGCGCCGATGCGGGTTGTACCAGCCCTCGATGTACTCGAAGACGGCGAGGCGCGCTTCGGCCTGCGTCCGGAACGAATCGAAGCGTCTTCTCGTACACCCGGAGGCTCGACGGCTTCACGGTCGCCGCGATCTCGCGCAGCCACGCCCCGGCGTATTCCGACACCGTCGTCCGGGGATCGACGGCGCAGCGACGCGCCTGCCGCGAGTCCCGCACCCCATCGGCGAGGACGTCCTCGGCCCCTTGGCGCGTCCTGCACGTGCGCCAGTGCCGGCGCCCGCTGCTGTCCCGCCAATCCGCCACGTACTTCCCCCGCTTTCGGATGCACGCCACCTCCTACCTCCGTCGGTGTCTCGCCGGCTTCCCTTCGACGTCGGCGAGCAGTTGAACGACCCGAGCCGCGAGCCCGGCGATCGCGCGCTCCTCGCGCCCTCGCCGGCCAGCTCGTCGGCGCTCGCCAGAAAGCTTGCCTCCTCCCGGCTACCCTCCCGCGGAACGGCTTACCGATTGCGACAATGCGGCCGAAGCCGTGTGAACGGTGCGGCGCGGCCAAAGCGGCTCGCTACCACTGGTCGCCGCTCAAGACGTGTGGACGTGGCGGTGCAGGCCACACCCCTACGCGCGATGGGCTGAATGGTACTAGCGAGGTCCGGTGCGGCGGGCGGATGAGGGAGGCGAGGACGGTTACGGTCTGAGCGACGCAGCGCGCTTTGACAGGCCGCTACCCGGCCGTGTTAGGAGGCCACGCCAGGGAGGGCGGCTTACATGCGCACTCGCTGGCTTCTCTCTTCGGCCCTCGCATTGGTTTTAGGCGTAGTAGCGACTCAACCTGCCGCCGCACGCCGGATCCGGCTGACCTGCACCGATGGGGATCCGAGCTGTGATGCGGACCACGCGTGCGACGGGGGCTGTACGTTCTTAGCGTGTGTGGATTCCGCGTGCTCGCAGACGGCTGGCGTGCTTGGCGTGCTGAGTGGGAGCTACGCATGTTCGCCCGGCACGCTTACGTGCGCGGAGAGCGTCGGAGCGATTAGCGGGACCGTCGTGGGGAGCACGATCTACCCGGTTGTTAGCTTTGCGGACGGCTATTACTGCAACTTCGGCGGCCTAATCGTCGGTCTCGTCGCTAGCGGGAAGTATGCATGCCATGACCCTTCGGGAATCGTCACGGTGGACTATGGGCAGTGGAGTGCCTCGCGGTGCCCATGACGGTCGGCTCGCATCCCCTTGCAGCCTCCGACAGCCCGAGCGGTGACGTCTGCCCTTTGTCGCTAGCATTCCGGACGCGACCGAGCGGACGGCATGAAATCGACCTTCCTACCGGCACTCACGGCCGCATTGGTGGTCCCCCAGGTGCGTCCGGACGCGTCGATCTTCGGCTGCGTCAACAGTCGCGGTTGCGTGCGGCTGATGTCGACCAGCCCACCGGCGTGCCGCGCAACAGAGACCATCCTCGGATTCGTCCCGCCCTTCCACGTCGAGGGGCCGTAATGCTCGTTTGCCACTGCACCTCGATGTTGGTCGAAACGGCTGCTCTGCTCACTCTCATCCTGACCTGCGGTTGCTCTGGTTGGAAGCATGGAAGCACCCTTGCGTACTATCAGGGGGCGATCCTCGACGCGCGCGACGTAGGAGCGGAGCGGGTTCGTATCGAAGCCGCGTACGATGCGACCATAGCGGACTACCTGAAGCGGAACGGCACACCTGATTACGTACTCGTCGGAGGCGATCGCGACGTCGAATTCGTGTACGTGACTACGAATCGCCTCGTCTACTTTCACCGGTCCCCACTATACGCAACGAGCACATTGGCAGAACGGCCGATCCCCGAGGCATTCCTCAGGCTCATTCCCGAAGATCGGGCACACGTAGCTCCGGACGCGGGCCCGAAAGAGTGATGCGCGCGCCGGTCGCACTGGTCTTGGTCACCGCATGTGCAGGCTGTGCACCGGCAGGCACCTTCAGCCGAGCGCCGCTGCCAGGCGCTTCCCGGAACGAAATCGCACGCGTGACGCAGTACGTTGGCGCGGCCAACGAAGCTTCACTCCTTCGACTCTTGAAGGTGAACTTCTACAAAGCGTGGCTCACTGAATTCGGACCCGACGCCGTCCCGCCTACAGTCGTCAACTTCCACCTCAACCCCTCGGACGCGGTAACTCTCGACACAGTCGCGGCCGGGATGGCCGACGGTGAAGGGAGCATCAGCGCTTTGCTGCTCCTCCAGTTCACGCCTGAAGCGATCAGTGCGTTGTCGCAGAGCCTATCGGTTGCCGAGGTTCAACGGTTCGGCGCTATCGTGAATCAGTATCAGGCTCCGGTCCGTCATCGGATCGAGCGAGTAGGTGCACGGATAGCAGCGGTGGCAAACCGTGCAGACATTACCTTCACGCTGGACCCCGCGTTCGGTTTGAATGCCGGTGCGCCACACGCCCTCAATGCGAAAACCGTTTTCGTCGGTCCTCAGATCGTGCTCTTGACGGAATCCGATGATGAATTGGCAGCGGTTCTCGGTCACGAGGTGGCGCATATCACCCAAGGGCACACGAGGGCTGGCGCGATCCGCGACGCAGTCGTCACAACTCTTCAAGTAACGGCGATGGTTGCCGTAGCAGCCGCGGCCGCGAATTCCAACCAGCGCCTAAGCCAACAGCAGCTAACGGCTTCAATGGTTGGTGCGGCGGCATTAACCGGTTTGGCTGCGCGCGGAGCTGTCACAGCCTCCGGTTACACACGCGACAACGAGCGAGATGCCGATTACTACGGAATCCAACTAGCAACTGCCGCAGGCTACGATTCGGTAGGGGCCGCACGCGTGTTTACCAAGCTCGCGATGCTGGAGAAGGGGCTCGGGGGACAGTCGGCCATCCCTTTTTTGGTTGACCATCCGGGCGGCGCCGAGCGCGTGGTTCGCGCGGTGAAGGAGGTGGGCCGCCTACGGGCGAGGGACGGAGACTTTTTTGAAGAGGGCCTCGGCTGCTGGACCGTTTCTCTACCAAACGCCAAGTGCACCACCTGCTGTTCCGGCACTTCGATCTGTCTCAACGACTGCGGTTGACGTTCTGCGATGGTTCTCGGACACCGTCACGGAAATTCCGACGTTTCGCGAAAGATCCGGGTGCCACACCCTTGACCAAGGAGAGCCCCGGCGTGGGCACACGGGTCCCCCGCTTCGTCTGGCCCGCTGGCACTGCCAGTTGGCATCGGCGAGGTCGCCGCAGCGTGGAACACGGCGCGCCGAAGCGGCGGGCGACGACCGCCGTGTCGGCAGAGGCGTGGCGGCCTCCGACGGCAGTGCTACCGCGCTGCTGCCACTCCACGGCGCAGCGACGAAGGCGGAGCCGACGAAGACGGGACCGGACATGCGCCGACCGTCGCTACCACGTCGCCGGGAACGCGGCCACCGCGCCCGGACCGGGCGCTACCCCGCGAGCGGCAGCGTCCGCTGCGCGCTCTTCGCCGGCGCGAGCGGAATCGTCAGGAGGATCTGCACGCCGGCGCGCGGACGCGAGCGGATCTCGATGCGCCCCCGATAGTAGGCGACGCGCTCCCGCATGCCGAGGAGCCCCGCGCCGCCGAGCCCGGGGGCGCGGCGGAGCCGCTCGACGTCGAAGCCGATCCCGTCGTCGGCGATCCTCAGCTCCGCCTCGCCCTCGCGCACGGCGAGCGCGACCTCGACGCGCCGGGCGCGCGCGTGCTTCACGACGTTCGTGAGCGCCTCCTGCGTCACGCGGTAGAGGAGCACCTCGATCGCCGCCGGCAGGCGCGTCTCCGCGGGCGGGGTCGTGAGCGCCACCGGAAGGCCGGTCCGGCTCGTGAACTTCTCGACGAGCCACTGGAGCGTCGGGACGAGGCCGAAGTCGTCGAGCATCGACGGCCGGAGGAGCTGCGAGAGCGAGCGAATCTCCTGCTGGAGATCGGTCACCTGGTCCCGGACCTCGCGGAGCCGCGCGCGGAGCGCGTCGCGGTCGAGCTCGCTCGTCCGCTCGAGGCTCGCGAGGTCCATCTTGATCGCCGCGAGCATCTGCCCAACGCCGTCGTGCAGCTCGCGCGAGAGCGTCCGCAGCCCCTCCTCCTGGAGCTGCACGCGCAGCTGCGACAGCCGCCGGAGCTCCGTCTCGTGCCGGCGCACGGTCTCGAAGAGGCTCGCGTTCGCGAGCGCGGCGGCCGCCTGGCTGGCGAGGACGCCGGCGAGGTCGAGATCGAGGAGGGAGGAGTCACCGGCGCGATCGGCGAGCAGGAGCCCGGCGAGCGCGTCCTTCAGAACGAGGGGCAGCACGAGGACGTCGGGCCCGCCGAGACGCCCCGCCACCTGGACGGGGAGCAGCGGCCGGAGCGCCCCGAGCGGCTCGACCGCCGGCGCGAAGCGCCCCGCCGAGAGCGCCGCCAGATCCGCGTCGTCGACCTCGAGGCGCGTGCCGTGCGCCGCCGTCGCGACGTAGGCGTCGAGCGCCGCTCCCTCCTCGGGCGCGCGCCAGAGGAGGACGACGCGGGCGAGGCCGAGCGCGCCGAGGAGCTTGCGGGCGACGAGCGCCAGGACGTCGTCCAGCTCGAGCGTGGCCGTCGTCGTGCGGGTGACGTCGTAGAGGAGACCCAGCTGCCGCGTCGCCTCCTCGATGCGGCGCTCGAGCGCCGCGCGCTCGGCGTCGAGCGCGTCGTGCGTCTCCTCGAGCCGCATCGCCATCCGGTCGAACGCCGCCGCGAGCGCTCCCACCTCGTCGTTCGTCCGGACCGCGAGGCGCGCCCACGGCCCCCGGGGCATCGCCGCGATCTCGCCGGCCATCTGCGTGACGGTCTCGATCGGCCGCATGAGCCGCCGCGAGAAGAGGAGGCCCTGGACGAAGGCGAGGAGCAGCGCGAGCGCCAGGACGGCCGTGCCGCGCGCGAGCATGGCGTCGAGCACCGCGGCGAACTCGCGCCGGAGAACCACCGTGAGCACGCGACGCGACGTCCCGGGGACGGGCGCCCCGGCGACCACGCGCGGCACGCCGACCCGGTCGACCACGTGCCGGGCGCCGCCCGTCGAGACCGCCGCGACGGCGGGCGCCCGCAGGCCGCGGTCGGCGAGCCGCCCGCCCGCGCCCGTGCCGGCGACGACCGTTCCGTCCGCCTCGACGAGCAGCGCCTCGCCCGAGGGGCCGAGGTCGATCCGGGCCGTCCGGCGCCGCCACCACTCCCCGTCCGTCGCCGCGCTCGGCGCCGCGGCGACGTCCGCGGCGAGCTGGCGGGTCTCGACGAGGAGGCGGTCGCCGAGCTGCTCCTCGAGGATGCGCTCGCCGCCGCTGTAGAAGATCGTCCCGAGGAGGAGGAGCGCCGTGACGGTCAGGACGAGCGAGCCGCCGAACACCTTCGCGAAGAGCGGCACCCGCCGGCCGGCGGGCGGCGCGGCGCCTCGGCGCGCGCCCACCGCGCGCACGAGCGCCCCGAGCCGCCACTCGAGGTAGAGGAACGCGAAGAGCCCGCCCACAACGCCGGTGACGAGCCCGAGCGCGAAGATCTTGTAGACCTCCGCGAGGGGCAGCGACGCGAAGAGACGGACCTGGAGAGCGCCGATCCCGTAGCCCACGAGCGAGGTAATGACGAAGACCCACGCGACGCGCAGCGGAAAGTCGAGGAGCGCGGCCTCGAGCGCTGCGATTGTGCCCGGCTCCGGGTCGGCGCCGGCGAAGACCGCGTCCCAGCGCCGCTCGATCGCGCGCCACCAGAGGAGCGGGAAGAGCAGCGGCCCGAGCACGCCGGCGACGGGCACCTCCCACGCGTAGCAGATGAGGACCCACCGGAGCTGCTGCGCGTCGAGCAGCCACGCGAAGACGGAGTACGGGAGCCCGATGCCCCACCAGGTCGCCATCGCGACGAATGCGGCTGCGACGATCGACCACCGATGGCGAGCCGGGCCGGGGCGCTCCACGGGGGTGCATGGTCGCAACTCCGCCGCTTCGCGGCAAGCAAAAGCGCGCTGCATTGCACCATGGGGTCGGCCGTGCCCCGTGGTGCCGACGGCGCTCCCCCGTGTCCCACGCTCGCGATCACGCCTCGCGCGCGCGCATCTCACCCGTCTCGGGGACCGACGTGCGGCGTCCCGGCTCGGCCCCGTCGCTCGCACGATCGTCGCCGCGCGTGGTAGACCCGCGACCCCGTGAAGTGGACCTCGTGGCTCGCGCTCGCCGCCCTCGTCGGCCTCGTCGCCTTCGTCGTCTACTCGAGCCTCGAGCTGGGCGGCGTGCGCTGCGAGGTCTGCATCACGTTCCGCGGCCGCGACGCGTGCCGCGCGGTCGACGCGGAGACCGAGCACGACGCGCTCGAAGCCGCGCGGACGAACGCGTGTGCCCTCCTCGCCTCGGGCGTGACCGACTCGATGGCCTGCGCGCGCACGCCGCCGTCGCGGAGCGAGTGCCGCCCGCGGCGATAGGCGCGGCACCCGACCGCCGACGCGGGGGCGCGCGCGGAGCGCGGCCTCACGCCGGGGCCCGCGCGAGCGCCCGGAGCGCGCCGGCCGCCGCCCGGCGGAGGGCCGGATCCGACGCCCCGGCCGCCGCGTCGAGGGCCGCGAGCACGGCGGGCGTCGCCCGGCCGAGGGTGCCGAGCGCGGCAGCGGCCGCGCGGCGGAGCGCCGGCGGGCCGGACGCGAGGGCGCCGGTGAGCCGCGCGGCCGCGGCGTCGCGGTCGCACGCGAGCCGCGCGAGGGCCGCCATGGCGGCCAGGCGGACGCCGGGATCCGGGTCGTCGAGCGCGCCCAGCACCGTGCGCTCGACGTCGGGGCCGGCGGCGCCGAGGTCGCGCAGGCAGTAGAGCGCCATCTTCCGCGCCGCGCCGCTGCCCGTCGCGACGAGGTCGCGGAGGCGCGCCGGCCCGTCCGCGAACCGGACGCGCACGAGGAGGTCGGCGGCGGCCCACCGGAGGTCGCCGTCCGCGTCGCCGAGCGCGTCGAGGAGGACCGCGTGCGTCGCGGGCGACGTCTCCCCCGCCGTCGCGAGCGCCCACGCCGCTCCGAACCGCGCGCGCGGCGGTCCCTGCGCGAGGACGCGTGCGAGCCGTGCACGGACCGGGACGCCGCGCGCGTCGAGCGCGGCGAGCGCCTCGGCGGCCCGCCGCTGCACGGCCTTCCGCTCCGCCCCGAGGCAGGCCGCCAGCCCCTCCAGGTCCGCCGCCGACGCGTCGGCTCCGGCGGCGATCTCCGCGATCGCCGCCAGGCGCTCGGCCTCCGTCCCCGCGAGCCGCTCCGCGCGCGTCACGGCGCGAGCCCCGCCAAGATCGTCTCCGCGATCGCCGCGGGCGCGACGCCCAGGACGAAGCTCTCCGGCGGCGCGAAGGCGTCCCGGACGGCCGCGTGCACGGCGTCGGCGGTCGCGGGACGGCCGCGGAGGCCCGCCTCCAGCCGCGCGACCGCGGGCGAGCTCGCGAGGAAGTCGCCGGTCACGAGCGCTTCGCGGATGGTGCCGTCCACGACCGCGGCCTGGCTCTCGACGATGCCGAGCTGCCCGCGCCGCGTCGCGCGCCGGTCGAGGTCCGGGCGGCGCCGCCGGCTCGCCACCCACGCCGCATCGGACGCCGCCTCGACCGCGGGCGCATCCGCCGCGACGACGTCGACGCCGAGCCGGCGATAGCCTTCGGTGAGGAGCGCCGCCAGCTCCGCCGGGCCGGGCGCCTGTCCGAGGAGCCGCCCGAGCGAGGTCGCGTCCTCGGGCGTCCAGAGCGTGCACGGGACGACGCCCGTCGGGTCGACGGCGTCGAGCCGCGCCGGGAGGACCGCGACGTCCTCGGCCGCCGCGACGACGGCCTCGAAGAGGGCCGCGCCGCGGGCGTCCACCTCGAACGAGACGAGCGCCAGCACGCGCCCGTCGACCGTCACGAGGTCGCGGCCGCCGTAGTACGGCGCGAGCCCGGCGACCCGGCACGCCTCGAGGAGGCCCCGGACGCAGCGGTTGAGGACCTGCTCGGGCGCGAGCGCGAAGGGGTCGTCCGCGACGAGGGCCGAGCGGTGCGGGAGCGCGAGCGTCACGCCGAGGAAGCCCTCGCCGAACGGCACGGCGCGGCCGCCGGAGAGGCGGCGGCAGCACGCGACGCCGCCGGCGGCGGCCGGCTCCGGGGCGCAGTGGTAGCGGCCGAGCGCGACGAGCCGTCCGGCGGCCGTCCAGACGCGCAGCACCCCGCGCCCGCGGCGCGCACCGTCCCGGACGGCGGACAGGAGCGCCCGGTCGATCGCCAGGCTCGCCGACGGCGCGACGCCCGTCTGAACGATGCACTCGAGGGACGGCCGCACGCCCGCCGCTCCCTAGCACTCGGCACCGCCGGCCTCAAATCCCGCCGCGCCGGGGACGACGCCGTGGCGCTCGCTCTGCGCTCGGCGCGCGCGGCCGCCGCGGCAGCCGCCGGGGAGCGCATAGCAAGCTAGCTTCCCACCCGATGCCCCGGTGACGGGCCGCCCACAATTTTGTCCGCGGCCCCCCGCGACGGCTTCGGCGGAGCGCACGCCGCCGTCCCGTCCGGCGTGGGCGTGACGCGTGGCATGCTTCTTGGACTTCGCGCCGGCACATCCCACGAGGAGGACACCCTGTGAAGCCCATCGCACGGATCGCGATTCCGATCGCCCTCGCGCTCACCTTCGCCCTCGTCGCACGCCCGGCCACCGCCGACGTCGGTCCGTTCGCGGACCTCGACGGCGACGGACAGCTCGGCCCGGGCGACGTGCCGATCGCGGATCTCCTGAAGGACGGCCGCTTCTCGACGGCCGAGGCCGAAGGCGCCTACCAGCCCGCGACGGGGCCGGTCGGCGTCGTCGTGCCGGCGAGCGCCAAGAAGCTCTCCCTCAAGTCCGGGAACCTCGTCCTGATCGCCAGCGGCGACCTGACGATCGACGCCGACGTGAACGCGTCGTCGCCCGACAGCGTCGTCCTGCTCGTCTCGACCGGCGGCAGCATCACGGTGGCGCCCGGCGTCCGCATCGCGGGCGGCATGTTCGTGAAGCTCTCCGCCGCGGGCAACGTGACCGTCGGCGACGGCGCCGCCTTCCAGACCCGCGGCCACGACTTCGGCGACGTGCTCGCGATCGTGTCGACGGGCGGCTCGATCGACATCGGCGAGCGCGTGTCGCTCAACGGCGGCGGCCTCTGCCAGATCGCGACGGCGGACGAGGGCGGCGGCGCGATCCTCATCGGCCCGAAGTCGAAGCTCGCCGCCACGGCGGGCAACGTCCAGGTGACGGCCGGCATGGACCTCGTGATGAACGGCGTCACCATCACGGCCCCCGACCTGCTCCTCGGCTCGCACGCGGGCGAGCGCGGCCCCGCCGAGGCGTACGTGCGGAAGAGCACGCTCAAGGCGGGCGGCCGCGACGGCCGCATCCGGATCTACGCCGACGGCGCGGGCGGGATGGTCGACCTGAGCGGCACGCGCATGAAGATCGCCGACACGGCGAATCTCCTCATCACCGCCGACCAGATCGTCCACACGACGCCGTAGGACCGGCCCCTCGAGCGTTCCAGGCCGGCGGCCCCGCGCGGGTCGCCGGCCTTTTTTTTTCGGCCGCAGCCCACGGCGACCCCCGTCTTGCTCGAGCCGCTGCCCCGTGCGATGCGATCCGGATGATCACCGTGCGACCGGCCGACGAGCGCGGAGGGACCCGCCGCGACTGGCTCGACAGCCGCCACACGTTCTCCTTCGGCGACTACGTCGACCCCCGCCACCAGGGCTTTCGCGCGCTGCGCGTGATCAACGACGACCGCGTCGGGCCCGAGCAGGGCTTCCCGCGGCACCCGCACCGCGACATGGAGATCCTCACCTGGGTGCTCGAAGGCGCGCTCGAGCACCGCGACAGCCTCGGGAACGGCTCCGTCATCCGTCCCGGCGACGCGCAGCGGATGAGCGCCGGCACGGGGATCGCGCACAGCGAGTTCAATCCCGCGCCGACCGAGCCCGTCCGCTTCCTCCAGGTCTGGATCCTCCCCGCCACGCACGGCGTCCCGCCGAGCTGGGAGCAGCGGCACTTCCCCCCGGCCACGCGCCGCGCGGCGCTCCGGCTCATCGCCGCCGGCGACGGGCGCGACGGTGCCATCACGATCGACCAGGACGTCGACGTCTTCGCGACCCTCCTCGCGCCCGGGGACGCGGTGACGCACGCCCTCGCGCAGGGCCGCCACGCCTGGGTGCAGGTCGCGCGCGGCGCCGTCCGGCTCGGCGACCGCGCGCTCGCCGAAGGCGACGGCGCGGCGGTGAGCGACGAGCGGGTGCTCACCCTGACCGCGACCGCGCCCGCCGAGCTGCTGCTCTTCGATCTCGCCTGACGCGGACTGCGTCGAGGCCCGCGGCGGCGCGGACCACGGCCGGCGCGCGCCGCGCCGGTGCGGCGGGGTTACACCTGCCGGCCCGCGTCCGCTTCACGCAGCGCTTGCGAGCACGTCACGTCTCCGGTCGGAGCGCACGTGATCTGCTTCCGAGCGCTCGCACCGTTCGACCGCCGCGGCGCTCGCCGGCGCGAATGCTCCTCCCGGCATCGCGTGCTGGAGCGGCCGCGGTGCTCCGGTGCATCAGAGCCTTGTCGCATGGCGCGCGTGCTCGGCATCAACGCGGTCTTCCACGATCCGGCGGCGGCGCTCGTCGTCGACGGCGCGATCGTCGCCGCCGCGGAGGAGGAGCGCTTCACGCGGCGCAAGCACGGCAAGCGCCCGGTGCCGTTCTCCACCTGGGAGCTGCCGGAGCGCGCGGCCGCGTGGTGCCTCGCGCACGCGGGCCTCGAGCCCGCCGGCCTCGACGCCGTCGCCTACTCGTACGATCCCGCCCTCGCCGCGCCGGACGGCGGCGACCCCACGGCCGGCGGGTGGGAGGCGCTCCGCACGCTCTACGCGCGGCGCGCGCCGCGCTTTCTCGCGACGGCCCTTCCCGGGCTCGACCCCGCGCGCGTGCGATTCGTCCCCCATCACGTGGCGCATGCCGCCTCCGCGTACCTCGCGGCCCCCCACGTGGCGGGGCCCGGCGGCTCCGCGGCCGTGCTCGTCCTCGACGGCCGCGGCGAGCGGGTCTCGTACCTCGCCGGGCACGCCGTCGGCGGCAAGCTCCGCGTCCACGCGCTCCAGAGCCTGCCGCACTCCCTCGGGCTCTTCTACGAGGAGGCGACCGAGCACCTCGGCTTCCTGCGCTCCTCCGACGAGTACAAGGTGATGGCGCTCGCCGCCTACGGCGAGCCGCGCTTCCTCGCGACGCTCCGCGCGGCGGTGCAGCCCGACCGGGACGGGGGCTTCACGGTCGCGCCCATCGACTGGGCGGCGCTCGCGCCGCGCCGCCGCCCGGACGAGGACTGGCGTCCCGTCCACGCCGATCTCGCGGCGAGCGTTCAGCGCCGCCTCGAGGAGATGCTGCTCGCGCTCGCGCGGTGGCTCCACACGCGCACCGGCGCGCGCCATCTCGTCATGGCGG
>Ga0070741_10018143_pt1 | contig 11451 bp, 19 predicted proteins | sample Coa_R1_4_FD_66440 | JGI IMG/M metagenome (GOLD analysis project Ga0070741, IMG submission 66440) | Surface soil microbial communities from Centralia Pennsylvania, which are recovering from an underground coalmine fire - Coalmine... | ecosystem: Environmental > Terrestrial > Soil > Unclassified ...
AGTAAGCCATGGCTGAGCACGAACAACAAACCAACCCGGCAAAGAGCGTGTCGCGGCGCAACAGCAAAGTGGGAAATGTCGTCTCCACCAAGATGGCCAAGACCATCGTGGTTGAGGTGACACGGCAGAGGGCGCATCCCATGTATCGCCGCGTGATTTCCCGGTCGAAGAAGTTTTATGCCCATGACGAGCAGAACGCGGCCCGGTTGGGTGACGTGGTGCGCATCGAAGAGACGCGGCCTTTATCCAAGCTGAAGCGCTGGCGTTTAACGGAAGTGATACGGCGCGCGGCGCTGGCCCCCGGCCAGGCAGAGCTGCCCGGCGACACCGCATAGTTTGTAAGGGCACCCCGGTTCGGGTGCGAAGAGAAATTACAGGGGTTGTTTTGCCCATCATTCGGAGCTGATGGCCCGAAGCGAAGCGTGGAGTTGAATATGTCTGTGATGATGAGAACGATGCTGGAGGTGGCCGATAACTCGGGCGCCCGCAAGCTGCAAATGATCCTGCCCCTGGGAGGCGGAACCGGCTTGCGCGCCCACTTGGGCGACGTGATCACCGCCGCCGTAAAAGAGGCCTCACCGGACGGGCAGACCAAAAAGGGAACTGTGGTCAAGGCTGTGGTAGTGCGTACCCGCAAGGAGCACCGCCGCCGCGACGGCACATATATTCGTTTTGACCAAAATGCCGCCGTGCTCATCAATGATGCCGGCGAGCCGGTAGGCACGCGCGTCTTCGGGCCGGTAGCCCGCGAGTTGCGCGACAAGAAATTTTTGAAGATTGTGTCGCTGGCGCCTGAGGTGCTTTAAAAGAAGCACTCAGCAGTCAGCACTCGGCATTCAGCCAAAACGGCGGATGTGAGAGCTGGGATTGGACGAAGAGAATAACTAATGAGTACACGAATCGATATTCGCAAGAACGACATGGTGAAGGTGATTGCCGGGCGCGGCAAAGACGAAAAAGACTCGCGCCGCGTGCTGCGCGTCTTCCCCGAAGAGGGCAAGTTGCTGGTAGAGCACGTGCGCATGGTGAAGAAACACGTGCGCCCCAACCCGCAGCGCAATATCAAGGGCGGCATCGCCGAGCAGGAGAGCAAAATTCATGTCTCCAATGTCATGCTGGTTTGCCCCTCCTGCGGTCCGGTGCGCATAGGCCACGAAAAAAAAGGCGACCGCAAGTACCGCGTATGCAAGCGGTGCGGAACGACGCTGGACAAGTAGTTTCGCGTTTCAGGTTTAAGGTTTCGTGCAAAGGGGCGGAACCGGCAGCAACTTGAAACTGGAAACTTGAAAAACTGAAGTAATTCACGCAACGGTAACCACTCCGAGACCGTGAAAGGAATGCAGAGCTTATGGCAGATAAAAAGATAACCGCGCGACTGAAAGAAAAGTTCCAGAAGGAAGTAGCGCCGGCGCTCATGAAGGAATTCGAGCTGAAAAACCCGATGGCGGTGCCGCGATTGCACAAGATCGTGGTGAACATGGGATTGGGTGAGGCCACCCAGAACGCCAAGGTGCTGGACCCTTCGGTGAACGAGCTGGGCCAGATTGCCGGACAGAAGCCGGTGATCACCCGGGCCAAGAAATCGATTGCTGCCTTCAAGGTGCGCGAGGGCATGCCTATCGGCGCCATGGTGACGCTGCGTGGCGACCGCATGTACGAGTTTTTTGACCGGCTGGTCAACTTAGCTCTGCCTCGGGTGCGCGATTTTCGCGGGGTGAGCAGCAAGAGCTTCGATGGCCGCGGCAACTTTACCCTTGGCCTCCGCGACCAGTTGATCTTTCCGGAGATTGACTACGCCAAGGTCGACCGCATGAAGGGCATGAACGTCACCATCGTGACCACAGCCGCCGATGATAATCAGGCACGGGCGCTGTTGAAACACATGGGAATGCCGTTCAGGCAGTAACCGGGTTTGAAGCAGTCTCGAAATTGAGAGATTGAATCATTGCACGAAGTATGAAGTCAGAAGTACGAATTAGGGAATTTCGATGCGTAGTTGAATTCATATCAACAACAGGCTCCGGGCAAATCGTACTTCGTAAATCAAGCTTCGGACTTTAAAGGAAACAGATGGCAACGACAGCAAAACGAGTGAAGGACCAGAGAAAGCCCAAGTTTAAGTCCCGCCAGCACAACCGCTGCAGCATTTGCGGAAGGCCGCGCGCTTTCCTGCGCAAGTTCGGCATCTGCCGGCTATGCTTCCGTGGTTTGGCGCTGAAGGGCGAAATCCCGGGCGTTTCCAAGTCCTCCTGGTAGAGGTTGGAAAATTGGGTAATCGGGGCAATTGTGCAATTGAATGCCAGAGAATTAAGCAATTCCACAATGATCCGATGGAACAATGGGTTTGAGTTTGTTTTTCTCGCGGCTGGTTCTCCGCAATTGCGGAGCTAACGCGCGAGACGAGGAGAGTAACAGCAATGGCATTAACCGATCCGGTGGCAGATTTTCTGGCGCGCGTTCGCAATGCGATCCACGCCCGTCACCCCAAATTGGATGTTCCCGCCTCCAAGCTGAAGCTGGAGCTGGCCCGCATCCTCAAGGAAGAGGGCTACATCGCCAGCTTCAAGGCAGTGGAGGAAGAGGGTCACAAGATCCTGCGCGTGTATCTGAAATACGGCAGCAACAACGAGAGCGCGATCACGAACCTCAACCGTATCTCGCGGCCGGGATGCCGCGTCTACGTAGGCCGCAACGAGATTCCGCGCGTGCTGGGAGGGTTGGGGATCAACATCCTTACCACGCCCAAAGGCGTGATGACCGGGCGCCAGGCGCGCAAGCAGGGCGTAGGCGGCGAGCTGTTGTGTGAAGTTTGGTGAGACCGTTTCAAAGTTTCCGGTTTCGAGTTTCGAGTTAAAACTGGAAGCGCAGCAATTGACCCGACGATAACGCTAACCTATGGCGTTTAGGACTAGAAGGAATTTGCAATGTCGCGAATTGGAAAAAAACCGATAACCGTGCCCCAGGGCGTGAAGGTGCAGGTGCAGGGCAATGTAGTCACCGTGCAGGGGCCCAAGGGCAAGGTGGATAACCATCTGCCTCCCGGAGTAAAGCTGGAGCAGAAAGATGGCCACGTGCATGTGACCCGCGAAGATGAGTCTAAAGGCGCGGTGCACGGCCTGGTGCGCGCACTGGTCAACAATGCCGTGGAGGGCGTGACCAAAGGCTGGACCAGAGAGCTGGAAATTGTGGGCATCGGCTATCGCGCCGAATTGAAAGGCAAGAACACAGTGGTGTTCACGCTGGGCTATTCACATCCCATTGAGCTGCCTCTGCCGTCTGGAATCGAGTGCGCGGTTGATGCCAAGCAGACGCGCGTGACCGTGAGCGGAATCGATCGCCAGAAGGTAGGCCAGGTCGCCGCCGATATGCGCGGGCTGAGGCCGCCTGATCCGTACAAAAATAAGGGCGTGCGTTACGTAGGCGAGAAGCTGAAGAAGAAAGTCGGAAAGACCGGAGCAAAGTAAGAAAGTACGAAGTAAGAATCCGGAAGTACGAAGTAAGAATCCGGAAGTACGAAGTAATACGATTTACGATTGTCGATTTACGATTTTCAAACAAATGTACCGCTCATTTTTGTGCGGTAGCAAGGCTTAGTTCCGGAAATCTTTTGAGACTGAGAGCCGAGAACTGAGAACCGAGAACTGACTATGATTCCACTGATTTCGAAAGACGAAACAAGGCGCCGGGTGCACAAGCGCATCCGCGAAAAGATGCTGGGCACATCCGAGCGTCCGCGGCTGAATGTGTATCGCTCGCTGAACCATATTTACGTGCAGTTGATTGACGATATGGCGGGCAAGACCTTGGTCAGCGCCAGCACCAAAGAGGGCAAGGGCCCGAAAAAGGGCACCGGCAATGTCGCTTCCGCCAAGGAAGTGGGTAAAACCGTCGCTGAGCGCGCCAAAGCCAAAGGCGTAAGCAAGGTGGTCTTCGACCGCGGAGGCTACATTTATCACGGGCGCATCAAGGCCCTGGCAGACGCGGCCCGCGAAGCCGGTCTGCAATTTTAAGAATTGAGTGTATATGCCAGTTCCAACAAAGAAACCGAAGATTGATGCAGGTTCGCTGCAGTTGAAGGACGAAGTGGTGGCCATTAACCGCGTGACCAAAGTGGTCAAGGGCGGCAAGAACATGTCTTTTGCCGCGCTGGTTGTGGTGGGCGATCCCAGTGCAGCCACCGTGGGCTACGGCTCCGGCAAGGCGAAGGAAGTGCCGCAGGCCATCCGTAAAGGCATGGAATCCGCCAAGAAAAACCTGGTCAGAGTGAACCTGACACAAACCACCATTCCGCACACGGTGCTGGGCCGCTTCGGTTCCGGCATGGTGCTGCTGAAGCCGGCTCCGGAAGGGACCGGCGTCATCGCCGGCAAGGCAGTGCGCGCGGTCATGACGGCGGCGGGAGTTCAGAATGTGCTTACCAAGTCCATCGGCACCGCGAACCCGCACAATGTGATCAAAGCGACCTTCAATGCGCTGCAGCAGTTGCGTGACAAGAAAGAAGTTGCCGCGCTGCGGGGCAAGACGGTAGAGGAGCTCTAAGCGATGACCGCTGCCAAGACAAAACCGACCTCGGGAAAAATCAAGATCCAATGGTTCCGTTCCGCCATTGCTTCGCCGGTGAAGCACAAGAAAGTGATCAAGGGCCTGGGCTTCACCAAGCTTAACCAGATCGTGGAGCGTGAGGATTCGCCCTCCATCCGCGGCATGGTGCACAAGGTGCCGCACCTGGTAAAGATTGTGGCCTAGAAGTTTTTGTGTGGAGACGTAGCCTGCTGCGTCTCTGCGAGAATAGAATTAAGAGATTGCTTATGAACCTTTCGACATTACGGCCCCCCAAGGGGGCAACAGCAAATCGCAAACGCGTAGGCCGGGGTATGGGCAGCGGCATGGGCAAGACTTCCACCCGCGGCCATAAAGGGCAGCGTTCGCGCTCCGGTTCGCGTATGATCCGCGGCTTTGAAGGCGGACAGATGCCACTGCATCGCCGCCTGCCCAAGCGCGGCTTCACCAATATCTTCCGCAAAGAGTTTGCCGTGGTGAATCTGGACCGCCTGGTAGAGCTGGGCGAGAAGACCATCACGCCCGAGGTGCTGCACAAGGCACGCCTGGCCGGAAAGAACGACCGCATCAAGATTCTTGGGGATGGCGAGTTGAAGTCTGCCATCACCGTTCACGCCCACAAGTTTTCCAAGTCGGCGCTGGAGAAGATCGCCAAAGCCGGCGGCAAAGCCGAGGTCTTGCAGTAAATGTTTGAGAAGCTGGCCAATATCTTCCGCGTTCCTGACCTGCGCAAGCGTGTTCTGTTTACACTGGCCATGCTGGCGGTCTACCGGCTGGGGGGGCACATCCCCACCCCCGGCATCAATGCCGATGCTCTGCAGCAGATTTTTGAGCAGAACCGCGGCGGGCTTCTGGGCTTTGTCGATCTGTTCAGCGGCGGCAACCTGCGCCGCCTGACCATCTTTGCCCTGGGCATCATGCCCTATATCACGGCGTCCATTATCCTGCAGTTGCTCACCGTGGTGTATGAGCCCCTGGCCAAGCTGCAAAAAGAAGGCGAGCTGGGGCGAAAAAAGATCACCCAGTGGACGCGTTATCTTACCGTCGTGCTCTCGGCCCTGCAGTCGCTGGGCATCGGCTGGGAGCTGATGCGCCGCAGCACCGGCGACGTGCAGCTGGTGGTGAATCCAGGAGTCGGGTTTTTGCTGATGGCCATGCTGACCCTGACGGCGGGCTCGGTCTTCATCATGTGGCTGGGCGAACAGATCACCGAGCGCGGCGTGGGCAACGGCATGTCGCTGCTGATTTTTGCCGGCATCGTCTCCGGCCTGCCACGTGGCGTTGCCGATTTGTGGGCCAAGGCCCAGACCGGCGGCATGGGCGGCGCCTTTACGCCGATTGCCATCGCGCTGCTGGTTCTCTTGATGGTCGGCGTGGTGGCGTTCATCGTCTATGTTGAACGCAGTGAGCGCCGCATCACGGTGCAGTACGCCCGGCGTGTGGTAGGACGCAAGGTAGTTGGCGGCCAATATCAGCATCTTCCCTTGCGGGTCAATGCCGGTGGCGTCATGCCGGTGATTTTTGCCTCGTCGATTCTGACTTTTCCCGCCATGGTCTTCGGAACTCTGCTGCAGAATAACCGGTATTTCAAGGGAGTGTTGGACTCATTACGCTGGGGCGAGCCCGTCTACACGCTGCTGTATGCTTTAGGCATCATCTTTTTTGCGTACTTTTACGTTTCCATCGTGTTTAATCCCACCGATGTAGCCGATAACATGCGTAAGTATGGCGGCTTCATCCCTGGAATCAGGCCGGGCCGGCGCACGGCGGATTACATCAACGAGATCCTGACGCGCATCACCCTGGTGGGCGCTCTGTACCTGATCATCATCTCGCTGATTCCGGAGTGGATGATCAGCGGTATCCACCTGCAGCATACGCCGTTGATAGGCCACTGGTTCGACAACTTTCCCACGTGGATTCTCAATGGGTTGAACGTAAACTTCTACTTCGGCGGCACGTCACTGCTGATCGTGGTTGGCGTGGCCATGGATACGGTTAACCAGATTGAGTCGCAGTTGATCATGCGCCACTATGAAGGCTTTTCGCGGAACGCGCGCATCAAGGGACGCAAGTTGTGGTAATGGCTGCGGATACGAAAGCCAGTCAAGCCACGGATTTGGGGAAGGTTCCGGGATTGAAGACGCGCAATATCGGTCCTGTGATTCTGCTCGGGCCTCCCGGGGCTGGCAAGGGAACCCAGGCCAAAGTGATGGTGGCCCGCTACGGTATCCCGCAGATTTCTACCGGCGATCTTCTGCGCGAGAATCGCGCCCGTGGCACGGAGTTGGGCAAAAAAGCCGCCACCCTGATGGATCAGGGTCAACTGGTGCCTGACGACCTGGTTTGCGCCATGGTAGCGGCGCGGCTGGCGGAGCAGGATTGCGCTCGCGGTTTTATTCTGGATGGGTTTCCCCGGACCGTCGCCCAGGCCGAGTGGCTGGACAACTTTCTGGCAGGGAAAAGCGGGGCGAATGCACAGCCGGTAGCAGGAACGGAAAAGTCCGCTGTCCCCGCGGCAGGGTGGCCGCCCCTGGTTGTGGTGAGTATTGTGGTTGAGTATAATCAACTATGGCGGCGTCTGACCGGGCGTCGCATGTGTCCCGTCGACGGAACGATTTATAATATTTACTTCCAACCTCCGCGTGTTCCAGATACGTGCGATATTTGCGGGAGCAAGCTCATGACCCGCAAAGATGATTCGGAAGAAGTCATTTCGAAACGTCTGAAGGAATATGAAAATCAGACGCTTTCGCTGGTGCCGTATTACCGGCAAACCGGCCGTTTGCATGAAATTGACGGAGACCGCAGCGTCGAAGAGGTGACAGCAGAGGTCCTCAGGGCCGTTGAGCATGATCGTTTGTAAGTCACCTGCGGAGCTGGAAAAGATGGGCCGCTCAGGACGTATCCTGCGGCAGGTGCTCGATGATGTAAGCGCTCGGGTAGCGGCGGGCGTGAGCACGATGGACCTGGAGCGGGCGGCGGAAAAAAAGATCAGGGAGCTGGGCGCGCAATCGGCTTTCAAGGGATACCAGAATTATCCTTGCGTGCTGTGCACCTCGGTAAACAACGAGGTGGTGCACGGCATCCCGTCGGAAGATTGCATCCTGAAGGCGGGAGATGAGATTTCGATTGACTGCGGCGTTGTGCTGGATGGCTATTACACCGATTCCGCGGTCACGGTGGCGGTAGGCGAAATACGGCCGGAGCTGCAGAAATTGCTGGATGTTACCCGCGAGTCGTTGCGGCAGGCCATTGATGCCGTCCGGATTGGGAATACGGTGGGCCACATTGGGGCCGCCGTGCAGCAGTTTGTGGAAGCCAATGGCTTCAGTGTGGTGCGCGACCTGGTAGGACACGGCATCGGCAAGCGCTTGCACGAAGAGCCTCAAGTCCCGAACTACGGACGCAAAGGGCACGGACAAACGCTGCTGGAAGGCATGGTGCTGGCGATCGAGCCCATGGTGAACATCGGCAAGTCAGGCACAAAAACGTTGTCCAATCATTGGACGGTGGTTACCGAAGACGGCAGCTACAGCGCTCATTTTGAACACAGCGTGGCGGTCACCAAGAACGGCCCGCTGATTTTAACGGCATAAATAGAAGGTTCCAGCGCGGGCTGCGAATCTAAAAATAAAAAGTAAGGCTAGAAACTATTGAGTAAAGAAGACGCGATTGAGGTGATGGCAACGGTCCTGGAGCCGCTGCCCAATGCCATGTTCCGGGTGGAACTCGATACCAACAAACACCAGGTGTTAGCGCATGTTTCCGGACGCATGCGCAAGAACTTCATACGCATTCTGCCGGGCGACAAGGTTGCAGTTGAGCTTTCACCCTACGACCTGAGCCGCGGGCGAATCGTGTATCGATATAAATAAGCTGCTAGCCCCTAGCTTCGAGCTGTTTGTGGGCGTCGACGTTGCTTGCTGCTTATATGCCCGGCAACAGCGAGTGGCTGGGAGCTTGAAGCTAAGCGAGAAAGATGGATCGCTCAAAGAAATTTAGAGTTTAAAAATTACAAGGCTTCAGGAAACGGAATTATGAAGGTACGGGCTTCGGTTAAAAAGATTTGCGATAAGTGCAAGATCATCCACCGCCGCGGGGTGGTGCGGGTGATCTGCGAGAACTCAAAGCACAAACAACGGCAAGGGTAGAGGATTGAAAGTAAGAAGTAAGATTTTTCGATTTGGAAATGGCGATGGTTTCCAGCCAAATCGTACGTCAGGAATCGCACTTCGAATTTCTACCGTAACCAGGGCCTGACAAGTCAGACCCAAACGATATTTAAGAGGTAAACATGGCTCGCATAGCAGGCGTGGATCTTCCGCGCAATAAACATGTACGCATCGCGCTGACCTACATTTATGGGATCGGCATTCCCCGGTCAGACCGCATTCTGTCGACCGCAAAGGTGGAGCCGGTCAAGAAGGTGCAGGACCTGAACGAAGACGAGGTCAACCGCATCCGCCAGACGATCGAGTCCGAAGGCGGGGTCGAGGGCGACCTGCGCAAAGACATTTCGATGAACATCAAGCGGCTCATCGAAATCGGTTCCTACCGTGGCGGACGTCATCGCCGCAACCTGCCGGTCCGCGGCCAGCGCACGCACACCAACGCGCGCACCCGCAAAGGCCCGCGCAAAGGAACCGTGGCGAACAAGAAGAAGACAGCAGCGAAAACATAAGCTGCCAGTTTCTAGCTGGTGCTTGGGCGTAGAAAATGCGCACATCTTGCACACCCAGAAACAGCTAGTGGCTGGGAGCTGGAAGCTAAGCGACAAAGATGGATCAGCTCTGAGTAGATTGAGAGCTTAAAGAATACGGGTTTCTTTCAGGACACAAACAATGGCAAAACCAGCAGCAGCAGCAACAACCGCCGGCGCGGCGGCGCCGGATAAAAAAGGCAAGAAGAAGCAGTTCAAGAAAAAGGAACGCAAACACGTTCCCCACGGCATTGTCTACGTACAGGCGTCGTTCAATAACACCCTGGTAACGATTGCCGACCTGGAAGGGCGCGTGGTTTCCTGGAAGAGTTCAGGCTCGCTCGGCTTCCGTGGGTCGCGCAAAGGCACTCCGTTCGCGGCGCAGCAGGCGGCCATGAATGCCGCCAACCTGGCGCGCGATCACGGGATGCGCAGCGTGGATGTGCGCGTAAGCGGACCGGGCTCGGGACGCGAGTCGGCCATCCGTGCTTTGGGTGCTGCCGGTCTGGAGGTTCGCTCCATCCGCGACGTCACGCCGATTCCTCATAATGGATGCCGGCCGCCGAAACGAAGAAGAGTCTGATTTACGATTTAAGAAGGACGATTGTAAGAAAGAATTGGCGGGTTTTGAGCAATTGCAAGGATCTTAAGATCATTTAAGACAATTACTCAATTACGCAATTCTACAATGACAAAAGTTTTTGATCGGGAAGAAGGGATGCCATCCCGTAAACCGATCCTAATCCGAAACAGGAGAAAAAATGGCTCGTTATACTGGTCCAGTATGCCGCCTTTGCCGGCGCGAAGGCATGAAATTATTCCTCAAAGGTCCCAAGTGCTTCAGCGAGAAGTGTCCGGTGGAAAAACGGAACTTTGCCCCCGGCCAGCACGGCAAAGACCGCAAGGCCAAAGTTGTGGGTTACGGCCTGCAACTGCGCGAAAAGCAGAAGGCCAAGCGCATGTACTTCACGCTGGAAAAACAGTTCCGCAACTATTTTGAAAAAGCCGCCCGCACCAAGGGTGTTACCGGCGAAGCCCTGCTGCAACAGCTTGAGCGCCGGCTGGATACCGTTGTGCAGCGCCTGGGCTTTGCTCTCTCGCGCCGCCAGGCCCGCCAACTGGTGCGCCACGGACACATTGCCGTGAACGGGAGGAAGGTCAATATTCCTTCCTTCGAGGTCAGCCCCGGCGAAGAGATCGCGATTCGCGAGAACAGCCGCAAGCTGGTCATGCTGGAACAGGCAAAGGAATTTACCAGCCATCAGCCCAGCCCGGCGTGGCTGGAAATCGATCGCGACAACTTCAAGGGACGCATGCTGGCCCTGCCCAAGCGCGAAGATATCAACATCCCGATCAATGAGCAGTTGATCGTGGAATTGTATTCGAAGTAGAGCTTTGTATCGGGGCACGGCTTCAGTCGTGCTTTTGAGGCTCTTAAAAACACGGGCTTTTAGCCCTTGAGGTCAGTCAACCTGAAATTTGTTTTCGGGGTCTGTTACAGAAGATTCCCGGAAACACGTAAGGCCCGGTTTCGGGCCAGAACAGCCTGGATGCTTTTTCACTCGCCTTGGGCCTTGGCGAGATGGCATCCCGAGCGGAATGGCCGAGACTATGAAACATGGAGAAGGTAATGCTTTGGAAAGGTTTTCAAAAACCCAAGAGACTTTCGGTTGATACCGACAGTCTAACCGACAAATACGGACGCTTCTGGGCCCAGCCCTTTGAGCGCGGATTTGGCACCACCATCGGCAACGCGCTGCGCCGCGTGCTGCTTTCCTCGATCGAGGGCGCAGCCGTCACTGCGGTCAAGATTGAAGGCGTGCTGCACGAGTTTCAATCGATTCCCGGCGTGGTCGAAGATGCGACCGATATTATCCTCAACCTGAAACAGATCCCCTTCAAGCTGAACGGCGAAGGACCGAAGGCAATCTATCTCAAAGTAGACCAGCCTGGGGTCGTGACCAGCGGCATGATCGAGGCCGACGGAGACGTTGAAATCCTCGACAAGGATATGTACGTTGCCACGGTCAGCGAAGGCGGACGCATTGAGATGGAAATGCGCCTCAAGCGCGGACGCGGGTACGTTTCCGCCGACAAGAATTTCGAAGAGGACCTGGGAATCGGGTTCATTCCCATCGATTCCGTCCACTCTCCCGTGCGCAAGTGCAACTACACCGTGGAAGCCGCCC
>Ga0070741_10018144_pt1 | contig 11450 bp, 11 predicted proteins | sample Coa_R1_4_FD_66440 | JGI IMG/M metagenome (GOLD analysis project Ga0070741, IMG submission 66440) | Surface soil microbial communities from Centralia Pennsylvania, which are recovering from an underground coalmine fire - Coalmine... | ecosystem: Environmental > Terrestrial > Soil > Unclassified ...
TGACGGTGCGCGCGGCGCCCTTGGCGAAGCTGAACACCTGCTTCGTGTAGCCGGTGATGTCCTTCGCCTTGATCGAGTCGGCCCAGTTGGTGAGCGAGTCCTCGACGCGGATCCGCTCCAGGTGGTGCCGGTCGAGCCACGCCTGCAGGCGGTCGATGTCGTGCTCGGCGCCGGTCTTGCCCGTCGGGCGGTCCTTGACCGTGAAGTAGTCCTCGATCCGCGTCGACGCCGAGCGCGTCTGGTCGACGGCGACGGTCGCGACGCCCGCCACGCCGACGCCGACGAGACCGAAGAAGAGCAGGAAGACGACGGTGACGGCGAGACCGCGCCGCAGCCGCAGGCGCTGCAGGTCGCGCACGAGCGGGTTGAGCAGGAACGCGATCACCGACGCGGTCAGGAACAGGAACAGCGCGTGCCCGAGCGCGCCGGCGAGGAAGTAGCCGAGCACGAGCAGCACCGGGAGCCCCACGAGCTGCACCCACCGGGGGATCCGGATCGCCGGGCCACGCGGCACCGACATGCGTCGGATCGTAGCGCCGCCGCCGGTTCCCGCTTGTCGGCCTCCGGGGGCTTCGCTACCGTCACGCGCGATGACGACGCCGCGATCCCGCCAGGCGGCGCGCCTGCGTGCCCGCCGTCGCCGCGCGCAGCGGCGGGCGCAGCGGATCGCCGTGCTCTGCCTGCTCGGAGCGCTCGGCATCGTCACGCTCGTGCTGACCGCGTTCGGCTCGCCCGGCTCGCGGCCGGCCGTGCAGGTCGTGCCGGGCACCGCCGTCCTGCCCGCCGGGCGGCCGCAGCCGCAGGCGGTCGCGACCGTGGGCAACCTGCAGATCCAGCTGCCGATCGCGCAGAGCGCCGTGACCGCGATCGGCTTCCACGGCACGACCGCCCCGGCGCACTCGCTGAAGCCGCTCGGGCGGCAGATCAACGAGGGCCTGCTCGCGCGCCTGTGGCACAAGATCGCCGGCTCGCCCAAGCGCGGCCCCGCCTGGTTCCAGCTCGGCGGAGCGGGGGGCGTCGGCACCGAGGTGCTCGACGTCGGCGCCGCGCCCGGCACGGACGTCTACGCGCCGGTGACCGGGACGGTGGCGGCGATCGTGCCGACGATCGTCAACGGCGGCCGGCACGGCGCGCGCATCGACATCAGGCCGACCTCGGCGCCCTCGGTGATCGTGTCGCTGACGCACGTCGAGCCCGACCCCGCGCTCGCCGTCGGCTCCGCGGTGCTCGCGACGAGCTCGAAGCTCGGCGTCGTCGTCGACATCGCGCGCGTCGAGCAGCAGGCGCTGGCGGCGCACACGAACGACGCCGGCGACAACGTCGCGATCGAGGTGCACGCCGCGCCGTCGTCGCTGCCGTAGGGCGGCTCCCTCGCCCTCCCCTTGCCGCCGCCCGCGGCGCCTGCCGCGGCCGTAGGCTGTCGCGGTGCGGATCCTCTTCGTCGGCGACGTCGTCGGGCGTCCGGGGCGCGACGCGCTCGAGCGACGCCTGCCGGCTCTTCGCCGCGAGCTCGACGTGGACGTCTGCATCGTCAACGGCGAGAACGCAGCCGACGGCGTCGGCATCACGCCGAGGCTCGCCGACCGGCTGCTCGCAGCCGGAGCCGACGCGATCACGCTCGGCAACCACACGTGGCGGCGGACGGAGATCGCCGCCTACCTGGCGACCTCCGAGCGCGTCGTCCGGCCGGCCAACCTGGCCGCCGCCATGCCGGGCCGCGGGCTCGCCGTCGTCCCCGCGCGGGACGGGACGCCGGTGGCCGTCGTCAACGTGCTCGGCTCCCTGTTCCTGGAGCCGGCGCGCAGCATGTGGGAGCTCGTCGACGAGCTCGTCGAGGAGGCGCGGCGGCGCACCCCGGTCGTCGTCGTCGACGTCCACGCGGAGGCGACGAGCGAGAAGGCCGCGCTCGCGCTCTGGCTGGACGGCCGCGTCACGGCGGTGCTCGGGACGCACACGCACGTGCAGACGGCGGACGCGCGGATCCTGCCGCGGGGCACGGCGGCGATGACCGACGTCGGCATGACCGGCCCGCACGACTCGGTGATCGGGGTGGTCGCGGAGCTCGCCATCCAGCGCATGCGCACCGGCATGCCCGTGCGCTTCGAGACGGCGGAGGGGGGCGTGCGCATCGAGGGCGCGATCGTCGACTGCGACCCGTCGAGCGGGCGTGCTACGCGGATCGAGCCGCTGCGGCTGGACGGGTAGGCCGGAGCGCGAGCAGCAGCGCGACGACGAGGGCGAGCAGGCAGACGTCCCGGACGACGACGAGCCACGAGGCGAGCGCGTCGAACTCGAACACGAGCCGCCAGTAGCGGTCGGGGAACCAGCCGCGCGTGAGCAGGCAGGCGGCCGCCAGCAGCCCGGCGCTGGGCCAGAAGCGCCGGCCGCCCACGAGCGCGACGGCCGGCAGCAGCCAGACGAGGAACTGCGGCGAGAGCACCTTGCCGAGCGCGACGAAGACGGCGAGCGCCGCCGCGGCTGCGTCCGCCAGGCCCGCCGCCGAGAGCGAGCTCGTGCGCGCGAAGCGCTGCCACAGCCAGATCAGCGCCGCCGCCTGGGCGGCGGTCGTCGCGATCGCGGCGGCGAGCGCGGCGCCCCCGGTCAGGTTCTGCGACCCGTGCGAGCTCGACCATCCGAGCGGCAGGCCGGCCGCGTGGTGGAGGGCGAGCAGGAGAGCCGCGCCCGCGCTCTCGATCTGCAGCGGCCGGTCGAGCTGGCGGCGGACACTCCAGACGACACCGTCCGGGGCGACCGCGAGGAAGGGCAGGAACGCGACCGCGACGACCGCGAGACAGACGCCGAGCACGACGAGCGCCTCCCGGCGGCCGCGCCTGCGCCACGTCCAGGCGAGCGCGAGCGGCAGCAGCACGCCCGGGTAGAGCTTGACCGCGATCGCGGCGCCGAGGAGCCCGCCGCCGAGGCGGTCGCGGCCCGTCACGAGCGCCGCCGCCGCCGCCGCCGCGACCGCCGCCGGGTAGAGGTCGAAGCGGGTCAGGACGAGCGGGCCGAGCAGGAGCGGCGACGCAGCGAGCGGCGCCAGGCCGGCCGCGAGCCGCGGTCCCCTCGCCCGGAGGGCGAGCAGCGCCGCGAAGCAGGCGACGAGCGCGGCCCCGCCGAGCAGGAGCATCTCCACCCCGAACGCGCGCGCGTAGTCGCGCGCTCCGGCCGACACGAGGGAGGGCACGACGAACGCGGCCAGCGCGCCCGGCGGGTACTCGGGCCGGAAGTCCCTGTAGGGCACCGACCCTCGCTCGACGGCGTCGCCGTAGCGCTGGTAGACGGGCACGTCGGAGATCGCCGCCGTCCCGGTCCACACGCTCGGCAGCGCCGCTCCCAGCGACACGAACGTCGCGAGCGCCGCGGCGAGCACGCCCAGCAAGGCGCGGTCAGGCAGGCGCACGGCTGGTGCGGGGGAGGAGGAGCGCGAGCAGCGCGAACGGCAGCAGCCAGGGCAGGTAGAGGTAGAACCAGTGGGTCAGCACGAGCTGGACGGCGGCGAGGAGCGCCGCCGTGAGCGCCGCGAGCTCGAGCGGCCCCTTCCGGCGCGGCACGAACGCGAGCGCCGCCGAGAGCACGAGCACGCCCACCTCGAGCACGACCTGGAGCAGGTGCAGGTCCGGGATGCCGCGCGCCCGGTACTGCCCCCAGTCCCAGAGCGAGAAGGGCGAGTGCCGCGAGATCTGGAAGCCGAGCGTCCGGTGCCAGAACGCCCGCACGGCGCCGGAGAGCGACGGCTCGAGCAGGAGCACCGAGAAGAGGGCGACGGTGGCGAGCGCGAACGCCGCGGCGGCGCGCAGCACGGCTCCCGGCGACAGGCGGTAGCCGAGCCAGAGCGGCGCCGCGGCGAGCGCGGCGAACTTCGTCCAGCCCGCCGCGGCCACCGCCGCGCCCCGCGCCCACGGCGAGGTGCACAACCAGAAGCCCCAGACGAGCAGGGCCGGCATCAGCGCGTCGTTCGTGCTCGACACGAGCGCGTAGGCGGTGAAGGGGTACGCCTCCCAGGCGAACACGAGCAGCGCGGCGAGCGCGCGGCCGCCGAAGCGGAGCCCGACCAGGCCGAGGCCGATCGCGGCGAGCAGGTCGAATGCGATCGCCGCCGCGTGCGCCGCGGGCAGCGTGTCCCAGCGCCCGCTCCAGCCGAACGCTGCCACCGCGGGGACGTAGGCGAGGTACGCGGCCGGACCGTACGTGTCGCCGAAGGGATTCGCCGACTCGCAGCGTCCGTTCGTCTGCACGCGCAGCCGGATCTCGCCCGACGCGTCCGCCGGCCCGCAGGGCCGCAGCGAGCCCTCCACGGGCATGTGTCCGTACGGCGCCTGGCCGTGCAGGAGCCGGTCGGCGCCGATCACGCCTGCGTAGCCGACGTCGATCACGCCGCGATGCTCGCGCACGTTGAGGCCGATCCGGAAGCCCGCCAGGAACACCGCCGCCGCGAGCAGCGCCAGCGCCGGCCAGGCGACGCGCGGCGCCGGGTCGCGGCGGCCGCGCAGGCCGATCCAGAGCGTGCGCGCGAGCAGGTAGGCGAGCGGCGGATACGCGAGCGGGACGCTGCGGAAGACCTGCCCGCGGTCGAAGAAGGCGAGCGAGACGGTGAAGGCGAGCAGCGCGACCACGTCGAGGGTGCGCAGCGACCGCAGCCGCCGCGGGTCGACGAGGCCGATCGCGAAGATCGCGCAGAGCGCTCCCCAGACGGGCCAGCGCGCGAGCGTGCGCCCGCCGAAGGCGCCGCGCTCCCCCCGCGCCATGCGCCACGCCACCTGGGGCCCGGTCCACGCCTCCAGCACCTCCCCCGTCAGGTCGACCACCGTCCCGCGCGCGACCTCTCCCGCCCGCCCCGACCAGACGTGCACGGTCCAGCGCCGGCGCACCGGGTCGAGCTCCGCCGCGGTCTGTGGATGGGGCGGGTAGCGCTCGAGCCAGCCCGCGACCTTCGGCACGGCGAGCAGGCGCGCGACCGCCTCGCGCTCGCTCAGCCGCGGCGGTACCGCTGAAGGCGCCTCGGCCGCGCCGGGGAGCGACGGCCTCGCGCCGGGCGGCTCGATCGCGAGCGCGGGCGCTGCCCCGAGCAGGAGCGTCCCCAACGCGAGCGCGCAGACGGCGCGACGCACCGCGCTACCGCCGCCGGAAGCTCCAGAGCTTGTTGCCGAGGAAGTTGAGCGGCGTCACGAGCACGATCGCGACCGCCTGAGCGAGGATCTTGCCCACGCCCGCGTCGACGAGCGCGTGCAGGATGAGCACGTTCGCGCCCAGCGTGGCGAGCGAGACCACGAGGAAGCGCAGGCCCTGGTAGCCGAGGTGACCCCGCTGGCGCCGGAACGTCCACACCCGGTTCCACGTGTAGTTGTTCGTCACCGCGACGGCGAACGACGCCACCGCGGCGGGGATGTAGTGGACGTCGAGCCCCTTCACGAGCGACGAGTAGACGGCGAGGTTGACGACGTAGCCGCTGGCGCCCACGACGCAGAACATCGCGAGCTGCTCCCAGTTGTGGCGCCGCCGCAGCGCTCCGCGCACGTGTGCCGGCGTCAGCCGGGCCGGTTCGCTCGTCGGCTCCATGGAGCCGTGACCGTAGCCGAACCGCTGGACGGCCGCCTGCCTCCCTTGGGCGGGCGCTCGTGAGGCGAGGCGAGCCTCGCCCCTACGAGAAGCCTTCGGCGCCGAGCAGCGGCACGTAGCGGCAGGGCAGCGAGCGCACCTCGGCCGGCCCCTCGGGCGTCTTCACGACGAGCGCGAGGCGCTGGTTCTCGCGCGATCCGATCGGCAGCACCAGCCGCCCGCCCGGGGCAAGCTGCGCGTAGAGGCTCTCCGGGATGCCCGGCGCGGCCGCCGCGACGGCGATCGCGTGGAACGGGGCTCGCTCGGGGACGCCCAGCGAGCCGTCTCCCACCACGACCTCGACCTGCGGGTAGCCGGCCGCGAGGAGCGCGGCGCGGGCGCGCTCGGCGAGCTCGGGCACCCGCTCGATCGTCGTCACCCGCTCGGCGAGCTCGGCGAGCACCGCGGCCGCGTAGCCCGAGCCCGTGCCGACGTCGAGCACGTTCTCGTCGCCCGAGAGGCCGAGCAGCTCGCACGTCGCCGCCACCATGTACGGCTGCGAGATCGTCTGGCCGAACCCGATCGGGAGCGCGCCGTCCGCGTAGGCGTGCGCGCGCTCGGAGGCGGGGACGAACAGCTCGCGCGGCACGCGTCCCATCGCCGCCAGCACGCGCTCGTCCCGGATCCCGCGCCGGCGCAGCTGCCGCTCGACCATGCGTGCGCGCTGGGCGGCCAGCTCGGGGTCAGGCTGCACGTTCCAGCGAGCGCGCGTACGGCGGCGCGGCGACGCCGAAATGCGCGAGCACGGCGGGGGTCGCGTCGACGATGCTCGCGATCTCCGCCTCGACGCCGACCGTGACCACCGGGACCTCGGAGTCCGCGGCGCACAGCGACCCGTGCGAGCCGCCGCCCAGGTGGTGCCGACCGCCCAGGTCGGCGAGCTCGACGCCCTCGACCGGGACGACGAGCAGCTCGCCTGCGTTCGGGTTCGCCAGCGCGGCCCAGGCGCGGCGGAGCGCGTCCGGTCCCTGGAGCAGCGACGCGTCGCCGGAGAGCATCCAGCCGCCGGCGGGGTCGGGCGCGAAGCGGAGCTCCTCGCCCGCGCGGCGCGCGACCGCCTCGTGCCCCTCGCGGCGCAGCGAGACCTCGATCTCGGGCGCGCCGTCGAGCCTGTGCGCGAGGGCCGCGGCGTCGAGCCGGCAGCCGTCGAGGCGGTACACCTGCCCGGCGCGGTTGGAGGCGGCGACGAGGAGGCCGTCGACGCCGGCGAAGCGCTCCTCCAGCCGCGCCACCGAGCGCACCCGGCTCTGGCCGTGGTCGGCGAGCACGACGAGCGCGTAGCGGTCGAGCAGCTCGTCGAGGCCGCCGGCCGCGTCGGCGAGGGCGGCGAGCGCGGCGTCGCAGCGGGCGAGCACGTCGAACGCGGTGTCCGGCCCCTGCAGGTGCGACGCGTAGTCGTAGTCGGAGAGGTAGTACACGAGCGCGTCGAAGCCGTCCCTCGTCACGAGCCAGCGGCCGACGGCGGCGGCGTACGCGTCGATCGAGCCGCCCGCGCGGTTGCGCCAGGAGAGCGGCGCGCCGGTCGCGTCCGACTCGAACAGGTTGTAGAAGAAAAACCGTCGCGGCCCGCGCGCCGGGCCGAGGAAGGGCAGGCTGGAGCGGTGCGCGATGCGGCCGCGGTACGCGGTGAAGTTCACGGTCGCGGTGACGAGGCCGGCGTCCTCGAGCGCCTCGAACAGGGTCACCGCGCGCTTGCCGAGGTGCTCGGCGTTCATGCCGACGAGGGTGTCGCGCAGCGTCCGCGTCACGCCGGCCGCCCGCACGGCGCCGAACGACGAGCCGTACTCGACCAGGCGTCGCTCCGCGCGGCGGTACCAGACGAGGTGCGGGATCTCGTGCACGTCGGGGAACGCGCCGGTCGCGAGCGACGAGAGGCAGACCGGGGTGAGCGACGGGAACACGGACACGGCCCGCCGGTAGCGCCCGACCTCGAGCAGCGCGGCGAGCGTGGGCGTGACGCCGCGCCGGACGCCCGCCTCGAGCATCGCAGGGGTGAGGCCGTCGACGACGGCGAGGATCAGCTTCCTGCCCGCCACCGCTCGCTACTTCGCGAGCGTGCGCAGTCCGGCGTAGCGCTCGCCCGCGCGCCGGCGCAGGCGCAGCCCGATCGCCGGCACGAGCACCGCCTCCACGTAGCCGACGACGGGGACGAGCGCGAGACCCGCGAGCACGAGCCCGGCGACGCCGACGAGCGCGGCCGTACCCGAGCCGGTGCCGCCACGGCGGAGCGCGCCGCGCACCACCTGGGCGGCGCCCGCCGTGCCGGCCACGCCGCCGACGGCGCCCGCGACGGGCGGCAGCGCGTCGCCCACCGCCACGCCGAGCGCGAGGCCGACCGCTGCGGCCGCCGCGGCGGCGACCGCGATCCCGACCAGCGTCCGCGCGAGCGCGCCGGCCGCGATCACGCCGCCGGCGACGCCGAATCCGAGCACGAGCCCGATCTCGTACCAGCCGCCCATCGCGCTCAGTCTAGGCGGCGCTGCTGAAGGCGGTCGATGACGGCGAGGCAGAACGCCGCTGCGCGCGCCCCGTCGACCACCCGGTGGTCGAAGGTGACGGAGACGTTGCCCATCTGGCGGACGACGATCTGGCCCTCGCGCACCACCGGCCGGGGCCCGATCCGGTGCACGCCGAGGATCGCCACCTCGGGGTGGTTGATCAGCGGGGTGACGACGAGACCCCCCAGCTTGCCGGCGCTCGTGACCGTGAAGGTCGACCCGCGCAGCTCCTCCGGCCGCAGCGTGCCGGCGCGCGCGGCGTCGGCGAGCCGGGCCGCCTCGGCGGCGAGCTCCTCGACGCCGCGCGCGTCGCAGCCGCGCACGACGGGGACGACGAGGCCCTGGTCGGTCTGCACCGCCAGCCCGAGGTCGTAGCGCTCCAGGTACACGATCTCGTCGCCCTCCAGCCGGGCGTTCAGCTCCGGGAACTCGCGCAGCGAGAGCGCCGTCGCCCTGAGCGTGGCGGCGACGAGCACGCTGCGGTCGAGCTCGCTGAAGTCGCACTCCTCCACGTAGGTGACGGACGGGATCTCGCGGTGGGCCCGCGTCACCTGCTCGACGATCAGGCGCCGGATGCCGCGCACGGCCTCGCGCCTGCCCTCGCGCGCCGGCGGCGTGCTCGCGGCGTCGAGGCGGGCCGCCGCCGCGGCCGCGAGGCGCACGTCGTCCTCCGTGACGCGGCCGCCCGGCCCCGTGCCGGACAGGGTCGTCAGGTCGACGCCGAGCTCCTGCGCGAGGCGGCGCACGAGCGGCGTCGCGCGCACGGCGGGAACGGGCTCGGGCGCCACGACGGCGACCTGCGCGGGGCCGCCCCCGGCCGCGGCCGGGGCGGCGGGCGCCTCCACCGGCCGCAGCAGCTGCTCGCCCTCGTCGCCGATCACCACGAGCACGGCGCCGACGGGCGCGACGTGGCCCTCGCCGACGAGGATCCGCAGCACCGTGCCGGACGCGGGAGACGGGATCTCCACGGTCGTCTTGTCGGTCTGGATCTCGACGAGGGGGTCGTCCTCGGCGACCGTGTCGCCCTCGCGAACGAGCCAGCGCGCCACCTCGCCTTCGGTCAGCCCCTCGCCGAGGTCGGGAAGCCTGAACTCGTACGCCATCGCAGCAGTGTAGGGCGAGTCGTGCCCCGTCCTAGAACGCGAGCAGCCGCCGCGTCGCGTCGACGACGCGCGCCGGCGAGGGCATGTACCAGTCCTCGAGCTGCCAGTACGGGTAGGGGACGTCGAAGCCGGTGACGCGCAGCACCGGCCCGTGCAGGTCGAGGATCGCCTTCTCGGCGAGCACCGCCGCCACCTCGGCGGCGTAGCCGAGCGTCCGGGGCGCTTCCTGGACGACGACCGCCTTGCCCGTCTTGCGCACCGACGCGAGCAGGGCGTCCTCGTCGAGCGGCTTGAGCGTGCGCAGGTCGAGCACCTCGCAGGAGGCCTCGCCGGCGAGCTCGTCGGCGGCCCGCTCGGCGACGGGCACCATCGCCCCGTAGGCCACGAGCGTGACGTCCGACCCCTCGCGGGCGACGCGCGCCCGACCGAGCGGGACGACGTGCTCGCCCTCGGGCACCTCGCCGCGCGCGGTGCGGTAGATCAGCTTGGGCTCCAGCACGACGACCGGGTCGGGATCGCGAATCGCCGCCGCGAGGAGGCCCTTGGCGTCCGCCGGCGTGGACGGGATCGCCACCTTCACGCCCGGCGTGTGCACGTAGTAGGTCTCCGGCGAGTCGTCGTGCAGCTCGGGCGCCCGCACGCCGCCGCCGTAGGGCATGCGCACCACCAGCGGCAGCCCCATGGCGCCACGCGTGCGCCAGCGGTAGCGGCCGACGTGCGTGATCAGCTGGTCGAGACAGGGGTAGGAGAACGCGTCGTACTGCATCTCCACCACCGGCCGCCAGCCGGCCAGGCAGAGCCCCACCGCGCCGCCGAGCATGCCCGCTTCGGCGAGCGGCATGTCCACGCAGCGGTCGGGGCCGAAGCGCTCGCGCAGGCCCGCCGTGGCGCGGAAGACGCCGCCCGCCCGGCCGACGTCCTCCCCGATCACCAGCACGGTCTCGTCGCGAGCGAGCTCGACGTGGAGCGCGTCGTTGACCGCCTCGACGAGGAGCTTCTCAGCCACGGCCGATCCTCCGCAGCTCGCCGAGCTCGTGCGCGAACGACGGGGGCGGGTCGCCGAGCGCGTGCTCGAACAGGAGCGACGGATCGGGCTCCGGCTCGGCCTCGGCCGCGGCGATGCCCTCCCGCATCGTCTGCAGCGCCGCCTCCTTCACGTCCCGCTGCAGCGCGTCGTCCAGCAGCCCGCGGCGGCGCAGGTAGCCCTCGAAGCGGCCGACGCACTCGTGGCGCCGCGCCTCCTGCACGCGCTCGGGGTCGATGTAGGCGGAGGGGTCGTCCGCGGTCGCGTGCGGCGCGGCGCGGTAGGTGAGCGCCTCGATCAGCGTCGGCCCGTCCCCGGCACGGGCGCGGGCAACGGCTTCCGCGACCGCCTCGTACACCGCGAGCACGTCGCTGCCGTCGACGCGCAGTCCCGGGATCCCGTAGCCGGCCCCCTTGTCGGCGAGCGACGCCGCCGCCGTCTGCGCCGAGAGCGGCGTCGAGATCGCCCACTGGTTGTTGTTGCAGAGGAGGACGAGCGGGGCGCGCATCACCGCGGCGAGGTTCGTCCCCTCGTGGAAGGCCCCCTCCGAGGTGGCGCCGTCGCCGAAGACGGCGAGCGCGACGCGGTCCTCGCCCTTCAGCTTGCACCCCCAGGCGAAGCCGGCCGCGTGCGGCACGTGGGTCGCGATGGGGACGCAGATGGGGGCGACGTTGTGCTCGGCCGGGTTCCACCAGCCGGCCGGGTGGCCGCGCCACCAGGAGAGGACCGTGGCCGCGGGGATGCCGCGCAGGAGGCCGATCGCCGACTCGCGGTAGCTGGGGAAGATCCAGTCCCGGTCCTCGAGGGCGTGCACCGCGCCCGCCTGGATCGCCTCGTGGCCCCAGAAGATCGCGTAGGTGCCGATCCGGCCCTGGCGGTGGTAGACGAGCGAGCGCTCGTCGTAGGTGCGCAGCAGCACGAGCGAGCGGTACAGCGCGAGCAGCTCCGCGTCGGAGAGGCCGACGTCCCCGTCCGAGCCGGGGTCGTCTCCGATCACGCGCAGCAGCGGTCGCTCGGCGGCGAGCTCGGTCACATCGCGAATGGAAACACCTTTTACCTTACTCGGCAAGGCGGTCGGGCGCGGGTCGTCTCGCCCTCGCCGCGGGCGCTCTACAGTGTGGCCCCGTGCAGACGATCGGGTTCCGCGTCGAGCCGATCCGGACGACCCGGACGTTCGAGGCCGCCATCGAGCACCTGACCGAGGCGGTCGAGCGCTCGGGCCTGCGGCCG
>Ga0070741_10018145_pt1 | contig 11450 bp, 9 predicted proteins | sample Coa_R1_4_FD_66440 | JGI IMG/M metagenome (GOLD analysis project Ga0070741, IMG submission 66440) | Surface soil microbial communities from Centralia Pennsylvania, which are recovering from an underground coalmine fire - Coalmine... | ecosystem: Environmental > Terrestrial > Soil > Unclassified ...
CGCCGGCGCAGGCCCTGGAACTGGTGGATGTGATTTCCTATAACAAAACGGCGGCGGTGCTGCGGATGGTGGAGGGTTACGCGGGCCCCGCCTTGTTCCGCAAAGGGATCAACGCTTACCTGGGAAAGTACGCGTACGGCAACGCCACCGCGCCGGACTTCTGGATGGCGATTGCGGCGACCGCGAAAAAGCCAGCGGACAAGGTAATGTCCAGTTTCGTGATGCAGCCCGGGGTGCCGCTGGTTTCGGTGGCCGCCTCCTGCTCCAACGGCAACACCAAAGTGGAACTGAGCCAGACGCGCTACTTCCGCAACCGGGAGCTGCTCGAGGCCGGCAGCAAGGAATTGTGGCAGATTCCGGTCTGCCTGAAAGCGGGCGGCCGGGAAAAATGCGAGCTACTGACTCGCAAGTCGCAGACGGTAGAGCTGACCGGCTGCGCGCCGGTGTATGCCAACGCGGGCGCGCGCGGCTATTACTTTTCCGGCTATGACGGCGAGAACCTGCGCCAGCTGGCGGCCGGCGCGGAGCAGGCACTCACGCCGCCGGAGCGGGTACAGCTTCTCCAGGACGCCTGGGCGGGAGTGCGGGTGGACCGGGTCAAAGTGGGCGATTTTCTAGCTCTAGCGGAAGCCTTGAAGAATGACCCCACGCGCGCGGTGATGGAGCAATTGAGCCAGCTACTGGACTATGTGGATAACCACCTGACGAACGAAGCCGACCGGGGGCAATACCAGGCCTGGGTACGCAACACCTTCGCTCCGGTGGGCGAGCAGCTGGGCTGGACGCCTCAGCCCAACGACAGCGAAGAGCAGCGCGCCCGCCGCGCCGACCTGCTGCGCCTGGTGGGCGGCGTGGGCCACGACCCCAGGCTCATGGAACTGTCGCACCAGCTTACGGAGAAGGCGCTGGGGGGCGCAGCGGTGGATGCCACGCTGATTTATCCGGCCCTGGCGATTGCCACCCGCGGGGGAGATGCCGCGCTCTACGACGCCATTCAGAAGCGCTCGCAGAGCGCCACATCGCCCGAGGATTCGTTCCGCTACCTGCAGGCGCTGTCCAACTTCCGCTCTCCGGAGCTGGTGCAGCGCACCCTGGAGTACGCGATTTCACCGCAGGTGCGCTCCCAGGACGCGCCCTACGTAATTGGCGGGCTGATGAATAATCCTGATACCCGCGACCAGGCGTGGGACTTCATCCGCCAGCACTGGACGCAGGTCGCGGCCAAGCTCACCAACTTCTCCACCGGGACGGTGGTGGATGGCGCGGGAAATTTCTGCGATGCCACACACAAACAGCAGGTGCAGGACTTCTTCACGCAGCACCCCATTCCTTCCGCGCAGCGCACGCTGCAGCAATCGCTGGAGTTCATCGGCGATTGCGTAGACCTGAAGGCGCAGCAGGGGCCGAACCTGGCTTCCTGGCTGCAGCGGCAGGGGGGCGGCAGCGAAGCGCAGTAGGGCGCGGGCCGGCGGGCTCACGCTCATGGAAGTGAGCCGCGCGCTCCCGCGAGTTCAGCCGCGCGCGCGAGCCCCAGTAGACCGGCGCGCCGCCGGGGAGCATTTGCCAGGGCGCGCTGAAATTCCCCCACCGCCAGTCCGGGTTCATTCTGCGCCAGCAACAGCTCCCCAAACTGTTCCCGCGCGGGAATGATTGGCCCGGGCGTAACGGGGAGCTTTTCCATGGTATCTTCCTGGCCGGCTGCCTGGGCAAGCAAGGTCCGCGCCTCACGCCGCTTGCCTTCCACCTGCGACAGCCATGCCGAAGCTTCCAGCGCCTGAATGCCCACCTGCTTGGCCCAGTAGAGGTTTCCTGAGGCGCGGAGTTGCGTTTCCAGCTGATGCAGGCGGTCAATTTCGGTGTGGACCTGTTCCGGGTGTCCGCTTCTCGCCAGTCCCAGCGCCCGGGCCCAAACCGCAATCGCAAGCACATGCGGCGGCGCCCCCGGCGGAGGCGAAATGCTGGCCGCATCCGCCCATCGCCGGAGTTCCACCGCGTAGCGAACGGGCATGGCAACCGCGGCGTAGGCGACCTTGAAGTCGCTCTCGTCCAGATTCTTCATGCGCGCGAGTTCTTCCAGCACCGCCTTGGCTTCCGGGGCGCGATCTTCCTGCAGGTAGGCGTAGACGAGGTAATCCATCGCGTGCAACTCTTCACCTGTGTCTCCATGTTGGTGGGCGGCGATGCGGGCCGCTCGGTTCGAGACAATGGACTCGTCCCACATGCCCAGGCGGGTAAAGATGTGGGAAGGCATGTGCAGGGCGTGTGGAGCGGAAGGCGCAATTCTCGAGTATGCCCTCGCCGCAACTACGCCACGGCCGGCCAGTTCACCACTGTCGTAAGCATGAATCAAGTAGTGTGCAATTCCAGGATGCTGCGGGTAGGTGCGGAACAACGGTTCCAATATTTTCGCGGCCTGTTTTTGCTGCGAGTGAGTGTGGTCCCAGGGAGATGCCACCGCCAGGAGGGCGAGGGCGTAAAACACCTGGGCTTCCGGGTCGTTCCGGTAAACTGAGGCCACTTCTTTCATGGCGCTTGCATAGTTGGTTACCCGGATCTGATATGGGGCATCCTGGCCGTACACATGCGCCAGCGCCGCGATGAATCTGCGTTCGCGGTCCGAGGGAGCACGCACCTGTTGCGCGCGCTGAATCTCCTGCCGCCCCTTTGCGGCGTCATCAGCCTGGAACGGCGGATCCCAGAGCTGGTGGAAGCGGGTCATAGCGCTGCCCCAGTGCGCCATCGCACAATTCGGGTCCCTGGCCGCAACTTGCATGAATGAAGCCCGCGCCTCGGCATAAGAGAAGGAGTGAAGCAAAGCGATGCCACGTTCGAATTCTTTTTGCACCGCGGGTTCGCAGGAAGTGGAAAATGCCACGATGCCTAATTGGCCGAGGGCGGGGTGTTCGGGAAGACTGCCACCAGCGGAAAGCCCGGAGAGCAGGAGCAACAGAACGGCGTCGCCGATCGCGGCGGAGAAGAATCTACTCTGCATGGAAGCATTTTCTCCGCGTGTGTTTCTCCCCAGCAAAAATCAGCAGCCTGCGGCCGGCATAGCCAACTGGGCGTGCGGCTTCTCCAGCCTGTGTCGGCGTGAGCGGCGCCAAATCAGAAAGAATTTAGCGGCGGCCTTCGCCGGCAGCGAGGCTTCGCTCCTGCGTTTTTTCTGACGCCGGCTGGTGGCGAAGCTGAATGGAGCGTTGCTGTTCGGCGACAGCTTCGCGCGCCTTGCGCACCAGGTAGGCGCCGGGGCCGTGCAGAAACTTGGCCAGCCGCACCGCCACCTGCTTCAGCAGAATGCGCTCTTTAGGGGCTAGCGTTTTGCCGCTTTCCGCCTGCACCTCAATGGCGCCAAATTCATGCTGGACCAGGCGGATGGGAATCACGCTGCGCGACTTGGTTTGCGCCGCGGCTGTCGCAACCGCCGGGCCAGGTCCAGAGCGCTCGCCGGCGACCAGGTAAATCCCGATCCAGGCATAGTGGCGGCCTTCGCTAAGGATGGCGGCCACCTCGTCCAGAGGCGCGGCGTTTGCGGAAGGACGCTGCAGCAGCGTCTGCTCAATCTGGGCTTTCAGGTCGCGCGGAGAACGGTAGGTTTTCAAGGCGGCTTCCTGGACGGGATTTTGGCGGATCACTGGCAGTCTAACCGCGCCTTACTCGGCGGTCAACGGCCAAGCCTCAGTCGGCGGGCAAAGGCGAGGGTTGGGGCGAAAGCGGTTTGTGCTCCCGGGTTCGATCCTGCAGGGCGGCGGGCTGAGGCTGCAGCCAGGCGCGAACCTGGGGCAGCACGGCCTGGGCGGCCACTTCGCCGGCATGAATCAGTTCGGCGGCGCGCTCGAAGCTGTCATAGCCGAAGCCGGCCACGTCCGGCTCCACTACCGCGTCGGCTGCGGCTCGCCATAAGCCGCTCATCTGCTCCTGGGCGATGGAAAAGCATTGCGAGATTACTTCAAAGACGTGCCGCGGGCCGCTGGCATCGCACCAGTGCGAACGCAGATACACACCGATGACCTTGTTGGCTCCCATTTCGTGCAGGGGCACGGTAGGCACGGTATGGGCCAGCATGCCATCCACCAGCAAACGGCTGTTGATCTGCACCGGCAGGAACATGCCCGGATAAGCGCAACTGGCGCGCACCGGTTCGATGAGCTGGCCGGAGCGGAAGACCACGCCTTCGCCGCTGATGAAGTCGGTGGCCGTCACCGCCAGGGGGATGCGGAGCTCCTCGAAAGTACGCACTTTCAGAACGCGCTTTAGAAATCCCACCATGCGCTCGTTGCTGGCGAAACCGTAGCGCGAAAGGGTCCAGCGGGCGAAGTCACGGAAGCGCACCACCGCCGCCATTTCCGCCAGCTCCGCGGCCGACATGCCGGCGCAATAGGCGGCGCCGATGACCGCGCCCACGCTGGTGCCGGCCACGCAAGCAACAGGAATCTCGGCTTCTTCCAGCGCCTTAAGCACGCCGATGTGGGCCAGGCCGCGGGCAAAGCCGCCGCCCAGGGCCAAACCTATTTGAGGAACGGGAAGATAAGAAGGCGCGGATGGCGGAGGGGAAACACGGGCCAGTTCGCGTCTGAAGACCTGCAACGAACGCCGCAGCTTACCGAAAGTTCCCAAGTTCGACCCCTAATCCTGCCAGGCCCGGGACAACCGAACTACCCTATCCTTAAGCAATTTCGATGCCAGTCAGCGAAAAATCGCTGTCTTTTACCCTTGCCACTACCTATAAACCCCACATGGCAGCTCGGGTTGCTATGACTAAACCCTCTGTTTCTGCTAACTTAGAATAGTCATGCTGCGCGAGTTCTCGGCCGGGGGCGTTGTCCTTAGCTGGCAACAGGGGAAATGGTGGGTGGCGGTGATTGAGCCGCAGAGGGAAACTCCGGCTGACAAAAAGCCACACTCCCGGCGCCAGCCGTCTCCTGTGCTGGCCTTACCCAAAGGCCTGGTGGACCAAGGGGAAAAGGCGGAAGAGACCGCGACTCGCGAGGTGCGGGAAGAGACAGGAGTGGAAGCCGAGCTGGTTACCAAGCTGGCTGACATCAAGTATTTCTACGTGCGCAGCTGGGGCGACCATCAGCGGGTGTTCAAAATCGTAAGCTTCTTCCTGCTGCTCTACCGCTCGGGGCAGATCGGCGAAATCAGCGCGGAGATGCGCATCGAAGTGAACCGCGCGCTGTGGCTGCCGCTGGATCGAGCCGCGGAAAAACTCACCTACAAGGGCGAACGCGAAGTAGTGAAGAAGGCGCAGGAATATCTGCGGACACACCCGGAGCTGGAAGGCGAACCGCAAAAGGCTCGCGAGCGAAGGTGAGTGTGCCATAATCGCGATTCCGGGGGTGGAGTATGCGCGGGCTCCTTGGCATGGCCGCGGCCAGCAATCTCGGCGTGGCGGTAACGACCCTGGCCATTCGAGGATGGAACTCCGGCGGGGCGCATGCTGCGGCGCGCAACACAGCGCGTTTTTCCTGCCTGTGGTTCGTGGCGGCATTTGCCGCGCCCGGGGTGGCGCGCCTGGTCCACGGGCTGCCGGCGGGCGCGCGCCTGGTGCAGGCGTTCGTGGCGGCGCACCTGGTGCATTTTGCCGTGGTCGCGGCGCTGATTGCGAGTTTTGAACGCGCGCACCTGGCGCAGAAGCCCGGCCAGTCGGCTGCCGTGCTGCTGATCGGATTCTCGCTGGTGGTGGGCTTAGGAATAACCGCTACGTCTCGAACCTCCCGCCTTTACACCGCGGTAAACCGTGGGATGCTGTACCTGATTTTCCTGATATTCTTTTTTGCCTTCGTCCACAATGCGGTTAAGCCGGTGCGACTGCTGGCGGTTCTTCTTGCCCTGGCGCTCCTGTCCCGACTGGCCACGGCGGCGCAAAATTTGTGGAACCCTGCGAACGCGTAGCGAGTCAAATTTTCAACTCCAAGCTCCAGAGGCGTGTTTGTGAAAAAGACGGTGGTGGCGGTTTTTCTAGTCTGCGTGCTGGCCGAGGCGGCCAGGGCACAACTGCCCAGCGGCAATGTGTTCTTTGGATACTCCTACGCGCACGGCAACCTGGGAGCGCCGGCGCTCCTGCCCGACCAGGGAGGAATAGCGGCCTCCGGAAGCTTCGGCTCGAACGGGTGGAATGCTTCAGGGGAAATAAAGTTCCTGCCCCTGATGGGCCTGGTAGGGGATTTCAGCGGCCATTATGGTTCGCAAACTGCGACCACGGTGTGCGGCTTTGTGCCGTTTTGCGTGCCCATCCAGGAACCGATGGACAGCACCGTGTATCACTTCCTGTTTGGCCCGCAGCTTTCTTTTTCCGTGGGCAAAGTGCGGCCGTTTGCGCACGCATTGTTTGGTGCCGGCCACGTCAGTGAAAGCGCTACGGTGCAGTCCTTCTCGGCCTCCGATACCAGTTTTGCGTATGCCCTGGGCGGGGGTCTTGACTACCGGCTGCTGGGGCCGCTGCGCTGGCGGGTGCAGGGAGATTGGCTGCACGATCACTTTTTCGGTTCTGGCCAGAGCAACTTCCGTTTTTCCACCGGCCCGGTGCTGCATTTCTAATCACACGGATATGTGACCCATGCACTTGCGGAAGTAGCGGACACTATGTTCCTAAAATAGAACTCTCACTAAAAATAATTGGAGATTTATCTTGACGGGCCGGGGGGTATTCACTAGAGTGAAGTTAACTTAATAGGGCGCGTGCCGTTGCCATCCTCACCCCACATCTATTACGGCACGCGCCTGACCTGTCTTTGGACCTTTTCCAACCACAAAAGAACACCGCGGTCACAAAAGCAAACACCTTTTTCACCACAAGGGACACGAAGTAAAACCAAGCAAGCTTACTCATTCTTCTCTTAGCATCAGTGCGTCCGGAACCACTCTGGGAGGCAATCCGGGAATTTTGTGCCCTGAATGCGGCCGGGCAGATAGGGTCACGGACGAAAAGTGGCAGGTAGTGGTAAAAAGAACGAGAGCTTCCTGGAGGAGGAAAGCGGGCTCGGAAGCGGTGGACCATTATGGGAAAAAATATTCAGAAGGTTGCAGTTCTGGGCGCGGGAACCATGGGTTCCCGCATAGCGGCCCATCTGGCCAATGCTGGTGTCCAATGTCTGCTGCTGGACATGGTGTCGCCGGGCAAGGAAGGCCGCAACCGCATCGCGGAAATGGGGGTGGAGGGGGCGCGCAAATCAAAGCCGGCGGCCTTCTACGAGCCGGAACTGGCGCGGCTGATCACGACCGGCAATTTTGAAGACGACCTGAACCGGCTGGCGAGCGTGGACTGGATCATCGAGGCGGTGTTGGAAGACCTGGAGATCAAGCGCGCGCTGCTGCGGAAAGTGGAGGCGGCACGCCGCCCGGGGACGATCGTGACCACCAACACCAGCGGGCTGCCGGTGAGCCAGATTGCCGATGGCTTCTCCGAAGATTTCCGGCGGCATTGGTTTGGGACCCACTTTTTCAATCCGCCGCGCTACATGCGGCTGCTGGAAGTTATTCCCACCCAGGAGACGGACGGAGCCGCGCTCGAGACCATCAGCCATTTCTGCGACGTGCGCCTGGGCAAAGGCATTGTGTTCGCCAAGGACACGCCCAACTTCATTGCCAATCGCATTGGAACGTTTTCAGCTCTGAACGTGATGCGCATCATGCAGGAAATGGACCTGAGCGTCGAGCAGGTGGACGCGCTGACGGGGCCGGCGGTGGGCTGGCCGAAATCGGCAACCTTCCGCACCGCCGACCTGGTCGGACTGGATGTGCTGGCGCACGTGGTGAGCAACCTGAAGCAGAACGTGCACGACGAGCGCTCTGACCTGCAGGTGCCGCAATTTCTGCAGGTCATGCTGGAGCGGCGCTGGCTGGGCGACAAGAGCGGAGGCGGCTTCTACAAGAAGAGCGGCAAGGGAGAGAACGCCGAGCGGCTGGCGCTGGACTGGCGCACGCTGGAGTACCGGCCGCGGCAGAAAGGCAGCTTTCCTGCCCTGGAAATGGGACGCAACGTGGACGATACCGGGCAGCGGCTGCGCATGCTGCTGGGCCTGGACGGGTCGGGGCCGCGAAAAGGCGACAAGGCGGCGGAATTCCTGTGGGCCGCGCTGGGCGACCTGTGGACGTACTCGGCCAATCGCATCGGGGAAATTTCCGATTCCATTGCCGACATAGACCGCGCCATGCGTCTGGGCTTCAACTGGGAACTCGGGCCATTCGAGTTGTGGGACGCGGCCGGGGTGGAGCAGACAGTCGCGCAACTGAAGAAGCAGGGCCGGCCGGTAGCGGCCAATGCCGACCGCCTGCTGTCTGCCGGAAAGAGATCGTGGTATGGAGAGGACCGGGAAGCGCCCTCGGGACGCGATTACTTCGACATGGGCGCAGGCAGCTACAAACCCGAGCCCGTGCCTTCGGGAGTCATCCTGCTGCCGGCGCTCAAGAAAGCCTGCCACGTGGTGAAGAAGAATGCGGGGGCTTCGCTGGTGGACGTAGGGGATGGCGTGGCCTGCATCGAGTTCCACAGCAAAATGAACGCGCTGGGCGGCGACATTGTGCAACTGATCACGCAGACGCTGGGCGCGCCGGGGCGGCCGGATTCGGGCGCGCTGGGCGCCAACTTCGACGCCTTCGTCATCACCAACGATGCGCAAAATTTCTCCGTGGGCGCCAACGTGATGCTGCTGCTCATGTCCATCCAGGATGACGACTGGGATGAAATTGATGTGGCCATCCGTCAGTTCCAGGGCATGACCCAGGCGATCAAGTTTTCGCCTAAGCCCGTGGCCGTGGCACCGTTTGGCATGACGCTGGGCGGGGGCTGCGAAATTTCGCTGCACGCGCCGGTGCGCCAGCCGCATGCCGAACTTTACATGGGGCTGGTGGAGGTGGGCGTGGGCCTGCTGCCCGGCGGCGGCGGCTGCAAAGAGATGATGCTGCGCGCCCTGGACAGTGCCGAGGCGGTTCGTCCGGGAGGACGCGGCGAGTCGGTGGAACTGGTGGAGGCGATAAAACGCGCCTTCGAGACCATCGCCATGGCCAAAGTATCCATGTCGGCGGAAGAGGCGCGGGGGCTGGGCTTCCTGAGCGAGGGCGACCAGGTCACCATGAACCGCGAGCGGGTGCTGGCGGATGCCAAGCAGCGCGCGCTCGACCTGGCCCGGGCCGGCTACAAGCCTCCGGTGCCGCGCACCGACATTCCGGCTCCCGGGGAAAGCATGCTTGCCACTTTAAAGCTGGGAGTACATCTAATGCGGCAGGGTGAGTACATCAGCGACCATGAGGTGAAGATCGGGACCAAGGTGGCGGAGGTGCTGTGCGGGGGCAAGGTTTCGCCGGGCACACTTGTGAGTGAACAATATCTGCTGGATCTCGAGCGCGAGGCATTTAAATCGCTCTGCGGGGAGCGCAAAACGCAGGAGCGAATTCAGTACACGCTGAAGACGGGGAAAACACTGAGAAACTAACCACAAAGGACACGAAGGAAGGCACTTGATTTCATTTACTTTGTGGTCCTTCGTGCCCTTTGTGGTGAAAAGGTTTTGTGGTGAAAGGGGTTCTTATGCGGGAAGTGGTGATTGCAAGTTCGGTGCGCACGCCGGTGGGCAAGGCGTTCAAGGGAACACTGCACAGCACGCGGCCGGATGAACTGGCGGCGGTGGCCCTATCAGGCGCGCTGGAGCGCGTGCCGCAGGTGGAGCGCAAAGAAATTGAGGATGTGATCCTGGGCTGCGCCATGCCGGAAGCGGAGCAGGGCATGAACGTGGCCCGCATCGCGTCGCTGCGCGCGGGGCTGCCGGTGGAAGTTTCGGCCATGACCATCAACCGTTTCTGCTCCTCCGGGCTGCAGGCCATTGCCATGGCGGCGGAACGCATCATGGCAGGCGGGGCCGAGGTGATTGTGGCCGGCGGAGTCGAGTCCATGACCATGATCCCCATGGGCGGGCATAAAGTTTCACCCAATCCCTGGCTGGTGGACCACTACCCCGACGCGTATCTCTCTATGGGGCTGACCACCGAGCGACTGGCCAAGCGCTTCGGCATTACGCGCGAGCAGGCTGACGAATTTTCGCTGCGCAGCCATAAGAACGCGATTGCAGCCATTCAGGCGGGCAAGTTCGAAGATGAAACCGTGCCGGTGCCGGTGAGCTTTACCGCTCCCAATGGGGCCAAGCCCAAGCGCGTGGAAATCATCTTCAAGACCGACGAGGGGCCGCGCGCCGACACTTCCATGGAAGTGCTGACGTCGCTCAGACCGGCGTTTCACGCCAAGGGAACGGTAACGGCGGGCAACTCTTCCCAGATGTCTGACGGGGCGGCCGCCGCGGTGGTCATGTCGGCGGAGCGGGCGCGGGCGCTGGGCATCAAGCCGCTGGCCCGCTATGTAGCCTTCGCCACGGCGGGGTACAAGCCGGAGGAAATGGGAGTGGGCCCGGTATACGCCATTCCCAAGGCGCTGAAGATGGCCGGGCTGCAACTCTCTCAAATTGACGTCATCGAATTGAACGAGGCGTTCGCAGCGCAGTCGCTGGCGGTGATCAAGGAAGCCGGGCTGGACCTGGAGCGGGTAAACGTGAACGGCGGCGCCATCGCGCTGGGGCATCCGCTGGGCTGCACCGGAGCCAAGCTGACGGCGAGCATCATCCGAGAACTGAAGCGGCGCAACGGGCGCTACGGACTGGTGACCATGTGCGTGGGTGGCGGCATGGGGGCCGCGGGAATTTTCGAAAATGTTTCTTAACCACAGAGGACGAATCTTCACCACAAAGGACACGCAGGGCACCAAGGATTATTGGGGGATCACAGAGGAATTCACTTCTTTGTGATTGAATCAAATTCTCGAGAGACTCCAGGCGAAGCAAAGAGGCCTCGCGCTTGAAGAATCCGACCACAAGGGCACAAAGGCTGGCGTAGGAGGCCCTATGGCAACCGCAACCACGAAGATTCGAACTGCAAATGAGGTGAGCCACGATGTAATCACGGCTGCCATGAAAGTGCATTCCGCGCTTGGCCCTGGGCTACTGGAGAGCACTTATCAGGCCTGTCTCCTTCATGAATTGGGAAAGATGGGAGTCCATGCGGAGGCGCAAGTCGGGATTCCGGTGATCTATGGAAGCGTGAAACTCGATGTAGGCTATAGGATAGATTTGCTGGTCGAAAATCTAGTTATTGTGGAGCTGAAGTCGGTTGATGGCATTCTCCCAATTCATGAAGCGCAACTGCTTTCGTACTTAAAGCTCAGCGGTAAATCTCTAGGACTTCTAATCAACTTCAACGTCACTCGTCTGAAGGATGGCATTAAGCGACTGGTGTGTGGTTCCGGCTGGCGTTAACATTCTCTTAACTTCTTCGTGTCCTCTGTGGTGAAAAAAGGAGTTTATGGCGACGACAACGGCGGTACCCAAAACGAGAATCCCCGGCGGCAGCTTTCTACTGGTAGACCGGCCTGCGAGCGAGGTCTTCACCCCGGAGGATTTCAACGAGCA
>Ga0070741_10018146_pt1 | contig 11449 bp, 10 predicted proteins | sample Coa_R1_4_FD_66440 | JGI IMG/M metagenome (GOLD analysis project Ga0070741, IMG submission 66440) | Surface soil microbial communities from Centralia Pennsylvania, which are recovering from an underground coalmine fire - Coalmine... | ecosystem: Environmental > Terrestrial > Soil > Unclassified ...
AGCCCGGCGCGGGCGTCAGCGGGTGTCGGTGAGGGTGGCGGCGCCTACGGTGGCGTTGGTGGCCTCGTCGATCAGGATGAGGCCGCCGGTGGCGCGGTTGCGGGAGTAGGGGTCGGCGAAGATCGGTTGCGTCAGGCGCATGCGCACGCGGCCGATCTCGTTCAGGCCCAGTGACGGTGCCGCCTCGTCTCGGTGCAGGGTGTTCACGTCGATGCGGTAGTGCAGCTCGCTGACCATTGCCTTCACCACCCGCGAGGTGTGCTTCACGACGAGCCGGGTGCGCGGCGCGAGCACCTTATCGGGCGACATCCAGCTGACCATTGCCTCGACGTCCTGGGTGGCGGCGGGCCGGTTGTGCGGCCGGCAGATCATGTCGCCACGGGAGATGTCCACGTCGTCGTCGAGCAGCAGCGTCACCGACATCGGCGCGTACGCCTCGTCGATATCCGTCCCCGCCGCGCCGACGATCCGCCGGATCCGGGACGTGAACCCCGAAGGCAGGTGCACCACTTCGTCGCCGGGCTTCAGCACCCCGCCGGCCACCTGCCCCGCGTACCCCCGGTAGTCGTGCAGCGAAGCGTCGGTGGACGCGTGCGGCCGGATCACGTACTGCACGGGGAACCGCACGTCGATCAGGTTCCGGTCGGACGCGATGTGTACGTGCTCCAGGTGGTGCAGCAGCGACGGGCCGTCGTACCAGGGCATCGCGGCGGACCGCTCCACCACGTTGTCGCCGTGCAGCGCCGAGATCGGCACGAACGCCAGGTCCCCGATGTCCAGGCGGGCGGCGAAGGCCGAGAACTCGGCGGATATCCGCTCGAACACGGACTGCGAGTAGTCGACCAGGTCCATCTTGTTCACGGCCAGCACCATGTGCGGCACCCGCAGCAGCGTGGTCAGGAACGCGTGCCGCCGGGATTGCTCGGTGAGCCCGTTCCGTGCGTCCACCAGCACCACGGCCAGATCCGCGGTCGAGGCCCCGGTCACCATGTTGCGGGTGTACTGGATGTGGCCTGGCGTGTCGGCGATGATGAACTTGCGCCGCGGCGTGGCGAAGTACCGGTACGCCACGTCGATCGTAATTCCTTGCTCCCGCTCGGCACGGAGCCCGTCGGTCAGCAGCGCCAGGTTCGTGATCTCCTCGCCGCGGTCGCGGGACGTCCGCTCGACCGCCTCCAGCTGGTCGGCGAAGATCGACTTGGAGTCGTACAGCAGCCGCCCGATCAGCGTCGATTTGCCGTCGTCGACCGAGCCGGCGGTGGCGAACCGCAAGATATCCATGACTAGAAATACCCCTCCCGCTTGCGGTCTTCCATCGCGGCCTCGCTGGTCCGGTCGTCGGCCCGGGTCTGCCCGCGCTCGGTGATCCGGGTGGCGGCGATCTCCGCGATGACGTGCTCGATGGTGTCCGCCGAGGAGGACACCGCTCCGGTGCACGTCATGTCCCCGACCGTGCGGTACCGCACGGTGGCGGAGAACAGCGGCTCGTCCTCGCCGCGCGTCACGAACGGGTTGTCGGAAAGCAGCAGCCCGTCCCGCTCGAACACCTGCCGCTGGTGCGCGAAGTAGATCGACGGCAGCTCAAGCGACTCACGCTCGATGTATTCCCATACGTCCAGCTCGGTCCAGTTGGATAGCGGGAACACCCGGATGTGCTCGCCCCGGTGGATCCTGGTGTTGTAGAGGCTCCACAGCTCCGGGCGCTGGTTCTTCGGGTCCCACTGGCCGAACTCGTCGCGGAACGAGAACACCCGCTCCTTGGCCCGCGCCTTCTCCTCGTCCCGCCGCGCGCCGCCGAACAGCGCGTCGAATCGGTGTTCCTCGATCGCGTCCAGCAAGGTCACCGTCTGCAGCCGGTTCCGCGACGCGTGCCGCCCGGTCTCCTCGACCACCCGGCCCGTGTCGATCGAGTCCTGAACCGACGCGACCACCAGCCGGACGCCGAGTTCGGCCACCCGCCGGTCCCGGAACTCCATCACCTCGGGGAAGTTGTGCCCGGTGTCCACGTGCATCACCGGGAACGGGATCCGGGCAGGCCAGAACCCCTTCTCCGCGAGCGCCAGCATCACGACCGAGTCCTTGCCGCCGGAGAACAGCAGCACCGGCCGCTCGAACTCCGCGGCGACCTCGCGCATGATGTGGATGGCCTCGGCCTCGAGCACATCGAGCTGAGACAGCTGGTAATCAGGACGCATGCAGGCCCTCCTCAGCAAGCGCCGCCTCGATCGCTTGCAGTAGCACTTCCGCGTAGGCGGGATGACACACCAGGATATCTGGCACCAACAGGTCAGCCTCGTTGTAGCGCAATTCGGCGCCATCGATCCGCGAAGCATGGAACCCCGCGGCTCGCGCGACCGCGACCGGCGCCGCCGTGTCCCACTCGTAGAATCCCCCGGCGTGGATGTAGGCGTCGGCCTCCTCCAGGATGACCGCCGCTACCTTGGCGCCCGCCGATCCCAGCGGGACCACATCAAGCCCCATTCTCATAACGAACTCGGGTGCCCGTGTCCGGCTCACCACCACGCGCGCGGGGCGGACCCCCGCGGGTGGTTCTCCCGCTCGTGGCGGCGGTTCCGCCGTGGACAGGGTAACCCCCTGCGCCGGGAGCGCCACCGCGCCGGTCTCCAGTCCATGGCGCCGTTCCCAGAGAGCTACATGGACAGCCCAGTCGGTCCGGCCGGGCTCGCCGAACTCTCTGGTGCCGTCCAGCGGGTCGATGATCCAGACCCGATCCGCGGCCAGCCGCGCCGGATCGTCCGCGGCCTCCTCGGACAGGACGTGGTCGCCGGGCCGCTCGGCGGCCAGACGCGCGGCGAGGAACTCGTGGGACAGCCGGTCCCCCGCCTTACGCAGGATGTCCGGGTCACCGCCGCCCGCTCTCAGCTCAAGGAGCCGCCGGCCCGCCTCGTGCGCCAGATCGTGCGCCAGCACATGGTCGTCCACTGTCGTCAACTCGGCTCCTCGGGATTCTGGGCGGCGTTCATCAATAGCATTCGTGACCGGCCGTTGATTCCGCGGTTTCGTGAGCGTCGGGCCGTTGCGAAATGACACGGTCTAGTGGGCTCGATTGCGCAATTGGCACGGTGGGGCGGGCGGCGGGATCGCGGGTGGCGGGTCAGGCGGGCGCGGGGTCGGCGTGGTAGAGGTTCTGGGCGGTGGTGAGGTCGCGGGTGACGAGGGTTTCGGTCGCGTCCGCGGCGCGGTCGAGGTGGAAGTCCAGGTCCTTGCGCTCGGTGCCGGAGAAGTCGCGGAGCACGAAGGTGGCGGCGTCCATCCGGCCCGGCGGGCGGCCGATGCCGAACCGGACCCGGTAGTAGTCCCTGGTCCCGAGCGCGCTGGTGATCGAGCGCAGGCCGTTGTGGCCGTTGTCACCGCCGCCGGTCTTCAGGCGCAGCGCGCCGAACGGGATGTCCAGCTCGTCGTGCACGACGACGAGCCGCGCGGGCGGCGTCTTGTAGAACGCGGCCAGCGCCGCCACGGGGCGGCCGGACAGGTTCATGTAGGAGCGCGGCAGCGCGAGCGTGACCGGAATGTCACCGAACCTGATCTCCGCGACGTCGTTGCCTGAGCGGTGTGCCTTGAAGCGGGTACCAGCGCGGTGCGCGAGCAGCGCCACCACCATGTGCCCGGCGTTGTGCCGGTTGCCCGCGTACTCCGGACCGGGGTTGCCCAGCCCGGCGACAATCCAGCGTTCGGCGGTCAGCCGGACTACTCCGCTTCGCTGGTGGCGGACTCGCCGCCCTCGGCACCGGCCTCCGCGACGGCGGCCGGCACCTCGACGCCTTCGGCCGCACCCTCGGCGGGCTCGGGCAGTTCCTCGGCCTGCGGCGCGACCACGTGCAGCACCAGGGTCTCCGGGTCGACCTGGAGCGTGGTGCCGCTTGGCAGCGTCAGGTCGCTGGCGTGCACCGACGCGCCGATCTCCATGCCCTCGACATCGACCTCGATGCCCTGCGGGATGTGCGTCGCCTCGGCCTCGACGGTGACCTGGACGAGCTGCTGGTCCAGCACGCCACCGGACTGGATCTCGCCGGTGAGCTGGATCGGCACGTCCACGGTGACCTTCTCGCCGCGGCGGACCAGGACCAGGTCGACGTGCTCGATGAAACCCTTGACGACGTCGCGCTGTACCGCCTTGGGCAGGGCCATCTCGCTGCCGTTCTTCAGGCCCTCGAGCCGGATCAGCACGTTCGGCGTCTTGAGCGCGAGCATGACGTCATGGCCAGGCAGGCTCAGGTGGCGGGTCTCCGTGCCGTGACCGTACAGCACGGCGGGCACGCGGCCCTCCCGGCGGGCACGGCGAGCGGCCCCCTTGCCGAACTCCTCGCGGATCTCGGCGGCGATCGTTACCTCGGGCACGGTTCCTTCTCCTCAAGCGATACCTAGCAATGCGCGCTCCGAAGTGTAGCCGAGAACCCGCGTGCATGCGGAAGCGTCCCGGCCAGCCCGGTCCGCTTCGAGGTCGCGGCGGAACCCGGCCGCACGCGCATCAGGCTCATCTGCAAAACCGCGAACCTCAATTATGCGCAATACGAATGCGGCCCGTAAATGCGTGACCTGCACAATCTGGAAATGAGACGGCGTGCACAGGAACGGAAGTCCGTTCCCGCGCACGCCGGCCGACTGCGGTCAGGGATGCGACATGTCCTAAGGCTCGTCGTCCTCGTCCTCGTCGTCTTCGTCGTCGAAGGCGTCTTCGTCGAGGTCCTCGTCGTCGTCGGGCTCTTCTCCGCTCGCATTGATCTCGTCGATCAGCTCGTCAGCGAACGCAACGTTCCCCATGCTGGTCCTCTCGGGTTCCCGTGCCCTCTGCCGGGGCAGTGCGCAGCATCGTATCCAGCGATCCGGCGCGCTCGGAGGCTGTTTGCCCGTTGGACATCTACGAGGTCGCGGGACGGCTCCCCTCAGTCAGGCATGTTCTCCGGTTCGACGTCGGGCATGTTCTGCGGCTTGGCGTCGGGCATGTTCTCGGGCTTCGCGTCGGGCATGTTCTCCGGCTCGGCATCCGGCATGTTGCCAGGCGTTGTGTCGCCACGGATTTCATCGAGCATTTCGTCAGCGAATGTTGCATTCACCATGCTGTCCTCTCGGTCTTCCTGGCGGGGGGCATTCGTCCAAGCATCGTATCCAGTGGCGCACATTGCCTTGAAGACGTTTAGCTAATGGATCTCTCCCGAGTTCCCTGCGGCTTCGGCACGGACCTCTGCGGCCTTGACGATATCTCCCAGGAGGTCATAGATCATTGCCGATCGAGTCAAGGACTGCCTCGCCTCCGCGGTATCTCCCAACCGGGCCTGGGCGCGGCCGAGGAGTCTGAGTGTCCGTGCCTGCTGCTGCAGGTGACCGGTAACCTGGTGGCTGGCCAGCGCCCGCTGGAAGCTGACCACCGCCTCCTTGTCGTCCCCGAGCAGGAGATGGCAGCGGCCGAGATTGTAAAGGGCGTACCCCAGCCCGTCCGCGTCCTCGAGTTCGGTGAACGTGGCGAGGGCCTGCTGTAGCCAGTCCACGGCCTCCTCGGCACGGCCCGCGCCGAGCAGTGTGTCACCGAGGTTGTTCAACGCGATGCCCGCACCGCGGAGGCGGCCGATCTGCCGGTTCAGGTCGACGGCACGATGCAGCATCTCCAGCGCCTCGTCGAGCCGGCCGGCCTTCTGGTAGATATCACCCAGGTTGTTCGCGGTCTGCGCTTCACCCGGCCGGTCGCCGATCTCCCGCCGGATCGCCAGCGCCTGCTCGAGATAGCCAAAACCGTCGCCGTCCCCGGTCTGGCCCAGCGCGTAACCAAGATTGTTCAGCACCCACGCCGCACCCTGCCGGTTCTCCGCCTTGCGGGCGCTGTCCAGCGCGATCCGGTGGGTGATGATGCAGTCCGCCCAGTTGCCGCGGGCGTGGAACACCCGGAACAACGGAGCGGGCAGGCGCCAGGCGATGTCGTGCAGCGCGCTTTCCGCCGCCTGCCGGGTAGCCGCGGGAATGTTGGTCCGCTCGCTGTCGTACCAGGCGAGGGCGTCGTCCGGGCCGTGGAACGTAAGCCCGGGCGGACCGGCGTATGCCGAGGTCAGCGGGATGGTGTAGGTGTGGGGCGTATGCGCCTGGGCCGCGTTGTCAGCGGTGCGCATGTACCAGCCGACGAGGCGGGTTATGGCGGTCGTGCAAGCGTCCTCGGAAAGATCAGCCACCGCTCGTTCGGAGGCATAAACCCGAAGCAGGTCATGGAACTTGTAGCGGTCCGGTGCCACGGACTCGAGCAAGTGGGCGTCGACCAGCAGCTCGAGCGCGTCCACGGCCTCGTCCTCGGCCGAGCCGAACAGGGCGGCGGCCGCGGCGGTGGAGATCGTCGGGCCGTGCCAGAGCCCGAGCAGGCGGAACGCGTCGGCCGGGCTGACACCGCGGCGCGGGGTCGGCAGGCTGGCGAAGCTGACCTCGAAGCTGGCGCGGACCGCCAGGTCGCCGACCGTCAGCTCGTCGAGCCTGCGGTGCTCGTCCCGCAGCCGGTTGGCCATGGAGCGGATCGTCCAGCCGCTGCGGGTGGCCAGCCGGGCCGCGCAGATGCGTATCGCCAGCGGCAGGCCGGCGCAGACGTCGAGCAGCTCGGCGGTGGCCTCCGGCTCGGCCGCGGCACGCTCGTCGCCGACCACCTTAGCGAACAGGGTGAGCGCCTCGTCGTCATCGAGCACGTTCAGGTCGACCAGCTTGGTCCTGGCCAGATCCGGCATCCGGCTGCGGGTGGTGACAAGCACGGCGCACGACCCGCTGCCCGGCAGCAGCGGACGCACCTGGCCGGCGTCGCGGGCATTGTCGAGCACCACCATGATGCGCCGGCCGGCCAGACAGGTCCGGTAGCGGGCCGCGCGCTCGGCCTCGTCGACGGGCACGTCCTTGCCGTCGACGCCTAGGTCGCGCAGGAACCTCGCGAGCACGTCGGCGGGCGGCAGCGGATGCGCGGTGGCGCCGAGCAGGTCGACGTACAGCTGGCCGTCGGGGAAATGTGAGCGGACCCGGTGCGCGGCGTGGACGGCCAGGGACGTCTTACCCAGGCCGCCGTAGCCGGCCACCAGCGCGACGCGGACCGCACCGGAGCCGTCCTCCGGGGCCGCGGCGAGTATCTCCGACAGATGCTTGACCTGGTCCTCGCGACCGGTGAAGTCGGCGATGTCGGTGGGCAGCTGGGCGGGACACAGCGCCGGCTCGAGACCGCGCGCCGCCGCGGCGGGCACCGCGTCCTGCTCCTGGTCCGCGTTCTCCTCGGCCGTCAGCTCGGCCGTCAGCTCGGCGGCGGTGACGGGCTCGGCCGGAGCCTCGTCGCGGCGGCCGGCCAGCGCGGGCCGCGGGGCGACCGGCTGCGGCGTGGTGGCCGCGAACGTGCCCGCCGCGATGAGCCCGGCTGGCGGGCCCGCCGGGCCCGAGGTCGCGGCGGTGTCCTGGGCGAGCAGGTCGGCATACAGCCGGCGCAGCTCGCTGCCGGGATCGACGCCCAGCTCGTCGGCGATCACCTTGCGTGCCTGGCCGTACACGTCGAGGGCCTCGGCGTGCCGGCCGGAGCCGTCCAGCGCCTTCATCAGCAGCAGCCACAGGCCTTCGCGAAGCGCATGGTCGGTGAGCAGCCTGCGCAGTTCGGGCACGACCTGGGCGTGGCCGCCGCAGTCGAGCTCGGCGGTGATCCGCAGTTCGGCGGCGGCCAGCTTGAGCTCGTCGAGGTGGTCGGCCTCCACCTCGATCAGCTGAGTCCGCGGCACGTCGGCCAGCGCACTCCCGTGCCACAGCGCGAGGGCTTCGGCCAGGTGGCCGGCCGCGCGTTCGGGGTCCTTCGCGGCCAGCGCGCGCCGTCCCTCGCGCACCATCGCCTCGAACAGCTGCGCGTCGACCTCCTTCGGGGTGACCCGAAGCTGATAGCCGGGGGCGCGGGTGGCGAGCAGGCTGCCGTCGCTGTCGCCGAGCAGCCGGCGCAGCCGGAGCACGTAGATGCTGATGAGGTTCGCGGCCTTGGTGGGCGGCGTATCGCCCCAGACGGCGCTGACCAGCGTGTCGGTGGACACAACCTGCCCAGCGTTGATCAACAGCGTGGCGAGTACGGCGCGCCATTTCGGCGCCCCGATCCCGCGCCATTCCTCACCGACCCGGACCTCAAGCGGTCCGAGCAGCCGGAATCTCATCATTCTCTGGGACCACTCACTTCCGGCTCGCGCGCGTCCGCCGCCCCTGAAGACTACTCAACCACGGCTTAATTGGGGCGTAAACGGTCTGCCGGACGATGTGAGGGAACTCGCACTTGACGGTCGAAGACGACGCCGACGACGAGCTGCCGTACGCGGACGGCACCACGGGGGCGCCGTCCGATCGGCACCCAAGACGCCCGCCCGCCAAGCGGGGTGGGTGCGGCGGGAGCGGTTCTGGCCCGGGGTACGGGGACCAGCCCTGGTGCCGGGACCGCCCGCTGCCGGCCCGGTTACCGGTTACCGGACCGGTCCGGCTGAGCAGGTTCGCGCGCGCGGACCTGCTCAGCCGGGACAGCGCGCGGCCGCCGACATGGCCGTCGTTCCCGAACCACTGGCGGGGGGCGGGAGCGACGGCCACCGCGCTCCGGGCGCGGCTCTTGAGCCCGGCCGCGTCCGGAGCCCGACTGGCGCCGTAAGCTCTGGCCATCGAAGAGGCTGGTGACGGATCCGTCGCTGAACACCTCGCTGATCGCCCGCGCCAGCAGGGGGGCGATGGACAGCACGGTGAGCTTGTCGAACTTCTTCTCGTCCGGCACGGGCAGCGTGTTGGTGATGATCACCTCGCTGATCCGCGAGTTCTTCAGGAGATCGACGGCCTCGCCGGAGAGCACGCCGTGTGTCGCGGTCGCGATCACCCGCTCCGCACCCTGGTCGAACAGTGCTTCGGCCGCCTTGGCGATGGTCGAGCCGGTGTCGATCATGTCGTCTACCAGGATGCAGGTCCGGCCCTGCACCTGGCCGACCACCTCGTACATCTTCACCTGGTTCGCCACGTCGGGATCGCGGCGCTTGTGGATGATGGCCAGCGGGCAGCCGAGGCGGTCGGTCCAGCGCTCGCAGACCCGGACGCGGCCCGCGTCCGGCGCGACGATCGTGACCTGGCGGACGTCCAGCTTCTTCTCGATGTACGTGGCCAGGATGGACAGCGCGAAGAGGTGGTCGACGGGACCGTCGAAGAAGCCCTGGATCTGCGCGGTATGGAGGTCGACCGCCATCAGCCGGTCCGCGCCCGCGGTCGCGAACAGGTCCGCCATCAGCCGGGCCGAGACGGGTTCCCTGCCGCGGCTCTTCTTGTCCTGCCGCGCGTAGCCGAAGAACGGGGTGACCACGGTGATCCGCCGCGCCGACGCGCGCTTCAGCGCGTCGACCATGATCAGCTGCTCCATGATCCACTCGTTGATCGGCGAGGTGTGGCTCTGCAGCACGAACACGTCGCAGCCGCGCACGGACTCGAGGAACCGGACGAAGATCTCGCCGTTGGCGAAATCGAAGAGCTTGCTGGGTGTCGGCTCGATGCCGAGGCATTCGGCCACCTCGACCGCGAGCTGGGGGTATGCCCGTCCGGAGACGAGCATCAGGCGCTTCTCGCTCTGCATGATCAGGCCGCTCACTGCGCGCCTTCCTCCTGTTCGGTAGCCCCCTGCGATTGTGTTTCCCGGGCGCGCGCCGCGGCCGCCGCTGACTTTGTTTCTGGACGGCGCCGCTCCGTCCATCCTGGCGAATTGTGCTGACGGCCCCGGGCCACGCCGAGCGCGCCGGACGGCACGTCCTCGCTGATCGCCGAGCCGGCCGCGGTGTAAGCGCCGTCGCCGATGGTCACCGGCGCGATCAGCACCGAGTCGCTGCCGACGAACGCGCCGTCGCCCACGGTCGAGTGACGCTTGGCGACGCCGTCGTAGTTGGCGAAGATCGTGCCGGCGCCGATGTTCGCGTCCCGGCCGATGTCGGCGTCGCCGACGTAGGTCAGGTGCGGCACCTTCGAGCCCTCGCCGACCGTGGCGTTCTTCAACTCGACGTAGGTGCCGATGTGCGCGCCCGGACCGATCTTCGCGCCGGGCCGGAGGTAGGCGAACGGGCCGACGCTGACTCCGTCCCCGATCTGCGCGGATCTGGCGACGGCGTAGCTGATCGCGGCGTCGTCGCCGACCGTGGTGTCGACGAGCGTGCAGTCCGGGCCGACCTGGGCGCGTGACCCGATCGCCGTGCTGCCCTCGAGGTGCGTACCGGGACGGATCTCGGTGTCCTGGCCGATCGTGACGTCCGCGTCGACCCACGTCGTCGCCGGGTCCACGACCGTGACGCCGGAGCGCATCCACGCCTCGAGCAGGCGCTGGTTCAGCGCACCGCGCACCTGCGCCAGCTGCACCCGGTCGTTCACGCCCTGAATCTCGCCCCCGTCGGCGGCGATCATCGCACCCACCGGATGGCCGTCCCCGCGCAGGATCGCCACCACGTCAGTCAGGTACTCCTGGCCTTGCGCGTTGCTGGTCGCGACCCGCTTGATCGCGTCGCCGAGCAGCGCGCCGTCGAACGCGTAGCAGCCCGAGTTGATCTCGCTGATCGCCCGCTGCCCCGGGGTGGCGTCGGCCTCTTCGACGATCTCGGCGAGCGCGCCGAGCTGGTCGCGGACGATCCTGCCGTAGCCGGACGGGTTGGCGACCTCGGCGGTCAGCACGGTGACGGCGTTGTGCCGCGCGGCGTGCTCGGCCACCAAGGCGGCGAGCGTCTCGGCACGCAGCAGCGGCATATCCCCATATGTCACGACAACGGTGCCGTTGAGCGCGCCGAGCACCTCGGTGACCATCCGGACCGCGTGACCGGTGCCGCCGAGCCGCTCCTGGACCACGACGGTCGCGTCCGGTGCGACCCGCGCGACCTCCGCGGTCACCTGTTCCCTGCCGTGCCCCGCGACGACAACGAGGCGCTGGGGTTGAAGTTCACGTGCGGCCGCTAGCGCGTGACCGAGCATGCTGCGACCGCAGAGGGTATGCAGCACTTTCGGTACCTGCGACTTCATCCTTGTGCCCTCACCAGCGGCGAGGACGATGACAGCGACCGGGCGAGGTTCGCTCACGCGGCTGGTCTCCTCGGGTATCGCGCCGACATCTCCGGGGTTCAGACTCGCTTTCCCCGGATCAGCATTTTCGGGGACTCAAGGGCGCCACAGCGACTGTGTTTACCCACCCCTCACCCGCAGGATACCGCCCAGTTGAGATCGGCGGACGCCAGGTGACGAGGCCGGTCTCATTGCCATCGCGCCGCCCCGCTCTGCCAAAAGCGGACACAAGCCACATTCCGGGCGTGCCGCCGGGCGCGCCAGATTATTGCGGACACTTACCCCCCCGATCTGGGAGGGTAAGTGTCCGCAATAATTTCGACCCCTCTTTCGACGCTGGGGCTAGCGCCGAACGTACCGGCAAGGAACTTCACTTTGGTCTGGGTTGCCTTGGACT
>Ga0070741_10018147_pt1 | contig 11448 bp, 7 predicted proteins | sample Coa_R1_4_FD_66440 | JGI IMG/M metagenome (GOLD analysis project Ga0070741, IMG submission 66440) | Surface soil microbial communities from Centralia Pennsylvania, which are recovering from an underground coalmine fire - Coalmine... | ecosystem: Environmental > Terrestrial > Soil > Unclassified ...
CGAACGCGGGCACGCCATCCGGAAACATAGTCTGGAAAACCTTGACCAATATTTAATTGCACTCGAGGCGAAAATCCTCAGCCGGGGCGGTCACGTGTTCTGGGCTCCGGATGCACGCGCTGCCTGCGAGTATGTGGCCGACGTTGCGGCCAAGCATGGTGTCCAGACTGCCGTGAAGAGCAAGTCTATGGTCACGGAAGAAATCGGACTGCGCGAGTTCCTGAGTGAGCGTGGCGTAAAAGCTTTTGAGAGTGACCTCGGTGAGTTTGTCATGCAACTGGCCAATGAACCGCCATTTCACTTGCTGGCGCCGGCCATCCATAAGACCAGTCAACAGGTAGGTACACTGTTCCGCGACAAGCTGGGCATCGCCGAAACTCACGTTGTCACCCAGTTGACCCAGCATGCCCGGCGCTTCTTGCGCGACAAGTTTGTCTCTGCCGGAATGGGGATTTCTGGCGCCAATTTCCTGATCGCTGAGACCGGATCGGTAGTGCTGATCGAAAATGAAGGCAACGGCCGATACGGAGTATCGGTCCCGCCTGTGCACGTCGCGGTGACTGGAATCGAGAAAGTCGTTCCCCGGTGGGTGGATGCGGAAGTCCTCCTGCAATTACTGCCGCGCGCCGCAACCGGTCAAAAAATGTCCAGTTATGTGTCGTTTCTGAACGGGCCACGCCGCGATGGTGAACCCGACGGCCCGGCAGAATTTCATTTGGTGCTTGTCGACAACGGGCGCACTCGGCTGCTTGCGGACGAGCACACCCGCAGTACCTTGTACTGTATTCGGTGCGGTGCTTGCGTGAATGCTTGTCCCGTATATTCCAGCGTTGGCGGACACGCCTACGGGTCGCCATATTCCGGGCCTATCGGCGCAATTCTCGTTCCCCAGTTACTAGGTCCGGAGAACGCGCCTGATCTGCCTTTTGCTTCCTCGCTGTGCGGTGCTTGCAGCGAGGCGTGTCCGGTCAAAATCCCCATTCCCGAAATCCTTTTGGAATTGCGCACCCGCGCAAACCGAGCCTCGGGACACGATCGCGCACACAAGAAACGAACTCGTGGAAAGAAGTTTCTGGTTCGGACCTGGGCGGCAGCTATGAAAACGCCATTCCGCTATCGGATGGCCGGTCTGTTTGCGGCAGTACTGTTGCGCGGACTGGCCCGTGGCGGCGCTCTCCACAAACTTCCTGGCCCTCTTGCCGGCTGGACACGAACCCGCGATTTTCCTGTGCCCGCTCGCAAGCCGTTTCGCGCGCTCTGGAAGGAGATTGAAAATGAGCGTTGAGCCAGCGGCATACTCGCCGGCTACGTACCCGGCACAAGCGACACCGTCGAGCCCTCCCGGGCGGGAGTCCATCCTCTCGCGAATTCGCGACGCGCTTCGCAATCGAGGCGCCACCCAACTGCCGCAACCGACTCCAATCACTTCCACCATCGGTCGTGCGGCGTTGGTGCAGCAATTTGCCGGCAACGCGCGCGGCGTCGAGGCGACGGTCCAGGTTGCGAGCACGGTCACAGAAGGGCACGCGGTATTGCGGCGATGGCTCGCAGAACTCCAGATTTCGGGCTTCCTGTACGTCCCCAGTCCGGTGCTGGAGCGCTTGGGCGTCGAGCGAATTGGTTCTTCTCTGCCGATCCCGCTGGATCCCGCACGCGCCGACGAGGCACGCTCGTTATTACAGAGTTCACCAGCGGGCGTGAGCGAAGCCACTGCCGCCCTCAGCAACACAGGCACGATCATCGAGGCCTCCGCACCACTACGCAGCCGGCTAATATCACTGCTGCCGCCAGTCCATATTTCGGTCGTGACCAGTGCGCGGATTTTTCCCGATCTCGCAACCTGGCTGGAGCAGGCCAAACTTCCCGAGGCGTTCGAGACCTCAAGTGCGTTCACTTTGATCACCGGCCCGTCGCGTACGGCGGACATCGAGCAGACACTCACAAAAGGAGTTCATGGCCCGGGACAGGTATTCATTCTTGTGTTGGACGAATGAGGTAAACCGGCAACATAAGCGTCGGAGATGCTCGTCGTAATTCAACCAGACGCCGTGGAGACACAGTATGCGAAACGCATTACCTGTTTTCTTGTTGATGGTTGTCAGCACGCCGGCCTTGCTTCAAGCACAGCAATCCTCGAACACGGAAGCGATGGATCAGCCGGTACTGGTCGAGCCCGCCGCCCAAGTCTCCGCTGCCATCAACGATAAGGATGCGGTCAAAGCTGCCAGCTTTTACACCGAAGACGCAACCCTGATGCCTTCCGACGGGCCGATGGTACATGGACGCAGTCAGGTGGAAGCCTTCGTCAAGCAGTGGCTGGACGAGGGTGTCACCGATGTTGTGGTCACGCCGATCACTTCCTACAAAATTGGCGACCGAGGATACGAAGTTGCGAACTTCCAACTTTCCGCGGGAACTGGCGCAGAGAAGTCACACGTCAAAGGCAAATTGATAACCATCCTGAGGCGTGACCCTGATCGTTGGCGCATGGAATACGAAATCTGGAATACCAATCCGCCAGCGCCCAAGTAAGAGAGTGGCGCTGACGAAATGCAAACAGGAGAAAAAACGTGAAGAGACCATCGCTGCTCGTTCTGCTGTTCGCGGTCGCTTTACCGCTTGCTGTATCTGCACAGAAAGCTGCTGCCGATAAGCCGGGCACGCTGGCTGCTGCCGACGATCCCGGAACCCGGTTTGCCGCCGCTTTCAACAAGAAAGATGCCGCCGGAGCAGCAAATGCGTACACCGAGAATGCCGTGATGATGCCGCCGGACGCCGAGATGTTCAGCGGCCGCGACAAAATTCAGGCTTTCTGGCAACAGTGGTTCAATGGCGGCGTCGGCAATATCGTGATCACTCCCATTACGTCTTACACGCAAGGCGACCGCGGTTACGAAGCGGGCACTTTTGATCTCGAGACCGGCGGCGAGAAAAAGACGCATGTGAAAGGCAAGTTCATCGTGATCGTCGAACGAGGTACGGACGGGCTGTGGCGTATGGCATACGACATCTGGAATGCCGACGCTCCGCCACCGCCAGCGCAGTAGCCGGATTCGCTTGAACGATCTTGCACCGACGGAGTCTCCGCATGAATGTCGAACAGCAGGCGACCAGGCTGGATCAGCAGCAGGTAAGCATTTACCACGAACGTGGCTACCATTTCCCCATAGGTGTGTTTAACGATCGGGAGGTAGCCGAATTCCGCGCGAATTTCGACAGTTATTACAGTTACCACAAAGACAAGTTGCAGAGTCTGCCTGCGAACAAGCACGGATCCATCTACGGACACACTCACGTCTTTCTGGAATGGGTGTATCGAATCGTCTCGCACTCGCGGGTGCTCGATGCCGTGGAGAGCGTGCTCGGCCCCAATCTGCTGGTTTGGGATACCGGCTGGTTTGCCAAGATGCCCGGCGACAAGAAATTCGTGTCATGGCATCAGGATGCGACTTACTGGGGGCTTCATCCACCAAAAGTCACGACAGCGTGGGTAGCCCTTTCGCCGAGCATTCCCGAGAATGGTTGCATGCGGATCGTTCCCGGGTCGCATAAGAATCCTCTCCTGCCGCAACGTGACACCTATGCGCCGCAGAACGCATTGTCGCGTGGCCAGGAGATCGCAGTTGAGGTGGACGAGGCGCAGGCAGTCGACATAATCCTGCAGCCTGGCCAGATGTCATTGCACGACATTGCCATCGTTCATGGTTCCAAGGCCAACACCTCAGACAAACCCAGGATAGGGATTGCAATTCGCTACATTGCCCCTGAAGTCGTTCAGGATGGCAACGTACGCCAATTTGGCCTTCTGGTTCGCGGTAAGGATGACTTCGGTCATTTCGATTTGATCGAACCTCCACACGAGAACGATCCGGCAAACAATGCCAGGCAGGTGGAAGCGTTGGACCGTCTCTTCCGCAACATCCTGAGCGCAGACAAAGCGAGGAATCCGAACTAGAGGTTGCTTTGGTTGACTGGCGCGGCTACGGACCGCGAACTTGGAAAGCTTGGTGGGATGAATATGGATATGGAACGCGCCGTTCAGGATTTGAAAGCGCTGCTCGGTTCTCGCGCGAGCACAGCTACAGCGGTGCGCGAACATCACAGCCGCGGCGAGTCGTATCATGCCCCGGCGCCGCCGGATGTCGTGTGTTTTCCGCACAGCACCGCCGAAGTAAGCGACATCGTCAAAATCAGCGCACAGTACCAGATTCCTGTCATCCCCTTCGGCGCCGGAACGTCGTTGGAAGGACACGTTCATGCTATTCGAGGCGGCATGACCATCGACATGCGCGAGATGCATCAGGTGTTGCGTGTTAGTCCCGAGGATCTCGACGCCACTATCGAAGCAGGCGTCACACGTTCCCAACTGAACAAGGCGCTCAACAATACAGGGTTGACCTTCTTCATAGATCCAGGCGGTGACTGCACCATCGGCGGCATGGTCGCAACCCGAGCTTCCGGCACCACAGCCGTACGTTACGGCACGATGCGCGAAAATGTGCTCGGTCTGACTGTGGTGCTCGCCGACGGCAGCGTCATCAAGACCGGCTCGCGTGCCCGTAAGTCGTCAGCTGGCTACGATCTCACACGCCTGCTGGTGGGTTCGGAAGGCACGCTCGGCGTCATCACCGAAGTCACGCTACGGCTCCACCCTTTGCCCGAGGCCACAGCAGCGGCCACCTGCGCATTCTCCAGCATTGAAGGAGCAGTTGAAACTGTCATCGAGACGATTCAACTTGGCATGTCGGTCGCACGCATCGAGTTACTCGATGAGGTCCAGATGGACGCCGTCAATCGCTACTCGCGAACCAACTATCCTGTCGCGCCCACGCTGTTCTTTGAATTTCACGGTAGCAGCGAGCGTGGTGTGAGCGATCAGGCGGCTTCCGCGCAATCGCTTGCGCAGGAGCATGGCGGCTTGGGGTTCCAGTGGGCGACCGCTCTCGAAGATCGCGAGACCCTTTGGCACGCGCGCCATGCGGCTTACTATGCGGCCCTGGCTCTGCGGCCCGGGTCGATGGGCATGGTCACCGACGTGTGTGTCCCTATCTCGCGGCTGGCGGAATGCATCATCGAGTCGCGCGAAGACCATGCCGGTGTATCTTTTCCCATTCCACTCGTCGGACATGTCGGCGATGGCAACTTCCACATTATCTATGTGCTTGACCCACACAGCGAGGCGGAGATCGCCGAGGCGCGCCGGCTCGCCGAGCGCATGGTAACCCGAGCGCTCGCCATGGGAGGCACCTGTACCGGCGAACACGGCATCGGCTACGGGAAAATGAAGTACATGGAGGCCGAACACGGTCCCGCGCTAAACGTAATGCGCGCCATCAAGCACGCCCTCGATCCCGACAACCGGATGAACCCAGGAAAGATGGTCGAAGCAGCGACGGCAGCCAATAATCCCAACGCTACTGGACGTTGAGGCGCCTGCGCGGGAGCCCCCTGCCGAAATCCCGAGCGAAGTCGAGGGACCTGAGAACTAAAGGTGGCAGCCAAACCTGTAGTTCGAGGCGGTGCTTGAATCTAAACAACCCCTCCCAGCTTCGTATCAGACTAAATTCTCTCAGTATTTAGCTTCCGGGCGGAGCCCGATTCATCGCTGCCTGCCCAGGGGCCTGCCGAGCGCGAACATCCTGCTGGAGATTGACTTCCAGCAATCAATCCGATACGAATGCGGAACCACCATTCTGTTGGTCCAAGTTGATCTTCAAACCATGAAATACGGCTTCATCATCGATAACCGCAAATGTATCGGGTGTCATGCCTGTACGGTCGCGTGCAAGACAGAAAATGACGTCGCCCTTGGCGTGAATCGTACCTGGGTGAAATACGTGGAGCGGGGTGTGTTTCCGGCAACCCGGCGGGTGTTTCAGGTCACGCGTTGCAATCACTGTGACAATCCGCCCTGCGTCACCATCTGCCCGGTGTCGGCCATGTTCCGTCGCAAGGACGGCATTGTCGACTTCGATTCCGACATGTGCATCGGATGCAAGGCGTGCATGCAGGCCTGCCCGTATGACGCCATTCATCTGGAACCGGATCGGCATACCGCCGCGAAATGCCATTACTGTGCGCACCGCACGGAAGTGGGATTGGAGCCCGCCTGCGTGACGGTGTGTCCCGAGCATGCAATTGTCGCCGGAGATTTGGATGATCCAGTGAGCGAGATTGCACAGTTGCGGGCGACGCAATCAGTCCGCGTACGAAAGCCGGAGCAGGGTACCAGACCAAAGCTGTACTACATCGACGGCGACGAGAGTGCGATTGTCCCTACGGCTGCTCGACATGAACCGTTCTACATGATGTCTCAGCGCAACCCGCGCCTGCACGGCGGCGGGGCGGTGTACGATCCGGGCAGTCCCTTTCTTCAACAAAATGCGCTTGCCGCTTACGACGTTTCGCATGAACGGCCGTGGGGCTGGTTGGTGCCTCTTTATTTATGGCTGAAATCGATCGGATCAGGCGTGCTGGTGTTGCCCGCAGTGGCCGTCGCCATAGGTTGGATGGCGCCTAATCGTCTGCGCGACATTGTGCTATCGCTGATCGCGATGATCTTTACCGCAGCCACTGCCATGGCTCTCATTGCCGATCTCACACGCAAGGACCGCTTCTTGCGAATCCTGCTGCGGCCGCAGAATAAGTCATGGCTGGCGCGCGGAACCTACGTGCTGATCCTTTATAGCGCGCTGGCTGGATTGTTCTGGCTTTCGTCGATGGCGCGGCTTGCAGCAGTTTCTGCAGCGCTGGTCTGGCCAACGATCCTGGCAGGTTTTCTTGCAGCGGTGTATACGGCGTTTCTGTTCAAGCAATGCGAAGGACGCGATCTCTGGCAGACTCCCCTGCTGGGGCCCCATCTCATCGTACAAACCCTATTGTGCGGTGCAGTGGTATTCGCGATTCTTCCGCGCAGTGTTCGCGGAGACACATCCCATGAGCCCCTGCCTGCCATTGCGCTTGCGATTTTTCTCGTCCTGCACCTTGCGATGATGTTGATCGAAGTCACCATGCCTCATGCGACCGAAAACGGCGGCTATGCAGCGTGGCTTATCAGTCGCGGGCCATTTCGCATTCTGTTCTGGGCAGGTTCGGTACTGGCAGGAGTGCTCGTTCCTCTGATTTTTCTCTGGCTGGCGCCGCTCAGTCCAATGATTCTCGCCACGGCAAGCCTGTTGGCGCTCGCTGGATTATTTGCTTTCGAATGGTGTTTCGTGATGGCGGGACAGAGCGTTCCCAACAGCTGAGTGCTGCAATATGGAGAAGCGATAATGACGGATTTCAAGCGTGATGGCAGCCATCTCTCCTTCTGTCCTCCGGTGGAGAAGTGGGACGACTGGGTGGAACTTGATCCCAAGGCGTGGCCCCGGCGCGTGGCTCGACATTACGCGATTGTTCCCACCATTTGTTTCAATTGCGAGTCGGCGTGCGGGTTGCTGGCGTACGTGGATAAAGACACCGGTAAAGTCGCGAAGTTCGAGGGCAACCCCAAGCATCCGGCCAGCAGGGGACGGTTGTGCGCGAAAGGTCCCGCCACAATCAATCAGATCCACGATCCCGATCGCGTGCTTTTTCCCATGAAACGCAACGGGCCGCGCGGAGGCGGGCGATGGAGTCGGGTCTCCTGGGATGAGGTTTTGCAAGACATCGGAAGTCGCATTCGGAACGCGATCCGGCAAGGCCGTGGAGAGGAGGTCATGTATCACGTTGGACGCCCGGGGCATGACTTCATCATGGACCGGACCCTTCAGGCCTGGGGGATAGACGGACACAACTCACACACCAATGTTTGCTCCTCGTCAGCGCGGCTCGGTTACCTCTTGTGGCATTACGCGGACCGTCCGTCGCCAGATCATGCCAACGCAAAGTTCATCCTGCTGCTCTCCGCCCATCTGGAGTCAGGGCACTACTTCAATCCCCATGCGCAGCGAATCATTGACGGAAAAATGGCGGGCGCGAAGCTCGCCGTGATGGATCCCCGTCTGTCTAACACGGCCAGCATGGCGGATTACTGGATGCCAACTTATCCGGGCACCGAAGCGGCGGTTCTGCTGGCTATGGCAAAGCTGATCCTCGACGAGAACCGCTTCGATCGAAAGTTCATGAGGACATGGACGAATTGGCAGGAGCTTGAGATTGAGGGGCGTAAATCCGAAGCCCAGAGTTTCGAAGCCGCGATCGACGCCTTGAAACACCACTACGCGCGATTCACCCCGGAGTTCGCCGAGAAGGAAAGCGGCGTAAAAGCGGAAGTGATCGTTAAAGTGGCGCGAGATATTGCTGATGCGGGCAGTCGCTTCGCATCGCATCTATGGCGCGGCAGCGCATCGGGCAATCTCGGGGGATGGCAGACGGCGCGCGCGCTTATGTTGCTGCATGCCCTGACCGGATCGATCGGCACTGCAGGCGGTCACAATCTGAATGCATGGAACAAATTCGTACCCAAGCCGTTTAGTGTTCCGCCTCCACAGACGCGGTGGAATGAATTGCTCTACCCGCCGGAATGGCCGCTGTGCACGCATGAAATGTCATTTCTGCTGCCTCATTTTCTTCAAGAGGGCCGCGGTCGAGTGGACACCTACTTCACGCGCGTATTCAATCCCGTCTGGACGTATCCCGATGGATTTTCCTGGATCGAGATGCTGCGTGACGAAGAGAAAGTCGGCCTTCACGCAGCGTTGACCCCAACCTGGAGCGAGACCGCTTGGTTCGCAGATTACGTCTTGCCCATGGGCTTCAGTTCAGAACGCCACGACTTGATGAGCCAGGAGACGCACTCTGGCCGGTGGATCGGTTTTCGCCAGCCCGTTCTTCGCGTCCTCCGCGAGAGGCAGGGAGAAAAATTCGACTTTACTTATCAGGCAAATCCGGGCGAGGTTTGGGAGGAAGACGAGTTCTGGATAAATCTATCGTGGGCGATCGACCCGGACGGCGCAATGGGAATCCGGAAGTGGTTTGAATCGCCTTATCGGCCTGGAGAGAAGCTCAGAGTGGAGGAGTATTACCGCTGGATTTTCGAGAACTCCGTGCCGGGCCTTCCCGAAGCCGCAGCTGAGGAAAAACTCACTCCGCTGGAATACATGCGCAAGTACGGCGCCTTCGAGATTAAAGGCGACGTGCATCAACTGAACGAGCAACGTGTCAGCGAGACTGAGCTTGCACAGTCCGAAATCAATGCGCAGGGCTTGGTAATGAAGAACGGCAAAGCCATTGGAGTAATGGTCGACGAGAAGCCGGTTACGGGGTACAACACGCCTTCACGAAAACTCGAACTGTTTTCAAAGACGATGGCGGAGTGGAATTGGCCGGAGTTCGTGCTTCCGGAATACTACCGCAGCCACATCCATCGGTCGGCGCAGTCTGCCTCGGTCGGCGAAGTGTCGAACGATTTCAACCCGCAATGGATGCCGAAAGTTGAGTGGCCCCCGCATGCAAAGGGTGGCGTTTATACGCTTCTGCCGATCTTTCGTCTGCCGAATCTGATCCACACCCGGTCAGGAAATGCCAAGCTGCTGTACGAGATCTCACACAAAAACCCGCTATGGGTGAATCCGGTCGACGCGAAGAAAATTGGCGACGTGCATACCGGCGACCTGCTCAAGGTGCACACCGAAATCGGCTTCTTCGTCCTGCATGCATGGGTCACTGAAGGATTGGCGCCGGGCGTCGTGGCCTGTTCGCATCATCTTGGGCGATGGCGCGTTAATGAAGAGCAAGAGGTTGAGCGCATGTCCAGCGCATGGGTAGACCTGAAAGAGGTTGCAAAGGGACAGTGGATGATGCGGCACATTGAAGGGGTCCATCCGTACGCGAGCCCTGATCCCGATAGCAAGCGGGTTTGGTGGAGCGATGCGGGAGTTCACCAGGACATCACTTTCCCCGTGCATCCTGACCCCGTTAGCGGTATGCATTGCTGGCACCAGATGGTTCGCGTAGAGAGAGCCGCTCCCCAAGATCGCTATGGAGACATTTTTGTAGACACCAATTTGTCGCATGCGGTGTATCTGAGGTGGCGCGCCCTGGCGAGACCCGCGACCGGTACGCTGCGACGGCCACTGTGGTTTCCACGCGTCGTCAGACCTGCGGAATCGGCGTATTACAGGACTTCTACCGGAGGATGATGCGTTGCTGCCAATTAATCTGCGGCGGCGTGAATCCATAGTCCAGCTCTATACCGCGTTCCGACGCACAATCTTGCCCGACGGGAATCGTCTCGGGCATCAAGCCAAGAACACCACGTCTAAGTCATAACACTCTCAGTCCTCGCCTGTTATGACAATGCATCTCTCCAGAAATGTCCGCTAACGGCAATCACTGTCGTCAGTCCAACTAAGTATTCTGGCGCCGGGCACCGCCGGTATTGCAGAGCGATGCAGAGGCCGTTATGCGAATGTTGTTGGACATTTTTGACCAAACCTTACGCACGTTGTGGGCGCATAAGCTGCGTTCGTTCCTCACCATGTTCGGAATCGCCTGGGGAGTGGGATCGCTACTGCTGCTGGTGGGCGTGGGCGAGGGCTTTCGCACTGGTAATCGCAAGCAGCTGGAGAGCTTCGGCAAGAACATCATTTTCTTTTTCGGGGGCCGAGCTCCCGCGGTTGAGGGCAGCTTCAGTTCGATGAAGTGGTTCAACCTGACTTACGACGATTACCTGGCGGTGAAGAATGAAAGCAAGCTGGCCATACACATTTCGCCCGTGATTGCTCGCGACGACATTCGCGCCGTAAGCGACTACACCAGCACCAACGGCCAGGTGTCTGGCGTACCCGCAATTTACAGTCAAGTTCGCACCATACCGCTTCAGGTCGGACGCTGGATCAACGACGAAGACGACACACAGCGTCGCCGAGTGTGCGTGCTCGGGCGCGAGATGACGCGCAACATGTTCCCCGGGCGACCCGCCGTGGGCAATTCGATCCTGCTGAACGGAGTGCGATTCGAAGTCATTGGCGTTCTGTCCATGATCGGCAAAGAGGAGCAGAACGCCACGAATATCCGCATCTTCGTTCCGATTAACACTATGCGCGAGTTCTTCCCGTTAAAGGGCGACAACTCGCAGGACGGCAACGCGATTTCCTTTCTGAATTATCAGCCGCGTACTTTTGAGGAGAACGAAGCGGCAAAGGACGAAATTCACAAAATCGTCGCACGCAATCATGGCGTCTTCGGGCCGACTAATAAGGACAACTGGGAAGAGTGGGATACGGTCAAGAACCAAAAGACCATGGGAACTATCTTCACCGCCATGGATTGGTTTCTTGGCGGAGTTGGTGTGGTAACGCTGGCATTGGGCGCAATCGGCATAGTCAACATCATGCTTGTAGCCGTCACCGAGCGCACGCGCGAGATCGGTTTGCGCAAAGCGCTGGGCGCAACCAACCACAACATTCTTTTGCAATTCTTCCTGGAGGGCGCCTTCCTCACCTTGCTTAGCGGCGCCATCGGGGT
>Ga0070741_10018148_pt1 | contig 11447 bp, 13 predicted proteins | sample Coa_R1_4_FD_66440 | JGI IMG/M metagenome (GOLD analysis project Ga0070741, IMG submission 66440) | Surface soil microbial communities from Centralia Pennsylvania, which are recovering from an underground coalmine fire - Coalmine... | ecosystem: Environmental > Terrestrial > Soil > Unclassified ...
CGCATTTCATCTGTTCAAGACCAGTGGCCCATGTTCTCGGACTACTATCTTCCGGTGCCGCTGTTGACCCTGCTGCGCTGCCATCGGTGGGACGACGTGCTGTGTCTGCCAAAACCCAGGCCTTCTCGATTCATGAGCATGGCGCTCTGGCATTTCGGTCGCTCGACGGCACTTGCCGGCAAAGCCGATCTGGAATCCGCGCGCAACGAGCAACGCCTCTTTGAGCAACTGCGCACTAGCCTCCCGAAAGACTCCATGTGGATGTTCAACCCTGGTGACAAGCTTCTGGCGGTCGCCTCGCCCGTCCTGGCAGCGAGATTGGCGCCCGATCCCGAGCACGCGATCCCCCTCTGGCGGCAGGCCGTCAAGGCTCAGGACGAGCTCGGCTATGACGAGCCTCCGGCGTTCTACTATCCCGTTCGCGAGTCACTGGGAGCAGCGCTCCTCCGCGCCGGAAAGCCTGCAGAAGCAGAATCTGTCTTGCGCGAATGTCTCCAGCAGAATCCGCGCGATCCTCGCGCCCTCTTTGGACTCAGCGAGGCGCTGAAGGCTGAGGGCAAATCCGATGCGGCGGACTCCGTCCGACGTTCATTCTCAGAATCGTGGAAGAAACCTGACGTTGCGCTTCGTGTACAGGATCTCTAGTCTCACTCGGGCCGAGATTGTGAAAATTCTCTCGCTCCGTCTCCTGCCGCGTCTGACGGAGAAAACTGTGTACCCTCTCAAGGCCCGAATCACGGGCAAACCAGAAGTCGACTTCTCAATGGCCGACCAAGCAGAAGTCAGTAGTATCGACCATCTTACGCAAGACTATAATGGCCCGTAACTATGCGGTTGGTGACCGGCACCAGACTCGGTCCTTATGAAGTCATCTCACCGCTCGGCAGCGGCGGCATGGGAGAAGTGTTTCGGGCTCGCGACACCCGGTTGAATCGCACCGTCGCCATCAAGGCTTTTTGCCTGCCGAATTCGCGACAAACGGGGACCGTTTGCGTCGTTTCCAGCAGGAAGCCACCTCACTCAGTGCCTTGAATCACCCGAATCTCCTCGTCATCTACGATATCGGCTCTCAAGACGGCGTTCACTTGGGCCTCCTTCAATGCACTACCCGAATAAGGTTGCGGCTGTGTAATTCCAGAAAGCGCAGCGAGAACAGAGCGTCCACAATCGCTTGTCGCTCTGCATTATTGCCTTTGGCGGTCAGGATTTCTGCAATGCGCTCGTCAAGTGCCGCTCTCGCAAGAGCAATTTTGGAATGCACAGTAGCGGCCCTCGGATCGGAGACTGCGTCAAAGTAAAACTTTTGCCAGTGGTAATCGTAATGATGCCTGGTTTTCACTGTGGCCTCCGTCCATACAACGCACAAAGAGGCCGTCGCACAGAGTGGGCGGCTGGGGCTGCGTGGCTGGATGCGCTACAGCGTACTCTGCTTTTTCACAATAGCAAGGGCTTTTTGAAAGGTCAGCGCCGAAATAGCCATTGCATCAGGACTTTCGCCAAGGAGGAGGCGGGTTGCTCAAGTTTCTCAAAGCCGTATTCCCCGGCAGTTTCCCATCTAACCGCATTTCGCTCCGGGATGTAAGTGACTGTCATGCTCTTTCTGGGATGCAGCAGCATCACACGCAAATCAGATTCAGAATCAGCCGTAAGTTGAACTGCCTCTCCCTTGGTCTCAGCGACAGACGCCGCTTGTTCCCTGAGCGCCGCCTTCAATTGTTCCCATGAGTCCACTGGTATGCGCCTCAAACCGCTCGGTACAATGCAATCAATTCTACCGCGGTCTGCCGGAACGGACGGCTGCGATCTACTCGCCAGCCGCTACGGTGAACGCTTCCAACATTGAAAGGTTTAATTCTGCTATTTCTGGCGAGAACATCAGGGCTGAGTTTATTACTCGCCAAGGCTGGCGACTAGAGGGGAGCAAGGGGGCATTTGTGCCCCCTTGCCGATCAGAAAAATACGCCCAGTCAGTGCTTCTTGTCTTTGTCCTCCATCTTGCTGGTTTCCGCGGCATTGGTTACCGGCGCTTTGTTAGCGGACTTGGAGGCGGTCACAGTGGATTTCGGTCTCCAGAAATCCGGCGCTGCCTCCGCAACCTGATCGGGCGCGTTGCTGAGATCCGGCAAGAAGTGATTGATGGTCATCTCGTTGCTCGAAACTGCTTCAGCACTGGTTTTAAGAAATTTGGCGTAACCCTCTTCTCCCAAGACCTGCTGGATCGGGGGGATGGTGTCGAATCCCGCGAGTGAAGGCGCCGGGGTCGTGATGTAATAGACGGTGCCCTCTTGACCGGCCACCGCTTGGGAAACCAGAGTGGTTACCGGCGGAGAGGCTTTCTCGCGCGCTGCTTTGATTTCTTTCAGCAGCGCTTCGAAAGTAGCGGCTTCTCCTGGTCGCACATGCACGGCGTTGGTGCGCAACCAGCGAGAATCTGCGATCAGCTTGGCGAACGCCGCAGGATCGGAAGGGGCATTGCTGCTGAGGTCCCAGCGCCGGCGGCGGATTTCAGACCGGGAACTGAGTGTGCATTGGTTGAGGTCTTGAAACATCTTGTCAGTCGCCGCTTTCCCGTAGGTTTTCTGCAGTGCGGTCATGAAAGATCCCATGGCGCTCTCTATATCTCCGTAGCTGTTGCGCGTGCTGATGAAGCTGACACGGTTGCCGACACCGTAGACAGTCTCTACCGCTAGCCAAGTGTCACCTTTGTTCTGCCGATTGGCCACTGCGATCTTCCTCGAGAGAGCATCGAAGTCTGCGCGTTTCTCTGGTTTCACTTGCACAGTAAACACATCGAGATAGCTTTCCTGCGCTTGCTGAGCTTGACCGACAGCTAGCGCCCCAAGCAACACTACTGCAGTCACGGACCATAAGACTTTCCGCTGCATAACAGCCTCCTTGTTTGTCGGGGTTTCCCAGCGGAAGCGAACGGTACACCCACCCGAACGCCCCGTCAAGGGGCAGGAGCTGCTGTATCAAACGCCTATGCGATTGCGCTCACCGTTGGAAGGGTCAGCGCAATATTGGACGAGTGACGGACAAACCGGAAGTCACCAAATTCAATTCAACGACCCCGAGAACACCAGCGGTATTCGGGTCTCGCCAAGCACCTGCAGGCCCGGGAAACCTTCATGTCCTGCGATCAAAACACCGGGCCCAAGGACCACAACATCAAAAGGGGAAGTACAGATCAGAAGCTGGAACGCGCGCTTGAGGTCAGTTGATCGAGCCCCTGTAAATGCCTTTTGAATGAATAAATCCTTTAAAAAACGGTTGCAAATCGGATTTAACGGAGCGATGAAACCTTAACAAACGTTGCCCCACACCCATACGCGGCAGAGCGCTACAGACCGTCTACAGCGGCCGCAACCGGGGAAACATGGCCCGAACAGACCCCCGCCTTGAACCGCAGTTCCGGTTGAGCCTTCGTGCGGGATCCCTCCTGTCACTTAACAATTGCTGTAACTGTAAAGTATCGAGGGGCCGCACCCGTCGTTATTGGTGGGTGGCTGGTTAAGGCACCAGTTCCCGAGTTCAACTTGTACGTTGTTATCGGATCAGTTTCGAAAAACTCGCAACGTCCTGCCTTTTAGGGTCTAAATACTATCCACATGAAAAAACACTTCTAGGTTGACTCTTAACGATGCCGAAGGTTTTGACTGATATGAATGACGATGACGAAGGCGAAAGTAAGAGTGAAAACGTTAAAGTAAACTTTTGCACCTTGCGCAGCATAGCGCCTTGTGCAGTTCGAGTGATAATCACCTCTGAGATGCCGTGAAAATCGAAGTCGAAACGGAAGTTTCGATCAAGAATCCCCATTTTCAGTAATTTTCGGTTTTAGGCGGTTTCAGAACACTCCGGTGATTACATCCCACCCTGCTTCCAGCGGAGCCGCCTGCGTCCTGCAAACGGTGTTGCTGATGGTTCTATGTAGCGAGTTCTAGGGTCGAATCGGAATAAACTCTACCGATCTGAATATCGACCGACCTGACTATCATTGCAGAACAGCCAGAGAGAAACGATGGCCAGAACTGACGTGATGATGAAGACGTAACGCCAGGAATGAATGAGGCGTTTGAAGCCCATGCTCAGGCGCAAGGTTTGCTCCATCTGCCGCCCGAGGTCAAATGACGATAATCACAGAAAGTGCCACATCGCTGCTAATGAGGTGAATGTCTGTAGAATCGAGCCATGACAAAAATAATGAGAGTACTCAGGCAGCTGCAGCAGCAAAGAGCGGAAAAAGTGGCTGGACTCGAACGATTGGATCGTGCGATCTCGACGTTATCGAGCATTGCCGGAACTTCGAGAGGGAGACGCGGAGGTCGAAGGCAGCTGTCCACAGCCGCACGCAAGCGAATAGCTGAAGCACAGCGGAAACGCTGGGCTGCTTTCCGTCGAAAACACCCGAAAAAGCATTAAGAAAATCGCGGCGTTGAACCTCCGTTTTTGCGGGAATCATCAGCTTGGCGAGAATCGCATGGTTTCAGAGCCCACAAGTTCTCAAGTGCAATTGTGTTTCACGGTCAAAATCATTACAAAGGCAATGATCATCGGTGCTTTAGCGACCTGGGCTGGACGATGAGAACAGGACGGATGTCTTAAGGAATCAGTCTGAAAGTGTGCGAAACGTGAACGGAATTATGAGTCGCCCCGGGTCTACGTGTCAGGGGGGATGATGAGTGTCAATCGGGATGTTACGCCAGCTACGAGCAGCGGCTAGGTTCCGAGTTGCCGATTATGAGACCCCTGGCTTCGTCGCTCTCACGGTGGCAGCTCGGTTAGTGGAATCACCTGCCCGGAAACGGCGTGAGCCAAGTCGCAGCAGGGCCGGTGACGCGCCGCAGCTTATCACCGAAGGCGCTGCCGGAGCAGTGGAACCATTCCATTTCGTCAAACAGCTGTACAGCGTCGTTCGGCTTGAGTGAGGCTGCGACTTCGGGCAAGATCTCGCCTTCTAGCCACCGCCCAGCCGCGGTGAGATATTCGTATTCCATTAAATAGTGAAGCCAGCAGCGGCCGCACCGCGTGCAGCGGAAAACAATAACCTCGCCGTACTGGTCGTCGGCGCCGACGGGGCGCTTGTTCATCTCGTGTGGAATTCGCTCGATGTCGGAGCAAAAGCCAAAACGCGTTACGTCTGCACGCATTATGATCCTCTCGGCCGCCAAATCACTCATACTCGGTTCGCGCGCGACTTAAAACCTCCTGCAGTCCGGTGGCGGACCATACATTTTCGCCACTTACCGCAGTCAGCCAAAAGTTCCGATTACACTCACCAGAGCTTCTGTTTGAGCCGCTGTTGGAAAAGCCTAATTTATATCGCCGGCGTTGCCCATCCCCGGTCGTTCATCTGGACCCTCCCAGTCTTTAAACGGGCGCCAAGCGTCATAATCTCCCCACGCGAAGAAATCAAAGGCCCACACAAAGCCCGTAAGGATGTCATCAGCCGTATCTGCGGCCCCCGCGATTCCGCCAAGCCCGGGAACACCACCAGCCGTTGCCGCCGCCGCTACTCCTGGAAGACAGCCAGTGAAGCAGCATTGACAGTCATAGCAGTCCCCAAACGCTTTCTTGCTGGCAATCAGCACTAACGCTCCGATGATTGCTGTTTGCACTGCGGGCGACGGTACAGGCACGCGCCGCCAAGGCACTATGCGACTGCTGGTCGAGAGGCCCAGCCAACCATGCGGCAAAAGCACGAGCGTCAACGCCAAACCAACCAGGATTGCCGTCACCTCGGGGCCGAACTCACCCGGTCGCGACGACTGCAACCCTGGTATCGCGACAAGCACCAGGGACAGCAAGTAGGTGGCAATGGTGGCTGCGGCGATGCGGAGCACGGCGGGATATTGTTCCACCTTCTCCACCCATCTGTTCCATGCCGGCATGCGCGGGAGTCCGTAAATGGAAACCAGCAGCGCGGCAGCCAACGCAACAAAAATCAGTTCGGCTTCGATGAAATTTGCGAACAGGTTTCCGCCATATCGATCAGGAGTGTGCAAGAAGCCGGTCAGCAAGAGGGTGATAAGCGCCGCAGCGATTGCTGCGGCCGCCCACTGCGGGATGCTACGCCGTTTTTCCCTGGCCTGAATGGCGCCGGTTCGCATAGCGTTGCGTACAGCGTCTGAGTGCACAGCGCGGCTAAAAAGCAGAGCCCGCGCCAATACCGCCAGAATTGCTGTGGGCACCAGCCATGTCGCTGTGATCTGGCTGTAGAACGTGACTGTAATACGTGGGACCCCGCCTAACCACAGCTGCACGGTCCGGAATACCATCGGGGCAAAACAACCCCAAGAGTAGATCAAAGCTGCTTCAACGGTCGCAGTTAGCCCAATGATCAATGCTTTCGATCGCCGTATACGCTGGTGCGATGACCGCGCCAGTTCCATCGCCATAAGGATTGGCAGTGCAGCAAGGAGAAAGAACAGCGCGTAGCTCGTGAGCAGAGGGACGTGACGATATATCCAAGCATTCAATGGATCGCTAACGCGCCATCCCGGCCCAGTAGCTGGAACGCCGTGCAGAATGTCTCCGATCGCGTAGCCAATTACGAGCGTGAGACCCAGATTGGCACTGACTGTTCCGGCTGCTACTGCGACGATAAGCAGGAGCAGGTTATCAGCAAACACCAGGTGCGTAGGACCGCCCCAATCGTCCGCCGTAGCCATAGGCGCAAGCACATTGCCGGCGAATCCGTTTGTGCCGACGATCGTGCGGTAGCTCCAGTGTGTTATGCCTTCGGCAAATCCGAAAAGGAACAGCGCAAGTACAAGACAAGTCGCCATACGTGGCCAGGCGGTGAGGTAGATCCCATCCGACCAGGCAGCCCACAGCAGGAGGGAATACCGCCGCAACTTGGCGGGGATCTGAACCCACCAGAAATCCACAAAGCGGGCAAGAGGTGTCCGTGTTACGTTCGCGTCAGAAGGCGCACGGCTCGGCTCCGGTGCAACCGGAGCACCGGTGGGAGTGGTAGTCATGGTTCACCCCTGTGCGACGCCGGCTGTCCGCGGTTATCTACGGCGTGCCGTGGGCTTGTGGTGGACGCCGGGTCGCAAATGTGCGGCGAATTCTCTCTCGGCCAGTGTATGGAGTCAAGCTGGATTGGCCCCTGCGACACAATCCACAATAACGGGAAACCCGGACGTTAACTGTCGTTAGCAGGCGCTAACACTCAAAATCCCCCGTAACCGGGCTTTGAGCGTAATCGGGATTTTGCAACAATCATCCGCCACAGCCGAGCCGTTCGTGGATAATTGCACAGTGAGCAACCATCGAAAGAAGGATTGCGGCGAGGCCGACGGGCGGCGATCTTCTCAGCATGGTCTCCGCCGCCGACGGCGATCCACAATCCTTTGCGTCCTGCCATTCGGAATGAGTATAAGCGCGGAGGTGAGAGTCAAGTTGTGTTTGAGGATTATCTTAAGAGGTAGAGTTTTAAATCGCGGTTGGCGCCTTCGAGAACTACGGATTCTGCGCAGTCTGTTTCCAAAACTCGGTGTACTGTTTGCGCATGTGATGGAAAACGCAACAGGGGCAATCGCGAATCCGGTCGTGAATCGGTCGTAGTTGTAGACCTGCCTGATTTGCTGGAACACAGTCGGAAACATTTCCTTGAGACGAGGCGGAACTGGCTTTCCACTGAAAGACCATTTGCAGAAACCGTTACAGGCTCCCACGGTCATGTCTGCGAGTTGGAGGAATGGATTGTGTTCGGTACTGCTGTAAGTCAGTGACGGAAAAAATCCCTTGGCCCGGAGCCTTCCCGCTTTGTACTTCTGTCCATCGCAGCCTTCGCCATCGTGGTATGCCTTGTGCCCCACTTCAAAATGAGCCTTCTGAATGTCAGCACCGGGCCAGTCCAAGATCACCTGAATTTTCATGGTGTCGGTCGCATCCTCACGTCCGCAATCAAATCCCAATCTCTGCAAGATCATCGTCAGTGCCCACGAGTGGTAGGCCCGGCGGGTCTTGAGATCATTCAAACTGTGGCCGCGAATCGCCGCGATTAGAACCGTCGCGTTGAACTCTTTCAAAAGCTGTAGGAACTCCAAACGGATCGTGTCGGATTCAGCGAGGAGATTCTTGTAGAGCGTATCCTGCCCAGCGGCAGCATAGATCGGATAAAGGTCGCGGAAGTTCCACTTCAGCGGCAGTCGTTCATTGCTGCCGTATTTTGCCTTGATTTCCCCAATGCGCCGTTCGAGCTTCTTAAGTACATCCCGTGCGGTGTAGTATCCGCCGAACAGAAAAACATCTTGTTGCCGCACATTTCCGCAGCTGGAACAAGACGAATCATCGCCAAAATAGAACATAAAGCTTTCGTAACTCAACAGCTGGGTGGAGATTTTGCCAATTTCTCAGTTCACTGGGAACAGGATCGCGTCCTTCGGATCCTGCAGCAGCGACAGAATCCTGTCGGCGACCTTCTCAATCAGCTTGGTTCCCCAGAACGGATCGTCCTTATCGTAGTAGATGACGCGCACGTGCCGAAGGTCGAAGGGAACGTCGCCTTCATTGGTTTTCGAGCATACGAGGACGACAGGATTGCGGGCGCTTGAGCCAGCCGAAGCTCGTAGAACACATTCGTGTTACGATCCGTGAGCTCGGCTGAGATTGGCCGCTTTGCCCTTCTTGGCTGGCTTCTCGGTAGTTCCGGCTTCTGGTTCTGCTGTGGCGATCGGGTTGATCATTGTTGTCAGCCATGTGACGACTCCTACGGCGGGACGTTTGCGAGATTATCTCTGTTCCACTTCGGGTTGCACGGTGATTGAAAGCACGTTTCCAGTGGCAGTTAAGGCTGACTCGTTGCCAGCGTGTTGGATCGGCGTCGCTGAAGACGATGGTAGCCGTTCTAGTTCATTGAAATTGGTCATCGTCCATGCTTTTCAAGTGAATCTCCATACCAAGTACAATGAGTTTTGAAGGAAAACCAAAGAGGTGTGACCCCGAATTCTGCGAACCCGATCACCTTGGCATCGCATGGGTCAGCACATCTCTCGCGCCGCTCAGCCGAGTGCTCAGTTTTTAAAGAATCTTTGACGCAGAGCAAGGAAGTTAAGAGTGTATGCGCTAGCATAGTTGCGAGGAAGTTCGCCTCACAGAAGCTCCCGCTCTTACTTTCACACGGTAGGGGCGGGATTTCTATTTTTGACCTAGGAACTTGTTTGACGCATATGAAAAATGGGACCACAATCTGAACCCATGCCTCCGAGGAAAAAGAAAGACCTGGGGGTGCTCTTCTATTGGACGCTTGCCGTCGTGGGTGTCGGCGGCGGATTGCTTCTACTCTGGCTTCAGTATCTACGCTAAGAATTCCGTTCTCTCCTCGTGGTCCGGCCAAAGTTTTCATTGCTTCCGAAGCCATTCACGTTGGCCGAGCTAACGAACACAGTTCGGGAGATTATGTTCGCTGCCGTGACAGGGTGGCGCTGGTCTTGCTTTGGTCAGGGGTACGGCTTTTCCTTCTTTCTTGGTAATTACGACCACCGAAATATTCCCCCCAACTTGATCAGGATCGACCTGTTCTTCGATGCTAATGAGAACGCGACTCAAGCGCTGCGCCTCGGTGAGTGTCAGGTGGTCGTGGGCGACAAGTTTTTTGAAAGCGATTGGAGCACGCGAAAGGGCCTGCTTATAGGCATAACTTTTCGGGTTGGCAAACGACTTGATAGCTTCGTTATTTCCTACTGTAAGGACGCCAAAATCGACCGTCTCTCCTTCGAGCGGATATACCAAAGTCTTTATGGGAGCATCAACCGTTTCTCTGTGCCAGTCTATGTTTACGTGAACGACAAAGATGGTGGGCTTGCCGTTCTCGTAACCAGCAATGACATATTGAACAAGTGGCCTGCACTGCTCAAGCGCCGGATTCGGCCTCACGATGTTGTGTGTCTTGATGACGGTATTGGAGTAGTCGGAAAATGCCTCACCACTTTTCAGTTCAACGATAGCGGCAAGCTCAGATACGGATACATTGACTGGCAGCTCTGCAATGATGTCGGCCAAAAACGAAGCGAAATCATACCTGACCCTTCTCCTAATTACGGCACGATTAAGACCGACATCAGCGATAGCAATGCGATCTTGGACAATCGTTATTTTCTCGACGTTACGACTTCCGACCACATCAAAATTGCCTCCGAGTTGCGTGGACTTGCTATCCGCTCCGATAACTATCCCTTCTGGGTTAAAGATAAGAACAACAGTAGTTGCCATGCTGGACGCGGTGTGCCACAACCCGACCAGGATGATCAGGACCAAGTGTCGGTATTGACATTTTGAAGGCGGAGCCATGACTGAGTGCGCCGCGAATTATACGCTTATGAAATCGTTACCTTGGTATTTTCAGCTACGGGAGGAAGCAACTCAGGGCTGGAGACACTTTTATTCTAACAAACTCGTATATGTCTCCAAGGTCTTGGATCGTCAGTTGTATTCCGCGCTCTTTATCTCCGAAGAAGATTTCGACGTCCGGCCTTGGATTGAAACGCACCTTATGCTTGTCGGACAGCGGAATGGTGACTATCTTCTTATCATCGAATCTCCGTTCCTCGACCGCAACTCCGCCCGCGACTTCGAAGAGAGTGCCGGATTGGTGAGAGTGAAGCCCGATGATCCGGTGCTTATTCGCATTCCAGAGGAAATTGAGACGCCAGAGAGGGTGGGATTTGTACGCCTTCCCGTCGTTGTACGGCTGAAGCGACTTCACCCTGGCGATTGCTTCGGCGGGCATGCCGTTGGTGGCAGCGGCGATCCTAGCCTGTGTGCGCGAGCAATCTACACTACAAATCGGGAAACACGTTTCCGCGGAGGGACGGCGCTTGCCGATCTTCGCCAGTTCCCAAGCAAGATGTTCCAGGGAAGCCCGCAGGTTACAAATGAAGTCTCCCGCAATCAGGCCAAGACGCAAGACGTGGATTGCCCCTACGAAGTCAACTGTAATAGCGAGGAGCCCCCGTTTCAAATCCTCATGTGTCGTGATGAGATAAGAATTTTCGGGCTTACTCATGAACGCGGAGTATTGGACATTGAGAGTATCCAAGTGTTCCTTCGCCCACTCCATTTCAAAGTTTCTCTGCTTCGTTACCATGATTGGCCACTCCTGTCCGAAGTCTTCCAGAAAACCGCCACCCGGCTGGCGAGAAGCCTTTACCTAGCGGCTCAGCGCTCTTTTGGAAAAGAAACAAATACCTCTAGGGAACCTGAAGGGCGCTAAGCAAATACCCATGCAACCCCAAGCGTCCCTCGGGAGCCTTTCGGATTGGTCCCTTACGGCTCTGTGTCCGCTCTTTTGCGTGTGCGCGTGGCAGCAAGCTCATCGAGAGTATTTAGCGCATGGAGAATCTCATCGTGCTCTGGCTGACGATCAGGATCATCTAGGAGCTTGTCCACTCGATCCATAATGGCGTCTCGGGCCTCTCGGATTCTATTGGGGAGTTTCT
>Ga0070741_10018149_pt1 | contig 11447 bp, 5 predicted proteins | sample Coa_R1_4_FD_66440 | JGI IMG/M metagenome (GOLD analysis project Ga0070741, IMG submission 66440) | Surface soil microbial communities from Centralia Pennsylvania, which are recovering from an underground coalmine fire - Coalmine... | ecosystem: Environmental > Terrestrial > Soil > Unclassified ...
GGTCCGGCTGAGAATCTGCTGCGTCATGGACTGCAGACGCTCCTGAAGATCCCCAACCACGTTCGGGGTCACATATCGCTCCGGAATCTTCTGCTGCTCAACCAGTATCAGGGCCTCGGATTCATATTTCGGAGGCCAGCGCATGGCAACAAGAAACGACAAGAGAGCCGCTGCAAAAAAGGGTCCAAGCAGTGACCATCGACGGCGCACCAGAATGGCGAGGTAATCCCCCAGGCTTTTTTGCTCAAGCTCACCTTCCACGAGCCACTTCCCTTCCAGCGAAAGGGATCCTATTCGGTCTCACTTGGCCGTAAATCATAATCCGGACCATTGTCGCTGAACGGTCGATTCGGATTTGTGCAGAATCCAGAGGAAGAAGGAAAGCACGAGAAGGGCAGTCAGAAAGAAGACGATCCCGCCTCGGGAATGAAGATTTCCGGACAGAAAGCCGCGGTCGACATAGATTCCCAGCAAGGAGATGCAGACAATCCTGAGTCCATTCTTGAGAATAGCGAGCGGAATAGCCAGCAACCAGAGAAGCCCTTTCCTCCACCACGAATGAAGAGTGATGTGGCCTGCCAGCAGGCAGGTAATGACTAAAGCCAGGCTGGAACGAATCCCGCTGCATTCACGGGCTACTTCGATATTCAGGTCGGGTAACGAAAGGCGAAAGCCTTCCCGAAAGACGGGAACTTCAAGAAAGGCAAACAATCCGTAAGCGACGGCCGTCGATCCTTTCCTCAGTTGAAATGTAATCTCGTCCAACAACAGACTGGGAATTGGCACCATAAACAAGAGGAAGAGCAGTGGAAATAGACCCTTTCGAAAACAGCGTGGCCCGAAGAAAAATATAAAACCTCCCATCCAAATGGTGACGATCGCTAGGGCCATGCCGGCCAGCCGATCGCCACCGGCCCATTGTGCGGATTCTTTCGTAACCAACCAATACCCACTCAACCCTGCCAAGATAAGAATCGTTCCAAGATCAAAAGAAGTCCGATGGCCCTCGAAAATCGTTCTTCTGCTTCGATAGACCAAGCCTGCGCTGATGAAGGGAATCAAGAAGACATGAGAAGACGATTCATGTTCCCGAGAGTATCGCACCCACTGAGCCAATACAGGCCAAAAGACGGCTACCGATAGGACCAGAAAACCTACGAAGCTCGCCCCTGCTGAACGTTTGTCTCTCAGGAGAAATAGATCTGCCACGATGAAGTGATCCAAGAACGAGAAGATTTATCGTGTGTCAATCTCTTGCTGTGACACTCCTTCGCTGGCGGAATGCCCGGAACTACACGGCGCCACGTACATATCCAGAAATCAGGACTGTTTTTTCCGAGTAGCCGCAACATGGCGCGGCCATCAGAATGTTAGCTTCAGTCCCAACTGAACCTGTCTTGAGGTTGTGGCCGTGGCAGTAATCAGGCCTGCCGAGGAACTGACTGCGCCGCCAGAAAACACAATCGGGTTAGGGGTCGAAAAATTCACCCGATTCAGAAGGTTGAAGAATTCCGCCCTGAATTGAAGTCTTGCTCTTTCCGTCACACCCGTTTCTTTAGAAATTGAAACGTCCACCTCAGCCAGGCCAGGCCCGTTGAACGTTCCTCGGCCAAGACTCCCATACGTGCCAGCGGCAGGCAAGACGAAGGCCGCCGGGTCGAACCACCGCCTCGGATTCCGGAGCAGGACGCCACCCCGGAACGCCGGATTCACCGAAGGCCGATCGGGATTCCTCGTGTCACCGTCTCCCGAGCGGTTTGAGCCAACGAGGGGTGTGAAGGGAAAACCGCTCAGCAAGGTCACGGTGCCGTTGATTTGCCAACCCCCGATCAGCTTGTTTTCGAGTCCGTTGCCGTTAGTTCCTGACCTGCGACCCCGACCAAACGGCAGTTCATAATGACCCGAAATGCTCGTTTGACTGGTAACATTCAGAGCCGACGGCCCCCAGTCCCTTCGAAGGTCGTTTCGGTCCAGTACCATCTGCGCCTGATTATTGGCTTGGGCCCCGGTCAGCCCGGAATTCATATCGAGGTTCTTTGCCCAGGTGTAATTGGCCCGGAATTGTAGCCCCCGGCTAAGGCGTCGCTGCACTTCGGTCTGAAAGGCATTGTAACTGCTGTTTCCCTCTGTGAACCAAAAGAAACCACCCGAGAGGTAGGGGTTCGGACGAGTCCCCACAGGAATGTATTGAGCGCCGCGCACCACCCGCCCTTTCGCTGTACCGGTGCCGCCCGCTTGGCAGCCGCTCGGGTCTGAACAGATCTCCGCCGGAATGCTGTTGGGATCAATACTTAGAAGACCGTGATATCCGAACGACCCGACATACGCCAGACGAAGAACCGTGTTCGGGCTGATCTGGTGTTCCGCAGTAAGATTCCACTCCTCGACTGTCGGCGTCTTCGCGTCGACCTGCACTCCCTGGGGTGCATATATGTTGCAGGGCCTGGGAACGGTCGCCCCGCAGGCGGGCGGCTGCGGCAGGTTTGGGTAGACTGGCAGGAATGACGACACAGACAGATTTGAAAATGAGACGGATCCGTTATACGGCGGCAGGGAGTTCAGCAGGAAGGCGAGGTCATCGAGCAGTGAATAGTAGGTTCCGAATCCTGCTCGAATCGCTGTCTTGCTCGTTCCGAAAGGATCCCAGGCAATGGCGATCCTCGGGCCGAAAAGCCACTTGGCGTTATTTTTGGTGAAAGAAGAGTCTCCCACGAGGGTTTCAGTCAAGAGAACTCCGTCCCTGCCGCTCACAAAGTTCGCAGCCCTTCCGGCGACTTCGTTCCATCCCGTCGTAAATTCGTGCCGGACGCCCGCCTGGATTGTGAGATTGGATCGAAGACGGACGACATCCTCAAAGTACCACGCCCCCAGCAAGCTTCTCCAACCGAGTTCCGTCGGGTTTGGAACTGCCTGGAAGTTGCTCACCACTCCCTGGAGGAACGTCTGTAGGCTCGAGAAACTGGCTTGCCCGAGCTGGCGCGAAGCAGTGTCATCATTGTCTTGCATAGGCTGAACCCATATCCCAAAGCTGATCTGATGAGCTCCTTTACTGAATTGGACGTCGTCGGTAAAGGTAAACAGATTTCTGCGATTCCAGACGCCCGAAGCGTTGTTAGGGCCCGCGGGCGTAACCACAGCAGCGCCGGTGGTGGTCAAGCCGCCCCCGATAACGATCCCTCCGGGACCACGCCCGGAAACGAAGGAGAGGCTGGGGGGAAGGGAGAGCGGAGGCACAGAGCCATAATTGAATCCCGCACGCGAAAACCCGGCGCGAAAGGTATTTAGGACCTGAGGCGTGAAGACGTGCGTCTCTTGAAAACTAGCCACCTGGTTGCGAAGCGCCAGGGCCGAGGCGAATAAGGGATCGGCTAACGGTACAAGGCTCTCACCGTCGTCAATGGTGTAGACAACCGATAGAGAGTCGCGCGGACGGATCATATCGTCCGTCCGCAGGGTACCGAAGTCCTCGCGCACCGTCTGCCTCGGGTTGTTGAACGCCAGGGCCGTGCCGCTCGGCAGCCCGTTGACTAACAGCTCTGCGCCGTTGGGCTCGGGCCAGAACGACATATAGGGCAGCATCCCCATATCCAGGTTAGGCACTGGCTTGTACGCGCCAGAGGCATCGGGCAAGAAGCCTCGACGAACCTCCCGGTCAGGAACAACACTCACGTTGCTGACGGCCAGGCGCTGCCGGAATGCTTCGTAGTTACCGAACAGGAACAGGTGGTCTTTCTTTGCAGGACCTCCCAGCGCGCCTCCAAACTGGTTTCTCCGGAAGGGTGGGACCATCGTCCGGTCGAAGAAGTTCCGCGCGTCGAGTGCACTGTTTCGAAGGAATTCAAACGCCGACCCATGAAGTGTGTTCGTCCCAGACTGCGTCACGACAGCGATCTGCCCGCCCGCGCGCTTCCCATATTCAGCCGAATAGGTATCTTTGAGAACGTTGAATTCCCGGATGGCGTCGATCCCCAGCAGTTCCCCACTTGCACCTCCAGGAGTAATCGCCAGTTGGCTGGTGCCCGTATACTCAATCCCATTTAACAGAAACAGGTTCTCGGAAGTCCGGCGCCCTTCCACAGTGAAAGTGTTCCCATTGCTCGTAATCGTCTGCGGACTTTTCATCGAGCTGTAGTTGATCGCGCCCGGGTTGAGGGTGATCAGGTTGTCAAAGCTCCGGCCATTGAGGGGGAGGTCTTTCACCTCGTTCTCACCCACCAGTCCCGACAACTGGCCGGTCGTTGTATTCACAAGGGGAATAACTTCGGAGACAGTCACCTTCTGCCTGAGCGAGCCCACCTCTAAACGGAAGTCTATCACTACCTGCTGACCGACGCTCAGGTTAATGACCGTACGGACCCCAGATTTGAAGCCTTCCTTTTTCGCCCTCACCTCCAGGGGTCCGACGGGCAAAGCCAGAACTGCGTAATGCCCCCCCTCGTCGGTAGTGACGACTCGTGTGGCGCCAGTCTCAAGGCTGTGGACGGTTACCGTAGCGCCACTTACCGCAGCCCCCGAAGTGTCTTGAACTGTGCCGGCGACGCTGGCCGAAACCTGGCCCTGCCCTGACACGGGCCTCACAAGCAACACCAGCATGAAAGCGAGCAGACTTGAACGTCGCACGAAGGAACTCCGAGATCGTTTTGGCACCCCACGTTTTATTCAGGACCTCCCTCAGAAGGAAATCCACCAGTTGATCCCAGACCTCTAATTTGCAGGGAGGTAATCGCGGCCAAAGGACGCAATTTTAAGACTCTGCCGAATGCCACGGCGCAAATGACGCCAGCTCATAGTGGTAGACCGCACAAGATGAGAGTGACGCAGGTTTTTTCCGGCGATGACTTCTCCGTCGGAGGGAGAGCCGGTCCAGGTGTTCAGCCGTGGAAGGGGGTCTTCTTACTCCATTCTGCCAATTCTCGAGGGCTGACACGGAGAGTTGCGGCCCGAATAGCTTTTGTACCTTTGCGTCAACGCTCACCTGTTACAGAAGATAGCACGGAATACACAACTCGCCCGTCTTTGACGCCTGCGTAAGCGAGTCGCGCACGCTCATGGCCTGCCCCCTCAATGCGCCATCCGGCACCCTCCGGGACAAGTCGCATCTGGTTCCGTTGTCTCCACCATTGATTCACTTCCCGCGGTAAGGCAACCCACACATCTCGCTCCTTACGCAGTCGAGAGATATGGTCGAGAAGCGCTCGATAAGCCTCCAGAGGCTCTGCCCCCATTACGTAATCTGGGTGAGCGATGAAGCTCACTAGGCCATGTTTCTCCATGATGAGCGCAGTCTGTTTCTTCCAGAGATCTATCGAATAATCTCCCAGGATATGAAACAGGGAGTAATCCTGGGTTGTGGTTAACGGCAGCTCAAGGACCTTACCGATGAAATAGGGGAAAACCGTGCAGCACCCGCCCCGTTGCGGCTCCAAATGCGCTGCGTTCGGAACCGACATATCATAGGCGATGTTAAGTGCTCCGAGCCAGTCGGCGTTTCGATACATCCTGCCTGACCGGAACCCTTTTGCCTCGTATTTCTGAAGATATCGATTGATTGAACGGGCGTGCAACTGAAACTCCTCGTAACTGCTGAAGAGGTTGCCGTCATGATTCAGATCCTGAATCGCCAGCTCGAACCCTCGGGCGCGAACCCGATTGATGAACTCAGGATCCAGGTCGTAATTGTTCTGGGGGATAACCTGAAACGAGGCCCTGATTTCAAACTCTTCGTCAACGTCCATGAGCCTCGGAGCAAAGCGCAAGCCTGCCTTGGTCTCCACATCATGCGTGACAAGCACGCAGCTCGATGCCCCCTCAGGCCAGAACCAGATGAAAGGCACTTTCTCCACCCCCTGTGCCTCCAGAGAAAGGATCAGCAGCCTTTCGAGTATATGCTCGACCGTCGTATCCACTGGCCAAGCCGGAAATGCCAATTCATGCCAGTTCCCGAGAGCCAGTTTTTGAAGATGCTTGCGTATGGAGATAGGCAAGATCGGCCTCACGTAATAATAGGCTCTTCGAATTGCCTGGCTGGACAGAATGGAGCGATGGCCAGCGTACCCATTTGTTGCATAGCGCTCCAGACGCAGGTTGTCGATGATCTCCGTAGGATTGAAAGGCAGATATACCGTCGAACAGTTCGATTTAACAAGGCGAGAGAAATCTCGCAATCCATTTCCAGCGGCCATGGCGAGCGAACCAACAGAGGACCGCCCAAAACATGTCGTACCCTTGCCAAAAGAGAAGTAACCCCTCTCGGAAGCCAGTTCACCCGCCAAGCTAAAGTTAGGGAAATTCGCGGGACAACGATAAAAAGCCACCAAGGATTCATTGATCGGTTTCACTGAGACTCCGGCCATCGAGGCGTCATTGTTCATTTCAGGATGCTGACCATACGTCGGGGTCTGGACCCCATCTTCTGGATTTTCAACCAGCATATGCAGTGGTCGGAGCGTCCCCTCAACCCACGTGCCGATAGATCAGCTTTCCCGTGGCGGACAGAAGGCTATTGGGCATGTACGTGATCATTTGCCTCGCTACACGCATTACCCAAGCAGACTGCGCTTTTCCCGGATGGGGTGCAGGATATCGCCAGTAAGCAAGAATCGACCGGCGCCCCCCCCACCGGTCCTTGAACGCCAGCAGCCCGGCATCATCAACATCTGTCCTCCCCAGGTCGAATTCGCGGAGCCCATTTTTTTTGCCTTTCTGTATGGCCCTCCAGAAAAGAAGAGGCATTCCGCCCCACCGATTAAACCTTGCGTCGGAGCAGCCGTATTTGTAGACAAGTGTATCTTTATAGCAAAGGGTCAAGATACTGGCGACTGCGCGCCCTTCCTTCAAGGCGACACTGATCGTGATTCGCTCCCCAAGAAATCTTATCAAATTCCGAAACCAGTTAAGCGGCTGCGGGGGAAGGCGATGCCTGCGTCGCGTTAACAAGAGAAGATGGTAGAACTGTTGCAGAAGCCGTTCCGATCGCCCATCCTCACAAACCAAGCCCTCCCGTTCCGCCCTTCGGATCTTCCTTTGCACACAATCCTTATGGAAGCTGTGAAAGAGATCTTCAAGGTTGGGCCGAAGGTCTATTTCGTGCAACCAGAACGTCTTCGCTTTCCCGAATTGTCCGAAAAGGCCGCCATTCAGCGATCTAATCTCAACGTACCTGCAATTCTCATCGACAGATATGGTTTGTAGCGAGGTAAGTAAACGGTCAACGTCTTCAGGCTCGTCCGCCAGCACTTTGCAGTGGTCAGCAAAGGGTAGCGATACCAAGCGAGGGCCAGTAAGCCAGCTCTTGATACGGCAAAAAACTAATCCATTTGTCAAGTCTCGACCTGGTTTACACGTGGTCAAAGCGGAGGGTTCATATCCGTACGTATGCTTCAACGCCTTCAGCCACGCCGAGCAATGAAATACTGACGCATCCCGACGCTCAGACAGGAAATGATCCCATCGGATGTCCTGCAATGGATCGATCTCATGAACACTCAAAGCCGGTTTGGCGCCCCCGTGAAGCGAGTTCGCTGAACGGTGTTCTTTCCCGTCAAGAATGTGAAGTTCAATCGGCGAAGGCATGGCCGAAACGGTCACCATGATCCTCGTTTGGGATCGATCTCAGAAATATGAAGCTACGCGCAGGGATGCGCTGCGAGGAGGAGCAATCGCCGTCCCTGAGAACAGGCTCGCGAAGTTGATGACGTTCAGGCGGTTGGTCAGATTGAACCCCTGCGCTTCGAGGCGGATGCTCTTGTTCTCTCGGCGATAAATGTCAATCCCTATGGAGGCATCGAGAGAATACGAAGGGCGTACCCGTCCGTGCGCGAAGTTCACCTCGCCAAGAACCCGCGGACCGTACTGAGCCAGGAGGTAGTCATAGTCCGTATTTCCAGCATCAAGGTCTACCGGCAGGCCACTTCCAAAGGAACCAGCCATAGCAAGCCAGATCCGTTTGCTAGCCTGGAACCGCAGGCGTGCCCGTGCAGTGTTGCGCTGATCCTGCGAAACCCGAAACCGGCCGCGCTCAGGCACACTCGCGATAGCTTCGGCCCCGATAAAGAGACCGCCAGTGATCGGTCCCTCTGCAACACCCACCTGATTGGCGTAACTCATAAAACCGGAGAAACGCCCCCAGCGCGGGAGCTGCAATTTGGCCTCGAATCCCTGGATTTGCGCTCTGGCGTCAGCAATCGGAAAGCTGATGCCGGAATTGAATAACGTGTCGTCGTCAGGATAGTTTCTGAATTCCCGACGAAAGATATTGGTGTCCAGGCGCAGACATCCACCCACGCCTTTCGTCAGCCCAACTTCGTAATAGTTCGCGCGCGCTGCCGGTACAGGCAGGCGGAGAGACAGGTGGCTGATCTGGGCAGTTTCCGGCGAGCTTGCCAGCAGGAGATTCTCAGAGGCGGGTGTTTGAAAAGTCCGGTCGTACGATGCATGAAGCAAGATTCCCAGGGGCGTGTAATAGTAGGACATCGCGAGGCGAGGGCTCAGCGCGGATTCGCTCACGAGAAAGCTGTAGCGGTCGTAGCGTAAACCCACGCTCAGATTAAAACTCCTGTAATGTATTTCGTCCTGTAGGAACGCTGAGGGTCCAGACTCTGTGCGACGGCTGAAAAAGTGGAAGGTGAGTGCAACATCAGGATCGAATTGCAGCGGGTTCGAGATTGTATATTGCAGTCCTTCGTGGACGGGACTGAAGAGCGTGTCCGCTCCGGCCTTCCAGCTATGCACACCATGAACGCCGCTTACCGTCACCCGGCCATAGCCTTCTGAGAAACCTCGCTGCTGACTCAGGATGATTGGGGTCGCGAGCGAGTTTGACCAGAAGTGGAACGACACCTGCCGTGCACTGCCTTCTGCGCTGAGAAGTAGGTTAGGAGCAAGAATGTGCTGGTAATTCGCCTGAACGTCCATTTCGCCGGCAAAAGCATCCTGACGCTGGCCAGCCTCTTGTTGCACAAGTTCGTTCGGAACGAGATAGTGGATCTCGGAATGTCGTAAGGAGAGGCGCAGCCGACGGTGCTCAGATATATCCGCCGAGTAGGCGCTTGAATACCCATTCTGACTTGCATGGTTCGTGAAGTTTGCTGTTACGGGCGGATCCAGGTATCGGTCTGTCACGCCCGAATTCGCCGTGAGCATGAACTGATTCCTTCTGTGTCCATATCCAACGCCCACGTAACCGTTCAGTGTCGAGAAGCTGCCGCCTCCGAAGGTAGCGTTCCAGTGCAATCCGGTAACGGATTCATCCGAAGCATTGACTTCCACCACACCGCCCAGCTTCCGACCATACTCAGCCGGGAATCCCGCCGTCAAGACTCTCATCGATTCCACGTCCTCTGCTTCCACGGGGGGCGCAAACGCCGGCGAGCGGTTTTCCGTAAGTGGCACTCCATTTACAACAAACTGAACGGCATATTCAGAGCCGCGCGGATGCAGTACCCCGTTTGCCTCGTGAATCCACCCTGGTTGGGCGTCGACCAAGTCATTGAGCGTCCGGCCCATTTGGGCCGAAGGGCTTTCCCGTATCTGCTGCGAACCAACCCAGAAAACCGTCGAGATACGTTTTGTGTCAACGAGAGGCGAGGTATCCGTGACGGTAATCCGGTCTTCCACTGGACGGAGGGTGAGCATGACCGTCAACTTCGCAGGGACTTCAGAATAGATCTCCACCAGGCGACCCGATGGAAGAAACCCATCATGCGCGACAAGAACTATATAGGGCCCAAAGGGGAGCCCGCGAATCACGGAACCTCCCGCCTGATCAGTCTGGAGGCTTCGATAGACTTGGTTTGTCTTGCTGAGTATTTCAACCGATGCGGCTAGAGGCTCGCCGCGCGGATCTCTGACTTTGATGCACAGCTCTCCGCGTTCGTGCTGCGCCAGGGCAGGAACCGTAGCGCTCATAGCCAGCAGCAAGGCCCATTCCGCCCAGAGGCCACCAAGCTTGCCGCAAGTGGCTGCCGAGCCATGGCAACCGGCGGGACAGTTCTGCGTTCTATCGCGCGTCATTGGTTCTGTCGCTCGACACGACGCCAGGACTGCAATTCCCCTGAGGGGGCGTAACAATCCCCCTTTGGTCGGGAGAGCCCCGAAGAGACCCCGACCTCCCTCATGGGAAAAATGCTGTTGGTTCAGGGAAGCAAACCATAGGCAACGAGCTTCGTCTGGCCGGCGATGAATACTTTCCCATTTGCAACGAGAGGAATCGAGAATTTCGCAGGGAAATCCATTGTGTCTCGACTCCCCGCCTGATTGCTGTTGTAGAGTTCATTGGCCAAGTTTGTCGCATCATATGCAAACAACACACCCGGAGTGGTCGCGTCGTTATTGGGATCGCCCAAGTTCTGGATAGCCCAAAGTATTCCGTTGGCACTTCCGTTTGCAGAGATGGCAAACGATGCACCGCGACACGGATACACCACCGAGGATTGAGATGTCGGAGCCGTTGACAACAACCCGTTACTCAACCGAAATGCCTTTACATAGTCATTGACGGCGCCGAAGTAAACGTAGCCATTGAAGTAGACTGGCGTGCTGAAATTGCCAAGCTCTGGACCTCCATTCGCCAAGAACAAAGTCTGAACGATCTGGTTGTCGTTACTCGGGTTGTAATGTCCCATGTTGTCCCGGTTGATCACGTAGATCGTTCCCGTCTTACCCGCGCTGATGAGGAGGTGTGGATAGGGGCCGCTCGCTTGGTCGACCAGCATCACAGGGCCACCAGCTCCCAAGTCAAGATTGTTGACATCCATGTTTGACTGGTCATGAGGAGTAAAGTAGTCGACCACAGTACCACTGGGGCTGAGCTTCTCAATGGTGTCGCCGTAGTCGATACCGCCAGTGTCGGCGTCAAAGTCCCCATTACTGGTCGTGAAGTAGATATTGCCAGCAGCGTCTGTGGCCAGGGCTCCACCACCCTGCCAGATACCACCGCCGTTTCCATTCGGTGTCACATTATAGGCCATCACCTGCTGGAGCGTGGTCGCGTTATAACCCAGAACCCAGCCGTGCCATGGCACCTGATCGCCATGGGAACCGAATGAAATATAGACCACCCCGTTGTTCAATAGCAGACCGGGTCTTTGGTTCTCTCGAAGAGGGTCAAAAGCTACACTCCCCCCGGATGACCCGGATCCCGACCCAGGCACGCTTGCCTGAAGGACAACAGGACCGCCGAACTTTTCAGCGCCCGAGGCAATGTCCAGAGCATGCAGCCGCTGTACGTACTTGTTGCTCTCCTTTGTCTTGGCAACCACATATAGAGTTCCACTGGATTGATCGATAACCGGTGTGCCGGTGATTCCGATCTCCGTTGGGATGTCGCCGCATTCTCCCACGTCAGCGCAGGGAACAGTGGTAACCCCCGTTTTTAGAAAGCTCACTTGCCATAAAGGAGTGGTGCTCAGTCCGTCGGCATCGAAGGCGTACACGCTGTCATGCTCTGT
>Ga0070741_10018150_pt1 | contig 11446 bp, 13 predicted proteins | sample Coa_R1_4_FD_66440 | JGI IMG/M metagenome (GOLD analysis project Ga0070741, IMG submission 66440) | Surface soil microbial communities from Centralia Pennsylvania, which are recovering from an underground coalmine fire - Coalmine... | ecosystem: Environmental > Terrestrial > Soil > Unclassified ...
AAAAGAGCCAGAACGCGCTTGACTGCATCCGATGCTCCCACGATTTCTTCGAACATCGATGCTTGATCGATTTCTTCCCTGAGTGCCAGGTTTTCCTTGTGTAGTTGGTCCTTTAGTATTCTGATTTCGCCAAAGGCTTCTGCAGCGCTTCCTCGTGACACCGTGACCGAGGCAAAAGCCGTGTCCAGCAAAGCAAGCGAGCAGATTAGGAGCGCAAAAAGGCGTGGGTGGCGCAAAGGTGTATCCGTTTGTTACCGGTTTGTATCCCTAATTGGGCCACGAAGCGTGCATCCGGTAGCGGTGATGCTGGCGACGAATGACTACATAACGGGGCAGACGGGGGAGGATGGCTTGGCCCGCTCTCAAATCGAGAGCAGAAGTTACCATCCGATAACGCAACGGTACCCAATCCTGAATGTGAAGTTCGAAGATCTCCGACAATAAGGATCTTGCACGGATAAAAATGCTGCCACGGCTTACCTCGGAGGAGTTTTAATCAATTCCGGTAACATCCAACGATTTGATAGCCGCTCATATGTCGGCTCGGGCAGTTGCACCAGCAGTGGCTTGCGGGCCCGATCGAGCCAGGTAAGCAAGGTTTCCAGATCGTTTTGTGACATGGCTGTGCATCCAACCGTGCCCTGATTGTGGCTATGCCAAGTGTGGAGAAAGACACACGACCCGCCTCCGGGCTCAGGCGCATTAATGTTTTCCTCCGTCACGATGTGATTGTGATCTACGACGATCCCCCATCGGTAACCACCGACGTTTCGCATGTGCTCTGAGCTGTTCCAGTCGGCAGCGACGACGGAGCGGTCCACGATGCGGTTATAGTACTTCGAGCCAGAATCGTCGACGCACTCGATCAATGGGGTCAGGTTCAGGTAGGGCATCTTTAATCCCTGCAGTGGCTGAGAAGCGTAGCCGAATGCGGTGCCTAGCGCAAAGACGCCAGCGGGAGACTTGCCGTCTCCCTCTCTCTTTACTGGATCGGATGCGGCACGGACATTGGAATCATCGGTCGCAATGACGCCGATACCCCACCCTGAGCCATTCTTGCCGACGACGATTGAGATCGGGTCGCCCACGGGATGCCATTTTTCATGCACAGTGGCGCGCTCATATCGCTGCAACCGTCCTTCAACCGCATTCCAGTCCGAAGTAGTGACCACGATCATCTGTGTGGAACGCGCGAGAGCCTCGGACCTAAAAGTGCCGGCCTGAGTCGAGCCAGGCGCGCACCAGCTTACGATCAACAACAGAAGACAAAGGAGAATGGAGGCCGGCTTCATCAAGAACAGTGTAAACGGTGAAGAAGCCACGCAATCGCAACCTGTATTTTTTCCGCAGAATAATTCCTGTGTATGCACCCGGCGCCTTGTGCAGAACTCCTTTGCACGGTCGACATCGGAGACGGGGATGATCGCGTCGTGCAGGCCCCGCGATTCTCGGACGCAATCCTAACGAGCGGGGGTCTAGTAGTCCGATCTTTGCCGGATGCGTTCTCTAATTGGGCGGTAATTCTTTGTCCTGCACCGTGCGATGGCACGTATTTTGCCGCTTACAGCCGGTTTGGCGTAGGAACCTATTAGGCCGCCTATTACAACAGCACTCTACCCACACTGAGAAGCATTCTGCTTTATGAATTCGACTCTCAGATTCTCTATCGCCTTGGCTACAACGTGAACTGGAGATGACAGTTACCGCAGTTACGATAAGACCTCCGCTGAATCAGCGTTTGCACATGCGCTGATCTAATGCGCAGGGCAGAATCCGCTCAACGCGAGGAAGATTCGCCGGCAACTCCTGGCGACCCGGATGCTTGACGGATTTCTTGGTCGAGCGATGCACTGGCGGTTGAAGGTCTTAGTCTGGGATGGCAGCGGACTCTGGGTCTGTGCCAAGAGGTTAGAGAAAGGGCGTTTACCGATTGCGCTGGGCGTTGCAGAACAAGAACAGGTGCCCGCTCAGGGGCTCACACGATCCCGGACCAGACCGTAGAGCCCCTCGAACCCCTTGCGCATGTCGGTGACCCCGGCTGCAAGATAGATCCGTGTGGCTGGTCCCAGGCCAAACACGGCCTACACCCGCTCCAGTGCACTCACTAATCGCTCGAACGTATTCGTGTCAAAATCAGGATGTACCTCGATCCGGCGCCCGCCCGGCAGCACTACTGCCAGCCCGCAAATCACGTCGTGCTGCGTGGGCGATTTCCTGGCCCCCAACTCCACCGGCACCAAACGACCGCCCGAACAAATTGGCTTACGCCTTCTCTTCCAACGCAGTCTCTTTAGATGGCGATCCAGAGTGCTGAAGCTCAAACCTCGGCTCTGGCAAAACTCGGTGCGGCGCATTCCGCTGTTCACAAAATCGGCCACCAACTGCCCAACTTCCGCACGGGTACGTCGCTTAGGCGCTGACCACTCTGTTTTTGGCGTCATCCGGACACTTCAACACAGGCCCCGCTTGGCGAACAGGTGTGTTGGTCAGACGCTTACGTTGGGTTCGCTAGTCTAGTCGTGCGCGCGCAGGTCTTCTCGGGCGATTGGCTCGCCATCGAGGAAGATGGTCTCTATCGAGTCATAGGCTGAGACATTCGTGAGCGGATTCTCTTTCAGTAGGAGCAAATCAGCTCGCTTGCCGACCTCGATCGAGCCCAATTCGTGCGACAGTCCCAGAGCGATTGCGTTATCGAGCGTCGCCGCCCGCAGAATCAACGTTAATGGAGCACCGGCGTCGGCCCAGTTCTGCAACTCAAGCCGTCCATTCAGACCCGGAGGATTGCCGAAGCCGTCGACCCCAGGCGTGTCGCTCCCGAAAATTAGAGGCACATGTTCCTGCAACATGATTTTGAACGTCGCTCGGGTTCTTTCAATCATTGCCTTGAGCAATGGCTCGAAGCCCGGTGGTGGGGAAGCCTTCCGATATTCGTCTAGGAGCACCTTGCGGGCCTTTACGCCGTGAGCCGACCGCAAATAGGCTATCACCCCCGGCGGCAGCGCCATGGTGAGCCTGGGATCATCGAGCAGCGCCGGATCAATCATCGCCCGCTCCCCGGCGACTGTCTGCATTGTCGGTTGCACACGCGTTTTGAGGCGTGACGCGGCGGCAATCACATTGCTTGCCGCTGGGGGCGGCGCGGAGTTTCCGAAATCTCCCGGCCAAACCCAGAGACCGTGCGCGATGATATCAGCATGCGCATCGAGCGCCGACTGCCAACTGTCAACGCCGTTGGCGTGAACGATGAGCACCAACTTCCGCTCCTTAGCGACGGCTTGGATTTTTTGCAGCGTACCGGTGTGCAGATAGGGCCAGTGGAACACCCCGAATCCAGACTCCACGAACGCTTTCACACAAATGGCACCAGTATCGGCGGCCCTTGAGACTGCGCGTTGGGGCGTGTAGTCGCCAGGCTTCAGCGATTTGGGCCAGTGATTCGCTTCTTCCGGTTCGTAAACCAAGTTTGGAAAGTTCGGCGCTGAGGGCGTTGGAACATCGAAAGCCATGTATCCGCTGGCGACCTTTATTCCTGCGCCACACGAATAGAAGGTGGGATGCAACGGCGTGCCCTCAAACCATGCTTTGTCGGTTGGCGTCGTGTCGAGGTCAACGACGGAGGTAAAGCCGAACGCGAGATAGGCGCGTGGAACCTGCGCGCGATAGGCAGCCCAAAGCTCCGGGTGGGCACCGATTGCGTCGTCATCTAGGGCCGCAGAGTGGCCCACATGCACGTGCGAATCAATCAGCCCGGGTATGAGAAATTGCCCGCTCCCGTCGATTCGCCGTGTCTGCGGACCCGCAACCAGCTTCGTGCCGACCTCAACGATCTGGCCGTCGCGAATGACGACATCTGCACGAAGCAACGGAGTGGCGCGTTCCGGCGAAATCAAAGTGACATTCTCGATCAGCGTACCCTGATCAACTACGCGCTGCGCGTGAGCGATGGACCCAACATTGAGAACGATCAGCGCAGTCAATACTCTGACAAACAATCGATTGCTCAAGAGCGCCCCGTCCTATCCAGATATCTGTTGCGGCATGAAAACTGTACGAACCTTCCGCCCCCAAAGTTCCGCCCGTAGCTGACACTCTGGCCCAGACCCATTAAAGATCAGACTTGCCTCCACAGGAAGCGGTAGGGTAGAACATTCTCAGTCCCAGACGGCCAATCCCGTTGGCCGGCTTTGAAGTGATAACCGCCTAGTGTCTGCAGAGGTCAGGGCGGGCCAAGTCATGCCTCAGTGATCACTGCAAGAGCCGCCAACGTTGAGCGAAGAGATGACGCGAGCTTCGCGGTCGAAGCGCTGCTTCAGGATAGAGCGCGGCTACAGATGGCCACACGCTGTAGAGCAATGACAAGAATAATCTTCGGTTGCTCGTGAGATTAAACGTCGTTGTAGCTATTCTACTTTCGAGCAGTGGTTAGACAGCTCCTTCCAACCGCCCCCCTGCTTGTCTGCAATCATAGTACAAATAATTGTTCGAGCCCGATGCTGTCCTTCAATGACTGCGTCGTAGGTTTCCTTAAAACGCGCGATGCCGACGTTACCAACGATCTCTGTCTGGACGTCGCTAATGTCGCTCTTCGTGAACTTGTTATTTGCTGGGTCTTTGGCATCTTTAATAAGCTGCGCCTTTGGAATCCAGGTGCCGAAACTGGTGCCTTCAACATAGGCATCAGCAACATTCATCTCGAGCCATTTAACGTCGTTAGAGGTCTGCGCTTTGTTGCTTTCTTCTACGAACTTGTTGAAAGACTCGTTCGAGGCGCTGCCAGTGTGTGCTTTGGCAGCGACACCTGCAATGCAGAGACAGGCTGCAAAGACCGAGACTGCTACATTTTTTTTCATGGTATCTCCGTCGGCTATGTGTGCGACTTCAAGCGTCGATTAAGCCGCTTCGTGCGGTGACAGGCTTGCACAAGTTGGAAAGTGAAGTCAAGCGACTCGCGGAATCAGAGAGTCGGGTCATAGCACAAAAGAACTCGGACAAGAAGACCATGTAAATAGTTGCAGGACGAGATACTCCGGTTTATCGGGGCTAAGCCCGGCGGGGTGACGATATCTTTGCAGAGTGTAGGGTTTCTGCGCTCGTTCACGCAACTGCCGACGCGACGGGGCAGTGTCCCTAATTTGAATGGGACGCGGACCTGAGTCCCTATTTTGCATGGGGTACAAATGGCGATAGCCCCAAAAGGACTGCACCGACCACAATCAGAAGAGCCCCGGCCTGAACGCTCTTTTCACTTCCCTCGGTGCGGAACCGTGTGTAAATGCCTACAAAAGCGAGCCCGGCAATAATCAGAACTGTTCCCATGATCGCGGGTAAGTCGTTGATCGTCATTGCTTCCTCCTTACTTCCGCCAGAATTGTCGCTATTACGGGGTCACGCGGCCCTGTAGCGCCGCCCACCTGCAGCACGGTGAAGAACGGCCGACTGCCATTCCTCGCGCTCGTAGGACCACGCATCGGGTGCGTGGCCGTCGGATCCCGGCGAGACCAAGACCACTCAACCCAAAACAGGACAACCGCTCTTTCGAGTCATGCATGTGAATCTCCTGCCGAACAATACGGTCCAGCGGCAGAATAAGTTTCATTGTGGCGTCAGTTTACGAAACCAGATGGGATGAGAAGGCCGGTCTCCGGACGGGATGCGGTGTGCGCTCCCAAGTTACCGACGTGCTCAAGGCACAGATAAAAAGGAGACTGGCCTTCTCATCCCGTCTGATTACGTCAGTCATCCGTGTCTCAAGCTCTCACCTTAGATCAGTTGGAGGATGCTCGTCCTCTTCCACTAATGTGCCATGGTCATCGCCACCGCAGAGCCATTCTCTGCAGTTCTCGGCTCACGTACTATTTGCGCCGTTTCAATAAGCAAAAGGAGAATTATATGAAAAACTTTGTGCTGGTTGTTTCGTTGCTGCTCACGTCTGTGGGTGCCTGGGCACAGTATTCCAACGCGAACCTGAACGGAGCTTATTCGTTCCAGTTCGCTCAAGCCGAAACTTATGGATGGTCGAAGACGTTCACTTGCCCAACGAACTCTTCGATCACCTTCACCGTGAACGGATCAATGACGGGCATGGGTGTGAGTTCTGGCACAGCCACGTTTGACGGCAATGGAAACGTCACACTTACCGAGACGAACATCGGGCAGGAGAATGTGACCGGGAGTGCAAACACCACGAGTGTCACATGGAATAGTTCTTGTCAGGTGGTGAACGAGAACACGGGTCATGTTGTCTATCTAGCCCCCACAACAAAGACCCAGACTGGCACCTACTCAATTCAATCCAATGGGACGGGCACCATGAGCGAGATAGGCTCCTCACAGTCTCAAACTCTGCTCTTGGCCGCCACAAGCGGTGGGATTAGCAACACGGTTTTCATCAGCAATCCTCAGGTTAATGGCAAACCGATCGGAGTTGGTATGGCAGTACATCAATAGCGGTTCCATTATGAACATCGCCCGGCGGGAATTCGCAAAGCTATCAGGACTTGCCTTCCTGGGAGTGTCTTTTTCTCATCACCTGAGTTGGGCACTTCCACGGAAAAGTGAGGCGCGCTCCGCGAGTGGGAAACGCATCGCAATCCTTGGAGCGGGACTCGCTGGCCTCGTCGCAGGATGGGAACTGCATGGCGCGGGCCACGAAGTCATTATTCTTGAGGCGCAGCTTCATCCTGGCGGGCGAGTCCACACAATCCGCGAGGGACTCTCGGACGATCTCTATGCCGAGGCGGGGGCTGGACGAATTCCTAGCCATCACGTGGTCACGCTGGAATGGATCAGGCACTTCGGGCTAGAGCTGGAACCCTTCGGGCCTTCGAACTTGGCCCAGGTTGCGCTGATGAAGGGCAAACGAGTCAAAATCCCAGCAGACAAGCCGGTCGATATGTCATTGGTGCCGCTGAAGCTTACCGAGAAAGAGCGCAGCATCGGTCTAAAGAACTTAGAGGATCATTATTGCGGCGAGGCCGCAAAGCAGGTAGGTGATCGAATTCCGGAGGACTGGTCGCCAGCGTTCGCGCGCTTTGATGCTATTAGCGTGCGGGATTTCCTGGGACAACAGGGTGCGTCCGAAGATGCAATTCATTACATCTCGATGGGGTTTGAGAATGACTCGGCGGCGGACTACATCATGGACCTAGTTAATCTCGGCAGCCCGCTTGCAAAGATCAAAGGAGGCAATGACCAGCTTCCAAAAGCGTTTGCCACCAAGCTCTGCGATTTCATCCATTATGGTTGCGCGGTGGAGCACATCGAACGCCGAGAAAACGGTGTGCGCATTAAGTGCCGTCATGCTGGCATGCTGGATCACATGGAGGCTGACGCTGCGATATGCACGATTCCTTATACCGTGCTCCGACACATCGCTGCGACCCCGGAGTGGTCTCCTGAAAAACGCAAAGTGATTGATCAAATCTACTACGGACCTTGTGTGCGGACCACATACCAAGTGAGCCGCCGTTACTGGGAAGATGAAGGGCTGAATGGATTCGGCAGGTCAGATAAAAACTTTGAAGTTTGGCATCCTACTTATGGCAAACCTGGCAAACGGGGACTGCTTCAGGCGTACAACTACGAAGATTACGCCCACCAACTGGATCAACTTAGCGAGACAGAGAGGATCGAGCAGGCCATCCGTGACATGGATGAAGTACATCCTGGGTTGCGCCCGAACCTGGAGGCAGTTTTAACCAAATCGTGGGCGAATGATCCATGGCAGAGAGGGGCGTACTCCCTGTATCCGGTTGGCCAGATGAACACCAACCCAGAGATCTGCAAGCCGGAGGGCAGAGTATGGTTTGCTGGCGAGCACGCTTCAGCGTGGAATGGCTGGATGCAGGGCGCTCTCACGTCAGGGATTAAGGCGGCGCGAGAAATCAACACGCTATTTCAACATGCTCCAGCATAGGCGCGTTGATTTCAGCCTTTCGCCAGTCCGTAAACAAGTTGCGGTGGCGAATGCTTCAATGAGTGTAATCGCCTTCCATGAGAAGGCCGGTCGGAGTCAAGTCAATTCTTGGGTTTTTATGAACATGTTTTTCTGCCGGCCGAGTGAGCCACTGTCGCCATGCTTCCATCCGCACTCTCGAGGAGCGAATCATTTCGCTCGGTGCATGTTGGGCGTTCTCGTTTCAGCCGGTGCTGCCATCTGATTAGCGCCCTGTAGTTCGACTCGTGAGAATCGAACTTGGGCCAGGCGATTAACGCAGTCACCGGAACTCGGCTTTTGGCTTTTGTCTTTTCTCTTCCTGGAGCGATTTTGATTTGGTTTTTGCCTTTTTCTTTTATGCGGCTGCTGCCACCGTGATTCGGCTGCTGTTGTGCAATGGCTCGTACACTTCTCCGCTCACCCAGAGATGATGCAGCAACACCGCCAGCTTTCTCGCCGTGGCCACAATCGCTCGCTTCTTACCGTTTCGTCCACCGCGCTCCGCCAGTTTCAGTCCCCAGCGTCTGAGGTCACAGTCGATCCCGAACGGTCCCAAGATATGCTGCGCTCCCTGCACCAGCAGCGTGCGCAGATAGGGATCGCCTTCTTTACTGATGTGCAGCTGGGGCTCGCTCTCTCCTGACTTCCGGCGTCCCGGTTGCAGTCCCAGATAACCGCCCACGTCCCGGCTCTTGCCAAAGCGATGCGGATCCTCCAGCGTCAGCAGGAACGTCAGCGCGATCAGCGTGCCTACCCCCTTGATCTGCTTCAGCAGTTCCACTTGCGGATAGCTGTTTTTCGCCAAGCCCTCGATCCGCTGGTTGTACTCGGCAATGTTTGCGCTCACCGATTCGATGCACACCAGCAGCGGTTCCAGTGCCGCTTGCAGCTCGGGACTCAAGCTCTCGGCCTTCTCGGGATTCATGTTGCGCACATTGCATCCGCGCAACCGCTCGCCGTAGCTCTTAGCCAAGCTGCGGGCGGTGTTGGCCAGCCCGGTGCGTGCCCGCACCAGTGCGGCTCGTGCTCGAATCACCGTCAGGTCGGCTTGCGCCTGCGCACTGCGATGCTTCACCGGATACAGCAACTGGGGATCGATCCTGGCCAGCCGCGCCAAAGTCTGTGCATCCAGCCGATCGTCTTTCTTGCGGCTCTCCCCGATCAGTCGCACCTTGCGCGCATTCGCCACGATCACCTCGTGTCCCAACCCGCTCAACAGACGGCTGATCCAGGGCGAATGCGTCCCGATTTCCAGCCCGATTCGACTGCGTGGCATGGCGCCGAAGACTTCTTGCAATGCTTTGGCATTGGTCCTCACTCGCTGCTCCAGTTGTATCTGGCCGGATTCATCCAGCACACAGTACCAGCTGTTGCGATCGCCCAGATCGCGTCCGATGGTCAGTGTCTGCCGAGAAATATTCCTGCTCTGCTTTCTCACCGCGGTGCTAACCTTCATTGCCGGTCTCCTTTATCTCTTGTGCTTCTAAGCACGTCGATAACTTGGGAGCGTACACCGCATCCCGTCCGGAGACCGGCCTTCTCATCCCGTCTGATAACAACAGTCACTGCATTCCTGCGCCGAAAACTCGATAGAGTCAACGGTGCGTACCACTTCTCAGGCGACGCAAACCCTTCCATCAAGTCTGAACTGGTTCGCGCCGCCTGTTAGGACGTGTTACACCTGCATTTTTTCGAACCCATCGTGCGCGGCGGGAATAAAATGCCAACGGTCATGGTTAATAGATCAGAGGCCTAGGGACTGGGGCGTGCTAGAGCCACAGGACAGGAATGTTGCCGTGCCTTCCATGTCGCCGTTCACGGCGGATCATCATTCCAGCAGATAGGAAGGTCGCGCGGGCCGCAACCCAACGATGAGCCGATTTAGTTTCCGTACAGATCATGACCCCGAGAAGATCATCGTCGTACTGGAAGATGTGGGATTGGTCTTCGCGACCAGGAATGATGTCGGTGCCGTCTTGCGGATCACGCTGGAGTTTGAGGTTACGAACGAGAGCGAAGTTTTGAATGGTCATATTGCACGGTTTCTGGACGGAGGATGTGAGGCGCTTCTCAGTCAGGGTGGCGAGTTCAGCTTTATCCGGGGTACAGCGCTGGCACTTGTCAACAGCGTTATGGGGTCGCCAGGAAACCGTGGATTACGCCCGCTGAGTCTGTGTACTGACCGACCAATGAACCGGAATCGTTGACGCCGTGGACCTGAGTGTCAATAGAGTCTGGGAACATCACGCCGGTGAACACGCCACCCTGTAGCGTATAGCCGCTGAAGGGGCCCTCTCCGTTGATACTGCTACCATAGAATCCGACGACTTCCCCGTTATCGTTGATGCGGTCAGCCGAAGTCCAAACGCCGCCTGGAAAGCGAAAAAATATGTACCCACCGGTAAGGTACTGGAACCCATATTGACCTACGCTATAGTTGAGGATTGTTCCAACGAATTGGCCTCGCTTAGCTATCCCGTGTACCTGGTTCCGCCATTGGGCGGGAATATAAAGCGTAGTGAACGTACCACCAACGTCTGTGAAACCATGCAAGTCTCCGCGAAGATCATCGTACGCACCCACAATCTCTCCGCTATTGTTGATGCTCCAAGCATTGGTCACGCCGTTCGCTTTCGGTTCATCAATGGTGCTGAACTTGCCTCCACTAAGCAGAAAACCGTGGGTTATAGAGGCTGTATCCGTGTACCAGCCAACGACTTCTTTGAGGTCATTCAGCCCATAGGCCAGCGTTCCGGTTGCGCCTGGAAAATCAACCAAGGTGAATTGATCACTTATCAGAATGAAACCATGCGTTTCGGCATTAGGATCAACATAGAAACCGACTATTGTGCCACCGTTGCTGACGTCTGTACAAATCGTTGAGATAGCGTTTGGCACGTCAACGGTGGTGAAGTTGTACGTTTGTGAAAGCGCATTCCCTGGGAAAAGGATCAGGGAACCAGCGAGTAGACAAGCAAGGGCAAACGTTTTGAGCTGGGACATGTCAGCTCCCCGAAATACAGGCGGACTATTGTACTCCGACATTGCTTTACTGTACTTTGGATTCAAAATCTTGACCCACGTTGTCTCTTCGCGGCTGTGAATATAGGGTGCGAACTTCTGTTTCGCAACAATACCCTCAAGATCAAGTTTGCAAACTGGCCTCTGAACCACATTGTGTCCTTCGGCTGCCGCTCTTGTCTTTGCCTACTCATGGTTTCAAAAAGCGTTCGCCATGCAACCAATCCAATTGAATAAGCCTGCGAAGAACACTACCACAGCGTTCGCTCCTTCTGTAGCTTCAGGGTCAGTGACAGGATAAGTCCCCCTGTTCCCAGGCTGCACTCTCATAAGCTGCCTAGTTTCCTCGGCCAGAGGCGAGTGTCAATTGGTGAGAAATCTCTATTACCCTTATTGATCCCGAGCGGCACGAGGATTCTGAAAAAGTTGGGTAGACAACTGGAGGTTTCGAGCCTATTGGTGGCTACTCGGCTGCTTGAATAACCTAGG
>Ga0070741_10018151_pt1 | contig 11446 bp, 14 predicted proteins | sample Coa_R1_4_FD_66440 | JGI IMG/M metagenome (GOLD analysis project Ga0070741, IMG submission 66440) | Surface soil microbial communities from Centralia Pennsylvania, which are recovering from an underground coalmine fire - Coalmine... | ecosystem: Environmental > Terrestrial > Soil > Unclassified ...
TGGCCGTCGTCGTCTTGGCCGGTGCGGCCTTCGCCGGTGCGGCCTTCGCCGGTGCGGGCTTGGCCAGCTTCGGGGCCGGTGCGACACCGAGGACGACGTCCTTGAACCCCTTGAGCGGGGTGATGCGGGCCTTCTTCGACGCCTTGATCCGGATCGACTCCCCGGTGGCCGGGTTGCGGCCCATCCGGGCCTTGGTCTGGATCTTGGCGAACTTGGCGAAGCCGGTCAGGACCACCGGGTCGCCTTTGGCGACGGTGGCGGTGACGACCTCGGTGAAGCCCCGCAGGACTCCGTCCACCGTCTTCGGGTCGGTGCCGCTGTGGGCGGCGACGGCCGTTACCAGTTCACGACGATTCATGCGATGTTCTCCTCCGCTCGCAGACCAGCCGACGCTCAGTCTGACCCGGCGGGACTCCGAACGGGTGGAATGTCGGCGACGGCCCGGGCCGCCGGCTCAGCAGGCGCCGGCGTCTCCGTTCCCGGCTCCCGCCGGCCGGCCGCCGGCGGCGAAGCGGATGAGCTGCCCGCCGACGAGGGCGGCCAGACCCACGAGGAGGCTCGTCGCCACGTCGTTTCCCGTCCGGGGCAGGGTCGGCACCGGACGGTCGAGCTGGTCGCCGGCGACGGCCGCCCCGGTTCCCGGCTGCGTCCGACCGGCCTGGCCGGCGCCCAGATCGGCGGCGTTCGGCGATGCCAACCCGCCGACCAGCGCGCCCGGCGACGGTGGCCGGAGCGGTGCCGGTCCCGTCGTGGTCGTCGTGTCGGCGGCGGGAAGCGACGGCGCCGCGGCGTTGACCGCCGGGCTCACCGAGGCCGCCGGCGCCTGCTCCGGTGTCGCCACCGGCACCGGGCCGGCGGCCCCGGGAACGTCGCCCCGGACGGTGAAGCAGACGTCGTTGCTCTTCTCCCGGATGAAGCCACCGGCGCGACCCGGCCCCGACACGAACCCCCGGTCGCAGAGCTGCACCCCGTCGGGCAGGCCGCCCGGGACGGTCAGGCGAGTGGTGAACTCGCCGTCGTTCGCCGCGTCCCGCTGCTGCACGCTGAGATCGTCGGCGGCACGACCGTCGACCGTCACGCAGTCCAGCGCCTTGTGGAGGTTCGACGCCGCGAACCGCGCCCTGTCCCAGCGCAGCGTCACGTCGACGACCGTGCCGCGTCGCACGACGCTGCCCGCCAGGGGTGTCGTCGACTTCTGCAGGCCGCCGGTCGGCGCTCCCGCCAGCACCTCCGGGCACGTGTCGACGACGCCGCCCGGATGGCTTGGCGTGGCCCCGGCGCCGGACGCCGCTCCCGTCACCGCCCCGAGCGCGACCAACCCTCCGACCACGACGGATCCCCAGATACGCACGGTTCTCTTCTCCCAGCTCGATGTGGCGAGGGGATACCCATCTCCGCCCGCCCGCTAACCACGCTCCGTGGCAAACCGGCCACAATGTGGCCGCCGATCGGACGGAGCCGACGGACAGCACCGACGGACAGCACCGACCCGAACGACGCGATGCGGGTACCGGACCCCGGCCATCCCCAGACCCGTCCGTCCGGGCTTTTTGGAGGGTGTGGCGCACCGCCAGGGTGCGTCACACCCTCCAAAAGCTTGGGAGATGAACCGCGCAAAGCGCCGGCGTCACCGGAACAGTGCCGCACCCCGCCGGCAGCCGCCGCTCTCGATGCATTCCACATGGAAGGACCGGCTGCCGGCGGTGTTCTCCCGTGCCGCCTCCGGCCCGACGCTCGCCGCCCGGTCGCCGCAGTCCGCCGTGCGGAAGAGCACCAGCCGGTATCTCGGCATCGACGCCCGCGGCCCCGTCCGGTTCGTCGCCGACCACACCGGGACGTCGGCCGCGGTGCACGGTCCGGCCTCGGCCTCCCGGAGGTCCCCGCCTCCGGTGCCGGCGGGGTCGACCACCAGCGGCCGGCCGGTGAATCCCCGCTCCGGATAGAGGCAGACCCTGCCCAGCGGACAGCCGCCCTTGGGGTCGGCCTTCGCCGCGCCGGGCCAAGCGACGACGCTCAGCACCACGAGCCCGGTGGCGGCGGCCGACGTCGTCCACCGCCGCCCGTACCGTTTCGAGGTCACGCCGTCATTGTGGTCCGCCACCGCCACCCGGCGGCGGACGGTTGTAGGGTCGCCGCCGTGGCGCGCTCCCTCGATCCGCACGCCGTGTTCTCGAAGCTCGAGGCGGGCGACGCCGAGCTGCTCGACCTGCGGACCGCCGCCGAGCGGCGCCGCTTCGGCGCCCCTCCCGGGGCCAGGCCGGTGTCACTGCTGGAGCACGCCCTCCACCCCGCCGGGCCCGAGGCGATCTACCTCTGCCAGCACGCCGTCCGGTCCAAGGCGACGCTGCGGCGCGGCGCCGCCGAGGTCGCCGGCGGCTTCGTCGCCTGGAAAGCCGCCGGTCTCCCCGTCGACGACGTGCAGGACTGACCGCCGCCCCGGGCGGGATGCGACGCCCCTCTCGCCGGCGAAGGCGTCACTATGGTCCCGCACCAGACGCCACGGCAGGGAGGGTGCCGGCCCGATGAGCAGCATGGACGAGACCGTCGAACACGACCTGCGGGACGCGCTGGAGGACGAGCGTCAGGCGCTGCGCCTCCAGGTCGCTCGCCTCGAAGGCGAGGTGACGGCCCTGCGGGGCCGCCTGGCGGCGCGGGAGGCGTCGGAGGAGCACCACCGCACGGAGCTCGACGCCGCCCGCCAGGACGCCGCCGACGCCCGCGCCGCGCAGCGCGCCGACCAGGTCCGGGTGGAGGAGGGACGGCGGCTGCTGGCCGAGCTGCGGACCCGGCTCGAGCAGGCCGAGGAGGCCCGGGTGCGGGCCGAGAAGGAGCGGGCGGCGATCATCGCCGCCCTCGGCCGGAAGGCCCGCAAGCTGCTGGACCCGTCGCCGGTCAGCGGAGGTAGCTGACGAGCTGTCCGGCGAGGACGGCGCCCCCGAGGAAGCGGCGCCAGGGGTTGACACCGCGGACCAGCTCGTCGACGGCCCACCACAGCAGGCCGGCCGCGGCGAGCACGTCACAGGCCGTGCGGGCGCCGCCCGTCGGGTCGAAGGTCCACAGCACCACGGTGGCGGCGAGGAACATCGTGAGCGCCACGTTCGGGCGTTGGGCGATCGTGATGCGGCCCGTGTGCCGGTTGCGGAACAGCCAGTCGATCACCGGCTTGCGCCGTTCCCTGCCCGGCCCGTCAACGACTGGTCCACGGTCCGCGACAGTATCGTCCGGTCCCTCGAATTCTTTTCCACACCCTCCGCCCCGGCGCCGCCTCACCGGAGCCGGGGCGATCACCGTGTTCGCCCTGCTGGGAAGCGGTGCTCCGGAAGCGTCCCCGTCCCGGCCCGTCGTTGTCCACCGAGTTATCCACCGCCGCCGCCGGGGCTGGGGGCAACGGCGGCGGATTTCCCCTTCCACAACAGAAGCATCATCCTTATCATCGGGGTCGCCGGGACGTGGCGTGGCGATCGGCGCAGCGTTCGGGGAGCGCCGGGACGTCGGAGAGCGCCCGGATGTCGGAGAGCGCCCGGATGTCGGAGAGCGGAGGTGAGCGGTGCTCGGCACGGCGGGTCTGCAGACCGGTTGTCCGGATCTCGAGTCGATGATCCGTGCCGCGCTGGTCGTCATCGCCGATCCGGTGGTGGCCGCCTCCGGGCCCCTCGCCACCCTCGACGAGATCGCCGGCCGGGACGTGGCGCTCCTCGAGCGACCGGCGGGCACGATCCTGGCGCTCGCCAACCCCCACCCCGATTCGGCGCTGTTCGTGTCGGTCGGCCGCAACGTGCTGGCGGTGGTGGCCGACCCGGACCGGGATACGCCCCTCGGCCCGGCGGGGGAGCTGACGGTCTGCTCCGGCCGCCTGGTGGTCGCCGCCCCGGAGGTCGTGGCCGCCTGGGGCGCCGACGTCGACACCGGCGACGGCTCGCCGGCCCGCGCCCGGATCCACCGGGGCCGCACCCGGCTCGGGCTCATCGTGGTGGCGCACGTCCCCTGCGGCGGTGCTCCGCTCGGGGTCGGCCCGGGGGCGGCGGTGGCCGGGTTCCCCACCGGTGCCGTGCAACCGACGCAGCTCCGTCTCGCCGGGTAACGCGCGGGGCGTGGGACAGCGGCGGGCGAGGGACGCCACTTCGTCCTCAACCTCTGGGACTCGGACGAGGACCGCGTCAGGGGGTTGGCGGCCCCGGGGCCGGTGGTGGAACGGCTGGTGAATCCCCTGCCCGTGAGCCGTCGGAACTGATCGGCGTCGGACCGGTCGAGACGTTCAATCTCGTCATCGGACGGACGAGCGCCTAGCGGCGTCGGCGGGGTCCGCCGTCTGCCGTTGCGGAGTGGTCAGACTGGGGGAATGCGTTGGATGACGAGGGCTCCGGGGCGCCTGCTGGTGGTCGCCGCCGTGGTGGCGGGCATCGCCGTCCCCGCCGGGGCGGCGACGGGCGGGGCTCCCTGCGGCGCCCCCGACCAGGCCCCCGGATTCGAGTCGCCGGCCCGGCCGGGGGTGGTGCCGCAGGTGCGGTGCATGGATCTGGAACTGGCCCGCGACAAGGTCAGGGTCGCCGGGTTCACGCGGATCGACTGGGAGGACGGCACCGGCCGGCATCGCCGGCCGATCGAGTACCGCAACTGGGTGGTCACCGACCAGTCGCCCCGACCCGGAACGGCGGCGGCGTCCCGGACCGGTGTCACGTTGCGGGTTCTGGCCTACGGGGATCGGGGCGCGCCGCCCGTTCCCGACCGCTCCCGGGCCGGGCGGGTCCCGAAGGTCGTCTGCTTCAACCTGTGGGAGGCGGCGGCGACGCTGCGTTCGGCCGGCTTCACCGATGTCGTCTCCGCCGACGCCACCGGCCGGGGCCGGCATCAGATCATCCGTCGCAACTGGACGGTGACCGGCCAGACACCGCCGCCCGGCGGATCGTGGCGCAAGTCGACCCGGATCACCCTGCGGGTGGTGAGGCAGTCCGAGCGGCCGGGCTGCTGACGGCCCGCCGGCGGGTCGACGGCGCTGGCCGACGGGCCGGGCAGGGATAGCCGCGTTGCTCAGTGCGGAGGTGCCGCGCCCTCGCCGGCCAGCTGATCGGCGACGAGCGCGAGGGCGTCGTGCAGCGCGTGCATGCGCCCCTCGAGCTCGAGCACCGCAACGTAGAGCCGGCCGGCCTGCGCCTGCTGGAGCCGGTCGACCGTGTCGACGAGGGTGAGCTCCACGTCGGCGATGAGATCGGCGAGTTCCTCCTCGGACATGCCCTCGATGTACCCGCCCACAATGGGGCGGAACCGCCCGCAGTGAAGATTTAACACCGAGGGTGGGTTAGGCATCTCGTCGACGGTGAGGCAGGGGATGTCGATCGGCTTGCCGGTGGCCGGGATGCCAGCCGGCGTCGCCGACGACCGCTAGGGGGCCGGCCAGCCCGGCAGGCCCGGCTCGGGTTCCACGCCCAGCGCGTTGAGGATCCCCGACACCATCCGGTAGAAGCCGGCCAGCGCCACGAGCTCCACCAGTTCGGCGTCGTTCCACCGGTCCCGCAGGGCGGCGAAGGTGGCGTCGCTGACGCAGTCGTCGGCGCAGAGCTCGTCGGCCAGGGCGATCAGCGCCTGGTCGTGGGCGCTCCAGGGGCGGAGGGCCCGGACGGTGGTGAGGGCGGCGATCTCCGCTTCGGTGAGGCCGGCGTCGCGGCCCATGACGGTGTGCTGGCCGAACTCGTAGACCGACCGGCAGTTCCAGCCGACCCGGAGGATGACGATCTCCCGCTCCCGGGCGGGCAGGAGCCCGCCGGCCAGGAACGCCCCGCCGAGGACGTTGAACCGTTTGAGCAGCGCGGGGTGGTGTCCGAGGGTGCGGAAGATGTTGAGCGGCCGGCCGTCGCGCACGATCGTCTTGCGGAGCGTCTCGGAGAGGTCGGAGCCCACCGCGTCGTCGGCGGGGTCGATCAACGACAACCGCGGCAAGGCCGGGCGGGGGATGTGCATGGGCGGCAATGTAGCCGCCGCCCGGCTCGGGGATCGGGGCCGCCCGGCCCGACGTCGTCGCTGTACAGTGCGGCTCCCGATCCGCCGTTCGACAGGGGGCCCCGCCGTGTCCGACGTCCTCGACCGCTACCGCATGCTGGCCGACGATTTCGGCGCCCGGGTCAACGCCGTACCCGGGGACGCCTGGGACAACCCGTCGCCGTGCACGGAATGGACGGCCCGCGACATCGTGGCCCACCTCACGAACAACGCCCGGCGGGTCAGTGCCCTGGCCAACGGCGAGGAAGCGCCGCCGCCCGTCGCCGCCGACGACCCGGTCGCCGCCTGGGCGGAGTCCCGGGCGATGATCGAGGCCGTCCTGGCCGACCCCGACCGCTCCGGCGCCAGCCTTCCCGGGCCGATGGGCCCGATGCCGGCCGAGACGCTGATCGGCCGCTTCATGTGTACCGACATCCTCGTCCACACCTGGGATCTCGCCCGTGCCACCGGCCTCGACGAGACGATCAACGCCGAAGCCGCCGAGGCCGCCTACGAGGGGCTGCGGCCGATGGACGCCATGATCCGCCGGCCCGGCTTCTTCGGCCCGAAGGTCGACTGCCCCGACGACGCCGACGCCCAGACCCGGCTCCTGACCTTCCTCGGCCGCCAGGTCTGAGTCCTCTCGGCGCCTCGTCGTCGGGCACCTCGCAGGCGAAGGCCGGCCGGTCGCCACCTGGTGCGCGGCGGCCCGTCGGCCTACGGTGCGGCACGGATCCGAGCCCATCAGCCATCCCCGCCCGGCATTCAGCCGGGGCGGGAACGACGTGGAGGTCGCGTCCCCGCATGCTGTCCGCCGACTACCCGATCCTGGAACACGACCCCGACCCGGTCGGGATCATCGATCCCACGATGATCTCCGCCCGGGACGTTCCGGAACACGCCGTTCTGTGCTTCTTCGGCGAGGTCGTCGCCAAGCTGGCGGCGGAGGCCCGCGAGAGCTTCAAGCTCCGGGCGGAGCACGGCGCTCACGTGGCCTACGAGCTCGACTACGAGGGCCGCCGGCTGCTGTTCTTCCAGCCGGGAGTGGGCGCCCCGTTGGCGGCCGCCTTCCTCGAGCAGGCCATCGCCCGGGGCTGTCGGCGCTTCGCGGTGTGCGGCGGCGCCGGCGCGCTGCTGCCCGACCTCGTGCTCGGCCACGTGATCGTGCCGACGGCGGCGGTGCGCGACGAGGGGACGTCGTATCACTACCTGGCGCCGGCCCGGGAGGTGGACGTCGAGCCGGCGGCGGTGGGCGCCGCCACCACCGTGCTCTCCGAACGGGGCATCCCCTTCGTCACCGGCAAGACCTGGACGACGGACGGGGTCTACCGTGAGACCGCGGCCCGCACCGCCCGCCGGCGCGACGAAGGCTGCCTGGCGGTGGAGATGGAAGCGGCGGCGCTGGTGGCCGTGGCCCGCTTCCGGGCCGTCCCGCTCGTCTACCTGCTCTACGCCGGCGACTCACTGGCCGGCGAGACGTGGGACCATCGCCACTGGCAGACCCACGAACGCCGCGAGGAGCTCTTCTGGCTGAGCGCCGCCACGTGCCTCCGGCTCTAGCGATGGTGCCGCCTCGCCCCGGAAACGCTTACGGGTGGTCAGGGCCTGATGACCTCGCCGTAGGCGTCGCAGTCGGCGTTGTCGCACACGAAGTCGCTGTCGAGGACGTGCGACAGCTCGGCGGGGAGGGTCGTCACGCCGCAGTACGGGCAGATCGGCGCCCGGCCCTCGTCGCGGTCGTCGTCCCAGTCGCTCACCCGCCCATCATCGCAAAGTCCGGGCGCCATGGCACCGAAGCCCTGACGGAGCAGCGGAGGCGTCGCTGATGGCGCCGGATGCCGGAGCGCGGCGTCGTGGGACACCGACGCGGGCGACAGTAGCTCGCCCCGCCCGGCCGGGATGCCGGCGTTCAGGGCGACGGTGGGGCGGGGAGGAGCGGGTCCGGGTGCCGGCCGTGGTCGGTGGGCGGCCCGGCCGGGTCGGCCTGCGCCGGTGGGGGAGAGGGGGCGCCATCGTTCGGGGAGGGCGTTCCCGCCGCTGGCGGGGCGGTCGGTGCGGGCGGGTCGGGGGCCGGTTGGGGTTGCGCCTGCGAGGCGTCGACGTCACCGGCCAGTGACGGGGGCGGATCGGCGGGCGGGTGGGGCGCCCGCGGCCGCCGCCGGAGCCACGGCCCGCTCTGGCGGAGCCGGTGCAGGTCGAGGGCCTCCGGTTCGGTCGTGGGGATGGGCTCGGGGGCCACGCCGTCGAGGGCCCGGCGCATGACGGCGGCGAAGATGGCCGCCGGGAACGACCCGCCGAACACCGTCCGTCCGTGGACCTGCCACATGGGGCGGCGGGGTTCGTAGCCGACCCACACCGCGGTCGACAGCTGGGGGACGAAGCCGACGAACCAGGCGTCGCCGTTGTCCTCGGTGGTTCCGGTCTTGCCCGCCACCGGCCGGCCGATGGCCGCCGCCCCGCCCGTCCCCGAGGTGACGACCGATTGCAGCGTTCGGTTGAGGACGCCGACCTCCTCGGGGCGGAACGCCTGGCGGCGGATCGGCTCGTGTTGGTAGATGACGGCGCCGTTGGCGGCGACGATCCGGGCGATGGAGTACGGCTCGGCGTAGACGCCGCCGGCGGCGAAGGTGGCGTAGGCGCCGGCCATGGTCAGGGCGCTGACGCCCCGGTCGAGGCCCCCGAGGAAAATGGCGCCCTGGGCCTCGGTCGCCCCGTCGGGGATGCCGGCGTCAGCCGCCGCCCGCCGCACCGGCTCGACGCCGACCTCGCATCCGAGGGCGACGAAGACCACGTTGACCGACTGCACCAGCGCCCGGTCGACGTCGATGCGTCCTCCGGCGCTGCGGTTCCCGGCGTTGTGGACGGGCCGATCGCCGTAGCACTTGATCCTCTGGTCCGAGGTCCCGTCGAAGGTGCTGCGGGGATCGATGCCGGCCCGCAGGGCGGCGAGGTAGACGAACGGCTTGAACGCCGAACCGGGTTGGCGGGCCCCGAGACTGGCTTCGTCGAACTGGGCGGAGTCGAAGTCGAACCCACCGAAGAGGCTGCGGATGGCGCCGGTCCCCGGCTCGACGGTGGCGGTGGCGACCCGGGGGTCGCCGGCCCGGCCGAGCTGGTCGTGGACCGCGGCGGTGGTGGCCTCGAAGACGGCGGGGTCGAGGGTGGTCTCCACCCGGTAGCCGCCGACGGCCAAGCGTTGGAGCCGGGTGGCGGCGTCCCCGCCGAGCGCCTGGATCGTCTGCGCTTCCCGTTTCACCAGCTCGACGAAATGGGGGGCCAGGGTGGCGCCGGCCGGTGCCCGGGGCGGCACCAGGATGAGCGGCTCGGCCCGGGCGCCGGCCAGTTCGGCGACGGTGAGCCAGCGGTGCCGGGCCATGTTGGCCAGCACGGCGTCGCGGCGGCGGAGGACGGCGCCGGGGTCGTTTCGGGGGTCGAGACGGTCCGGCGCCCGGATCTTGCCCGCCAGCGTGGCGGCCTGCGCCGTTGACAGTCCGGCCGGGTCAACGCCGAAGAAGGTGTGGGCCGCGGCGTCGAGGCCGTAGGCGCCTTCGCCGAAGTAGACCTGGTTCAGGTAGCGCTCGAGCAGCTCGTCCTTGGTGGAGCGCCGCTCGAGCTCGCCGGCGATGAGCGCCTCGTCGATCTTGCGGTCGAAGGTCCGCTCTCCGGTGGTGAAGTTCGTCTTGGCCAACTGCTGGGTGATCGTGCTGCCCCCCTGGTGGCCGCCCCGGGCGTCCCGCCACGCCGCCCGGGCCAGCGCCAGCGGGTCGACACCGGGATGGCGGTAGAAGTGGTCGTCCTCGGCGGCCAGTACGGCCCGGCGGACGAGGAGAGGGACGTCGGCCAGGCGCAGCGGCCGGCGGTTCTCCTGGGCCACGGTGGCGAGGAGGGTCCCGTCGGCGGCCACGATCCTGGTGTCGGAGGCCAGGTCGCCGAAGGGCGGGACGGGCGGCGCCCACCGCTGCGCGGCCCGCAGCAGGCCGGCGGTGGCGCCGTAGAGGACGGCCTCCCGCAGCGGGGGCACCGCGGCCACCACCACACTGACGACGACGGAGGCGACGGCGGCCCGGCGGAACGCCCGGAAGAACCGTCGCCGCCGGCGCCGGGGGAGGGGGTGGGGGTGGGGCTGGGGGTGGCCGGGGCCGCCGTCGCTCAATGCGGTGCTCCGATGACGGGTGCTCGCTGGTGCGACGCGACGCCGGGGTCCGGAGCGGTGCAGCGCGGTGCGGCATCCTAACGGCCCGGCGGGCGGGCTCGCCACCGGCGTCCGGGCCTGCTGTGTGACGGGTGGTGCGGGCCCGAGCCCGCGGCGACGTCCGCTCGCCCTGGTACAGTCAGGTCGATCACGGGACCGCCCGTGACGGCGGCGCTGCTCCAGACCCTGGTCGCGCATCCAGCTCGTTGGATGCCCGGGACGTCGGGGCCCCCCACGAGGGTGATGCGTGGCCAGGCCCGTCGTCGCGGAACGAACGGGCGACCTGGTCCGCGATACCACCCCATCGCCGAACCCTTACGGAGGACACCATCGTGCACATCACCAAGGAGAAGGTCCCGGTCAAGATCGACGTGCCGGGCGCCACCGCACGGCACGCCGGCAACTTCGGCGACGCGTCCCGCTGGGGAACGCTTGGCGCCGAGTACTTCAGCCTCGGGGCGGGCACGGACATCGCACCGCTGCTCCGCGGCCTCCACGACGACGCCTGCCAGGCACCGCACTGGGGCTACATGATCTCCGGCGAGCTCGTCGTGACCTATACCGACGGCACCGAGGAAACCTGCGACGGCAACGACCTCTTCCACTGGCCGCCCGGCCACAGCGTCCGCGTCACCCGTGACGCCGAGATCGTCCTGTTCAGCCCCCAGCAGGAGCACATGGAGGTCATGGACCACATGCTCGGCCAGATGGCCAACTGATCAGCGCGGACCGGCGGGCCACCGGCGTTCTTCACGGTCGCCCCGTCCCGCTCAGGAAGGCCGGAACGACGAGCGCACTCTCAGCCCCGATCTCTTGGGGGTCCTTGAGGGAAACGTCGTCCGGACCTGCGAGCCTGGGTTGCCGGTCGGAGGACGGATCCTCCGACCGGCCTGCTCAGGCCTGTGGGCCTCGCCTGGTCGTGGTGGTCATGTCCCGCCGGACCTCCTTTACGGTCGGTCCTGCCCGGTCGCTGGTCTCACCCGGCACCGCCGGAGGCCGCTCGGTCCAGCGTCCTCACTGCTCCGGTGCGGGTGCTCCTCGCACTGTCCCACACTCCGGCCACGCCGACGACGCCGCCGGGCCGCGGGACAGACGATTCGCCCCGCTCTGGCGGGACGCCGCCGACCCCGCCGTGCCGGGGTGGAGTCCGGCACGGCTGTCAATGGTCACAGAAATGACTCGAATAGGTGATCGATCGAGGTTTCGGACAAGCGCATGGTGAAGGGCATGGAAACCAAACTTGATGAGATCGCTGACGGCGTCTACCGGCTGTCGACCTAC
>Ga0070741_10018152_pt1 | contig 11446 bp, 8 predicted proteins | sample Coa_R1_4_FD_66440 | JGI IMG/M metagenome (GOLD analysis project Ga0070741, IMG submission 66440) | Surface soil microbial communities from Centralia Pennsylvania, which are recovering from an underground coalmine fire - Coalmine... | ecosystem: Environmental > Terrestrial > Soil > Unclassified ...
GGTAACCTGCCGGTGAGCCCGCCGCATATGGTATAAAACCAGCAGCACCAACAAGCTAATTTTCCGTAAGGCGTCTGCGGGTCGTGGACCGCCTGCGGCAGGTTTTTGAGGAAGCTCTTGAGTTTCATCAACTTTGCAGCCCGCGAGATCAACTGCAAGATCGTCTACTACGGCGCCGGTTTGGGTGGCAAAACCACCAATCTGCAGTTCATTTATCAGAAAACTGCCGAGCAACAGAAGGGCAAGATGATCTCGCTGGCGACCGAGACGGAGCGCACCCTCTTCTTCGATTTCCTCCCTCTCGATCTGGGCTCTGTCCGCGGTTTCAAGACCCGTATTCACCTCTACACTGTTCCCGGACAGGTTTTCTATGATGCCAGCCGCAAGCTGATTCTGCGTGGTGTGGATGGCATCGTGTTCGTAGCTGACTCGCAAGAAGAGCGCATGGACGCCAACGTCGAGGCGCTCGACAACCTGATGTCGAACCTGAAAGAGCACGGCTACGACTTCCACAAAATCCCCTACGTTTTGCAGTTGAACAAGCGGGACCTGCCCAACGTTTTGCCGGTGGATTCACTGTCCAAAGAACTAAAGAAAAAGAATGAGCCGGTTATTGAAGCCATCGCCTTTCAGGGGCAGGGCGTTTTCGAAACTCTCAAAGAGATAGCCAGGCAGGTGCTCACCGAACTGAAGCAGGGTGGGTAGGTTCAGTCGCTGTTCTCTCAGGTCCTTTCCGGCGAACTACTTCCAAAAAGCTGTGTGTGATGCGTGCAATTCTGAGTGTCCCTCGCAAGTCTTCGAGGGAGGCTTGCCGCACCAGGCGACCGCTGTCGAAACGCACGGCAAGAGGTTTACGAGTATGCAGACGCTCGCGCAACTCTGAGAACGTTGGTTTCTCCGGAGTTTCCTTGATTTCCTCCAGGAGATAGTCAAAAGGTATATGCCGGCTATAGCGGCACGCGCGTTCAGGCCCCGGTGTAAGGCGTCTGGAACATCACAGAATGAATATCTTCGGAATGTTCCTGGCATATTTTCATGTTATCCACCTCTCACCGCTACGAACATCCACATGTGAGGTCCACCAACATCAGGAAATGACGAGATACTTTTTTCCGAAAAAAAGGGCACCTTTTCAGGCGCCCTTGTCGATGAGGAGAATGCACGCGGTTACGTGTCAACTGCCTCTTCAAAAACTCTGATTACTTGGTATCTAACGATCCCGCGCCAAATTCGCGGCGATTAGCCACCGGCCGAGCTGCGCGTGCCACAGCCTGCGGCGCTCCCGCTGCCGCGCCATAGCGCTCGAGCAGCACCGGGACCATCGCGCCTTCGGCTTCTTTGACAAAGGTCATGCGGCCCTCGGGGCTGAGGTCGATGCGAACGAAGTCTCCTAACTTTACCTGGCTGGTCGCAACCAGGTTGGCCAGCGGGAAAACCACGTGACGCTCGATGGCGCGTTTCAAGTGCCGCGCTCCGTACTTGGGATCGGTGCCTTCGTGCAACAAGAAATTCTTCACTTTCGACGTACAGTTGAAAACGAACTGGTTCGCCCCGGCGGCGGTTAGAATGCGCTGCTGCACCATGCCGAGTTCGATTTCCAGGATCTGCTGAAGATGTTCCGGCCGTAGCGTGCGGAAGACCACCACCTTGTCGATGCGGTTCATGAACTCAGGCGTGAATTTCCGGCGCGCGGCGTCCACCGCGGTGCGGTTGATTTTTTCATCCAGCGAAGCGTCGACCACGTTCGGCCTCTGGGCAAAGCCCAACCCGCCTTCCACCAGGTTGGTCATCTCGCCGGCCCCCAGGTTCGAGGTCATGATAATGATGCACTGCGAGAGATCGACGCGGCGGTTGTCGCCCAGCGTTAGCGTGCCTTTGTCCAGGATGCCCAGCAGCAATTGCCAGAGCGCATCTGAGGCTTTCTCGATTTCATCGAACAGCAGGATCGACAGCTTCAGCTTTTCCGTGTGCCACTGGTTCAACGCTTCCTGCGTGAGCAGGGGATGAGTCTCGCGGTGTCCAAGGTATCCCGGAGGTGAGCCGATCAACTTCGCGATTTCGTGGGAATGCTGGAACTCCGCGCAATCAATCTTGATGCAGGCGCGCGCGTCCCCGAACATCGCCTCCGCCATGGCTTCCACCACGCGGGTCTTTCCCGAGCCGGTCGGACCGAGAAAGAGAAGATTGCCTACCGGACGTCCCGGCGGATTCAAACCGGCCAGGAACATCTGGTAAATCTCCACCACCTTCTCAACTGCCTGGTCCTGGCCGACGATCTTGCGGCGAAGTGTGTTGTCGAAATCCTTGGCGTCTGTGCTGCGCCGGGTAGGGTCGAGTACTGTTGCAAGATTCGTTCTCATAGCCTCTAGGGGCCCTGCCTTTCCTGGGCCTTTACCTTCCAGGGAGCCTGCCAGCCGCTTCCATTGGGCAGCGACATTTTTTGTCACTCCCAACATCGTCCAATAGTGCAAGCGGCTCGCCATCCGCTTCGAGCTGCCCATCTCGTTCTTGACTGGTGAATTAGATGCGGGTAGAGCTCGACAGTTTCCAGCCGGGAAACACTCCGTCCTGAATTGAGGAGAAATAATTTGCGCATTCAGGACCTTTGCTGGGTCAGCTTACAGGAATAACAGTAGCGAGTGGCCGGGGCCGTAAGTAACTTTCACCCAGAGTTCCTGAATCTTACTATGAGACGAAAGTTCGACATTCGCTCGACGGCTTCTCTTTGCGGAGGGATCTTTGTTTCGTGCCAGGGTGCTTTTCACGTTTGCAGTTTCTTGCATGGGCTTGTGTCTGCTCGCATGCTTCTCGAAGTCCGGATCTGCGGAGACCCAGGCGAAGGCCGCACCGCAACTGGTGCCCGCCTCCACCTCTGACAAGCCCATGAATGCCCCCTCTGCGGCTGCTTTACAGCCTGTCGTCCCGCCCGGATCGGCGCTCTATGTCGCCAAGCGCGGGGACAGCATCCCTTCAGTGGCACGCCAGTTCGTGAAGAAAACTTCCTATATGAACTCTGCGGAGTTGGCGGACGCCATTCGCAAGACCAACATTGGCCGCACAAGCAATTTGCTGAAAGCCGGCGAATCGCTCATCATCCCCGGTATTCTCGATGGTCCTATCGTTGAACGATCCATTCCCGTTCCTCGCGATTTCGAGGTCCGTGCCGTGTACCTGACGGGGGTTATGGCCAGCAGTGAACACGGTCTCCGTATCATGCGTCACTGGCGCGAGCTGGGCGGTAATGCCGTCGTTTTTGACGTGAAAGATAGCGACGGGATTGTAAACATCCCCTTCGATCATCCGCTGAATTCAGCCGGCCACCATCCCTACATTTCCGACCTGCCGAAGCTGAGCCGTTTTGTGCACTCGCAAGGCATGCACGCTATCGCCCGCATCGCTATTTTCCGCGATGAGCGCATGGTTACCACTCATCCCGAACTGGCTGTGAAATCACGCCGTACCGACCAGCCCTGGCGTGAAAACGGAAAGCTGGTCTGGACCGATCCCTCCAACTCCAAAGTTCAGGAGTTCGACATCGCTCTGGCCAAAAAAGCTGCAGAATCCGGAGTCGATGAAGTCCAGTTCGATTATGTCCGCTTCCCCGCGGAAGGCGACCAGAAGGACGCCAGCTTTGCCTTTCAAACCGAGCACCCGGACTGGAAGCGCACCGACGTCATCACGCACTTCCTCGACCGCGCCTATAGCCAGATACATCCGTCCGGCGTCCTGCTCTCTCTGGATGTCTTCGGCGTCATGGCCTGGCAGCGCCCGGTTGACCTGGCGCACACCGGGCAGGACATTGTGGGTATGGCAAAATTCTGCGACGTGCTCTCGCCGATGATTTATCCGTCTCATTTCTTTGGGATGGATGGCTACGAGCACCCGGGAGACGCGCCCGAGCACTTTATTGGCGAATCCATGGACCGCTTTGAGTTCATTACAAAGGGCAGCGGGGTGGTGATCCGCCCGTGGCTGCAAGCTTTTGGCTGGAGAACCAGGACTTACTCGCCCAAGTACATCGAAACCCAGGTCCTGGTCGCGAAGAATAAGGGCGGCGTAGGGTTCCTCTTCTGGAACGCCAATAACGACTACAGCAAGCCCTACGCTGCTATGCCGGAGATGCGCGGCAGCAAAGGCCAATATTTCCGTGGAGATGAGGTCGCCACCTTTATTCAGGCGCAACTCACTTCCGCATCGCCAAAATCAGATCCGGCCGCCCATTAAGGACGGCCGCAGTCCGCTGCACGAGTTCGTCCAGCTTGCGCCAGCAATGTCCTGGAAGGCAATTTCCCGTCCGCCACTTCAGGTCGCGATTACCGCTCCCGTCACGCGCCGTTAGTGCACCTCGCCCAAAAGTGGCATTCCCCAGCCGGCTTGCTCAGTTATAATGGCGTCAGTTTGGACCCTGCCCCGGACAGATTTTGACATCGCAGTAAGAAACCCCCAGCCGCACCTGTGAATCTGTAGGAAGTTCAGAGTAAAAGGAGCGCCCATGGCGATTCAGAAAACGGAAAAGGTCTGGCACAACGGCAAGTTCGTAGGCTGGGATGCCGCCCAGATCCATGTGATGTCTCACGTTGTGAACTACGGCTCTTCAGTATTCGAAGGCGTTCGCTGCTACGAATTGCCGAGCGGCCCGGCCATTTTCCGCGCCAAGGAACACATTCAGCGCCTGCTCGATTCCGCCAAAATCTACCGCATCGACGTTGACTTTACGCGCGATGAGATCATCCAGGGCATGCTGGAACTGGTCCGCGACAATAGCGTCTGGCCTTGCTACATCCGGCCGATCATTCTCCGGGGTTACGGCGAAGCGGGAGTAAATCCATTCAATTCGCCTACCGAGGTCTATATCTGCAATTATCCCTGGGGCAAATATCTCGGCAGCGATGCTGAGCAAGGCGTCGATGTCTGCGTTTCCTCCTGGACGCGCATCGCCCCGAACACTCTGCCCGCCATGGCGAAATCGGGCGCCAATTACATGAATTCGCAGCTGATTAAGATGGAAGCCATTCTTAACGGTTATGTGGAAGGCATCGCGCTCGACGCCAACGGCTACGTCAGCGAGGGCTCCGGCGAAAACCTGTTCGTCGTCCGCAACGGCGTTCTGCAAACCGCTCCGCTGGGCAACTCGGTTCTTCCGGGGATTACGCGCGATTCCGTCCTGCGCATAGCTCGCGACTTAAAGCTTCCCGTCGTGGAGCAGGGCATTCCCCGCGAGATGCTGTACCTTGCCGACGAAGTCTTCTTCACCGGCACCGCGGCCGAAATCACTCCTGTCCGCTCGGTCGACAAGATCAGCGTAGGCAACGGCGTTGCAGGCCCCGTCACCAAGGCGATTCAGGCGGAGTTCTATGGCATCATCCGCGGTCAGAAGCCCGACAAATTCGGCTGGCTCACGCCGGTTCCCGTGCGCAGCAAACATCCAGTGGGCGTTTGATTTTCGCTTCCGCTTGGAATACAGTGGGGACGCTCAATCGAGCGTCCCTATTGCTTTTTGCCCGCAACACATAACATTCTGAGGAGGTTTTATGGCCACAGCACAGCCCGGCCTTACACCCGATTTTGCCATTGGCTATCGCGAAGTCCTGCTGCAGGGCTTCGACAATGAAGTCAATACCACGAAGAAAGTTCTCGCCGCCATTCCCGAAGGCAAGCGCGATTACCGTCCCGACTCCAACGCGCGCACAGCGTGGGAACTTGCGTGTCACATCGCGAGCACGGATGTCTGGTTCCTGGACGGGATCGCAGATGGCAAGTTCAATATGGAGGAGTCCGACGACCCGGTAAAGAATAAGACCGTTGCCGAACTGGTTCAGTGGTACGACGAGAACTACAAGCGGGCATCGGCGCGAGTGCGCGCCATGACTCCCGAGCAACTGCTCACGCCCATCAGCTTTTTCGGGACTTTCAACTTTCCCGCGGTGTTCTATCTTGGGTTCCTCAACAACCACTGTATCCATCACCGCGGCGCGCTGGCCACCTATCTACGTCCTATGGGAGCGAAAGTGCCATCGATTTATGGCGGCAGCTACGATGAGCCGTTCGAGATGGCGGCAGCGTAACTCAGTAAATATCTGCATTGCCGTGTTAAGAGCCGCCGCACGGCGGCTTTTTTTTCAATTTCCTGACTCGCGCAGCATTTGCGAACTCAGGTTTGCATTGCTTCAGGCGCTACCCTGCTGCCGAAGACATCCCCGTGCGCTTCATTTCCCGCCACCTGAAGTCTCCTCGCATGTATTGCCAGATCCCTTGAAGCCTCCACATAAGCGTAAACTGCCGGTAGGGGAAGTGCTCGAACAGGCAGTACAGGAGCAAATGCGCCACCTCGCGCCAGTCGCTATAACGACGATATGTCATCTCCTCGAGTAGCACCGAGCCAATGGAGATCAATGTCGCGAATGCATATCCATAAAGCAGAAACAGCACAAAAAACTCGCGGCTCAGAAGGCCTGTCACCGCGGCCACGATCATGGTGGAGTATCCGATCAGCTCGATCACGGGGGCAAAAAATTCAAAGATCCACATGTATGGAAGAATGAGGCTTCCCACCCGTCCGTAGCGACGTCGAAAAAGCATGTCGCGGTTGGGCCAGAGAGTATCCAGCAGCCCCTTGTGCCACCGCGCCCGTTGTCTCGCCAGAGATCGCAGGTCACCCGGCACCTCAGTCCAGCAAGTGGGGTCGGGAATAAAGTTGATGTGGTAGTCCTTGCTTTGTTCCTGCATGTACCGGTGCAGGCGCACCACCAGGTCGAAATCCTCTCCGATGGCATGAGTGCGGTAGCCCTTGATTTTTCGAACCAGGTCGGTGCGGAAAATTCCGAATGCCCCCGATATGATCGGCAGTGCATTGAATTGCGCCCAGGCTTCGCGCCCAATCAGAAAGGCGCGCAGGTATTCAATCACCTGCATGATCTCTATGCTGCGGCGCGGCAATTTAACTTGCCGCAATTCGCCCTTGAATACTCCGCATCCGTTCAACACGCGCACGATCCCGCCGACGGCCACAACCCGGTCTGGCTCAGAGAACACGCCGGCCATGATACGCAGGATCGAATCTTTTTCCAGGATGGAGTCGGCGTCAACCACGCAGACATATGGACTTGATGCGGCATTCAGGCCGGCATTAACGGCATCCGCTTTGCTTCCCGCGGAGTCTTTGTCCAGCACGAGCAGACGCGGTTCGATAATACTTTTGTAAATGCCGTGCACCGGCGCGGAAATGATCTCAGGAATGTAGAGCAGTCGTGTGGGGCGGAGTTGAAAAGCGCTTTTCAGTTCTGCCAGTGTGCGGTCACGCGAACCGTCATTCACCACCACCAGTTCCAGGCTGGGATAATCGAGCGAGAGCAGTGCCTGGACGCTGTGCACAATAAAGGCTTCTTCATTATGCGCGGGAACGATTAGCGTAACCGGGGGAGTAAATGGCGACATCTTGACCTGCTCCAGGCGCAGACTAGCCAGCCGGTGCCGGTGCCAGGTGTTGCGGTAAATGGCGGTGATCAGCAGTAACAGATAAATGAGGTTCGAAACCAGGTAGTAGACAAAAAGACTCTGGTTGGAGATTTCGAGCAACGATCGCATCAGGTCACCCCGGCGATTGCCGCTGTCGATGACTTGCTGGCCAATTCCATGTTTTGCTGGCCCGCGCTGAGTGCCTGCAGAAGAATTCTCCCGGCCGAATCCTCACAGTGCTGCTCCAGTGCGTCGACGACCTCGGCGATCGCTCCTGATCGCTCCAGTTCAGAGATGAAGGCCTGCAGAGCGTAATTGTCCTGAGTCTCGACCACCTGCGCGAGAATGTGATCGAGATTGGTGCCCACGCTGGTGAGCGCCCAGGCCGCCCGCTGCCGAACGTAGCGGTTGGTGTCGCACAGCGCATGCAACAGTGGCCGGATGCGGGTGCTGTGATCGATCGAGGCCAGCGCGACCACTGCGCGAAGCCGGACAAACCATTCCTTGTCTCTGATAAGAACCGAGAGGACGGGCAATGCGAACGACGGTTGCGCGTTGCCCAAGGCGCGTGCGGCGGAGGCGCGAACCTCGGGAGCTGCGTCGGTTGCAAGCACGATCAAGTCTTCGCCCAGGTCAGCGGTCGCCAGCTCTCCCAAGACTCGCGCCAGGAGCTCGCGGTTTGGGCCTCGGGCGTCGCTCAGGTATCGCAGCAGGATCGTCGGAAAATTCTGGCAGCAACTCGCGAGCGCGTTCTTCACTGCGTGTTCAGGAATATGCAATGGACTTTCGAGCAGGTGATCGAGAATCGGGGTGGCGGCTTCCAGCAAACCCGTACGGCCGAGGCCCCGCACGGCGGCGATCCGGGTTTCTTCGCTTGGTGCTTCCAAAGCTTCCGCCAAGGCGGGAATCGCCTCTGGCGCGCGGGTTCGGCCAAGCGCGACCAGCGCTGCGCGGCGTTTCCAGCCAAGAGTGGTCCGCGCCTGGTGAATGCGGAGATCGAGCAATCCACTACTGCGCAGGCAGTTCAAAAGCGGCGGCAGTTGCTCCGGGGTTGCCACCTCAATGGTGTCGAGAAGAATGCTTTCGACAATTTCGCAATCCAGCCGGTTCAACCGCCAGCTTCGTGCCGGCACCCGGCCATTGACAACACCCTCCCATTGCGAGCGGATCTGGAAAGTATGTTCATTGAGCCTGCGGAAGTAGCGCCCGCGATACCAGCGCCGAAGGACGATGAAGCCGATCAGCAGGAGAATGCCGAGAAGGGAAAACGAGATTGCTTCCAGCAGCAGGCGGGCGATGCCGAGCTCGGGCCCGAATCTAGAAGCGACATCCATAGCTCAGCCCGTAACTGTTCTCCGTGCGTCCATGGGTCCGATCCTGGACCGCTACGTAACCGGCGATGTCCTGCTTGTGGCTAATGCGATACTTCAACCCGCCGCCGTAGCTGCGGGCGGAAAATCGTCCGATCTGCTCGGCCTGCGCAAAGTTTTCCGTGCCGACAGCAAACGTCAGATTGCCCGACCACCGCGCCGCTAAAGGAACCATGAGCCGCGTTGATCCGGAGGGGACCCACTCGATCCCGGCATTACTGAAACCGCTGCGCGCGCCTGTGACGGTAAGAGCCCACATCCAACCTTTCGGCAAATAGTAGAGCTGGGTCGCTCCCACCGTGAGCACGTGGGCACCCTGGTACCACAACCAGCGCTGCCGGTATGAAACTTCCAGGCCTTTGATCATTCGATTGACGATCTTCAGACCGTGCCCGTATTCGAAAGACGCTTCTCGCTTCGGAATGACCGCATTGTCGTGTCCGGCCGCGCCGCCTGCCGTCAGCCAGTCATGCTCTGTAAACCGCCAGGAGCCGCTCGCCTGGAATTTGCCCGCGTTTTGTCCGAAGCGCTGGTAGAAATCCGCTCCAATCGCGGTTGACCAGCGCGGTGTCCACCGCGAAGTCAACAGAACGGACTGCGCTTGTGCCGCATCGGCGTAGTTGAAGGTGTCAATGTCAGTTCCAATGCGCAGCTCGTGATGGGTTTCTTCAGACAAGCCCGCGAGTTCTCGTCTTGCTTCGGCATTTTGCGGATCAAGGGGAAGGATTTCTCGATATTGCCGGCGGGCTAGCGAAGGCTCTCCTACGGCGTGGAGGATATGTGCCCGCCGCGATAGGATTTCCGGTGCTGTCGGTCGCAGATTACGGGCTTGCTCGATTATCGCCAGCGCTTCCTTGGTTCTCCCCTGCCACATCAACACGTCCGCCAAACCGGTCAGCATGTCGACATCGCCGGGAACGCGGCCGAGCACGCATCGGTAATCAGCTTCCGCGTCTTGCCAGTGGCCCTGCCAAGCGAGAATTCGGGCACGCCACCCCTGCGCTTCCAGGTCATCCGCAGCACGGCTCAACCGCACTTGGACCAACTCGAGCGCGACATCGAGTTGATGGCTTTCCACCTTCTGTCGTACCTCAACCTGCCAATCGGTTGCGAGTTGACCCACGGCTGCATTGACTAGGCACCCAAACGCGAACACCAGGACAAAGCTGGACGCGACAAAGCCAGTGCCCGGGATCGTCGAGAACGCCTTCCATGCAGCGCGCATGTTTGTGGCCGCCCCTGCCTTGTTCCATCGGCCAAAAACGCGAAATAGGCGTGCTTCACGCCCAGTTACCGAAGTAACGGCCGGGGCCCGAATTCCGCCACAGACAAAAAAGGCCGTGAACGCCGCAGCAAGCCGTCGCCAGCGGTATTCTCACTGAGTCACACTGGTAACTTGTTTCTTTGTCGGACAAGCCTAGACTGTCGGTGTGACTGACACTGCTCCGCAAGTTACCCAGTGTTTGTCGCGATACGCTTACCGCCTGGCCGTCTTGACCTGTTTTGCGGGCTAGCCCTCCCCCTATTTCACACGCGCAGAACAACGCGCCGGGGTCGGGATAGCAGATCGCGGTGCCTGGCCCGCCCGCCTTCCGGACTTCGCTCAACTGTCGGAACACAGTTGCACTCCAGTGCTTTCGTGAAACTGCTGGCTACGGTTGGTGCGTAATAACTAGCCACCACCTGCCAACTAGCCATTAACGATCCAGACTCCTGCATTCCTACCTGCACTTCGTAGGGGTACAATGGTTTGTTCGTGCTTGTGGGGTGTTCCTGTGATCGACCGGGCCGAGTGAATCAGCGCTGCGGCGCATCACGAGCAATTCCATGACTCAGTCTGCGAGCCGGCAATTTATCCTTGATCCACTCTCTTTCGAACAACTGATTGCTGCTGCTTACGTATTGCAGTGCGCCCGGGAAGAAGAACTGCGGGCAACGGCCGCTGAACCCATTCCCGCGCCCGCGCCCCTGGACGATTCTGTTGCTTGCCAGCCCGCAGCGAATGAAGCTGCGGTCACGGCGTCCCCCCTCGGTGACGATGCCGCTGACCCATCACTCAGCGCGCCTGTATCAACGGGAGCCGTGGGGCCTACAGCAGCATTTCTTCGGCGGTCGCACGAACTGGCAGGATCACTGGCAAAAAAAATCCGATCGAACGTTGCCGACACCCTCGCCAGGGTGCACCTAACCGCTCTTCAGAGTGGCGCGAGGGAGTGGTTGACCTCATCGCTGCTTCATGCACGCGAACGGGCTCATGCCACGCGCAAATTCAGAATTGTTGTTCGCTTCACTTCGGATGCCCTGAACGTGTTGAACACCGGACGGCGCGTTTTGCCGCTAACCGCTCCCGCGTTCCTTCTGATCGCCACCGCGGGTCTGCTGGTCTGGCAAGCCGTGCCTCGCAAGACGGGAGTTCCTCAGGCCGAAACTACGCCGCAAATCACGCCGGCTGTGGCGCATTTCGAAACTAACTCGGCAGCTACGGTGAGCCTTTCCGAAGGCGCAGCGCTGCCGGCAGTTTCGGTAGTGCAGGCCAGCGAGCGCGTCAGCAGCGACACGCTCGCGCCGCCGCCTGTTTCGACGCAGGTTCAGACGGCAGTTCGCACTTCTCCTCATGCAAT
>Ga0070741_10018153_pt1 | contig 11446 bp, 12 predicted proteins | sample Coa_R1_4_FD_66440 | JGI IMG/M metagenome (GOLD analysis project Ga0070741, IMG submission 66440) | Surface soil microbial communities from Centralia Pennsylvania, which are recovering from an underground coalmine fire - Coalmine... | ecosystem: Environmental > Terrestrial > Soil > Unclassified ...
TTCGAGGGCTACAAGAAGGCGCTGGCGATCGCCGACAGCCCGAACGTCGGCGTCTGCCTGTGCATCGGCTGCTGGCTCGAGGGCGGCGAGGGGGTCTGGGGCGTCGACGCGCTGACCGCGATCCGCTACTTCGCGGCCGAGAAGAAGCTCTTCAAGGTGCACTTCCGCAACGTCGACGCGCCGCTGCCCCACTTCGTCGAGACGTTCGTCGACGACGGCTACTTCGACATGTACGACGCGATGCGCACGCTGGTGGAGGTCGGGTTCCGCGGCGTGGTCATCCCGGACCACGTCCCGCGCATGGCCGACGACCCGAGACTGGGGACCGCCTACACGATCGGCTACATGAAGGCGCTGCTCAGGCGCGCCGAGGCCGAGGCGGCGCGCCGCTAGCCTGGTCCCCTCTCTAATCCTTGGCCGGGCGCGACCCGGCCGAGCTCGTGGCGCTCGCGGAGCGGGTGCTGGCCGGAAGGGACGATCACGGGACCACCGCTTCGGCCTCGACCTCCACCTTCCAGCGTGGGTCGAGCAAGGCCGCGACGACGACCATCGTCGCGGCCGGGCGGACCTCGCCGAAGAGCTCGCCGTGGGCGCGGCCGACCGCGTCGGCGTCGGCGGGGTCGGTGAGGTACACGCGGGTGCGGACGACGTGCTCGGGGCCAGCTCCGAGCTCGCGCAGCGCGGCGACGACGATCTCGAAGCAGCGCCGCGCCTGGGCACCGGCGTCCGGGTCGCAGGAGCCGTCCGGCCAGATCGGCGCCGTGCCCGAGACGAGCACCCGATCCCCGACCCGCACCGCCCGGCTGAACCCGATGCGCGGCTCGTACGGCGAGCCAGAGGAGACGCGGCGGCGCTCAACCATTCGCCCGGCATGATCGCACGTCGACGCCGTCGTTTCGAGCGAAGCGAGGAACCTCACCCACACCACGGCAGCGCCGGTCGTCCGCTCGGCGGCCGAGGCTCCTCGGCGCTGCGCCCGCCGCTCGGGCGCAGCAAGGGGGTTCCTCGGCGTGACAGACCGGGCATAATGCCCGCCATGCCTCCACTCCAGATCGGTATGTTCATCCCCCGCGGCGTCGGCGACCCGCGCCGCTACGGCCAGCCGGACTACAAGCAGATCGTCCGCTACGGGCAGCGGGCCGACGAGCTCGGCTTCGACTCGCTCTGGGTGCCCGATCACTTCTTCATCGAGCGGCCGAAGGGCACGCTCCACCCGTACCCCGAGGCGTGGACGACCATGACTGCGCTGGTGATGCGCACCGAGCGCGCGAAGGTCGGCTCGATGGTGCTGGCGGCGAGCTTCCGCCACCCGGCGCTGCTGGCGCACATGGCTGGCGCGCTCCAGGAGCTGGCCGACGGGCGGCTGATCCTCGGCGTCGGCACCGGCAACCAGCCGATCGAGCACGAGGCGTTCGGGCTCGGCTTCGAGGGGCGGGTCGGACGGTTCGAGGAGTACCTGAGGATCCTGACGGCCCTGCTGCGCAACGAGGTGGTGAGCCTCCAGGGGCGGCACTACCGGGTGCAGGAGGCGCAGCTGCTGCGCCGTGTACCGCCGGTGCCGGTCTGGGTCGCCGCTTCGGGCGAGCGGATGCTGGGGCTCGCCGCCCGGTACGCGCGGGGCTGGAACGGAGGCGCGGCGTCGACCGTCGACGGGGAGCCGCTCGTCTCGAAGCTGGCTGCACTGCGCGAGGCGTGCCGGACGATCGGGCGCGACCCCGCCGAGCTCGAGATCTCGTCGTTCACCACGGTGATCGTCTCGCCGAACACGGCGCACGCCGCCGAGACAGTCGAGAAGCTCCAGGAGATCAACGGCGGCATCTCGGCCGAGGACGTGCGCGCCCGGTACGTGCTCGGCACGCCCGACCAGGTGGTCGAGGGCTTGGAGAAGCTGGTCGGGTGGGGTGTGAACCACTTGATCGTGTCGCACGGCGCGCACCCCTCGTCGCTCTGGTCCGACGACACGCTGGACCTATTCGCCAGGGCGGTTCTGCCGGCGTTGCGTGCAGACCTTGCCGCCACGTGGTAATCTGCGCACCGCGCCTTGGAAGGGGCGCTGGGCAAGGGAGTGTGCGCACACCAACCTTGGACGCCTTGTAGGCACCGCGTCCACTGCTGTCCGCTCGCGCCCTCCCTAGATTGCCCATCGCGGGAGGGCGATGGGGCAGCCGCTCCTCGAGGTCCGTAACCTCGAGACCAAGTTCTTCACGCGCGCCGGCGTGGTCCGCGCGGTCGACCGTGTGTCGTTCACGGTCGCCGCCGGCGAGACGCTCGGCATCGTCGGCGAGTCGGGGTGCGGCAAGAGCGTCACCGCGCTCTCGATCATGCGGCTGGTCCCCAACCCTCCGGGCCGCGTCACGGGCGGCGAGATCGTCTTCCACGACGAAGGGGGCGCCCGCGACCTGCTGAAGCTGAGCGAGCGCGAGGCGCGCGCGATCCGCGGCGACAAGATCGCGATGATCTTCCAGGACCCGATGACCTCGCTGAACCCGGTCTACACGGTCGGGTTCCAGCTCGCCGAGCCGCTGATCATCCACCGGGGCATGTCGGCCGACGCGGCTCGCCGCCGCGCGGTCGAGCTGCTCGACCAGGTCGGCATCCCCGCCGCGCGCAGCCGCGTCGATAACTTCCCGCACGAGTTCTCGGGCGGCATGCGCCAGCGCGTGATGATCGCGATGGCGATGGCTTGCCAGCCGAAGCTGCTGATCGCCGACGAGCCCACGACCGCGCTCGACGTCACCATCCAGGCGCAGATCCTCGATTTGATCATGCACCTGAACCGCGAGTTCGGCACGGCGGTGATCCTGATCACCCATGACCTGGGGGTCGTGGCGGAGGTGTGCAGCCGCGTCGTCGTGATGTACGCCGGCAAGGTGATCGAGGACGCGCCGACGCAGGAGCTGTACAACCGGCCGAGCCACCCGTACACGCTCGGGCTGCTGCGCTCGGTGCCGCGGCTCGGTCCGAACGTCAAGGAGCGGCTGATCCCGATCAAGGGCATGCCGCCCGACCTGGTCGCGCCGCCGGCCGGCTGCCGCTTCCGCCCGCGCTGCCCGCGGGCCCAGATCCGGTGCGAGGAGGAGCCCGTGCTGGCGGGCGTCGGGCCCGACCACCAGGCGGCCTGTTTCTTTCCGGGTTGAGGATTGAGAGCTGAGGGACAGACCGGATGGGAGCGCTCGGCCGAGCGCTGGACTCTGCCGCGTCCGGTCGCCGCTGGCCGCGGAGTGACGGCGCAATGACCCTGCTGGACCAGCCCTCAACCCTCAACCCTCAACCCTCAACCGGCGAGCTCCTCCGCGTCGAGGGGCTCGTCAAGCACTTCCCGATCCGGGCCGGGTTCTTCGGCTCGACGATCGGGCACGTACGGGCGGTCGACGGCGTCTCGTTCGGCATCAAGCGCGGCGAGGCGTTCGGGCTGGTCGGCGAGTCGGGTTGCGGCAAGACGACGCTCGCGCAGACGGTGATCCGGCTCTACAAGCCGAGCGACGGCCGCATCCTCTTCGACGGCGTCGACCTCGCCAGCCTCGGCGCCTCGGCGCTGCGGCCGATCCGGCGCCGGGTCCAGATGATCTTCCAGGACCCGTACGCCTCGCTCGACCCGCGGATGACGGTCGGCCACATCGTCGGCGAGCCGCTGGAGATCTACGGCGTCGGGACGAAGGCGCAGCGCGAGGCGCGCGTCGCCGAGCTGCTGAAGACGGTCGGGCTCAACGCCTACATGGTCAACCGGTACCCGCACGAGTTCTCCGGCGGGCAGCGCCAGCGGATCGGCATCGCGCGGGCGCTCGCGCTCCAGCCGGAGCTCGTGATCTGCGACGAGCCGGTCTCGGCGCTCGACGTGTCGATCCAGGCACAGGTGCTGAACCTGCTGCGCGACCTGCAGAGCGAGTTCGGGCTCACCTACCTGTTCATCGCCCACAACCTCGCCGCGGTCGCCTACGTCTGCGACCGGATCGGCGTGATGTACCTCGGCAAGCTGGTCGAGCTCGGCACGACCGAGCAGATCTGCACGCGGGCGCGGCACCCGTACACGAAGGCGCTGCTCTCGGCCGTCCCGATCCCAGCACCCGGCGCCAAGAAGGAGCGGATCGTCCTCGGCGGCGACGTGCCGAGCCCGGTCCACCCGCCATCGGGCTGCCGCTTCCGAACCCGCTGCCCGATCGCGCGCGACGACTGCGCGGCGGCCATCCCGCCGCTCCGCGAGGTCGAGCCCGGCCACTGGGTGTCCTGCTTCTACGCGGAGGCGAGCTGATGCTGCGCTACGCGATCGAGCGCTTGATCGTCATGGTCCCGACCGTCTTCGTCCTTGCGCTCGTGCTCTTCGTTCTTATGCGGCTCACGCCGGGCAGCCCACTCCAGCCGAACGCGGCCAACGCCAACCCGCTGAGCCCCGAGCAGCAGGAGCTGCTCGCCAAGGAGTGGGGGCTCGACAGGCCGATCCTCGAGCAGTTCGTCGTCTATCTCGACAAGGCGGCGCACCTCGACTTCGGCACCTCGTACTACTTCAAGACGCGCACCGTGATGGAGGTGCTGCCGCCCTTTATCCCCGTCTCGCTGCACCTCGGACTGATGGCGCTCGCGCTCGCCATCGTGGTCGGCGGCCTGCTCGGCGTGGTCGCGGCGATGAACCAGAACGGCCCGATCGACTACCTGTGCACGTTCGTCGCCATGCTCGGCGTCTCGCTGCCGAACTTCGTCGTCGCGATCCTGATGATCTGGGTGTTCGTCCTGATCCTGCGCGTCGTCCCGATGACCGGCGGCTGGCAGACGCCGGCCGATTGGATCCTGCCCACGATCACGCTCTCCCTGGGACCGCTCGCCGTGATCGCCCGCTACGTGCGCTCGAGCATGATCGACGTCATCCGCTCCGACTACGTGCGCACGGCGCGCGCCAAGGGGCTGGCCGAGCGGCGCGTCGTCCTCGTCCACGTGCTCAAGAACGCGCTCATCCCGCCGCTGACGATCCTCGGCCCGATCATCGCCGCGGTGCTCACCGGCTCGCCGTTCGTCGAGATCATCTTCCGCGTGCCGGGCGTCGGCCGCTACTTCGTCGAGTCGATCCTGGCGCGCGACTACCCGGTGATGATGGCGATCTTCCTCTTCTACGGGATCTTCCTCCAGGTGATGAACCTGGTGGTCGACCTGGCATACGGGGTGGCCGATCCCCGCATCCGCTTCGGGGGTGCCGACTGATGGAGGTCTACGGCGAAGTCGCCCGCGAGAACGTCGCGGTCGCGGCGGAGGCGGTCGACGCCGCCCAGCTCGCCGAGGCGGCCGAGGTCCAGCCTGGACGTCGCGCCAGCCTCTGGCGCGACGCCGGGCGGCGCCTGCTGCGCAACAAGCTGGCGGTCGCCGGCCTGATCGGCGTCTGCGTCCTCGTGTTCCTGGCCGTCTTTGCCGACGTGATCAGCCCCTACCCATACGACTACCAGGATTTCCTCCACATCAACGAGGAGCCGTCCTGGCAGTTCCCGCTCGGGACCGACCTGGTCGGCCGCGACATGCTCAGCCGCGTCATCTACGGCGCGCGCGTCTCGCTCTCGGTGTCGCTGCTCTCACAGATCGTGATCCTCTGCATCGCCGTGCCGCTCGGCGCGCTGGCCGGCTACCGCGGCGGCTGGGTCGACATGCTGGTCATGCGGATGGTCGACGTCTTCTACGCCATCCCGTCGCTGCTGCTGGCGATCCTGATCATGTCGATGCTGGGCCGGGGCATCGAGAACCTTTTCATCGCCCTGATCGTGACCGGCTGGCTGACGCTGACCCGGCTCACCCGCGCCCAGGTGCTGACGCTGCGCGACAAGGAGTACGTCAAGGCGGCGCGCACGGCCGGCGCGGGGCCGCTGCGCATCATCGTGCGCCACATACTACCGAACGCGCTCACCCCGATCGTCGTCGCGGTCACGTTCGGCATCCCGCAGCTCATCTTCGCCGAGGCGGCGCTGAGCTTCATCGGCATCGGCGTCAACCCGCCGATGCCGAGCTGGGGGCAGATGGTCGGCGAGCACCAGCAGTACCTGCGCTCGAGCTGGTGGCTGGCGGTGTTCCCGACCGCGGCGATCGCCCTCACGATGCTCTCGTTCACGTTCCTGGGCGACGGCATCCGCGACGCGCTCGACCCGCGGATGAACGACTGACGGATGGTCGCGCACCCATTTCGCGAGGAGGGAAGCATTGGCTAAGCGAGACTGGTGGCTTGATCCCGAGCAGTTGAGCCTATTCGAACAGCGGTTGGCCGCGATCCGGCTGGGTCGGCGGGAGGTGCTCAAAGTCGCGGCCGCGGCCGGCGGCGTCGCGATGAGCGCCGTCGCCGCGGCCTGTTCGTCGGCGCCGCCGCCGACCCAGGCGCCGGCCCCACCGCCGCCGACGCAGGCGCCCGCCGCGCCGCCGACCTCCGCGCCGGCCGCCGCGCCCACCCAGGCGCCGGCCGCGACCAGCGCGCCGGCGGCCGCCGCCACGAAGCCGGCCGCCGCGGCGACCGCGCCGGCCGCCGCCGCCTCGCCCGCCGCGGCGACCAAGCCGTCGTCGGGCTCGAAGTTCGCGGCCGCCCCGGGGACGTTCCGGATCCCCAATTACCAGGAGCCGTCGAGCTTCGACTTCAACTACGACCTCTACTGCAACGGCGACGCGTCGGTGCTGGCCGGGCTCATGAAGTTCGACCCCGAGCAGAAGGCAGTGCCGGACGTCGCCGAGAAGGTCGACGTCAACGACGACGCGTCGGTCTGGACGTTCACGATCCGGAGCGACGCCAAGTGGTCGAACGGCGACCCGGTCACGGCCGACGACTTCGAGTGGTCGTGGAAGCGGCAGCTCGACCCGGCGACGAAGGCGCCCTACGCCGCCTTCCTGTACGACCTGAAGAACGGCGAGGCGTTCAACAAGGGCAAGCAGGACATCACCCGCGACTCGGTCGGCGTCAAGGCGAAGGACAAGCAGACGCTGGTCGTGACGCTCGAGGGCCCGCGCGCCTACTTCGGCGTGCTGGCCGCCTACACGGCCGCCCTGCCGGCCCACCGGCCGTCGGTCGAGAAGTTCGGCCCGAAGTGGACCGAGGCGGCCAACGGCGTCTGGAACGGCCCGTTCAAGCTGACCCAGTGGGAGCACAACCAGTACTACGTCCTCGAGAAGAACGACGCCTACTGGAACGCGAAGAACATCAAGCTCCAGAAGGTCATCTCGCCGATCATCCCGTACGCTGCCTGGCTGCTCGCTTACGAGAACGACGAGCTCGACTGGATCAACCGCGGCCCGGTCGGCGAGCTGAAGCGCGTGCAGTCCGACCCCGTGCTCTCCAAGGAGATGCTGAAGTTCTCGCTGGTGGGCACCTGGTACCTCGTGCCGCACGTCAAGATGCCGCCGTTCGACGTCAAGAACGTCCGCCTGGCGATGGCGCACGCGATCGACCGCGAGGCGATCGTCAAGGGCCCGCTCCAGGGGCTGGGCGTGCCGGCCTACACGTTCAACCCGCCTGGCTTCCCCGGCTACAACCCGGACAAGTACGACGACCTCACCAAGTACGACCCGAAGGCGGCGATGGAGCTGCTGAAGGGGACGCCGTACGAGGGCGGCAAGAACTGGCCGAAGATCACGCTCACCCAGCGCGACGAGGGCGACGCGCCGAAGGCGGTCGGCGACGCGATCATCCAGATGCTCAAGCAGAACCTCGGCATGCAGATCGACCACGTCGTCGGCGAGGCCAAGGAAACCTACGACCGGATGTACAAGGGCGAGATCCAGCTCATGTGGATCCGCTGGTACGCCGACTACCCGGACCCGAACAACCAGCAGTACCAGGTCTTCTACGGCGGCACGACGACCGGCCACCGGCAGGTCTGGCAGAACGACGCCTTCGACAAGCTGGTGACGGACGCCAAGGGCGTCAAGGACCCCGAGAAGCGCTTCGCGATGTACCGGCAGGCCGACCGCATCCTGGCCGAGGACGGCGCGGCGATCTTCGTCTACTACCCGTACAACTACGGCTTGCTGAAATCGCGCGTGTCGGGCATGCCGAAGAACTCCGCCGGCGACCCGGTCCCCAACTGGAACATCTTCACTAGGATGTACGAATACCTCGAGGTCAAGTAACCACCAGACGGGGTGCCGACGTGCTGACCCAACCCGCGCTCGCCACAGCCACCGCAACCGGACGGGGTGCCCCCGACCGCACGCTCCTGATGATCCCGGGCCCGACCGCCATCACCGCCGAGGTGCTGGCGGCCGGCGCCCGACCGGTCCTCTCCCACTCCGACCCCGTCTTCCGCGACACCGTCGCCGAGTCGCTGGCGCGGCTCCGCTACCTGTTCGACGCGCCGACCTCCCAGCCGCTGGTCGCGACCGGCTCCGGCACGCTCGCGATGGAGATCGGCCTGGCTAACCTCGTCGAGCCGGGCGACCGCGTCCTGATCCTCGAGACCGGCGTCTTTGCCGGCCGCTTCAAGGCGATCTGCGACCGCAGCGGCGCCGAGGCGCGCGTCGTCACAGCGCCGCTCGGCACGGCACCGGACCCGGAGCAGGTGCGGATCGAGCTGGGCCGTTTCAGGCCGAAGGTGATGACGATCACGCACGTCGACACGTCGACCGGCGTGCGGGTCGACGTCGAGGCGCTCAGCCGGCTGGGCCGCGAGGCCGGCGCGCTGGTCGTCGTCGACGGCGTCTGCTCCATCGGCGGCGAGGAGTACCACGGCGACGATTGGGGTGTCGACGTCGGGCTGACCGCCTCGCAGAAGGCGATCGGCGCGCCGCCCGGCCTGGCCGTCCTGTCTGTCGGGCCGCGCGCCCGCGCCGCGCGTGAGGGCCGCAAGCAGCCGTTCACTGGCTACTTCACCGACTTCAAGAACTGGCTGCCGGTGATGGAGAGCTACGAGGGCGGCTCGCCCGGCTACTTCGGCACGCCGGCCGTGACGCTGCTCGCCACCCTGCACGCGGCGCTGCAGGAAGTCGTCGACGAGGGCATGCCGGCGCGCGTCCGGCGCCACCAGCGCGTCGCGGCGGCGTTCAAGGCCGGCGTCGCCGCGCTCGGCCTCGGGAACGTCGCCGCGCCCGAGGCGAACGCCAGCACGCTCACGGTAGTGCGCAACCCAGCGGGCGTCGGCGACGAGCTGGTCGACGCGGTGCGCGCCGAAGGCGTGACGATCGCGCGCGCCATCCACCCCGATCTGCGTGGCAAGGCGTTCCGCGTCGGCCACATGGGCGTTTGCGGCCCGGCCGAGGTGCTCACGACCCTCGCCGCCCTCGAGCGCGCGCTGTACCGCCTCGGCCAACCGGTCGAGCTGGGGGCGGGCTTAGCGGCGGCGCAGAAGGCGCTCGCCGCGAGCTAGTAGGCCACCGCCGATTTTGAGGACGGAGCACGGCCTTCGACGTCGAGCGGAGCGGCGAGCTCACCCGCCGCTCCCGCGGCGACCGGCCGGTGCTGTCGGCGCTGGTCGCCGAGGAACTGGAGGACGGCGACTCCAAGATCCACCTCGCCGGGCTGACCGGCGGCCACCCGGCCGAGAGCGTGCTGGGCCGCGAGCAGCTCGCCTGGGGGCGTCGCGTCGGCGTTCGGGGGGCGGTGCTCGACGACGGCGGGCGTTCTCGAGAAGCGGACACCCCGGCTCGAGGGGCGCTGGCGGTAAGATGTACGTATGGCGGGAGCTGAACATCGGCGGCGGCGCCGCGCGGCGACCAGAATGAAGGTAACCGTCTCGGTGCCGCGCGAGCTGATCGCGGAGGCCGAGGCGCGCGTCCGGTCAGGCGGAGCGCCATCGCTGAGCGCCCTCGTCGCCGCCGCGCTCGCCGAGAAGCTCGAGCGCGACGATCTTCAGGCGATCCTCGACGAGATCTTCCGCGACCATCCGATGACCGACGAAGAGCGCGACGCGGCGGACCGCGCACTCGGCTTTTGAACGACCCGCTAGCCTTGACGCTCGACGCTGGTGCGCTCATCGCCTTCGCGCGGCGGGATAGGCGAGTAGCGGCGATCGTTCTCCGCGCGCGTCAACGCGGCGTTTCGCTCGTGGTCCCGGTCGGGGCGCTCGCGCAGGCATGGCGCGGCGGACGCCACAACCCACTCCGAGCGCTCATCGCCGCGGCGGGCGTGCACACTGCCGAGCTGTCCACCGCGATGGCCACCGCCGCTGGCGAGCTGTGCGCGGCGCGCGGATCGTCCGACGTGGTCGACGCCTCCGTCGTGCTCGTCGCCCGGCAGCACGGCGGCCGCGTCGCGACCAGCGATCCTGACGATCTGCGTCGGTTAGACCCTCATCTCGACGTCGTTCACGTCTGAGCCGCTTTAGGGAACAAGCACCATAGCGGGCAGGCTTACACTCCTTCGAAGACCAACCGATGGAGCCCACCGATGCCCGTCCACATCCCCGAGTCCCACCGCGGCTTGCTCACCCGCGAGAAAAAGGCGTTCGCGCACCTGGCGCTGGTCACCCGGGCCGGGGAGCCGCACGTCACGCCGATGTGGTTCGATTTCGATGGCGAGCTCGTGATCTTCAACACCGCGCGCGGGAGGGTGAAGGACCGGATCATGCGCCGCCACCCGGTGGTCGCGATGTCGGTCCAGGACTTCGAGAAGCCCTACCGCTACATCCAGCTCCGCGGCCCGATCGTCTTCGAGAGCGAAGAGAACGCCTACGAGAGCATCTGCGACCTGCGCGAGAAGTACTGGGGCGACCGCAACTACCCGAAGCGCCCCGGCGAGCAGCGCGTCATCTACAAGATGCGTCCCGAGCACGTGAACACGATGGGGTAACTCGGCTGCCGCGGATCGACCGGAGGGTCGACAGCCGACCGCCGGGAGCCTGGCCGCGCGGGCATCAGCAAAACCTGAGCCGACGCAACGTCGTAAGGTCGAAGAGATGCGCCCGCTGCTTGCCGCGCTGCTGTTCCTGGCCGCCGCCGCGCGGCCCGTCTCGGCGGACGACGACGGCCTCCACGGGCAGCGCGCGCTCGGCGACCTCACGGTCGAGTACTGGCTGGCGCCGGGTGTCTACCGCCCGACCGCGGTCGAGCTGCACCTGACCGGCATGGACGGGGCGCCGGCGAGCGACGTGCGGCGGGTGGACGTGCAGTTCGCGATGGAGGGGATGAACCACGGCGCACGGGGTGCCGAGGCCGCGCTGGTCCAGCCGGGCGTCTACCAGGCCGCCGGCTACTACCTGGCGATGAGCGGCGCGTGGTGGATGGCCGTGCGGGTCGAGCGCGTCGACGGGCGGCTTGTTTCGACCCGCTTCCCCTTCGTCGCACCGCCCGAGCCGACCACGGGCACTTCCTACGCCCTCGACGGCCGTCCGGACGACGGCGTCCAGGTCGAGGACGTCGCCGCCAGCCCGGAGGGCGTGATCCCCGACCACATCGGCACGACCGCCGGCCACCCCGTCCGCGTCGAGGTGATCTACGTCGACTCTCCGCCGTGCGGTCCCAGCGTCCAGCTCGACGACGGCTCGGCGTCGGCCGACGTCTC
>Ga0070741_10018154_pt1 | contig 11446 bp, 10 predicted proteins | sample Coa_R1_4_FD_66440 | JGI IMG/M metagenome (GOLD analysis project Ga0070741, IMG submission 66440) | Surface soil microbial communities from Centralia Pennsylvania, which are recovering from an underground coalmine fire - Coalmine... | ecosystem: Environmental > Terrestrial > Soil > Unclassified ...
TAATCCCAACCACCGATAAACGGTGCCGGAAAATCGGAGCGGCGCCTGCGTTACGAGCGCGCCGAAGATAAAAAGGAACGGCCAGATAAAGCTGATGATGCACCATGGGGTCTTGTACTTGACGATGCTGTAAGCCATCAGGGTGCCGACGCCGTAAATCGCGAGGTAACGCAGACTCAGGTTCCTGAATCGCCAGGCAAGAAGACAGGCCAGTAATCCGGCGAGCGCAGGCATTTCATAACGCGAGATCAGGGCGAGCCAGTAGTACCAGGATTTCTCGTGGCCATGGCCTTCGCTTCCGGTTTTGAACCACGGCAGGTAAGCGACGAAAAGGTCGCGCACGCCGGTCCAGTGGAAGAAGAAGCCCGAATAGAACGTGACGATCAGTGCGATGGCAGTTCCAATGACCACCGCAAGATCGAGAAACGTCCACGTCTGTTCCACGCGCCGGCCGTCATCGAGTTTGAAAAAAAAGGTGGATAAATAACAAACGCCCGCGGCAATGATCGCGCAGCCGACGTGCACCATGTAAGTCTCTTTCGAGAGGATCATTCCGGTCAGTCCCATCCCGGCGCACCAGAGAAACTTCGACGTGCCGAATTTCCAAAGACCGAACGTGCCGTAAAAGAACAGCATCGTAAAAAGAAGCAGCCAGACTTCGTGGATGGAATAGCGGCCGTAAAAAACGAATCCCGGCGAAACCGCCATCGCCATCGCGGCGAGACGACTCACGGTCCGTCCGACGAACGGCTCGAATTTTAGCGTTAGCCAGACGGAGCTGATGCCGATGAGCACCACGGGCAATCGCAACGCCCAAAGATTTCGCCCGAAAAGCGTTTGTGAAAGCAAGAGCACGTAGAAGTGCAGCGGTCCGTGATAATTGGTCGGGTCGTACTTGTAAAAGCCGTTCTTGACCACTTGATCGACGAACCAACCGTTGATGCCTTCGTCAAAATGGGGCGGCTTCATCCCCAGAAGGAACAGTCGCAGGAATGCGGCGAGCGCGACGATCAACCACGGGGTCCATTCACTTTCCGCGAGCGCGCTTTTCCACTCCGCGATTTGCGGGCCGAGCAGCGGAAAATCCGCTAGCGCGCCAGCCTCTGCGCTGCTAGCTCTTGCTGTGCGAATTCTCGTGACCGGCGGCTGCGGCTTCATCGGGAGCAATTTTATTCGCTATATTTTGCAACATTACAAGCCGGCCTCGGTCACTAACGTGGACGCACTGACATATGCCGGCAACCTCGCCAATCTCGACGGCGCGGTCGATGAACATGGCGAACGCTACGAATTTTTCAAAGCCGACATTGCCAATGCCGATGCCATGGACGCGCTTATGCTCGAGCATCAATTCTACGCCGTTGTCAATTTCGCGGCCGAATCGCATGTCGATCGAAGCATTAATTCGCCTGAGAACTTTATCCACACCAATGTCATCGGCACGAGTGTCCTCTTGAACGCCGCCCGGAAACACCGTGTCCAGCGTTTCGTTCAAATTTCCACGGACGAAGTGTACGGCTCGTTAGGCGAAACTGGAAAGTTCACCGAACAATCCCCGCTCGACCCCAGTTCTCCCTATTCTTCGAGCAAGGCCGGGGCCGATCTTCTCGCCCTGGCGCATCACAAAACTTTCGGCCAGGAAGTCGTGGTCACGCGCTGCTCGAATAATTACGGGCCTTACCAGTTCCCGGAAAAATTGATTCCGCTCATGATCATTAAGGCACTGCGTGACGAACCATTGCCTGTTTATGGCGATGGAATGAATGTGCGGGACTGGATTCACGTGGAGGACCATTGCGCGGCGGTCGTCGCGGCGTTGTTCGAAGGCACAGCCGGGGCCGTTTACAATTTTGGCGGAGCCAATGAGGTCGCGAATATCGACCTGGTGAAAGTGATCTTGAAGCAGCTCGCAAAACCCGAAACCCTCATCTCTTTCGTCGAAGATCGCCCCGGCCACGATCGCCGATACGCAATCGATTCCTCGTTTGCGCAAAAGGAATTGAAGTGGAAGCCACGTAAAGGCTTCAAGGAGGGTCTTAAAGAGACGGTGCAGTGGTACATCGATCACGAGTCGTGGTGGCAACCGTTGCTTGAGCGGACAGGCCGTTACTGAAGGATGCGAATCGTAATTTTGGGCGCGGGCGGCCGGCTTGGCGCAGCACTCCTCCGCCAGTATGAAAAGAGCTTCGACGTTTGCGCTTTCAATCGCGCCGAGCTCGATCTCTCGAACAGCGCGCAAGTCCGCGAGCGGCTCTCAGCTCGCGAGTTTGATGTTCTGATAAATTGCGCTGCGCTGACGAACGTCGACCTATGCGAATCAAAGCCGGACGAGGCATTCGCGATCAATGCGGAAGCGCCAGGCTTGCTGGCCAAAATCTGCTCGGAAAAGAGGACCAAGCTGATTCATTTCAGCACCGATTACGTTTTCGACGGCCGGAATCGCCAACCGTACAGCGAAGACGACGTCGCCGAGCCGATCAGCGTTTATGGCAAATCGAAACGGACCGGAGAAAAGGCCGTCCTCGAAACGAGCGACCGGCACGTTGTCGTGCGCGTCTCGTGGGTTTTTGGACCCGATCGCCCGAGTTTTATCGACGCGATGATCAATCGGGCGCGAGAAGAAACCGCGATCGACGCGGTTGCGGACAAATGGTCGACCCCAAGCTACACCGCCGACGTTGGGGAAATGCTGCCCCGAATTTTCGAGCTCGAGGCGGGAATCGTGCATTTGGTCAACTCCGGGGAATGCACCTGGCAGGAGTACGCTCAACACGCGCTGGATTGCTGCCGCGGGCTTGGCATCCCCCTGAAAACGACAACGGTCGGGGCACTCACGCTGGCCGATATGAAGAACTGGGTTGCACGCCGCCCCGTTTATTCGGTCCTATCAACCGCCAAGTATCAGGCCCTGTCCGGCATTGCACCGCGCTCTTGGCGAGAAGCTGTGGCTGATTATATTGAGCGCTCTTACTCGAAAAAATGAAGACCACGATTCTGATTTTTACGCTGTCGATTTTTGCGGCCGCGGCCGCGCGTGCCGAGTTGAAATGGGAGCAGACGATGCTCGACCTGCATCCCGCGGCCGGGGACAAAACCGCCGTCGCTCATTTTAAGTACGAAAACGTGGGGAAAACGCCGGTGCACTTTAAATCCGTAAAAGCCTCGTGCGGTTGCACCGCGACTCAAACGCAGAAGGAAGTCGTTAACCCGGGGGAAAAGGGGGAAATCACCGCGACCTTCAATATCGGAGATCGCGTCGGCCAGCAGGTGAAACAGGTGACTGTTCAGACGGACGAACCGCCCCCGGCACAGTCAACCACCGTGCTCACGTTCAGGGCGAACATTCCGCAGGCGCTCGAGATCAAGCCGGCCTTTGTTTTTTGGACAACCGGTGAACAGGCCAAACCGAAGAAGGTTTCGGTGAAGGCGTCGAAAGATTTTCCGGCGCGGAACATCGTTTTGAAATCAAGCAGCGACAATTTCCAATCCAAAGTCGAACCGGGCAGCGCGCAGGGCGAATGGACAATTGAAGTGACGCCGAAAGATACGAGTCATCCGGCGGGAACAGCTATCCGGGTTGAGACCGATTATCCGAAGGATGCCCCGAAAGCTTTTTACCTGAACGCTCAAGTGACGCAGCCCCAACCGCCCCAATTGTTGAAAGCGCCAGCCGGCGCAGCGCCGGGAAATAAGGCGACACCGCCCGCGATTCCGAGCGCGTCGCCCGCATCGGGCTCGCATTAATAATGTGAAACGGGCAATCCGCGAGGCGCTCCTTTTGCTTGCGCTCGCGTGTTTGCCCGCAATTGCCGAAGGATTTTACTTTCGCGACAAGGTTTCATGGCAATCGGCGATTCGCGCGTCGGAGCTGGTGACGGTCGATACGGCGAAAGCCTGGGGTGAAAGCGCGCTCTGGGTTGATGCGCGACCGGACGAGGAGTACGCGCAGGATCACGTTCCCGGAGCGTTTTCATTAAACGAAGACCACTGGGACGAACTGCTTGCGCAGTTTCTGCCAAACTGGTCGCCAGACCGAAAAGTAATCGTCTATTGCAGCGCTCAAAGTTGTAACACCGCGCGCGATGTCGCCAAACGTCTTCGCGAATCGACTCAGCCGCCGATGCAAAATGTGTTCGTCCTGGAGGGCGGTTGGGAAGAATGGGTGAAGAAGAAGTGACGAGTGACGGGTGACAAGTGACGAGACAAAATCAGTGAACCCTTCAACTCATCCAAGAATCGCCTGGCGCATTTTGGACATTATCGTCGGCGGAATCTTCGTTTACGCCGGCATTCTCAAGCTGATCGATCCGGTCCAGTTCGGCCTGGATATTGATAACTACAAAACGCTTCCGTGGTTTCTCAGCGTGCGGTTGGCCTTTTATCTGCCCTGGTTGGAAGTCTTCTGCGGACTTGCCCTGGTCTTTCGCTGCTTCTACCGCGGTGGATTAGCGATCTTGATCGCACTGATTGCGGTTTTCATCGGCGCAACGATCGCCGCGCGGGTGCGGGGACTGGACATCACCTGTGGCTGCTTCGGTCATGCGAGCCAGCATTGGAGCTTTCCGCAGCACATGGCGGTGGATCTCGGGATCTTTGTTGCGCTCGGCGCGCTTTTCGCCTTCGAACTTATCCGGAACGTCAATCCCGGGCCTGACGAGTGGCCTCGATCTTCGCATCGGCGGGATTGATCGGGTCGTTTTGGGATCCCAAATCGGATTAATGGAATTAAATATTCGGGCGGCGGGAAATTCTGATTTCGATGTGATCTGGAATATTTTCCAGGAAGTCATCGCGACGGGCGAAACATCTCCGATTGAGCCTGATATTCCGCGCGGCGATGCTCTTGCCTATTGGTTTAAGCACAATTCGCACGTCTGCGTTGCGGAAAAGGACGGGGAGATCGTCGGTAGCTACAGCTTGCACCAGAACCAGGCCGCGGGCGGTTCGCACGTAGCCAACGCCGGATTCATCGTTGCCAAAGCCGCGCGCGGGCAGGGGATTGGTCGCGCGCTGGGCGAGCATTGCCTGAAACAAGCCAGGCAACTCGGCTTTCGCGCGATGCAGTTCAATTTTGTGGTCTCCACCAATCCGGCGGTGAAGCTGTGGCAGGAGCTCGGAATGAAAATCATCGGAACATTGCCCGGTGCATTTCGCCATCCAACGCGCGGATTCATTGACGTCTACGTGATGTACCAGAAATTGTAGCGGCGTCGCTGCGCGACGCGTGCCGCGCGGCCGCAGGGCGGCGGCTACAACTTTCATTTGTAATTTTTTCAGTTAGACCGATTTGCTTATCGTGATGCATCGATGCAAACCGTGATCCATGTGATCACGACCGGACGCGGATCGTTACGCAGCCAGATCATGCGCGACCCGCAACTCGAGCGGAAATTTAAGTTCGAGAAAGTCTGGGCGAAACAACCCGGGCGCCCACACGGTTGGGCGAAAATTCATAGCGCGCGAGATCTTCACGGCGCGATCAATCTCGAATGGCATGGACGCAGCAGCACGCTCATTTGCCGGGTGGTGACGAAGCTCGGGAACAAGCCAAACTCCATCATCGGGGATTTTATTGATTATCTGCTGGCCCGACATCAAAGCCGCATCTTTGCCATTCACATCATGCGCCGGCCACGCCATAGCGAATAGGGCGAAAAAAAATCGCAGGACGAACGTCCAACTATCGGTATTGTCCTTGGCCGCTACTGCTGGTTGGGATCATGAGGACGTGCTGTGCCCCTTTCGAATTGACCGACACGGTCACTTATCCACCCAAGACATCCCGAACGGGATGGTCCACTCTGGCCGCCTTCCTCGCGCTTCTCGGATTCGCGGCCATTTTTCTCTGGATCGGCCGAGCTCACGATGGCTGGCATGATTCCGAGCTTTCAAATTCTCCCTTCGCGACGGCCGCGGATTTTACCAAGTACGCTCTGAAATTACAGATGGCAGGCGTCTTGAGCGCAAAGCCCGTCGTTCAATTTCCGAGGGCCGCCGGGCTCCATTGGAAGCGAGACATCGTCACCACGGTGTTTTGGATCGGCGAAGCCGCCGGACCGAATAATCCGGTATCCAACATCCGGAGCTCGTGGGATTTCAACTGGACGGCCAATTATGGCGGAAACGACCCGCCCGAAACCGCGAACCGCCGAAATTACATTCCGGTGACATTCACTCCCCGGCAAAATCCGTTTTACGTTGCGCTTCCCTATAACGACGTTTCGCGTGGGGAATTCAAACCCGAAGCGCCGCTGGTGATCCCCTGGTTCAGGCGCGCATACACCGGGCCGGGGCAATCGGTGTGCAAAGACCGTTGGCTCGCGATTCGAAAGGGAAATCGCGTCTGTTACGCGCAATGGGAAGATTGCGGTCCCTTCCGGACCGATAATTTCCAATACGTTTTCGGAAACGAGCGCCCGCAACCGAATGCCAACGGCGGGGCTGGTTTGGACGTCTCGCCGGCGGTTCGTGACTATCTCGGGCTGCGCGGCAAGGACGTGACCGACTGGCAATTCGTTGAAGTCCGCGACGTGCCGCCGGGGCCGTGGCGCAGCTATGGTGACAACAACCCTTTCGTGATTGGCAGCCGCCAGGTTGAGCGCCAGGCTGCGGCGAGCGCGGATCAGAGCCGAAACGCCGCGCAAAACGCTTCATCTGCCGCCACGGTGATCGGTACGGTCAACGCGCGATAGAATGATTGGCATCGAGCCGGAAATCTGATACAACCAGGCGGGGATAGATTCTCGAACTATCTTCCATCGTGGCAATTTTTCCCGGATACAAAAAAAGGCAGACTGATCTTTTCGTGTGCGATAACTGCGGCGCGCGAAAAAGACTTGATCGCCACAAGCGACACTGGTGCGATAATTGTACCCGCGGCACGCCGGTGGAAATGCGTCGGGCAAGAGACAAGAAGTTGACGCAGCCACGCTGATCAATGGCGGATCGTGCCGAATTCGCCCTGCTGCTGAATCAGTTTGGCGACGAGCGCTGTCCAGCCGCACTGATGCGACGCGCCGAGGCCTGCGCCGGTGTCGGCGTGGAAATATTCGTGAAACAGATAACGGGATTGCGTTCCGACTGAAGGGGACGCTGTTCGCGGCCCAGGGAAGGTGGCAGCTTCCCCTACAGAATTGGCCATCGGTCGTGCGTACGCGCATTCGCCTCGTTCGTCGCGCCGCCAGATTTTAATCAACCGATTCGACAGTTCGTTCGCGACTTCCTTCAGATCCATGAACTGCCCGGAGCCGGTCGGGCACTCGACCTTGAAATCGTCTCCGTAGTAATGATGAAACTGCTGAAGCGATTCGATGAGCAGATAGTTGATCGGCAGCCACACCGGTCCTCGCCAGTTGGAGTTCCCGCCGAAAATTCCGCTTTGCGATTCGCCCGGCTCATAACTGACAACTTTTTCTTCGCCGCGGATTGTGACCGAGTAGGGATGATCATGGTGATACTTGCTCAGTGAACGGACACCGTAATCGCTGAGGAATTCGTTTGGGTCGAGCATGCGCCGGAGCAGACATTTCATGCGATGGCCGCGAGTGAGCGCGATGAGGCGGCGCTCCTTCATTCCCGGCTCCTGCCAGCGCGAGACCAGGCTCGCAAGATCGGGTCGGTGTCGCAGATACCATTCGAGGCGCGATTTAAACCCCGGCAGCTCTTCAATCAGCTGCCACTGGAGCGTTTCGACCGCGAGCAAGGGCATTAATCCAACTAACGAGCGCACCTTGAGGGGCAAAAATCTTCCGCCCGGCGTATGTAGCACGTCGTAGTAAAATTCGTCCTCCTCATCCCAAAGACCGCAACCGCCAAGATTGTTCATCGCTCCGGCGATGCCGAGGAAGTGCTCGAAAAACTTGGTCGCGATATTTTCGTAAACATGATTTTCCGATGCGAGCTCAATCGCGATTCGCATCAGGTTTAAGCAAAACATTCCCATCCAGCTCGTGGCATCGCTCTGCTCGAGGTGAGTGCCATCGTGAAAAACTTCACTGCGATCAAAAACGCCGATGTTATCGAGCCCAAGAAAACCACCCTGGAAGATGTTGTTCCCTTCGGAGTCTTTGCTGTTCACCCACCAGGTGAACGCGATGAGCATTTTGTGGAAAATCGTCTCGAGAAATGCGCGATCGCCTTTCCCGCTTTGCTTGCGCTCGATTTGATAAACGCGCCACGCCGCCCACGCCAAAACGGGCGGATTCACGTCGTCAAAATTCCATTCGTAAGCGGGAATTTTCCCGTTCGGGTGCTGATACCATTCGCGGACGATCAGATCGAGCTGCGTCTTGGCGAACTCCACATCGATGAGCGCGAGCGGAAGACAGTGAAAGGCGAGGTCCCACGAAGCGTACCAGGGGAATTCCCATTTGTCCGGCATCGACATAACGCGCTCGTTGTAAAGATGGCGCCAGCCGGCATTGCGACCATGCTCTCGTTCCTTGGGCGGTGGAGGTTGTTCCGGATCGCCATCGAGCCATTGCTCGACGACGTAATGATAGAATTGTTTGTTCCAAAGAAGGCCGGCGAAGGCCTGTCGCTGAATTGCCCTTTGCTCGTCGGTTAAAATCTCCGGCGCGAGCTCGCTGTAAAACTGGTCGGCTTCGGCGCGCCGCAGTCGGAACAATGCGTCGAAATCCGCAAACGCTTCGGTATGCCTCTTCTCCGCGTCGCGCGTGAGTCGCAAACGGATCGAAATCGTTTCATTGGGTGGAACATTGAATTTGTAATGGGCCGCCGCTTTCGTGCCGGACTGCGCCGGACTGATTGCGCCGACCGTGCCGTTGACGACAACGTCGTTAATTGAATCCTTCACGAAGGGCGCGCGGTTCGAGAGAGCCCACAATCGCTCGGCATTGCTTTCATTTTCGGTGAAGAACACGTCGTCGACCGAGTCGCAGAACAAAGTGTAATCACCGAGCGCGGGATGACTTGCGGTGATCCGCGCGATATGCCCTTCATCACCGGTCTTGCGCAGGCTCGGTTTAGGATTGTTCGTTCCCCAGCTCCAGGTATTTCGAAACCAAAGCGTCGGCAGCAGATGCAACGGAGCGGCCTCCGCTCCGCAGTTGTGCGCGCTTACACGGATCAAAATGTCGTGTGTGCCCGCCTTCGCGTATTCCATTTCGATGTCGAAGTAGCCATTGTTCGCAAACGCGCTGGTGTTCCAAATTTCAAACTCGCTTTCAGCCTTGGAGCGCGCGCGATTTGCGGCGACTAACTCTTCGTAGGGAAAACGCGATTGGGGGTAGCGATAAAGCATCCGCATGAAACTGTGGGTCGGCGTGCTGTCGAGGTACCAATAGAGTTCCTTCACGTCCTCGCCGTGATTTCCCTCGGGACCGCTCAGCCCGAAGAGGCGCTCTTTCAGGAACGGGTCTTGTTCGTTCCAGAAAGCGAAGGCGAAACAAAGCCGGCCTTTGTGATCGGAAATTCCGCCGAGGCCATCTTCATTCCAGCGATAGGCGCGCGAGCGCGCATGATCGAACGGAAAGTAATTCCAGGCATCGCCGTTGGCGCTGTAATCTTCACGCACCGTGCCCCAGGCGCGCTCCGCGAGATACGGCCCCCAGTAATGCCACGGCTCTTCCGGCGCTTTATTTTCCTCGAGCCGCTTTTGTTCCGCGTTCACGGGCTGCTGATTAGCAATTTAATTCCGCAATCCGCAATCCGAAATGCGCAATCGAATCATTCCCATTCAATGGTGCTGGGCGGCTTACTCGAGATGTCGTAGCAGACGCGGTTCACGCCTTTGACCTCGTTGCTGATCCGGGAGGAGATGCGCGCGAGCAATTCGTACGGAACTCGCACCCAATCGGCCGTCATGCCGTCCAGACTTTCAACAATGCGGAGCACAATCGTATTTTCGTAGGTGCGCTGGTCTCCCATAACGCCCACCGAACGCACGGGCAAGAGGACGGCGAATGACTGCCAAACTTTGTAATACCAGTCCGCCGATTCCATTTCGCTCTGCACGATCGTGTCCGCCTCGCGCAAGATGGACAATCGCTCGGGCGTAACTTCGCCGAGAATCCGCACGGCAAGACCCGGTCCGGGGAAGGGCTGGCGATAAACGACTTCCTTTGGCAAACCGAGCTGGAGCCCGACCTGGCGAACTTCGTCCTTAAAAAGTTGGCGCACGGGCTCGACCAGCTCGAAATGCATTTTTTCCGGTAATCCGCCGACATTGTGATGACTCTTAATCACTGCCGCGGGTCCTTTGATTGAAACGCTCTCAATCACGTCGGGATAGAGTGTGCCCTGCGCGAGAAACCGGAATTCCTTTTGATGATCGCGCTTCGCAAGATCGACAATCGCGTCCTCGAACACGGCGATAAATTCCTTCCCGATGATCTTTCGCTTTTGTTCCGGATCGACGACGTCGCGGAGTTTCGTGAGGAAGCGCTCGGAAGCGTCCACGTACTTGAGTTTGACGTGAAAATTTTCACCGAACACGCGTTGCACGACCTCTTCTTCGCGCGCGCGCAACAACCCGTTGTTTACGAAGATACAGGTGAGCTGATCGCCGATTGCCTTGTGAAGCAGCGCGGCCGTGACTGACGAATCGACGCCGCCGCTTAGCCCAAGCACCACTTTCTCCTCACCGACCTGCTCTCGCACGCGTTGGCAGGATTCTTCAATGAACGAGCCCATCGTCCAATCCATCGGACAATGGCAAATGTGGTAGACGAAGTTTTGCAGGATCTCTTTTCCCCGCGGCGTGTGGGCAACTTCGGGATGAAACTGCAGGCCGTAGAGCTTGCGTTGCCGATCCTCAACCGCGGCGAAATTGGAGCTTTCCGTGGTGCCGGCGGCCAAAAACCCTTTCGGTAACGCGGTGACTTCGTCGCCGTGGCTGTTCCAGACATCGAGATGGTTGCCGAGACCGTCGAACAGTTGCGAACCGTTCGTGATTTGTAACATCCCCGCGCCGTATTCACGACGGCCGGTGAAGACCACCTTGCCTCCAAGATGGTGCGCCATTTGCATCAACCCATAACAAATCCCAAGGACGGGAATGCCTAACGAAAAGATTTCGGGATCGATCTGCGGCGCGTCTTTGTCGTAAACGCTCGCCGGTCCGCCGGAGAGAATAATTCCATTGGCCTGAAGCTTTTTGATTTCCGCAGCGGACAGACTGAACGGAACAACTTCGGAATAGACGTGCAGCTCGCGGATTCGCCGCGCAATCACCTGAGTGTACTGCGAGCCGAAATCGAGGATCAATATCTTCGAATGTTTCGGAGGCGCAGCCGTTTTCATGGATGCGTTTGCGGCACGCTATGCTCGGCCGCTGGATCCCCGGGTTCCCTTTGTTCCGGACCAATTTGACCGCCGCCGGTGACGCCACGCTGGAGTTGCGATCCGACATCCTGGCCGGTGCGTTGTTCCATTGGATCGGCGCAGCCGAAGAGGAAGCTTGCGAAAAGAATGGCGATGAAGAGGA
>Ga0070741_10018155_pt1 | contig 11445 bp, 5 predicted proteins | sample Coa_R1_4_FD_66440 | JGI IMG/M metagenome (GOLD analysis project Ga0070741, IMG submission 66440) | Surface soil microbial communities from Centralia Pennsylvania, which are recovering from an underground coalmine fire - Coalmine... | ecosystem: Environmental > Terrestrial > Soil > Unclassified ...
GCAGGCGCGGGAATTTCGGGATCGTCAGCGCTTATGATCGCCGCCACCGCCGCCTTGGCCCGGTTCACGGACCGTAACCTGTCGCTGGAGCAAATGCGCGTTATCGCGCAAAATGTGGAGGCACAAATTATTCGCGTACCCACTGGGTGTCAGGACTACTACCCCGCGCTGTACGGCGGAGTGAGCGCGATCCATCTGGACGCCGACGGTATTCACCGCGAGGCGGTGCCGGTTGCACCCGAGGAGATCGAATCGCGGTTTGTATTGGCCTACACCGGTGTGCCGCGGCAATCCGGAATCAACAATTGGGAAGTCTTCAAAGCGCACATTGACGGCAACCAGCGTGTGTTCCGAAACTTTGAGAACATCACCGCGATCGCCCGCGCCATGCACCACGCCATTGCGAAAGGCGACTGGAACGAGGTTGCGCGTTTGCTGCGCGAAGAATGGAAGCTGCGCCGCACAAATGCACCGGGAATTACCACTCCGCTGATTGACAAGCTGATTGCAATTGCCGCCCGCTACGGCGGGCGCGCAGCCAAGGTGTGCGGGGCCGGCGGCGGTGGATGTGTCATTTTCCTGGTCGAGCAGGGAAGTGCCAGCCGCGTCGCAACCGCTATTGGCGACAATGGCGGCCGGGTGCTGCCGTTGCAAGTCGCACGCGACGGGTTGCGCTTTTCGTGACGCGAACACCTTAGAAAAAATTTACCTAGCGGCCTAGGTGTTTTAACTTAGGTGCGATCCATAGCGCTCACCATGCGGTGATTAGCTTGGAGATAATCAACGTCCCATTCTAGCTGTACGTCGGGCTCCGGGACTCCCGAAAGGCGCGGCAGGCCTACGGATTGGCTGTCCTGTGACATTGCTTCAGGCAATAATTGTGAGTTCCTGATTGTTTGTTGCTGCTTTTGCACGCTTCTGCGGATCCATTACGTGAGTAGATGGTCTAAAGGTTCTTCTTCTACTCTCGTATTTTGTTGCCATCGCTGACGAGCCTCCCTACACTGCAGTCACTCACCAAGCCACTTCGCAGTAAATCAGTCCAACTGGAGATTTGTTTCATGAAGATGCGGTACGTGTGTATTTTTTCGATCGCCATAATAATGACGACGTCGGCATTCGCGGGGGTGACAGTTACAGCGCCGGCGAATAATTCGACTGTCGGCACGTCAGTCCAATTCATAGCTTCCGCAACAACCGGTTGTTCGAAGGGTGTTTCGGCGATGGGAATCTACACCAAGCCCTACCAGCTAGATTATTCGGTGAATGGATCCAGCCTTAACACTACTCTGAGCATGAGCCCTGGCACCTACAACACCACTGTCCAAGAATGGGACAACTGCGGCGGCGCCTCGACTACGCCGATCACAATCACCGTGACCAGCGGTGGCTCCGGCGTATACGTCACCAAGCCGAGTAATGGCGGTACGGTCTCTTCCCCAGTGAATTTTGTAGCCACCGCGACTACCACTTGTTCCAAGGGCGTGGCCTCGATGGGCATCTACACCGCGCCTTACCAGCTTGCGTATACCGTGAATGGCGCCAGCCTAAACACCAATCTGACGCTTAGTCCCGGCACCTATAACACCACTGTCCAATCGTGGGACAACTGTGGCGGCGGGGCAAGCACGCCAATGACGATTACTGTCAGCGGCTCAGGCGGTGGTGGCGGCCAGGTGTTTAAGAATCTGGAAGCAGGTGGCGGATGGACCGGATACGCGCTGCTGCCTCCAGGATATGGCATTTGCTCATACTGCAAGCCGGGAGGCCCGGAGGCGACCTGGTCCATGACTCAGGGCGTCAGTTCGCCGTCGCTCGATGGCAAGTCAACCAAGTTCACCATCGGCGGCAGCACCAAATTTGCCGACATCCTGTACAACAATCACCTGATCGGGGACTTCTCCTCGCAAGGATTGCCCGACAGCAATCACACGCTGGTTCCGACCCTGCACAACTTTGTCTACGACGTTCAGTTCTACGGCACGAACCTGGAACTCTCTCAGGCTCTCGAGTTCGACCTCAATCAGTTCTTCAATGGCACCGGCTACATCTGGGGCCACGAATGCCGTATCGCCGGCGGTCACGAGTGGGATACCTGGGACAACGTGAACCAGAAATGGGTTCCGACCGGGGTCGCCTGTAATCCAAAAAGCAACGCCTGGAACCACTTGGTAATTACCGTGCAGCGGACCTCCAGCAATAAACTGCTGTTCCAGTCCATCACACTGAACGGCGTAACGCACAACTTGAACATCACCCGTTCTCCGGGCTCCGCGCCGGGGTGGTACGGCGTGACGGTGAACTGGCAGTACGACGGTGATAAGAACCAGACGCCGTATACGGTCTACCTCGATCAACTGAACTTCACGTACTACTGAGCCTTTAGGGGGCACACCTGAGGGTGTGCCCTCCTCTTTTCTAGGGCGTCTTCCGCATTGCGAGCCTCTCCTGCCGAGCTATAATCAAGCCAGATTTTCTCGGCCCCGGGGTGTTCCATGAAGCCGCGTCTGGCAGTACCTGTCGTTTTTTCCCTCCTCGCACTCGTGACCCTCGCGGCCGCCGATCAGCAGAAAGCGCCCACTCCCGGCGTAAGCTCATCTGCTCCGCGAATGTCGAAACAAACGCGCATGGACCTAATGCGTGCGTTTAATGCGGAATTGGTGTATGTCCGTACTCCGTTTCCGATGGGCAAAAAGGGGCTGACGCTGAAGGACGGCAAGATCACCCCGGGTCAGCAGGAATTGCAGCAGTTAATCGCCATGTGGGGACCGGCAGTCAAACCCGGCGACCGGGCAATGATCACGGACGTTGAAGTAAAGGACGACCGCATTCATTTCGAGATCAATGGTGGCCCGGTCAAGAAGCAGAAGTGGTATCAACGTATTCAAGTGTCGGGTTCTGGCGGAAGTGCGGTGCCGCTCGGACGCAACGATTCCACAAACAATCCCCGCGGATCGTATGTGGATCTGGTATTTGCGCACTACGTCCCCGACATGAACCCGCAGGAGCTCAAAGACCTGCTGCGTCCGGTTTTCGATTTCAACGCCAAGACCGCGGTTGAGGCTTACCTCGACACCGTTCCTCCCAAGGTGAAAGAGGCGATCAAGAACCACAACGTGCTGGTAGGAATGAATCGCGAGATGGTGATCTACGCCAAGGGACGTGCTCCGAAGAAGACTCGCGAGAAAGACGGCGACGCCGAATACGAAGAGTGGATCTATGGCGAGCCGCCACAGGATGTTGATTTCGTCCGCTTTGTAGGGGACGAGGTGGTGCGGGTGGAGACCATGAAAGTCGGCGGCGAGAAAGTGGTTCGCACCGACAAAGAAGTTACCCTCGAGCCACAACCTACGGTCGCGAAAGAACAGCCGGAAGCTCGGCCAGCCAATGCTCCCACCCTGCGCCGCCCGGGTGAAGATGTCGACACGTCGATGCCGAAGACAGCACCGAGTGCTTCGCCGTTGCCCCCGGTGGCTTCGCCGCCCTCACCGGGCGGGCCCAATCCGAATCCCAGCGCTCCTCCGCCGCAGAGCAACGCACCACCGCAGGGAAACGGCGCCCCACAGTTTGAGTAAGTATTCATCATGAAGGTGTGTGATCAGCTGTGGGCCTCAGTTCAACGCTATGTCCTTCGCTGGAACAAAGCAGGGGGACTGAAGCAGCTATTTGGCGGCACTAATTCATTCTCAAGTGAAAGAACTGGTGGCGCTTGCAACGCCCGCCGCATAGAAGGCCAGTTCGTGTTGACAACTTTTCACCTTTAGATCCAGAACTTTTAACATTTTTGTTGACAACGTCTAAACATGGAACGCATAATGCGCTCCCCAGAACTAGATCTACGGGCCGAAACCTCAGGTGAGTGTGAAGTAATTTGTACCCTGGAGGTACTCGCGTGGCGTACAGCGAGAACTGGCACCTTCCTGCACAACGTCAATTATTGACGTTGGTTGTTCTCACCACAGTTGTTAACCCAAGCGCATTTTGTCAGCAGAGCCAAACAAACGGTGCGAAGCTGGGACCAGCTAATGACATCACTGCCATTCAGCACTTCGTGTTTATCATTAAAGAGAATCGAACTTTCGACAATTACTTCGGTACTTTTCCAGGTGCGAATGGCACAACTCAGGGAACCATCTCCACCGGTCAGGTAATTCCATTGGGCCACACACCCGATGGAATGCCGCGGGATTTGGGCCACAGCTGGGCTACGCATATGGTTGGCGTTGATTATGGGCGGATGGACAGGTTTGACCAGATTGCCAATGGCAGTTCGTATGCCTGCAGTATCAATGGCGATTACTTATGTTACACTCAGTTAACACAAGCAGATATCCCCAATTACTTCACATACGCCAGTAGTTTTGTGCTGGCGGACAACGCGTTTTCATCGGTTCAGTCAGCCAGCTTTCCTAATCATCTGTACACTGTCGCTGCCACATCAGGCGGCGCTATGGACAATCCTGTCAATGCAAACAAGCTATGGGGGTGTGATGCACCATCAAACATTACGGTACCAGTCCTCAATGCTCAGGGGTACGTTTCTTCGCAGTATCCGTGCTTCGACTTCACTACTATTACAGATAACTTGCAGAACGCTGGACTGACCTGGACCTACTATGCCCCGGGATACAATCAACCGGGTTATGAGTGGTCGGCGTTAGATGCCATTAACCATATAAGAAATAGTTCGTTGTGGAGCCAGCACGTAGTGCCTTCTACGCAGTTTTCTAGCGATGCGCTTGCCGGCAACTTGCCAGCCGTGAGTTGGGTGGTTCCGGATGAGATTCAAAGCGAGCACCCGCCATCCAGTGCATGCGCTGGAGAGAACTGGACAGTCAATCAAATCAACGCTGTCATGCAGGGACCACAGTGGAGCTCAACCCTGATCGTGGTGACTTGGGACGATTTCGGGGGCTTCTATGATCACGTCCTGCCCCCCGCCATCGATCAATATGGCCTAGGCTTGCGCGTCCCGATGATAATCATTTCGCCGTATTCGAGAACTGGGTATATATCGCATACCTTGTACGATTTCTCCACATTCTTGAAGACCGTGGAGGAACGTTTTGGATTGCCCTTCTTGGGCCAACGGGACAGCAACGCAAATGATTTGCTCGACAGCTTGGATTTCAGCCAGCAACCTCGATCGCCGTTAATCTTGAGTACCCGCTCTTGCCCATTGGTGACTACGAATCAACTTAACTTTCCGCCTCAGAAAGTCGGGACGACTAGCCCCAGCAAGACCGTCACTGTTGCAGATTCGCGCAGCACTAACCTTACAATATCGAATGTTACTGTATCCGGAGACTTTGCTCTCGGAAGCAGCTGCAAGGGCAAGACCCTTTTACCCAACGGTGTTTGCAAGATGAGTGTCTCTTTCGCCCCTAAGGCGGGCGGACTACGAACGGGAACTCTTACAGTGACTGACACTGATCCATCGAGCCCGCAAATTGTAAATCTTGCGGGTACCGGCACGTCCGTTACAGTTTCTCCTGCTCTACTCAACTTCGGCACAAGGCTTGTGAGCAAAACCAGCAACGCGATCACTGCAACGCTTACGAACTCTTCGACAACCCAGCTAAACATTTCGAGTATCGTCGCGACGAACGAGTACAGTCAAACCAACACTTGTGGGGCTGGCCTTGCGCCAGGAGGTAGTTGCTCAATTAGTGTTAAATTTACACCTACAACGACAGGCACTCGATATGGAAGCATTACCGTAAATGACAGTGACGGTGGGACTCCTCACATCGTAAATCTAACCGGAGTTGGATCATTCCTTAGTCTTTCTACGGGTAAGCTTAGCTTCGGAAGTATCAAGGTTGGATACATGACCGCTCCACTTAGTGTTACGGTCACGAATAGAGGCACGAGTGCTGTGATCATGAGCGGTTTCAATGTTCAATCCAATTACACGAATATTGCCGATTACACTCAGACAAACACCTGTGGTTCATCGTTAGCTGCAGGGGCGAGTTGCACGGTGACTGTGACATTCGACCCTCAGCTGTCGGGCAGCCGAGCGGGGGTTCTGCAAATCTTCAATTCTGAGGTAGGGACAAGCCCCTTAATGGTGAGTCTTTCAGGGACCGGCTTGGCAGGTCCGCTAGTCTCAATCACGCCGACAAGCTTGAGTTTTCCCAATCAGAATGTGGGAACGTCTAGCGCTTCCCAAATTGTTACGCTAACGAACACCGGAAGCGCTGGGCTCAACATTGCTAGTATCTCATCCGCTGGCGACTTTAGTGAAAGCAACAATTGTCCCGCAACCCTGAACGTCGGTGCCAACTGCGTGCTCACGATCTTGTTTTCGCCCACTGCTCTTGGTACGCGTGGTGGGACGGTGGTTGTAACGGATGACGCGGGTAATAGCCCGCAGTCAGTGCCGCTAACCGGCACTGGTGTAGCGCCAGCAGTTTCGCTGTCCGCATCTTCGCTGAACTTCGGAAATCAGCAAACAGGGACCAGCAGCAGTCCCCAAACGGTCACAATGACAAATACTGGCACAAGCGACCTCGACATCTCGAGTGTCGGTTCCAGCAACCAAGACTTCGTCGAGAGTAACGACTGTCCTGCGATCTTGTCGGTAGGCACTGGATGCACCATATCGATAACTTTCACGCCCACCTTAGTAGGCGTGGAGAACACGACTGTTAGCATCACAGACACTGCCGCCGATAGCCCTCAATCCTTTACTGCCACTGGGACAGGAACATCGCCAGCAGTTGCGCTGTCCACTACTGCGTTGGATTTCGGACCTCAGCCAGTTGGTACCAGCAGCAGCCCTCAGAACGTCACAGTCACTAATTCGGGGTCGGGAAATCTTAATGTTTCCGGTATCTCGACCAGTAACCCGGGTTTCGCAGAAACTGACAATTGCACCACAGTCTTGGCTCCCGGTGCTTCGTGTGTAATCTCAATTGTCTTCACTCCGACTCAGATAGGAGCAGAGACCGCAGTCATCAGTATCAGCGACAATGCTTCCGACAGCCCGCAAATGATCATGGCAACCGGCAGTGGCAACTAGCGTACAGGTCAGGTTGAACGGTGGTCCCAATTGCCGCGGCCATCACACTCTGCCTGCGAAAACCGACACCTACCGGGAACACCGGAAACTCAGCAGGAGAGCCCAACACCCGAGAACTAACATGCGACCAGCGACTTGGCTGGCCCCGCTTCGCGCCTTTACACTAATGCAGTGAAGATCGCGCTAGGGCAGATCAATCCTACCGTTGGTGATTTCAGCGGAAATTCCGCAAAGATCATTGACTTCGCGCATCGCGCGCAAGCTGAAGGCGCCGGACTGATCCTGTTTCCCGAACTCTCCGTTTGTGGATATCCCCCGCGCGACCTGGTGGAGCGCGCGTCCTTTGTCGCGCACAATCGCGAGGCGACCGAGCGCATTGCCGCCGAGACCCGCGGCATCGCTGTCATTTGCGGACTGGTTACTCCTGCTCAGGCAGAAACCGGCAAGTCCGTGATGAACTCTGCCGCCCTGCTTAAGGACGGGAGAATCGCGTTTCTGCAATCGAAAATGCTGCTGCCCACGTACGACGTGTTCGACGAAATGCGAAACTTCGCTCCGGCGAAAAGCCAGGTGTTGTTTCCGTTTTGCGGCAAGCAAATGGCGCTGACGATTTGCGAAGACGCCTGGAACGACAAGCATTTCTGGAACAAGCGGCTGTACACGTTCGATCCGGTGGAGGCTTTGATCGGTGCCGGGGGGAACTTTTTGCTGAATATTTCAGCTTCGCCCTTCTGGGTAGGGAAGCGCGAGCTGCGATGTAACATGCTCGCGACAATCGCGCGCGCCTACAAGGTTCCTGTGGTCATGGTCAACCAGGTGGGAGGAAATGACAGCCTGATTTTCGACGGCTCCAGCGTGGCACTCGACCCGACCGGGAAGGTGATCGCACGAGGTAAATCGTTCGAAGAAGATATTGTGTTCTTCGATTCCGACACGCTCACCGGCGAGATGCATGAGCAGATCGAAGGGGAGGAAGCCAGCGCCTACTCCGCACTGGTTCTAGGTACCCGCGATTACGTGCGCAAATGCGGTTTTCGTCAGGTCATTGTGGGCCTGAGCGGGGGTATCGACTCAGCGCTGACCGCCGTTATTGCCGCCGATGCCCTCGGACCCGAGAACGTGATTGGCGTCGGCATGCCCGGGCCGTATTCCTCGCCGGGATCCATCGAGGACGCGCGCGAGCTGGCTGCGAATCTTGGGGTTCGGTTCGAACTGCTGCGCATTGACGACATCTTCCAGAGCTACAAAGCTACCCTCCATCCCGTGTTTGCGAATTGCCCGGAAGACGTTACCGAGGAAAATATTCAGTCACGCATTCGCGGCGCGCTGCTTATGGCGCTGTCGAATAAGTTTGGCGCGCTGGTGCTCAGTACCGGAAACAAAAGCGAATTGGGAGTCGGTTACTGTACGCTGTATGGCGACATGGTAGGCGGGTTGGCGGTTATTTCCGATGTTCCTAAAACGATGGTGTACCGCTTAAGCCGGTACGTGAACTCGCGTGGGCCCCGGATTCCGGAAGCCACCATCGAGAAGCCGCCATCGGCGGAGCTTCGACCCGACCAGCGAGACAGCGACACTTTGCCGCCGTACGAGGTGCTGGATGCGATTGTCGAGGACTATGTGGAAGACGCGCACAGCCCCGAACAGATTGCGCATGAACGCGGATTCGATCTCGACCTGGTGCGGCGGGTTGTTCGCATGGTCGAGCGTAGCGAATACAAACGCCAGCAGGCTGCGCCAGGACTGAAGATTTCCGGCAAGGCCTTCGGCTACGGCCGCAGATTTCCCATCGCCGCCAAGCCGGACATTTAGAATGAGCATAAAGTTCGCCAAGCAATCGCAATGACGACGTCCCGCATCATGCGATCTGCAAACCAAGAGTTCTGAAAGGAATGCATGTCTCGTTACTCAATTTTTGCCGTGATCCTGCTGTGTACGCTGCTTGCTGTGGCACAACAGAAGCCCGCCTCCCACGCCCCGGCGCAACCGGCGGGTTCTGCCAAGAGCGCTCCCAATATGCCGTCCGAGGAGACTGTCAGGGCATTCTTGCAGCAGACCTTCGGCTATCAACCCGATGTGACCTGGAAGATCGATTCGATCAAGCCAGCAACCGCCGAGGGCCTGACCGAAGTAGATGTTGTGATCAGGAATCCACAGGGTTCCAACCTGAATAAACTGTACGTGACTGCCGACGGGAGACATGCTGTCATCGGCGACATCATTCCGTTCGGCGCCCATCCGTTTGACGCCGCTCGGGAAGAGTTGAAGCGCAAAGTGACGGGGCCGTCACGTGGCCCGGCCGATGCTCCGGTGACAATTGTCGAATTCAGCGATCTGCAGTGTCCGCATTGCAAAGAAGCGCAGCCGACGCTGGACAAACTCCTGACCGAAGACCAGAACGTAAAGCTCGTATTCCAGAATTTCCCGCTGCCATCGCATGACTGGGCGCAAAAAGCCGCTACGTACGCCGACTGCATTGCGCGCCAGGATAACAATGCATTCTGGAAGTTCATTGAGAGCGTCTATGGCTCGCAAACCGACATTACGTCGGCCACTGCCGATGAAAAGCTGACTGCGCTTGCAGATAAGAGCGGAGTAAAAGGCGCGGAGATTGCAGCCTGTGCCGCGAAGCCGGAAACAACTACTCGCGTTGAGCATTCGGTTGCCCTGGGGAAATCTCTGGACGTGAACTCCACGCCGACATTGTTCATCAACGGCCGGGAAATTCCCGGCGGCGTACCGTACGAGGTGCTGAAGAAACTGGTGGATTTCGCCGCGAAACAAGGCAAGGGATAAAACGGCCCGCCACGCTGGCGCGCTGCTCCGCAGACGCGTGGCTATCTGGCCAGCCACACTTCCGAATTCTCACGTGCCGGCGCGCTGACCACATGCGGTGTGATCACCACCAGCAGTTCGTCTTCGGAGTTCTGCACCGTGTTGTTGGCGGAAACTTTGTTCAGCAGGGGAACAGTTCCGAATCCGGGGACCCCGGTCAGGCTGCGTTGTTCGGTGCGAGATACCGATCCGGCCACCACCGCGGGTTCGCCGTCGATCAGGTTGATGCTGCCTTTGTACTGGCGATTGCTGATGACAGGCACGCCGTTCAACGAGGTCGTCCCCAAACTCCGCACTTCCATCTCCACAGTCAGGCTGACACTTGAATCGCCCGCAACCAGGGGCTTGGCTTTAACTGTTAACCCAAGGTCCTCGTAGTTAAAGGACGGGAATGCCGGCGTGAACGAATTATTCTGAATGACACTCGAAATCTGCGGCGTGTTGAAGATCGGTGCGAAACTGGCATTCAATATGGGATAACGGCTGCCGATGTGCAGCGTTGCATCGCTACCCTGGGAAGCGCGAAGGGTTGCATGCTCCAGCGACTTGATAGAGCTTTCATTCAGCGAAGCGGTAATACTGGCCATGTCGAAGCTGAGACCGAACAGCGTCAGCCCGCCGCCAAATGTCGCCAGCGGTTGGCTGAACAGTGAGTTCTGTTGGCTGCCCAGCTGCGCCAGCAGCGCCTGAATGGCTTGGGAGTTTGCCTGGTTAATGCCACCACTGGCGATCAACTGATTGATCAGGTCCTGAACGTTCTGTCCGCCCAGCGCAGCCAGCGCAGCGGCAGGAATATTAAACAGGTTGAACTGGTTGGGGATGTGCAGACCAAAGCTCCGCATCACGGAGTGGCTAACCTGGTATACCTGCACGTCGAACATGACCTGCGGCTTGCTGTCGCTTAGGCTTTCCAGCGTGCGCGTGGCCGCGTCCAGTATGCGTTGTGGGGCGCGGACTTCGATGATCCCATTCTGCGGCTGCACGCTAACAAAGCGGATCTCAAACACGGAGCGGAGCAGATTGGCAACGTCATTCAGTTCCTGAGGCGAGCTGCTGCTGGAAATGTAAAAGGTACGCAGCGACATGCGTTCGAAGACGCGCCGGTTCTCCGGCGTATCGGAAGCAATGAAAATCTGTTTCTGGGATAACGGCGTCCAGAAGCAGTGCGCCATCGTGCACGCAGTATCCATCGCGACATAGAAATCGGCATCGGTCAGGTCGAAACGCAGGCGCCGCGAGATTACCGAGTCGTCGACAATTGCCGTAACTCCATACGCCTTTGCCATGTCGCCGAGCAACATCTTGGAATCGCCGCGATAGTGAAAGCTGGCCCGGCTGGCATTGGGAGTGACTCGCACCTCGCCCGCATCCTCCAGTACGTGGGCAACCGCTGCAGGTTGGGCCGGCACCTGCCCAGCGGCATCCTGTAAACGTTTCTGGGCAAACTGGTTATCGGGATCGAGGTGAAGCGCGCTGCTGAACTCAGCGATGGCAGACTTCTCGTTGCCGCTGAAAAGCGCTTTATTGCCCTGCTGCATGTGATCGAAAACCAGCTGCTGCCGGGCCATTTCGCGGGCTGTCGC
>Ga0070741_10018156_pt1 | contig 11445 bp, 11 predicted proteins | sample Coa_R1_4_FD_66440 | JGI IMG/M metagenome (GOLD analysis project Ga0070741, IMG submission 66440) | Surface soil microbial communities from Centralia Pennsylvania, which are recovering from an underground coalmine fire - Coalmine... | ecosystem: Environmental > Terrestrial > Soil > Unclassified ...
TAGACCGCCATATCGACGACTACATCACCCGCGCCCGCCTGCCCAAACCGCGCGGAAACTTGACACAAACGTCCGGACGCTAGCGACCAAGGAACGCTAGCGACCAAGGAACGCTAGCGACCAAGGAACGCTAGAGCGTGTCTGCGTGCGGCGGGTGAGGGGTGGCGGAGGTCGAGCCGATGTCGTTATGAGAAAAAAGGGGGCAACATCCGGGTGGGCGGATGCGTGTCTTTGCCGGAGAACCCGGCGATGGAGCACGAATGACGTACGAGAAATTCGCGGCGGGCCGGCTCGCCGCGGTGCCGCGGTTCGCTGCTGATCAGGGCGCACGCGCGGTGGCGCACGATCGGCCGCGTCGACCACCCGGAGTCCTGTATCCGGAAGATGATCGTCAACGAGTTCATCTCGTCGAAGCGGCGGACCTGGCGGTTCGTGCCCGCGGGGAGCGCAGGTCGGCCAGCAGGTGCGCAGCCGGACGCTTGTCTTGCTTGACGGCAGGCCGTATGTCGGTGGGGGGCTCAGTTATGCCCAGCCCGGGCCTGCCAGCCTCGCCCGGCGGGGGCCGTCAAGGCTGCCGCCCGCCACGCGGGTGAACCCGGTCCCGCTCGGCTTCAAGCGGGACAAGGCCCCGTCCCCGTGCTTACTGACGGGTAATATAGCCGGGTGCCGCGGTCTGGCTGTCGTGGCGCCCGGCTCGGCGTTTGCGCGGCGCGACCCCGCGTCTGTCCGCCGATACGCTTGAGCTCCGCATACTGAGGAGGTCCGCGTGGCCGCAAGGATCATCATCGGCCTGGTCATGACCGTTGCCGCGTTGGCCATCGCCGGGCAGCGGCTGTGGTGGCTGCGGCGGCTGGCCGGGACCGGGCAGCCCGCGCCCGAGCGGTTCTCATACGCCCGGGATCATCTGGGGACGGACCTGAAGACGCAGGCCACCGAAGTGTTCGGGCAGCGCAAGCTGCTCAAGTGGTCGGTGCCGGGAGCGGCGCACGCGCTGACCTTCTGGGGATTCATCATCCTGATCCTGACGATCATCGAGGCGTACGGTGACCTGTTCAGCCGCACGTTCTCCATCCCCGGAATCGGGACCTGGTCCGCGATCGGGTTCCTCGAGGACCTGTTCGCGGTCGCGGTGCTGGTCGGAATCGTGACCTTCGCGGTGATCCGGCTGCGGACCGATCCCGCGCGGCGGGGACGTGCGTCGCGGTTCTGGGGTTCACATCTGAGCGCCGCCTGGCTGGTGCTCGCGATGATCTTCCTGGTGATCGCGACGTTGCTGCTGTACCGGGGCGCGCAGATCAACACCGGGGTGTTCCCGTATCAGCACGGGGCGTTCGCGTCGCAGCTCGTGGGGCACTGGCTGCACCCGCTGGGGTACGGGGCGAACGCGGTGCTGGAGGCCGTGTTCATCCTTGGCCAGCTCGGCGTCATTCTCGCGTTCCTGGTGCTGGTTGTGTATTCAAAGCACCTGCACATCTTCCTCGCCCCGCTGAACATCCTGTTCTCGCGGCGGCCGAACGGGCTCGGCGCGCTTGAGCCGATGCGTTCGGGCGGTGCGGTGATCGACTTCGAGGAAGCCGATCCGGATACCGATGTGTTCGGCCTCGGCAAGATCGAGGACTTTTCCTGGAAGGGCATGCTGGACATGGCGACCTGCACCGAGTGCGGGCGCTGCCAGTCCCAGTGCCCGGCGTGGGCGACCGGCAAGCCGCTGTCGCCCAAGCAGGTGATCCTGGACCTGCGCGATCACGCGTTCGCCAAGGCGCCGTATCTGCTGGCCGGGTCCGATGAGGAACGTGCCGCGTTGCCCGCGTCGGTGCAGGCGGAGGCGGCGCGCCCGCTGGTCGGCGGGGCGGACGTCAACGGGGTGATCGACCCGGACGTGCTTTGGTCGTGCACGAACTGCGGGGCGTGCGTGGAGGAGTGCCCGGTCGACATCGAGCACATCGACCACATCGACGGGATGCGGCGGCACCAGGTGCTGATCGAGTCCGCGTTCCCGGTCGAGGCTTCCGGGATGCTGAAGAACCTGGAGAACAAGGGCGACCCGTGGGGGATGGGCGCGGCGCGGCGGGCGGACTGGATCTCGGAGCTGGACTTTGAGGTGCCGGTCGTGGACGGTCCGCTGGGGCCGGACGTGGAGTACCTGTTCTGGGTCGGGTGCGCGGGGGCGCTGGAGGACCGGGCCAAGAAGACCACCAAGGCGATAGCGACGCTGCTGCACACCGCAGGCGTGTCGTTCGCCGTGCTCGGGCCGGCCGAGACGTGCACCGGAGACCCGGCACGGCGGATGGGGAACGAGTTCGTCTACTCCATGCTGGCGCAGCAGAACGTGGAGACGCTCAACGAGGCTCGCGTCCGGAAGGTTGTCGCATCGTGCCCGCACTGCTTCAACACGCTGGCGAACGAGTACCCGCAGCTCGGCGGGACTTATGAGGTGATCCACCACACGCAGCTGCTGGCGCGGCTGGTCGCGGAGGGTCTCTTGAAGCCGGTCGAGCGGGTGGACGAGAAGCTGACGTACCACGATCCGTGCTTCCTCGGGCGGCACAACAAGGTGTTCACGCCACCGCGCGAGATCCTGGAACAGGTTCCCGGCGTGTCCGCCGTTGAGATGCACCGCTGCAAGGAGCGCGGATTCTGCTGCGGGGCCGGCGGCGCACGGATGTGGATGGAAGAGCGGATCGGCAAGCGGATCAACACCGAACGGATCGAAGAGGCGCTGGCGCTCTCGCCCGACACGATCTCGACCGCGTGCCCATACTGCCTGGTCATGCTCGGCGACGCGGTCAATGAGAAGAAGGGGTCCGGGGAAGCGGCGGACACGCTCGAGGTGGTCGACGTGGCGCAGCTACTCGTGCGGTCCGTGGGGTCGCCCAGTGCTTCCGCTGGCTCCGGTGATGGTGCTGCCAGTGCGGAAGATTCCGCCGAAAGTGCTGAGCCCTGACCCATTGCCAGCGGCGTCGCTGCGAGCGATGTTTGAAAAAAGGGCCCGGGGGAGCGGGAGGGAGCCGCTAAGCGTGAGGGAGTCGCTCGACCCCCGGGCCCGGTATTTCAACGGTTAGCCATTGCTGGCGTATCCGTTTGCTGTGGCCAGGGCGGCACCTGAGTGCGTGCCTGGACGTGGCCCGTGCGGATGACGTCTAGCGTCACGATGTGCCGGAGTTGCGGGCTGGGGATCACGCGGACCTCGCGCGCCCAGCACGCCGTGGCGATGATGTCCCGTGCGGCGGTCAGGTCGTCCGCGGTTATCCCGGCCCGGCACCACACGGTGACCCGTTCACCGTACTCGGTGGGCTTTGTGCGGACGACGATCGGCAGCCTGCCGTTGCGGGACTGGACCCAGGCGTTCGCGCATCCCGTTCGGACCCGGTGCTCGGTGATCACACACCAGGCGCGTGCCTTGACGCGTTTCCTAGCCGGTGGCCAGATAGCGGCCGCCGTGAAAAGCGCGGCTGCGGTCGCGACCGTGGCGATCAGTGCGGCCGCGCCAAACGTGAGGCCGATAGCCGTCGCGACTGAAGGGATGCCGAAGGCGATCGCGAGTTCGTAGCGCCATTGCCAGGCCAACCCGAAGATGCTTGGCCGCGCCACCGTGCTGAACGCGGCCTCGACGCTGGCGAAGACGCTGGGATCGTTTGGCTGCCGCGGCCGTCCCGAGGCCATGGTTAGCTCACCCCGCCTTCGAGGCGTTCGTTGCTCTCGTTGTACAGGCGGCCGGTGCCGAAGCAGGTGATGCACGGCATGTCCTCGATGCCCTGCCCGGCACCCGCACACTGCGAGCACGCGGCGAGCGTGTCGAACGCGGGATCGCGGTAGCGGCGCCCGAGGCCGCCGTGGATCTTGATGATCTGCCAGCCGCGCCAGTACGCCTCGGCGTCGTTCACCAGGAACATGCGGTCGGTCATGTGCCGCGGGATGGCCGTCAAGCAGTCGGTGAGAACCGCGGCGGTGATCGTGAGGAAGGTCCGGATCCGGACGCCGGACGCGGGCGCGCGGGAGTATGCGGCGATCATCGTCCAGGTGTCGATTCCTGGTCGAGGCGCCCGCCGAGTGGGTATGCAGGGGTTGTTTTCCCTGGTGATGTTGCCTATCTTGAACACATTGGTCGCCCTTCTGGCTCGGATGGGAGCCCGGTGGGTGCTTTCGCTGGACCGGTGTTGCTGCACCGGTCCAGCGGCGCATCTGGGGTCTTGCGCGATGGGGTGCTGGCGGGACACCCAGATCGTCGATGCGGATGTAAGGCCGCTTTGGTGTGTTCGTATCGGCGCTTAGGCGGGGTTCGCCGGTTGGTTTGCGGTTCGAGTCGGCTTAGCGGCGGCGCCTCCTGTTCGTCACGCGGCCAGTTGTGAGATCCGGGCGGAACCAGTCCGCTCCCGTGAATGGCCGACGTTCTGTTCTCGGTAACCCCCCGGGTCACCGCTCGACCCCTTTGTCGGCGGGTCGCTGAGGCTGCTTCCTGTCCGATCTGATTTCATGATGAACCTGGCATTCGCCGTTGGCAAGTGCCAAAATCAATTGCCAGAGGCATGTACCAAAGGCACGTACCGTCGGTACAGTTCCATGTATTGGGATAGTCCGGCCTGCTAGTGCGCTACCCGCGGGAACTTCTGTGGAGGGACGTGACCTGAGTGGCGGAGGTGCGCAGTCCAACAGTTCGCCGACGCGAACTGGGTGCGTTGCTGCGCTCGTTCCGGATAGAGCAGGGTCTCACGGTGGAGCAGGTGGCGGGGCGGCTGCTGTGTTCCTCGTCCAAAGTGAGCCGGATGGAAACCGGCCGTCGTGGTGTCACCGCACGTGACATGCGGGACCTGTGCGATCTCTATGGCATCACTGACCAGGCAGAACGTGATCGCCTGATGACTATCGCGGAAGAAGGCAGGCAGCAGGCATGGTGGGCGACGTATGACCTGAACTACGACCGGTACGTCGGACTAGAACAAGCGGCACTCTCGATCCGCGGCTATCAGTCATCCGTTGTTCCCGCCCTCCTGCAAACCGCAGATTACGCTCGCGCGTCGTTGGTGGGTTTCGAGCGGCAGCCAGCCCCAGATGTGATAGAACAACGAGTCGAAGCAAGGCTCAGACGACAGGATCTGCTGAAGCGGAAGCCAGTGCCTCAATTCTGGGAAGTGCTCGACGAGGCGGCGCTGCACAGGCTTGTCGGCGGTCCCCAGGTCATGCGTGCGCAGTTGGATCGGCTGATAGAGGCGTGCAAATTGTCGGAGGTTACGGTGCAGGTCATACCGTTCGCCGTCGGTGCGCATCCAGGTCTCGAAACTAATTTCAAGATCGTTAAGCTTCCTCCTCCTGCTCCCGGCGTTGTTTTCGTAGAAGGACTCAACGGCGCCTCTTACATGGAGCGCCCTGAGGAGATCGAAAATTTCGAGCGCGTTTTCACTCGGCTAAGGTCGGTAGCGCTCAGCGCGGCCGACACTATCGAACTTATCGCTACTGTCCGCGATTCCCTTGGGTTATGGCCTACGCATGACTTGAGCGAGATATCCGCGGCTTGACGGAGCTGCGCAATTCCACAAAGACTGCCGCTTTGTCACTTCCCTGATTAGTTAATCATTTACATATATTTGTGGAGGGAGGAAAATGTCCGACACCCGCCCCGAAGCCGTCAGCCTCCAATGGCGGAAGGCTTCGCGTAGTGCCGCGAACGGGGAGTGCGTCGAGATCGCCTCGACCGCAAGATACGTGGCTATCCGCGATTCGAAGAATCCGGACGGTGATGTCCTGGCCTGTGCGCCAGAAACGTTCCGAGCGTTGCTCGATGCCGTAAAGAACGGTGGGTTTCGTTTTTAGTACGAGTTGGACGTGATCGTGCGCCGGAGGAGGCGTAGCACCACGGGTCTCCTCTGGCACACGATCGGACTAGACCTTGGCGCGGTAGAAGTTCAGGTAGGAACGCGACGGTGTCGGACCGCGCTGGTCCTGATATCTAGACCCGTACACGGGTGACCCGTACGGATGCTCGGCGGGCGCGCTGGTACGGAACAGGCACAGCTGCCCGATTTTCATTCCCGGCCACAGCTTGATCGGCAGCGTGGCCACGTTCGACAGCTCGAGCGTGACGTGCCCGGAAAAGCCCGGGTCGATCCAGCCCGCGGTCGAGTGCGTCAGCAGCCCGAGGCGCCCCAGACTCGACTTGCCTTCGAGCCGTCCGGCTACATCATCAGGCAAGGTCACCACCTCGTACGTCGAGGCTAGGACGAACTCGCTGGGATGCAGGACAAACGGATCGTCGCCTTCGGTCTCCACCAGCCGGGTCAGGTCCGGTTGTTCGACCGCCGGATCGATATGCGGGTAGCGGTGGTTCTCGAAAACCCGGAAGTACCGATCCAGTCGTACATCGATACTCGATGGCTGGATCAGTTCGGGAGCATACGGATCGAGCTTGACCCGCCCGGACTCGATCTCGGTTCTGATGTCTCGATCGGAGAGGAGCACGCTGGCAACCTACCCGGTCCTGTACCATGTCTGAGCGAGGTTGCCGCGGACGAGTTCCGTGGCGCCGGTGCGGGCGTAGTTCAATGGCAGAACATCAGCTTCCCAAGCTGACAGTGCGGGTTCGATTCCCGTCGCCCGCTCCACGAGAGAAACCCTAGGTCAGCGGTCCTAACTGCTACTCGCGGCTCTGGTTGGCGCGCCACATCGCAACAGTGGTGAGGATGACTGGAACCGAGGCCAGCCACAGCACGCCGCTCATCGTGGTAGTGGCGGCGCTTACGCTGCCCAGCAGTGCGCCCAGGGCGATGGCCAGGTTGAACATGGCGGTGTTCAGGCCGGTCGCGGCTTCGGGTGAGTGCGGTGCGGCTTTAAGGATCCAGGTCTGGACGCTGACCGGCAGTCCGCCGAAGGCCAGGCCCCAGACGATCAGCATCACCGTCCCGGTGGCGGGGGTGGTGCCGATCAGCGGGATGGCGGCGAGCGCAGCGGCCAGGATCGTACTGACCGCGATGATCGTGGCGCGGACGTTGCGTGCGGCCGCCGAGCCGGCCAGGAAGTTGCCCGCGATGGCCGCGGCGCCGTAGCCGAGCAACAAGACGCCGACGTCGTGCGCGGGTATCCGGGCGATCTTCTGCAGGATGGGGCTGACGAAGGTGAACGCGCCGTACTGGCCGGTGACGAGCAGGAAGGTCGCCAGGACCCCAGCCCGGACGCGTGGTTCACGCAGCTGGGCGAGCAGCGTGCGCATGCGCACCGGCCGGGTGGCCGGCATCGGGGGAAGGAGCAGCACCAGCGCGACGACGAGCAGCGCGCCCAGTCCGGCCAGTGCCGCGAAGGCTGTCCGCCAGTTAGTCAGCGTGCCAACCAAGGTCCCCGCTGGCAGACCGAGGACGTTGGCGGCCATCGCGCCGAAGAAGATCACCGAGGTGGCCCGCGGTACGTGGCGTCCCGGTACCAGGCGGACCGCAAGTCCGGCGGCCAGCGCCCAGAACCCGCCGATGCTGATCCCGGCCAGGAATCGCGCTGCCAGCAGCACGGGGAAGCTGGGCGACATCGCGGACAGCACGCTGCTGGCGACCGTCAACGAGATCAGCCCGACAAGCGCCTGGCGGCGTTCCAGACGACCGATCAGGACCGGCAAGACAACGGCGGCCGCCGCGGCGACCAGGCCCGAGACGGTGACCAGCAACCCGACGCGGGCCTCGGGAACCCGGAGCCCTCCGGCGATCAGGGGCAGCAGCCCCGTCGGCAGCTGCTCGACGGTCACGACCAGGAAAGTCCCGACCGCGACCGCGCCGGTCGCGAGCCATCCACGCAACGCCACCCGCTCGGCAGAATCCGACGCTGGCCGCGGATCGTGTATGTGCGCCTCTGCGGACGGCCCGTCCTCTGCCCGGCCGGCGGTGTTCCCGCGGCCCGGCATCGCTGTCTCGTTGCGAGGGCGTCTGATCTCGTTCATCATACTCCTTAACGTCAAACATTTCGACGTTAAGAAAATATCTAACCTGATACCTTAGTGTCAAACAGTTTGATGTTAAGGAGTTGGCTGGCGGTGGGAGATACCCTCGACTGGATCCTGGATCAGTGGCGGGCCGAACGACCTGATCTGGATCCGAGCCCGATGGGCGTAGTCGGCCGCATCCAGCGCGCTTCCCGGCTGCTTGAACAGGGCCTGAGCGACTACTTCGCCGGGCACGGACTCCAGCTCTGGGAGTTTGACATCTTGTCTACGCTGCTGCGCTCAGGTCCGCCGTACCAGTTGACGGCAGGCGCCCTTGGCCGCGCTTCCATGATCAGCTCCGGTGCTGTCACTAACCGGATCGACCGGCTGGCAGCCCGGGATTTGGTGACCCGCGAAACTGATCCAGCCAACCGGCGCAGCGTGGTGATCACCCTCACCGCTAGCGGGCGCGACCTGATCAACAGTGCACTGCCTGGCCACATCGGCAACGAGAACCGGCTGCTCAGCGCCTTGGCCACGGCAGACCAGCAACAGCTCGCCAGCCTGCTCCGCACGCTGCTCGCCGCGCTCGGTGACCTGCCCTCCGCTGCGCCAGATCGTGCCCCAGTGCGCGAAAATATGTTAGCGCTGTTATATAAGCACTGATACATTTGTCCGGCGGGCTCGCAAGAGAGTCTCAGCCCAGCAGGAGGAGCAGGCATGACCCAGCCGGATGAAGCGCCAAAGCCGTACGACGAGGGCAAGCTAGACGTCGGCGACGGCAACCACGTGTACTGGCAGGTCCGCGGCACCCCTGGCGGCAAGCCCGCGGTCGTCGTGCATGGCGGCCCGGGCGGGGGCTTCGCCCGTGGCGGGTACCGGGGCTTCGACCGTGCGGGTTATCAGCTGGTCCTGTTCGACCAGCGTGGCTGCGGCGACAGCACCCCGCACGCGAGTGACCCCGCCACCGACATGCGGCACAACACCACGCAGCACCTGATCGACGACATGGAGCGGCTGCGTGAGCACCTGGGCATCGAGCGCTGGCTGCTGTACGGCTACTCCTGGGGCACCGCGCTCAGCCTGGCCTATGCCGAACAGCACCCGGAACGGGTCTCGGAGATCATCCTCGCCGCCGTCTTCTGCGCCCGCCGCTGCGATATCGACTGGATGTACCGGGATGCCAGGCGGTTCTACCCCGAACAATGGGAGCTGTTCCGGAACGGAGCGGGCACGCCGCGCGACGGCGACATCCTCGGGGCTTACGCCCGGTTCATGGAGGACCCCGATCCAGCGGTGCGGGAGAAGGCAGCCGATAACTGGTGCGCGTGGGAAGACGCACTGCTGTCCCACGAGCTCCAGGGGAAGGCCGCGTTGATGAGCGGCCTCCCCGAACTAGAACGCCTCGCCTTCGTGCGGATCTGCGCCCACTACTTCGCGCACGGCGCATTCCTGGAAGACGGCGCGCTGATCCGCGACGCGGGCCGGCTGGCGGGTATTCCTGGGGTACTGGTGCAGGGCCGGATGGACTTGAACGGGTCAGTTGAGGCTGTCTGGCAGCTGTCCCGAGCCTGGCCAGAGGCCGAACTACGGCTCGCCGAGGACGCCGGCCATCTCGACAGCGAGACAAAGGTCCGGTACATCCGCGAGGCGGTCAGCCGGTTCGCGATCCGCTAGCCGTAAAACGGAGCCCTAAGCGTCGAGGATGGCCGCGTCGGTGCCGCCTTCCTCGCCGAGGATCGAGCCGATCTGGGCCACCGAGTCCGGGCGCCTCGCTCGCAGCCACAGCAGCACCGCAACGCCAACCACCAGCCAGATGCCGGCCAGCAGCGGAGTCCAGGCCAGGATGCTCGGCGGGGTCGGATGCACCGATCCGTACAGCGCCGCGCCGAACACAATGGCGCCGATCAACGGCACGACCACGTGAACCGCCGGGTTCCAGTTCCGGGTCTCGCGTGTCTTCCAGAAGAACGCGATGCCGCCGAGGCACAGCACGATGTAGACAACGATGATCACCAGCGTGCCGGTGGTGGCCCAGAAATAGTAGTTGGAGAACGGCTGCCCGAACAGGCCACTGGACAGCGGATAGCCGATCAGCAGGGCCATCAGGGTGGCGATTCCGACCACGGCCAGGGTGGCGTTGACCGGGGTCTGGAACCGCGGTGAGGTCCGGCCGAACGCGGCGGGCAGGACGTTCTCGCGGCCCATTGCGAACAGTGTGCGCGAGGCGGCGGTGGCGCATGCCACGCAGACGATGAACGCGGACAGCATGCCGCCGATCTCGACCAGCGTGCCGAGCCAGGATCCGATGAAGCTCGTCGCGACGGTCTTCAGGGCCACCGGGTCGGCGCCGATCTTGGCGCCGTTGCCGAGGCCGAAGCCGATCGTGATGCTGTAGGTGGTCCACAGGTAGAAGACCACGGCGAACAGTGTCGCGGCGATGATCGCGATCGGGATGTAGCGGCGCGGATTGGCTGTCTCTTCGCCGAAGTCGGCGGCGGTCTCGAAGCCGATGTAGGAGGTGACGCCGAGGATGATGCCGTAGAAGACACCGTTGAACCCGCCGTTGACGGTGTGCCCGAAGCTGAAGGCGCCGGGCGCTTGACCGTGGCTGCCGCCCTTGGCGGTGGTGATGAGGTCGACCAGCACGATGACCGCGACCGTGACGATGCCGACGATCAGCTGCACTCGGGTGGTGACTTTGACCTTGATCGTCGCCAGCGCGATGAGCAGCGCCATCCCGATGAAGAAGAACAAGATCCAGAACTTCGGGTTCAGCCCGAGCAGGTCTGCCGCCAGGTACCCGACGCCGGACATGGTCATCGGGACGAAGCAGATCATGCCGAAGAAGTACAGCCAGCCCGCCATGAAGCCGGCGCTCTTGCCCAGGCTGCGGCTGGCGTAGGTGTAGGCGTATCCGGCCGAGGCCATCCGGCGGGTGAACCCGATCACGACGAACGCGAGCGACAGGCAGGCGACGCCGCCGAGCAGGAATGACAGCGGGGTGGAGCCGCCGCTCACCGCGGCGACGCCGGAAACGTTGAGCAGCATCGCCATGCCGGGGGCGAGGACGGACACCGAGATCGCGACGGCATCCCATAGGCGCAGGGAGCCGTGCGCGAGCCTTCCGGTTGCGGCGCCAGGAATCAGGTCGGGGCTTGTCTTGGCCATGGGGTCGCTCCGCTCATTCGGGCATCAGGACGGTGTGCTCGTCCAGGGCGTAGTCGAACGCCAGTGGCTCGCAGCCGAGGTCGTTGATGAACGCGAGAAACTCGGCGTGCACAGGGTGGGCCCGGTAGGCGTTCATGGTCTCGAAGTCGGGGAACTCGGTGTAGAGGAGATGGGAGTAGCCGCGGTTGCGGCCCCCGGTGAGGTCCTTGCCGAAGTGGACCCTGGTCATCAGGCCGATCTTCTCCGGCCATGACGCGACCATGGCGCGCAGTTGGGCCTGTTCCTCGGCGGTCAGCTCGCGGGGAAACTTGAACAGGACGATGTGCTGCAGGCTCATCTCAGACCGCCTTCCGTGAAGTCAGAAGAGATGTCAGAAGAGA
>Ga0070741_10018157_pt1 | contig 11443 bp, 11 predicted proteins | sample Coa_R1_4_FD_66440 | JGI IMG/M metagenome (GOLD analysis project Ga0070741, IMG submission 66440) | Surface soil microbial communities from Centralia Pennsylvania, which are recovering from an underground coalmine fire - Coalmine... | ecosystem: Environmental > Terrestrial > Soil > Unclassified ...
CACCCCAACCCGCCCGTCGCAGTGCTTACCAGTCCAAGCACCAGCAGTTCGGGGGAGTTTGTGGCCCTGGCTTTTCGTGAGCGCCCTCGGACCCGTAGTTTTGGAGAACCCACCTATGGGGTTCCAACTGGCAATGTCCTCAAGCAGCTGCCTGATGGGGCGACTATCGCCCTTACGGCCTATTGGGGGGCCGATCGAGCTGGGAACGTCTTTCAGGACTCTCTTCTCCCTGATCAGCCTGTCAAGGTCGATTGGACCTGCTTTGGGAGGGAAGATGATCCGGTCTTGCGAGTTGCTCTCCAGTGGCTCCAGACCGAAGAAGGCTGCCGGTAAGTGTGGCTTGACCATTCAGGAGATCCGTCAAGAGACAAACGCGAGATGCGCAGGAACGAATGGCCCCTCGCAAAGACTCCTTCACTAGATGCAGAAGCGTTCCGATGTACCGCCAAGCTGGAACGCCTTGCTGAGCACGGGAAATGCGGGAGAACCAGAAAGATGGGGACTTGACACAGCTCGGCCACGAGGTGTGAGAGAGCAGGCTGTCTTTGATTGAGCAACTGCTCTGCTTCTGACGCGCCTTGCAGACCAATCTCTCTCACAACGAAGCTGCAAAGAGCCCTCAGCCATCACTTTTTCAACAGAAATCAGCAGCAGCGTCGAGAAAAACGGGGCACTCTATCAATGCTGCAATGGGACCGTGATTCTACTTCTAGAATACTTCCGACCCTTTTTCCACGCAATAAAACGAAAACGCGTGCAGTATCCTGAGACATGTAAGCCATCCTCTGTAACAAGGAGAAAGACCCTCTATGTCAAGTCTTTTTCAGACCAATTTGAGGAGGAGAAAAAATGCAATGAAAGGAGGAAAACAGTGCAGCTCGGAAGAGAGCATAAGGGAGTACAGCATGTCGCAGATGCGCATGGATCTCTGAAGACACGTCAATGCACCCAGGAAAAAGATGCAAAAAAGGGTGCAAGATTCTCGCAGCACGCATTTGCTCAGAGCAATGTGTTCGCTTCAAGCCGCTTTGCGAGCATGCTGAGGCTCGGCTTGCTCAAAAACCGCCGAGTCATAGCACTGACCCCGCTGCCACATCGCATAGATGATGCGGACCCACACGTTTGCCAGAGCGCGGACAGCCAGACTATGGGTCTTGCCCTCAGCACGCTTGCGTTGATAATAAGCAGCCGCCCAGGTTTCTTGCAAGGTCGATTGCCAGGCAAACTGATGCAAGGCGTTGCGCAGCGGCTTCAAACACGCAAAGCGTTTGTGGGCCTTAGCAAAATTGCCACTTTGGAACGGCACCGGAGCGGTTCCGGCCAAAGCCTGGATACTGCTGGCATCAGCGTATCGTGCTCGGTCATCACCCCATTCGGGAAGCCTACGAGGAGCCAGACGTTTGCCCGCACGAGGCAGCGAACGCCAGATCTCCTGATCAGGATGGGTCAAAAAAAGGGCGCTGATCTCAGAATCGTAGTGAGCGACATCCTCGATCACCACCAGCAGTTGTTTGACCAGAGACAGCATCAGGCGCGACTTCGTCCGCACGGTGATCGCATTGGCGACCAACTGAGGACGATGCAGTTCCTGGGCAATCTTCTTGGCCGCTCGCCTCGGGTTGGTATGCTTGCCCGAGCGCCTGGTCGCCGTGATCTCTTCAAGCGAGGCGGCAGCAGCGACCTGGGGCGTCGGGTAGGTCTGCAAAAACACCAAAGCAGAATGCTGATGCAACTTGTTAAAGAGGTTGAGGGCCGCAGGATAGTATTCCTTGAGGCAAGCCGTCAACTGGTTCACCAGGCGGGTTTGTGTCTGAACCAGCGCATCCTGATCGCGTGTAAGCGTTTTCAATTCGGCGACCGTCGGACTATCAGGTTCCAATCGGCGCAGTTCGGCCAGCTCAAAGCGACCCATCTAGGCCCTCAAATGGGCATCAATTTGATCAGTCTTGGCTCCTGCCGCTTTGCGCAACTGATTCGCGGTCTTGGGATTGACAGGATAGACCGGGATACCCGCTTCCAGCAGAAACGTGATGAGCAATCCATGATTCGTTTCGACAATGCATGCAAGATGTTGGGGCGAAGCCGCAATGTTCAACACAAACTCTTTCATGGCGTTCAAGCCTTCGTGGCTGTGAGCAAAGCGCCGTGCTCCCACGCGCTTGCCGGTTTCATCCAGCACCTCCACGTCATGATCGGGTAGGCCGCTGGCGAGTTACCATACCCTTTTGTACGTTAACAACTGAATATGACACTGTTCCATCGGCCCCCCGCCGAACCGGACGGGAACCTTTCAATTCATCCGGCTCTCCGGTGATGCATCATTCGAGAACGCTGGTGTTTGAGTGGGTGTCCATGCTGGATGTCCATGTGGCAGGAACGACAGACTACCAGGGTTTTGCGTCGGCGGGCTGCCATCGTTTGGACCCAGGCTGGCTTTTCTGGTCGTCCATATCGCTTGAGGTCTTTCAACGCTCGGATATGGTGGACCTCAATATCTGTGTGTGAACCACACAGCTCACAGGTGTCTGCGAGCAATCGTTGGACCAGTTCTGTCCGAGCGTCCCAGTAGGGATAGGGTCGATCATGGAGTGGAAGGTCCATTCGTCGCTGAAGGGGTATCCCTCCCCATTGCGCGATGAGCGGTTTCTTTCCTTCCCTTTCAATGACGACCTGGAGACCTTTGTAGGGCCTGTGATCGACCATGAGTGTCGCATGGTACTTGGCATAGACCTTGCGCACTGAGAGCTTGAGTTTGGCTGCCAGTGTTTTTGTCAATGAGGTTTCCATGATCCATTTGAGCTTGTTCAACAGGTACACATTGTGGGCCATCCGATAGTACTCAGCAATCCCCCGATACACTCCCTGGTAGTAGGAGATGATCGTGAACACGGAGTCATTCTCCATCTCTGGGCGATGGATCGGTTTGTTGCCTTTCATGTATCGCTGACATTGCTCCTGGATAACGGCCTTGGGGAGAGCTAGCTCTACTTTTCCATTGAGCACTCGTCGCTTGTAGTACGAGCGCTCGTGCGCGTCGTTGCGTTGGAAAGTAGAGATATGATAGCCCAGGAACGTTGCGGCTTCCGTTCGCGCATGAGTAATGAGCGTTTTGGTCTTGGAAAGTTCGAGCTTGAGACGATCTTGCAAGAACGCACCAAGTTGCCGTTTTATCTCCTCAGCATCTTCCTTTGATCCGATAATGCCTAGCAAAAAGTCGGATAGGCCGCAGACGAGGTACTGCGGTTGCAGCCCTTTTTCCCCGGCCCTCCGCCGAACCACGCATGCGCCTTTCGGAGCACGTGGCTCTCCAGTGTTTTCAATCCTTGATGCGGTGTCTATCAGCCCGTCCTGCATGAATGTCGTTATGGCATTTTCTACAGGTGACCAGGGTCTTTCGACGGCGAGCTGCCATCACCTGGACCCATTTGGGCCTTTCTGCTCTCCCTTTGCGCTGAAGGTCTTTCAGTGCTCGAATGTGATGAACCTCAACAGCTTCATGTGAGCCACAGAGCTCACAGGTGTCTGCTAGGAGCCTCTTTTCCAGCTCTGATCGGCTTCCCCAGATCACCGGGGGAGTGTCATTGAGAACTGCCTTCATGTTTCGTGCAAGCGAAATTCCACCCCATTGTGCCACCAGTGGTTTCTTTCCTTCTCGCTCCACCGTTGCCCGGAGAACCTTTCGTGGTCCATCAGGCGTTTCCATGAGGGTCTGGTAACGATCATAGACCTGAGAAACACTGATACGCAATTTGTGTGCCAGTGTTGAGACTAATGAGCGTTCCATGACCCACTTGAGACGATTGAGTTGATACCGGTTGACCGCCAATTGGTAGTACTCCACCACGCCTCGATACTCCTGCTGGAATTGCGCAATGATACTGTACACCGTATCATCGGTTCGTTCCTTTCGATGCATCGGGCGTCCTTGATGAAGAAACGGCTGGCATTTCGCCCGAATGACCGACATGGGCACTTTGAGTCCAATTTGTCCATTGATACTGCGATGTCCACGTCGATCATGTTTGTGATCGTTGTTGAGAACCACAATCTGGTAGCCGAGGAATTTCGCCGCTTCCGTTCGCGCATGGGTCATGAGCGTCTTGGTTTCGGAGAGGGTCAGTTTGAGCGTTTGGCGCAAGAACTCCCCTATCCGTTGCTTGATTTCCTCGGCTTCTTCTCGTGGTCCACTCCATCCGATGAGCCAATCATCTGCATAGCGAAGATAGCGAATGCGCCTGTAGTCTGGGTCGGTTGGGTCAAGGGAAGGAAGCTCTTGCATCTGGCGACGAACCTGATGCGCTTCCTCCCATTGCCCAATCTTTCTCAGCCGCGCGGCACGTCCGCTCAGATATGCATAGGGTGGATTGACTCGTCGCCGATCCCCACGTGTGTAAGCTGGCAGAAGAGTTGTTTCGACAAATTTGTCCAGTTGGTCCAGGTAGATATTGGCGAGCAGCGGACTCAGGATACCGCCTTGCGGGCTCCCACTCAGGGTTTCCTGGTAACGCCACTCTTCCAAATATCCCGCCTGGAGGAGCGTTTCGATGAGACGGAGGAACCGCCCATCATGGATCTTCTCTTTAAGCGTTGAAAGCATGACCCCATGATCAAGCGTGTCAAAGCAGTGAGAAATGTCTCCCTCTACGAACCATTTTGTGCCTATCCACCCGTGGTACACCTCGCTCAGGGCGCTATGGCATCCCCGTTCTGGACGAAATCCGTGAGAGGTTGGGCGAAACTGCGGCTCGTAGTATGCGGAAAGCAAGAGCCGCATCACTTCTTGAAGCAGTTTATCCGACCAGGATGGCAGTCCAAGCGGACGCAATTGGGTCGAGTTGGATTTCTCGATGTAGATGCGTCGCGCCGGTGTCCAGTGATAGCGCTCATATCGGAGGGCCTCAATGATCGCTCCAATTTTGGACATGGACATTCCATCCACCGTTTCCTCCGTTGCACCGGGGGTCATTGCACCCGTGTTACGATAGATTTTCCCATACGCTTTCAAGTACAAATCTGGATTGTAGAGTTGTCGATAGACATCTTCTAGTGGTAGTCCTCGTTTCCCGCGTTCTTGGATGATACCCAGGACTTGATCAGCGCTTCGCATCTCGCGTACCTCCCTTTTTCTGAGTATCTTGTAACACCTGCTTCCCTTCGCCATGTATCAGGTTACTTATTCCCTGACGCGGACTACTATGGAAGCTCCGTGACCCTACCGCTCGCGCGGGTTAGGTCATCCCAAGTTCCCTCATTGATCGACGTATCGAGCCTGACGTAGGTGCCCCGTATGTTCCCTTCAGAGAGATCATTTCTCCCCGCTCACCATGCAGAACGTTCAGGTGCCGACGACTTTGACACCCTATCATGGTGACCTCGTGACAAACGCTGTAAACGAGGGATGTACGCTTGCATCGCTGGATACTGGGGTTCAGCCAGTCTAGGTTTCACCTGTGTCTATCAGGCGGGTCTTGCAGCACCTTATCCTAAGCGTTTTCGGATAATTACCGCTTTCCCAACATGCTACTTTCCTCTTTGGCTTTCGCCGCCAAGTTGGTTGGGTGACCCAGAAGTCATTTGTTCCAAACTTCTCCTCTCTGCGAGAGGGATCGATCAATGGGTTAAGTGGCGCACGTCATCGGCGTATCTACAATACCTGAGCCGTCTGTAATCCGGGTCGTAAGGGTCTACTGAGGGAAGTTCCCGCCGCTGTTTTTCCAGGGCTTTGACTTCTTCCGTTTTCCCTTGCTTCCGTTTCCGTTGGATCTGAGAGGTCAGGCGTGAATAGGCAGGATTGGCTTTCCTACTCTCTCCCCTGGTGTATGTCGGTATGAGCGTCTTTTCGACAAAGCTGTCGAGATGACTCAAATAGATATTGGACAAGATTGGACCATGCACGCCCCCCACAATGTTGCAAACTTTGGGAATCTTTTTCAGAGGGGAGTTGTGGAGCCTGTGGAGGAGGATTGACGCGGAAGATCACACGCACGTGCTCCTGGTCGATGTCCACACGTTTGACCAATGCACGAATAATGAGCTTCCCCCGATTTGAAAGAGCCCCCAAAGCTGAGATATACTCAATCAAGCTTGGGAAAGGGATCAACAATGGGTAAGATTCAAAAGGTCTACACGAAAGAATTCAAGCAGGAAGCAGTGCGACTGGTGGAAACGTCGGGCAAATCCATCTCACAGATAGCGCGAGAGCTGGGGATCTCCGATAGCGCGATTCATAACTGGCGCAAGGAATCGGCGGAACATGGGGAAGAAGCATTTCCAGGAAAAGGGCATCAAACGACATTAGAGGAAGAAAATCGTCGTCTCAAACGAGAATTGGAACGAGTCCAACAAGAGCATGATATACTAAAAAAAGTAGTGAGCATCTTCTCATCGGACCAGCGATGAAATATCAGTTCATCGAAGAGCACAAGCACGAGTTTCCAATAGTGGTGATGTGTTGTGTGCTTGAGGTCTCGGAAAGTGGCTTCTATGCCTGGAGAAAACGTCCAATCTGCCAACGTAGGCGAGAAGATGCTCATTTGACGCAGGAGATCCGGCAGGTATTTGAGATACATCAAGGGAGATATGGCTCACCACGTATCCATAGGGATTTATATGAGGAAGGGATCAAGTGTTCGCGAAAACGAGTGGCCAGGCTGATGCGAGAGGAGGAGTTGTCAGCCAGACGTAAACGACGCCGGGCGATAACGACGAAAAGAGATGAGGCGCATCCAGTTGCTCCAAATCTCTTAAATCGGGATTTTCAAGCGGAAGAGCCGAATAAGAAGTGGGTCACGGACATTACGTATATACCAACGAAACAAGGGTGGCTCTATGTAGCAGTGATCCTGGATTTGTATTCGCGAATGGTGATAGGCTGGTCGATGTCAGGCAATTGTGATGAGAAACTAGTAGAACGTGCGCTGGAACAAGCTCTGGCTCGCCGACGTCCACAAGCAGGGCTATTGCATCACAGTGATAGGGGGAGTCAATACACATCACATGCATATCAAGCGTATTTGCAGCGCTATGGAATACAGTCGAGTATGTCAAGGAAAGGCAATTGTTGGGACAACTCCGTAATGGAGAGTTTCTTCGGCACAGTAAAAGATGAATGTGTAAAAGAAACAGTGTATTCATCACATGATGAAGCTCGATTAGCACTTTTTACCTATATGGAAGTGTACTATAATCGGGTGCGTCGGCATTCAACGCTGGGATACAAGAGTCCACTCCAGTATGAAACAATGGGAGAAGTGCGCATGTTACAAAACGTTTGACGTAATACGTATTACATGGTATAATAAATACATCAAACGTGACGTAAAAACGTATTACGTTCTCCTCAGCTCCAACCTCTGGAGACTCTACCAAATCGGGGCAAGATCATAATCTCCCGGCGGGTGGACCAATCCGCTTCGTGCAGCCCATGCTTGACACGAGAGGCGAACTCATCAAGACGCCCCAGAATGAGCGTGAGTTCTCGCGTCTCCGCTGGCTTCATCTTTGACCTGCTGGGCTTGTTCTTCAATCTGCTTCAGGCGTTCTCGCATACGTGCAATCCTGGGTTCAAACTCGTCTTTGTCGATCAGTCCTTCAGCATAGCTATCGATCAGCCTGGCAATCCCTTGCCGTAATCGACTCATCCGTGCTTCGAGGTGACTCAGTTCATCTGGTGTCTGTTCTTCCTGCAAGAGACGTCGTCGATATTCCTGCTCCAGCCGCTCTGGATGGGAGAGGAGCCGACAGACTTCCTCCCAGACGGCTTCATCCACCAGATCGGTGCGTAATTGCTTGTTTGAGCAGATGCGTACTCCACCAAAGCGATAGGCATCAGTGCCAATGCAACGATAGTACGCATACGAGCGCTCATGGTGTTTGCGTCCACTCGGACTGATAGGTTTGCCATAATAAGCATATCCGCGTACCGAGCCCAGGTAATCAAGCCCTGCAATAAATAGCGGGCTCCACGTTGTTGCACACGCGCTCGTGCTCGGTTTTCTTGTAGCTGCTCGGCAACGGCATCGAAGAGAACTGCATCGACCAGTGCCGGAACAGGGATACTCATCCATTGTTCAGTAGGAACATCATGATGAGAATACGCATGTTTGGGTTGCAAAGGCCGTCCCCGCTGGGCTCTCAGGCGCGGACGCAGGGGTTCAATGGCGGTTTTGCCAAAAGCTGCTTCTCCCTTGTAGGCAGGATTTTTGAGCATGCCACAAATGGTGGCACGATCCCAGATGGTTTTACCAGTTCGTGTTTGCTCTCCAGCCGCTTCTAGACGACGACGAACCTCTCCAATGGAGCACCGATCTCGCCCCACCCACTCAAAGACCTGGCGGACCACTCGTGCCTCTTCCCAGACAATCTCAAAGCGTGCTTCCCCATCTCCATCCTGTTTGCTCACATAGCGGTAACCGTAGGGTGCTCCTGACAGCACGCTGACTTTCCCAACTTGTGCTCCATGTCGTTTGCCACGTCGGCTGCGCTCCAGGATTTTCGCTCGCTCATACTCGGCAATCATCCCCTGAACTTGGAGCAACAAGTGGTCCTCTGGCGTCTGTCCTACTTCCCGGTTCAAGAAGAGCACTTCAACACCGGCACGAAGGAACTCTTCCAACAAGAGCACCTGATGGGCGTAGTTGCGTGCCAGCCGATCAGGACAATGCACATAGAGTTGATCAATGCCTCCAGCCGCTGCCACATCACGCAGACGTTCGAGGGCCGGACGAATGAGCGTGGCTCCACTGTAGCCGTTATCGATGAACTCCAATTCAGGAGAAAGCGTAGCTCCCGTCGCCGCAATACGGGTTCGCAGATCCGCAACCTGACTCTCAATCGTTTTGGCCTCACTCTGTTGGTCTCTAGAGACACGAGCATAGAAGGCGGCTTGTGTTGGTTTCATTGGGCTTTCCTTTCCGCACTGGTCTGTGCAGGCTTCACTGTGGCCTGTATGTGTTGCAGGCGACGACGCGCTGTCGGAATGAGGCAGGCATAGGCCTCGGCAAGACACTGCTCAGCTAAGCGACTGGGTTCAAACATGACGTGAACCTCCAATGTGCTTGTCCTCTTGTGAGTGGGGCGAGAGGGCTTGGGTGGCTTTTCCATCACACGTTCCAGCATCCTGCGGGAAAATGCCTTCGCCAGACGACTGACACGCGTCTCGGTGCGCCCTTAAAACCATCTCGCGTCTGCGGCGCGAAGGCGTGAACGCGGGATTTCCTCCTGGTAAGAGAACTCTACCACCTTTTTTGCAACATTGTAGGAGGCGTGATGATCGAGCCTTGCGGTGCTCCGCTCAGCGTGCGGTTCCATTGCCAATTCTCGAAATATCCAGCTTTGAGTAATCCGCGTATGAGTCGAAGAAACCTGCCGTCATGGATGGATTTCGCGAGTGTTTCAAGTAAGATGTCATGTGACAGGCTCTCAAAACAAGCGGAAATATCCCCTTCCAGGTACCACGTGGTGCCTGCCCAGGTTTCATAAATGTCTCGTAACGCGGTGTGACATCCTCGACCAGAACGAAAACCATGAGAGCAATCACTAAACTGCACATCAAAGTAGCTGTCTAGAATGAGCCTGATCACCTCCTGAAGGAGTTTATCGCTCCAGGTGGGCAATCCGAGGGCGCGTTTCTTCGTCGAGTGTTTCTTCTCGATGTAGACACGCCGTACAGGAGTCCATCGATAGCGCTCAGTTCGCAACGCTGCGATGATCGCATCGATTTTCGCCAGGCTCATACCATCAACCGTTTCGTCTGTTGAACCTGGTGTTGTCGCTCCATCATTGCGGTAGAGTTTTCCGTAAGAGATGAGATACAAGTCTCGGTTAAAGAGTTGCCGATAAACGCGCTCTAATGGTAATCCCTTTTTCCCACGTTCTCGAATGAGTTCCAAGTAAACCCTGGCGTCCTGCATTGCGCATACCTCGTTTCTTATTGGAACTCAGCATTCCCTGGCTTCCTTCGCCCTACGGCTGGTTTTCTCAACCTTCCTGGCAGGTCGTGACTCCTGCGACTACTATGAAGCCTCTGTCACCATGAGCCTCGCGGCTTTTAGGTGATCCCATGTTCCGTTCGCATACTACGTGTAGTCAGGTTAGGTGTCCCGTTTGATACCTTCATTGAGTTCATTACTCAACGCTCTAAGATGGGAGAGTACGCATGACACACATCACATCACGATTACATCTTGAAGCCGTTTCCGGCTGGTCGCCGATTGGACCGCTGGTATCTGGGATGGGAAGCAGTTTAGCCTTCACCGTACTGACAGGTCTTGCGGAGCGGCGAGTGTTTCCACTTCCCTCCGCTTCCAGGACAGGCTATTGTTCCCTAAGCCTTTCGGCATCAGGTCAGTCCCGTGACCTTCAACATTTCTCTCCAATGTTGACCCGTTGCGGGAATAGTGCGCTACGTGACATGGCGCACGTGGGTGTCCGCCCAATCCAAACCAATGTACCACATCGTTGTGATCCTCTTTCGCAAACACTTCCTGGGGCTGTCGGGTCCTTATATAACGGGGGCGGAGACCGCAACTACCCTCCAATCATCGATTGGCCCAGGAATGCTGCTGGGGAAGACGATCTTTCTCTATCGGTCAAGCCGTGTGGAAATCCTGGTCTTTCCCCGGCAGTGTTTCTTGAGCAGGGAGCTACCCTGCTAGCCCTTGGTCGAGAGGGCTTGTCAAAATATTAACATATAAGGAGAATGTCAAACGGCCAGATACTGATACTGGTTGGGGACAGGACCTGCGTGTGGATATCCTAATCATTGAGCAGACACATAATCAACCTGCTCGTGACAGCTGTTTTGCTCTCAGTGAGCGAGAGAGGGGCTGGCCTGCAACAACCAAGCCAGCCCCTCTCTCGCTCACTTTTCTACTTCAAAGGTTTCGCTCAGAGAGACAAGCAGCAATTGTGCTGATGTCACCTTACGCTCCTCTAAGCATCTCATTGCCCAGAAAGGGCAGGTGTAGACAGTGATGTTGCTTCAGGTGTTGAAACCTTTTCAGCAACTTCCTTCTGCTGATGCAACCATAGATACTGTTTGACCTCACCCACAGCATAGAGTAACCTCGTGAGAGGCGTAAATGCCTTCATAGTACCTGACAACGGAAGCATTTCAGGGTGTTCCATGATGTACTCATGCTCATTGCAAAGCAGTGTACAGGTCCCGGCAGCCAGAACATTGCGGCACCAGTCAACATCTGCCCCGTAGGGCAGTGGAATCACGAAGCCATCACCAAGTGGTTTTGCCACAACAGGTGTCGTATAGGTTCGCCCAGAATGCCGTCCAACATGTTTGACAGTGGCATAGATGCTTGTTTGATGCCCGGCGCTTTTGAGTGTGGCCGGATTCAAGGTGTGTTTGTTAAACCGAATGAATCTTTCTCGGAACCAGGGATGGTGCATGGCCCTCACCCAGATGGCAGCGATGAGGAATAGCCCACAG